>Ga0209573_1001120_pt1 | contig 44284 bp, 33 predicted proteins | sample TNRBio252014_DNA_FD_185870 | JGI IMG/M metagenome (GOLD analysis project Ga0209573, IMG submission 185870) | Wastewater treatment Type I Accumulibacter community from EBPR Bioreactor in Madison, WI, USA - TNR Reactor_6/25/2014_ DNA (SPAdes)... | ecosystem: Engineered > Bioreactor > EBPR >...
AAAAATGGTAAATTGTTTTGTCGGAGCCACAGATTTTCTGATCATTTCGGAAGTGATCTCGTCGTTTTCACCCGCAAACTCGATCAGTTTTTCAACCTGCATTTCAATCATTAACTTATCATCGCCCGTTAAACCAACAACGAGCTCTGCATCTCTCCTGTCCAGTCTCTTACCAGCATTTTTAGCAACCAATTCAACCCATTCAACAAGATCATCAAAGGTTGGAGTGCGTGCCACAAATGCATAGTTAAGCTCGGCTATAGTCTTGTAAGGCTCCTTGTCGGGAAAATTTACATCGTCGTAGAGGATTACAAGTGTTGTGTGGGGAGAAGGATTTTTGAAATATCCGATTAAATGTTGATTATATTTTCTTCCGTCAAACTTCAGATTGTTAAAATTTTTAACGATACAAAGTCTTCTGTCACCGGCAAGAGGAAATGACTGGCAAAAATCGAGGATATCATCGATCGTGGTTGATGATCCCTGGAACATCTGGAAATCGTAATCAAAAGGAATCTCAGGCTCCAGATATTTCTGGATCGCCTGAGTCCTTTTCTCAATTTCATAGCTGTCTTTGCCGTAAAAAAAATAAATGGGCTTTAGTTTTTTCCCTCTGATATCCTGCGATATGAGAGAAATTAACGGTGCCTGAAATTTTTTACTCAACTACCGTAACCGAGTTGATAACAACATCAACCACAGGGCGGTCGAATGGTTTTAATGTCTGAGTTTTTCCGATCGCTTCAACCACATCCATCCCTGAAGTAACCTCACCAAAAACGGTATGTTTACCATCAAGCCAGGGAGTTGGAATCAGAGTGATAAAAAACTGGCTGCCATTGGTTCCGGGTCCGGCATTTGCCATCGAAAGGATACCTTTGCTGCTGTGTTTGAGGTCTTTAACAATTTCGTCTGCAAATGGTTTTCCCCAGATGCTCTCGCCGCCTCTTCCTGTTCCGGTCGGGTCACCCCCCTGAATCATGAATTCAGCTATAACTCTGTGGAAAATAATTCCGTTGTAATAACCTTTTTTTGCAAGACCTGTAAAATTTTCCACTGTTTTTGGAGTTTTGTCCGCAAAAAGCTCAATTTCGAAAGAGCCCATTGTGGTATCAACTTTTGCAGTTACTTTACTCATTTTTTCTTCCTTTTTTCAATTTTGATATTCTCAATAATAACAGGATCAATTGGTTTGTCCTGAGCTCCTTTTTTCACAACACTGATTTTATTTACCACATCCATACCCTTGATAACTTCACCAAAGATGGTGTGTTTATAATTCAACCATTCGGTTTTTGCAGTGGTTATAAAAAATTGTGAAGTGTTTGTGCTTGGTCCTCTGTTTGCCATGGCGAGAAGCCCCACTTTGTCAAATGTTAAACCCATCACAAGTTCATCCTCAAAATCGCGACCATAAATTGATCTTCCACCCATCCCGGTACCGGTTGAGTCACCTCCCTGAATCATAAAATTCTCGATAACCCGGTGGAAAATAATTCCATTGTAATATCCCTGTTCACTTAATGTAACAAAGTTTTCAACAGTTTTTGGTGTCTCTTTAGGAAAAAGTTGAATTTCAATTACTCCCATGTTGGTTTTCATAACCGCAACCGTCAGAGTATCATAATTAAAAACCGGTCTGTCTATCGCCGCATTATCCTTTTTCTGAGCACAACCTGTGAAACTCAAAACAACAAAAAGTGCTATTACAGAAAATTTATTCATTCATTTCTCCGTTATGGTGTTATTTGATTTGAAAACAAAAGTGACAGGATAATGATTCCCGCTGCAATTCTATAAACAATAAAAAGTGTTGTAGAGTTTTTTCTCAGGAATTTTAACAGGAAATCGATGGCGAGATAACCACTGATTCCGGAGACCACAGTTGCAACCAATACGGCAATAAGATGTTCACTCGAAAGGAACTCAAGCCCTTCTTTAAGCTGTAAAATTCCACTTGCAAAAATTGCAGGAATACTTAATAGAAATGAAAACCTTGCCGCAGCCTCCCTGTTTAAACCCATGAATAAACCACCTGTAATGGTTGTACCCGAACGGGATGCGCCTGGAATAAGAGCAAAAGCCTGCGCAATCCCCACAACTATTGCCTCTTTAACCCCGACATCCTCAATTTTTTTGTTAAATTTTGCCGTTTTTTCGGCGATAAAAAGAATTATTGCCAGAACAATAAGCGAAGTGGCAATTACAAAAAGATTTTTGGTAAGTGCACCCTCTATCAAATCCTTAAACCCCAATCCTATAATCACAACAGGAATTGTACCGATAATTATCAACCATCCGAGCCGGGAATTAAGGGATTGTTGTTTAAAACTCTTCCTTTGGGAAAGATTATCCCTGAAGAATTCTATAAGTATGTTATAAATATCTTTTGCAAAATACACCAAAATTGAAACAAGTGTTCCAAGTTGAATTATGGCAATTATTGCCGTCCACTCCTCGGGCCTGTCTGCATTAATTAACCCCATCATTTTTCCGGCAATTGTAAGGTGGGCGGTGCTGCTGATGGGTAAAAATTCAGTTATTCCCTGTACCAAACCAAGGATTACAGCTTCAATTATCGACATTTAATTCCTTAAAAATTTACAGAAATTCCTAATTTAACTCCAACCGACAGAGAGGTTACTGAAAGGTCACTTCCGCGATGCCTTAATCCCGCACCGTCTTTGTTGGTCGGTTTACCCCCGGCATCATATCTCGCATCTGCACTGATATAAGCAAAAACTGATTTAGAAAGAGCAGTAGAACCGGAAGCTTTTGCAACAATTCCAAATCCCGTTGAGCTGTAATCAGTTCCGGTATTCACAAATGGTTTTATTTCGTTTATCATTACAAACCGTGGACCAATTCCACCACCAAATTTAAAATTATATCCATTACCTTCAATCATCTGATAAAGCATAACGGAAGGAGAGATAAATTTATAACTCATCTCATATTTCCCGTTTAAAGTTACATTGGTGTAGGAATTAAAAGTGTAGGCACCTTCCACTGCGAGTTGAAGATTTTGTCCAATCTTGTGGCCAACTTCTCCGGCAAATTCGATCATCGAATTAAAATCGGGCATCTGACTTCCGCCATAAGCAAAATTTTCGTTGATGTAATCACGAAGATCGGGAGTGCTCGAGACATTTATTCCCATGCTTACCCGTGCTTCCCATTGAGAATATCCCGTTCCGGTAAAAAACAGTGCGATAATAAAAATATAGAATGGTGAATTGTTAATTTTCTTCAATATCAATTATATCCTCTTTGTGAACTCCGGGGAGTTTTATTTTGAAATAAACCAGAAACACCAATGCTGCAAAAAGATGGAGCAAATAAGTTACTCCGTGTAGAAATGTTGCAAATGCCAGTCCAAACTCTGCCGGACATTTATATAACATCAACATTGCAGATTTAGTTATAGTGTGATAACTGCCAATCCCTCCGGGAGTTGGGATCATCACACCGATCGAACTGATGCTCATAATAATCCAGGCTGCTGAAACCCCAAGATTGTAAGTCTCATCAATACCCAGCGCATGGAACCCCGCCCAACTGGTGGCTGCATATCCCAACATTATAAATACGCTGTAAACAATGGTTAAAATGTAATTTTTTGTCGTTTTAAGTGTCGAAAATCCGGCAATCATTTTATGAAAAAGCTCTTCAAGCTTTTTTGCTGTTTTAGGTGAAAACCGGGTGATAAGTGAGGTTGCAAGATTGGAAAACTTTTCTTTGTACTTTATAAGAAGCACCACAAAAACTATCAACGCAATAAAGGCCACAGTACCAAGTTGTATCGTAAGTTTCAACCAACTCAACTCACCTGAATAAATATCCCCATCGTATATCCAGCCACTAAGTATCACTGCAAAGGCAAAAACTAAAAGGTCGATTATTCGCTCAACAACCACTGTTCCAAGTATCGAGGTTTTTGATAAATTTTCCGATTTACCAACTGCCACTGCACGGGCAACTTCACCAAGTCTGGGAATCAGATTGTTAAATCCATAACCTATTAAAACTGCGCCAAAAAGGTTTATCGTCTTTACATCCGGCTTCATCGACTCCATAATTGCTTTCCATCGAAGAGCCCGGAACCAATGAGCTAACATCTGGAATACAATGAGAGTGACTATCCAAAAAGGAGATGCATTTTTGATGTGATCCCACAATTGCTCTGTGTCAACACCGGCAAAAGCATAATATAGAAAAAGAGCTGCAAGCCCTAATGATAAAATGTAAACAAAAATATCCCGGGGAGAGAAAAATTTTTTCTTAACGGAGGTCAACTACTTTATAGTCTCCCGTTGGTTTGTAAGAAAAATCTGCATCAGGAAGACTTTTGTTTAAAAGGTAACCCGAAAAATCGATCTTCATTATATTTTTTGCGTTATCTTCAATTTTTATCGATGATATAAGATCCCGGGAATCTTTGGTAATCTCAACTGATCTAAAACCCAACATCTTCCCCTTTTTGGGGGTCATAACTACTTTGTCTTTTTGCGACTCAACTATATCACAATCACCGGGGACCACATTAATCAAATGATTAACACTTAGAATCGAAACCGACTTTTTGTCAAATTTTGAAATAATTACTTTTTTTTGTTTTTTATCGATATTCCAGTTGGTCACTCCATCGCTTACTATCATGTTGTTTCCAAATGAAAGCCTCACTTTTTCAACCTTTTTGTAGGAAAAAGTACCCGTCACGATGAGTTTACTGCCATTATACTGAGAGTATGTTGCAGAAATGTCTGTAAGACTGTTAAATTTTTTCTGAATTGATTTAATTACCTGGCCCTGAGCCGAAAATGCCCCGGTGAAAACCAGAATTATTGTTAAGACAAATGTTGATAGCGTTTTCATAAATTCCTCTTTTTATCTGATACTACAGATTTCGGATAATAGTTTCAAGTTCATCTTCACTTTCCACTAAAATCTCTCTTGCCTTGCTTCCTTCGCCGGCACCAACAATCCCCGCAGCTTCAAGTTGATCAACAATCCGTGCTGCTCTGGCATATCCAACTTTTAATTTTCTTTGGATAAATGATACAGAACCCTGCTGACTTCTTACAACAGCTTCGGCTGCATCCTGAAACATCGGATCAAGATCGTTTAATAACCCTGAATCCTGTCCCTTTTTATCAATCAAAGATGGAAGTTGATAAACCTCGTCGGGATATGGTTGCTCCGAAACTACTTCAATCAGTTTTTCGATCTCATCTGTAGTTATATAAGCATTTTGAATACGAATTGGCTTTGGAGTTCCCGGAGGAAGATAAAGCATATCACCTCTACCAAGAAGCTGTTCCGCACCATTCATATCAAGAATGGTTCTCGAATCGGTTCTCTGAGCTGTTTGATAAGCAATCCTTGCGGGGAAATTGGCTTTGATAACACCTGTGATAACATCCACTGATGGGCGTTGTGTTGCAACCACAAGGTGGATACCAACTGCACGCGCCATTTGGGCAAGTCTCGCTATCGGCTCCTCAACATCCTTACCGGCGGTAATCATCAAATCTGCAAGCTCATCAATAACTACAACAATATAAGGCATAAACTTGTGGTTGACCTCTATGTCGTCCCTTGGTTTTATTGTACCTGTTTTTATTTTATTGTTGTAATCAATAATATTTCTTACACCCACATGGGATAGTTTGTCATATCTAAGTTCCATCTCAAGAACCACCGACTTTAACAAGATAACTGCACTCTGAGGGGATGAAATAATATATTCATTCAGGTCAGGTGATTTTACCAGAAAATGGTATTTCAAAGTTTCGTAAACTGAAAGTTCAACCTTCTTGGGATCGATAATCGCAAACTTCACTTCGTTTGGATATTTGGAGAAAAGAAGTGACGCAATAATCATGTTCACCCCAACCGATTTTCCTGAACCCGTTGCGCCTGCAATAAGAAGGTGTGGAACGCGCGCAAGATCATCAACATAGGTTTGACCGGAAATCGATTTTCCGAGTGCAATCGGAAGTGACAGCTTACTGTTTTTCAGATCGGGAAGAACTGAACCTGCCAATACAATCGAAGGATTGTCGTTGGGTATCTCAACCCCGATTGTTCCTCTTCCCGGCATTGGAGCAATGATTCTGATTCCCTTTGCAGCGAGGGCGAGGGCAATATCATTTTCAAGCGATAAAATCTTTGAGATTCTTACACTTTGTGATGGTACTATTTCAAAGAGTGTAACAACGGGACCGGCAGTTGTCTCAATTTTTTCAATTTCTATATCAAAGAGCGCAAGCTTTTCTTTTAATCTTACCTTTTTACTCTCTAATTCAGCTTCCTCGGCATAGTGACCCGATTCATCTGCTTTAATCAGGAAATCGCCGGCTGGGATTTCATAATCGGCAGTTGAGTTTCTAACTTCCGGAACGGCTCTTTCCACTTTTGGTGGCTGAGGAACAATATCAGGATTTGTTTTCACCGAAGTTGAAAATACCAACTTTGGTTTTGGTGGCTCAGGGGTAAGATCATCACCAAGTTCAGGAACGATGATCGGCGGTTGAGTAGATTTTTCTCCCTTTATCACTTTGCTGATCCTGTCCTGACTTTTCTCCAGTGGATCGACTGCCGATTTTCTTTTTTCCGCTATTGTTGCGCTTTTGTCTTTTACTTTATCAACACCCGATTTCACAACATCTTTCCCTTTATCGGCAATAAAGAGGAAAAATTTATCGATCTTTAAATCAAAGGTTATTACCATGACGGTTATCATCAGGACAACATAAATTGATACAGCCCCAATTCCACCTATAAGGCGATGTGAAGCTTTCCCAATGGTTTTTCCCATCTCACCCGCAAAATAGATCGCAGTATCACCACTGATTATTTCTATCGAAAACAGCGTCCCAAAAAAAGCTGCCAGTATAAATGCAGAACTTAGAAGGAAATTGGTGATGTAGATAAGTCGTTTGATCTCGAGAGGTTTAAATAAAACAAATCCCCACATTCCCATAAGAAGGGGGATTACAATAGAAAAGTAACCAAATGCTGATTTAACAAAAAATGCGGCGATATACGCACCGGCTATTCCCAACCAGTTACTCGTGGGGAGTGCCTTTACAGAGGCATTCCTTAGCTGAGGATCATCATTGGGCGAAAACGAGATTATGCTGAGGAAGAGTAAGATCGAGAATGTAATAATGAAAAGCCCCAGAAGTTTTTTCTTCTTTTCCTGGGATAATTCAAAATAAGTTCTACCGGATTCTTTTTTTGTTCTTCCGCTCATCCTCTACCGGATCAGTTTGATTGTAAATGTATTGAAGGGTTAAACAACTTTATCGCCGAACTTTCGAAAACAGGAATAACATCAGTGATGTTCTTCTGGGCACAATAATCCAGATCGTCGATAAATCCTCCTGCTTCCAGAATTCTTCCATGTTCGCTAAGAGAATACAATCCTCTTATATCATCTCCATATCGTTCATAGAGATTAATCGCAACAGTTGATGCGTCGGAGAGTTGAAAATCACTATTAATCTTCAGTATCTCACTCAGAAGCATTCCTGCACAAACCGTGTCTTCGAGACTAAAATCGCCATTAAGCCCGGAGCATAAAATATCAAATTCTCTTCCCATGCCGGCAAGTTGTCTGGCAACCGCCTCAGCATTTAGAAAAGAACAAATAAAGGTGCCACTTCCATATTTTGTCTTTACAATAGCTTTTGAACCATTTGTAGTAAAAAACACAATGGATTTCCCTTCAACAACACTTTGTTGATATTCAAGTGGCGAATTACCAAGATCAAACCCCTCGATTTTTTTGGAATTCTTTTCACCGCCGCGCATTGTCCTGCCGCCAAATGAACTGGCAGAGGCAATTTTGCTAAAGTCGAGCGACCCAACAGGCACAACTTCTTTTGCCCCGTTCATAATCGCAGTCGTAATGGTGGATGTTGCTCTGAGCACATCAATCGTTACCGCCATCCTGTTTGCAAAATAAAGTTCCTCAACCATTAAAGGTGTCAGTATTGTATTGATCCGCATGTTAAAGCCGTTTTATTTCTGTAAGAATGGCAACTTCACCACTTGCATTGGTATCTTCGTGCCTCTGATAATCATCTCAAGCTTGCAATTGTGTTTTAGACATTCTGAATCTATGTATGCCAGACAGATCCCTTTTTCGAGGATCGGGCTGACTGTTCCACTTGTTAATTTGCCAACTGTTTTGTCGCCACAAACCACTTCATAGCCCGGTCTTGGGAATGATTTTTCAAGCGCAATCAATGGAGTCAGTTTTCTTGTAACTCCGGCTTCCTTAATTTTTAGAATTGCTTCTTTCCCAATAAAGGAATCCTTTTTAAGTTTTGTTATCCATCCCAGGCCTGCTTCAAGAGGATTGGTTGTCTGGTCGATGTCATTACCATAAAGACAAAATCCCATCTCAAGGCGGAGTGAATCTCTTGATCCGAGTCCACATGGTTTAACTAAATATTCACTTCCCTCTTTCATTAAAGCATCCCAGAGTTTACATACAAACGCCTCGTCTCCGGTAATATAAAGTTCGTAACCGAGTTCACCTGTGTAGCCGGTTCTCGATACAAGAACTTTTACTCCTGCAAATTCCAGATAAGCAAAATGATAATATTCTATATCAATTTTTGTTTTAAAGACAGCCTCAACAACAGCTTTCGAGGAAGGTCCCTGAACTGCGATCAGTGAATAATCATCACTGACATCAGTTATGGTTACATCGTGTTTGTTGTTGGCTCTCATCCACGCAAGGTCTTTTTCAACATTTGATGCATTGATTACGAGCATGTATTTTTTTTGATCGAGTTTATAAACGAGCAAGTCGTCAACAATTCCGCCGTCTTCATAACACATTGCAGAATATTGCACTCTACCCGGGAAAAGAACCGAAAGATCATTGATTGTAAGATTTTGCACATATTCAAACGCTTTTTCGCCCTCGATGATCACTTCGCCCATATGACTTACATCAAATAAGCCAACATCATTTCTAACAGTCTTATGCTCTGCAATAATTGATTCATATTGGATTGGCATAACATAACCGGCAAAATCGACTAATTTTGCGCCATACTTTTCGTGAATTGAAAAAAGTTTTGTCTTTTTCACTTTTTTTACCTGTACTTAAAATTTCATTTTTGAGTTATATAAATATAAAATTAATTATTCTCAATAAATAACTAATTGAAGGGTAGAGATTACCCTTATTCAGTAATTATGCCCGTAAGGTCTTGTTTGCTTTTTGTTGCAATAACTTTAAACTGATCTGAATTAAATGCATTATCCTCATCCAGTCTGATCCTCAGCATATATTTAAACTGCATTTTTGTAAGTGCACTCGGGACACCCTCTCTCAATTTCTGACCAACAAATGGATGACATTTAATTGTAATTGAACGGTGCGGCGCACCAACTTTGTATTTCCCAAGCCACTCGTCAATCTCATGAATGAGATGCGATTTTTTTGTGAGAAGTCCGGTTCCCATACATACCGGGCATGTCTCGTTTAGAGCCTGCATAATGTTTTGCCTTACTCTTTGTCTGGTGATCTGTGCAAGACCAAAATCAGACATGGGCAGGATAGACACTTTTGCGCGGTCTTTTCTAAATTCTTTTTTCAACTCATCGTAAACTTTTTTGCGATTTTTTTCATCTTCAAGATCGATAAAATCGATAACGATAAGTCCGCCAATATCCCTCAACCGCAGTTGCCTTGCAATTTCACGAGCAGCTTCAAGATCGGTTCTGAGTGAATTCATCTCCTGATCTTTACTGGCAGCATATTTTCCGCTGTTTACATCGATAACCACCATCGCCTCGGTGTGTTCAATCACTATATGCCCGCCACTCTTCATCGGAACGCGTTTGGCAAACAGCTCTTTTATTTGATCTTCAACCTTAAACGCTTCAAATATCGGCTCTTCAGTTCTTACTTGCTCCACTTTATCTGAAAGTTCGGGTTGAGCCAGAACAATATAGTCCTTAATCTCTCTGTAAACTTTTTTGTTGTCTATATATACTTTGGAGATGTCAGAAGTGAACAGGTCTCTGATCACACTGGAAGTGGTGGAAACATCCTGGTAAATTATCGCAGGGGGGGTGCCTGTCCGGGCTTTATCCTGAATCTTTTTCCACATTTTAAGAAGACTTCGAAGATCATCTTTTATCTGCTCTTCAGCCTGCCCTCTTGCCACGGTTCTGATAATAAGACCATAATTTTGAGGCAAAAGACTTTTTGCAATTACTCGTAATCGTCTTCTCTCTTTATAATCTGTAATCTTTTTGGAAACGCCAATTTTGTTGTCGTATGGGAGGAGAACACAAAATCTGCCCGGTATCGAAATGGCAGAGCTAACCCTGACACCTTTGTTTACCACAGGTTCTTTTGTGATCTGAACAAGAATGGGTTCCCCTTTTTGCAAAACAGGGACACCATTTATGAATTTTGTTTGGGTAACCGCATATTCTTCGTCGGCTGCCACTCTGTCAACATTGTCGTCAGCTTCGTCTTCATCAATCATTGCCTGAAGCTCTTTTGTCTTTTCTCCAATATCTGAAAAATGGAGAAAAGCATCATGCTTCATGCCTATATCAATAAAAGCAGCTTTAATGCCGGGGAGTACACGGGCAACTTTGCCCAGATATACATCGCCCACCATTCGTCTGTTTTCGGAGTAATCGACGAAGAAATCTACTAATTTCCCGTCTTCTGTGATCGCCACACGGGTCTGTGTAGTCGATGAATTTATTATAATCTCTTTTAACATAGTTAGTTAAACTCTTTGTAGTTGTCAGGTTTTGAACTACTTGTAATATTCCAATTCCATTTAAATGTACTTCACCCATGGACCCAAAGGGACCAGGATTGAAGTTAAAAAATAATAAGAAGAAGTTTCTTAGAAACTCTGTCATCTTTATAAAACTTGGTGATAAAATCGGCTGCCTCCTGAAAGAGGAAGCAGCCGTTTTAATTTAGTCTTCTACCGGTTTCTGATCAGCCTGGGGTGCAGAGTCTTTGTTAAGAAGAGCTTTGCGGCTTAAGCTGTATTTTCCACCTTCGATACGAAGAAGTTTCACTTTAACTTTATCACCTTCTTTAAAGTAATCAGTTACTTTGTGAACTTTTTTCAGATCAATTTCGGAGATGTGGACAAGTCCCGATTTACCCGGAAGTATCTCAACAAGTGCACCAAACTCCATTAATTTTGTAACAACACCGTCATAAATTTCGCCAACCACAGGTTGGGTAGTCATCAAACGGATTCTGGTTAATGCTTTATTAGCAGATTCTGCATCAGGACCGGCAATCTGAATAGTGCCATCATCTTCAATTGAGATGTCAACACCAAACTCTTTTTGCATTCCCTGAATTGTTTTACCACCAGGTCCGATAATTGAACCGATAAGTTCGGTCGGGATCTGAAGGGTGGCAAGTGTGGGTGCAAATGAACAAAGTTCAGCTCTTGGAGCTGAGATAACCTCATTCATTACCCCAAGGATATGAAGTCTGCCCTCTTTTGCCTGACGGAGTGCAATTTCCATGATTTCAAATGAAACACCTTTGATCTTGATGTCCATCTGGAATCCGGTGATGCCCTCATCGGTACCTGCAACTTTAAAGTCCATATCACCAAAGTGATCTTCATTACCAAGGATGTCGGAAAGAACAGCGAAACTGTCGCCTTCTTTAATCAATCCCATGGCGATACCGGCAACGGCTTTTTTGACGGGAACTCCACCATCCATAAGTGCAAGTGAACCGGCACAAACAGAAGCCATTGAAGATGAACCGTTGGATTCAAGAATATCACTCACTAAACGCAAAGCGTAAGGAAAGTCTTTTTCAACGGGTAACATCGGTTTCAGTGATCTTTCAGCAAGGTTTCCGTGACCAACTTCTCTTCTTCCAACTCCCGAATATCTTCCGGTTTCACCAACCGAGAAGGCAGGGAAATTGTAGTGAAGGTTAAATCTTTTAACAGATTCTTCCATCAAACCATCAATTATCTGTTGATCATTTTTTGAACCAAGTGTAAGTGAGGTTAAACTCTGAGTCTCACCTCTTGTAAAAAGAGCTGAAGCATGAGTTCTTGCGAGAAGACCAAGTTCAATTGTAATCGGTCTGATCTGGTGAGTTTGCCTTCCATCGAGGCGGAGATTGTTTTCAAGAATACATCTTCTGATAAGTTCATACTGAAAATCATGGATGATTCCATTAATAACTTTTTCCTGTTCAGGATATTTTTCGACAAGGGCTTCGTTTGTTTCTTTGGAAACTGCATCAAAAGCATCGCTTCTTGCCTGTTTGTCCATCACTGTAAAAATGATTTCTTCAAGTCTTTTGAACGAAAGATCTTTAACTTCCTGAACAAGTGTTTGATCCTGCTCTTTTGGAGTTAAAACCATTTTAGGCTTGCCGCATTCGGCAGCAAGTTCTTTAATTACAGTTACGATTTTCTTCAACTGTTCCTGAGCAAAACGGAGTGCATCAAGCATCACTTCTTCAGAAACTTCGTTGGCTTCACCTTCAACCATCATAATTGAATCGTCGGTTCCGGCAACTACAAGTTCGATATCGCTTGCTTCAACTTGAGCGAAGGTTGGGTTAACAACCAATTCACCATCAACTCTGCAAACTCTAACGCCCGCTATCGGTCCAAGAAATGGAATATTGGATACTGCGAGTGCCGCAGAAGCTCCAACTATTGCCAAAACATCAGGATCGTTCTCTTTATCAAAAGAGTAAGTAGTTGCGATAATCTGGGTTTCATTACGATAGTTATCGTCGAATAACGGTCTGATAGGTCTGTCGATCAGCCTTGAAGTAAGCACTTCCTTGTCGGTTGGTTTGCCTTCTCTTTTAAAGAAACCACCGGGGAATTTACCGGCAGAAGCCTGTTTTTCACGGTATTCAACCTGAAGCGGGAAAAAATCTATTCCTTCCATCGCTTTTGGAGAAGCAACTGTTGCAACCAAAACCATCGTATCACCATATCTAACCATTACTGAACCCGCAGCCTGACGAGCATAGCGTCCGGTTTCGATACTCAGTATTTTCCCGCCTATTTCAACTTCTTTTGTATATATCATCTAAAACCTTACTTTCTGATATTCAATTCTTTTATGATTGCTCTGTATCTGCTGATATCATTTTTAATCAGGTAATCAAGTAATCTTCTTCTTTTACCAACCATCATGAGAAGTCCTCTTCTTGAGTGGTGGTCTTTTGCATGTGCCTGGAAGTGGGCGGTTAGATCATTAATCCTTTTTGTAAGAATTGCTATCTGAACTTCTGCCTTACCCGAATCTTTATCGTTGGCACCAAATTTTTGAATGAGCTCAAGTTTTTCTTGATTTGTCATTGCTTCTTTTTCCTGTATTTGTTTTGTACGATCTGACCCCAGAAACTACCGGAGCCAATTATTTAATTACTTATAAGTCTTTTAACAATTCCAATGCAGATGTTTTATCTTTTTCGAGCTGAATTATCAGATCCGATTTGGCAATAAACCTCATCTCTCCTCTGATTCGCTCAATAAATTTCACACGGAGATTTTTACCATAAAGATCTTCTCCGCTAAATCCCAAAAGATGTACTTCAACAGCAAGATCTTTAAGATTAAATGTGGGCCTTCTGCCAACATTAAGCATACCTTTATACACTTTATCGTCAAGTTCCACCATAACTGCATAAACACCATTTGCCGGGAGCAACTTGTTTTCTGAATCACATTCAAGGTTGGCAGTTGGATAACCCAATTCTCTACCCCTCTTGTCTCCATGGACAACTTCTCCAAATATCTCATAATCTCGTCCAAGCATCTCTGCTGCTCCCTTTACATTTCCTTCGGAGAGTAGTTTCCTTACCTGGGTACTGCTAATATTGATCTGATTGCGCATTACAGCCTCAACATATGTTACTTTAAAACCGTGTTTATCTGCTAATTGTCTAATAAAATTTTCATCGCCTGTGCGACCTCTACCAAAACGGTGATCGTACCCGACGATTATCTCCTCTATTCCCGTTCCATCAATAATGTACTTCGAGAAAAAAGTTTCTGCATCAAATTCTGAAAATTCGAGTGTAAAATTAATTACAAAAACTTCGTCAATACCCAGCTTTTCAAAAATTCTTAGTTTTTCGCCTGTTGTTGTAAGAAGTATTATGTCGCCGCCTTTGACCACCACCTGTCTTGGATGAGGATCAAAAGTAATTACCAACGACCTGCCCCCCGACTTTTTCGCCTTTTCGATCAAAATATCGAGCAAAAGGTGGTGACCTTTATGAACGCCATCAAAAGTGCCAACAGTTAAAACTGTTTTGTTTGATTTTGTTACTTCACGGAGATCACGACTAACTTTCATTCTCGATCATCGTTTCTGACTTGTCGCTGTTATGTATATCTCTGAACGACTCAATTGTGACGGCATCATCCACTTTGAATTCACCTATTGCGGTTCGTCTCAGACTTGAAAGCCAGGCACCACATCCCAGAATCAGGCCCATGTCGTGCGCCAGAACTCTGATATATGTACCTTTTGAACAGAGCACCCTGAATTTTACTACAGGTGGTGAATAATCAAGTATCTCAAATTCTTCAACAACAACCCTTCTGGTTTCGCGCTCAATTGTCTCTCCTTTGCGAGCAAGGGAATATAACCTTTGACCGTTTTTACTAACCGCTGAATACATCGGAGGAATCTGATCAATCTCGCCTGTCAGTGATCCGGCAGCAGAAATTATCTCTTCCATCGTAACTGATGATGCATCCTGTTTCATGAAAACTTCAGTTTCACTATCCATCGATGGGGTTTGCTCACCAAGAACCATGGTTCCTTCGTATTCTTTTGGTAAACCCATATATGAATCGATTTTTTTAGTCGATTTTCCTGTACAAACTATCAGCAGTCCGGTCGCTTTGGGATCAAGTGTTCCCGCATGACCTATTTTCTGAATATGCAATATTCTTCTCAGTCTATATACAACATCAAAAGATGTCAGATCAAGTGGTTTATCAAAAAGAATCGTCTGACCGGCGGTAAAATCCAGATCTTTATAAGTCGTTACCGATCTTTTTATCATTCTTGTGTATTTCTTTGAGAAGACTTTCTATTTTTTCAACATAATCTGAAGTGTCGTCGATATAAAACCGTAATTCGGGCATATAGCGCACTCTAATCTTCGACGCAAGCTCGTGCCTGAGTGAAGGTGTGTCAGCATTTACCCTCTCAAGAGCATTTTTGCGTTGTTCTTTGTCATAAACAGAAAAATATACTTTTGCCAGCCTCAGATCAGGTGTCAGTTTCACAGAAGTGATCGTCACCAATCCAAAACCACTGGCATTATATTTCATGAGCATTATTACACTCAAGTCGTCTTTTATCTGATTTTCCAGTCTTTCAACTCTATGTCCCATTACGGCTCAACACTCCACTTTCAGACTATTCAAGTTTTTTCTTTGTTTCAACAACCTTAAAGCCTTCGATGATATCTCCAACTTTTAGATCATTAAAATTATTGACACTGATACCACATTCGTAGTTTGTATCAACTTCTTTAACATCATCCTTAAATCTCTTCAGTGATGAGATTTCTCCGGTGAAGATAACCAGGCCATCCCTGATAACACGGATTCTGTCGTTCCGGTTTATCTTGCCTTCAATTACATAACAACCAGCAACTGTTCCAATTTTTGGAACTTTGAAAGTGTCACGAATCTCGGTGGAAGAAGTAACTTCTTCGGAGAGTATTGGTGCAAGCATTCCTTCGAGGGCGAGTTTAACTTCACTGATTGCGTCGTAAATGATGTTGTAGATACGAATATCCACTTTTTGTGTCTCGGCGAGTTTCCTTGCATTCATGTGTGGACGAACATGGAAACCGATTATGATTGCATTAGATGCGTTTGCAAGAAGCACATCACTCTCGGAAATGGCACCCACACCTTTGTGAATTACTTTTACTTTAACTTCCTCGGTGGAAAGTTTCATAAGTGAATCGGATACTGCTTCAACTGAACCATCCACATCACCTTTTACGATGATCGGAAGTTCACTTACTCCACCAATCTGAATTTGTCTTGATATTTCATCAAGAGTGATGTGGTGAATCTGCTTGCTGTCGAGTTCGCGTTTAAGTTGTTGTCTCTTCAGGGCGATTTCACGGGCGGTTCTTTCGGAATCCACCACGATGAACTGATCGCCGGCTTGAGGTGCACCCTCAAAACCGAGAACAAGAACAGGTGATGAAGGAGGAGCTTCATCCATTTTTTTGTTCCTCTCATCAAACATGGCTCTAACTCTGCCGTGTTGATTTCCGCAAACAAAAATGTCACCCTGCTTTAAGGTACCTTTTTGTATCAGAACTGTAGCGGTAACTCCTCTGCCTTTATCAAGCTGAGATTCAATTACCACGCCTCTGGCTTCGCGGTGAGGATTTGCTTTAAGATCGAGAACTTCAGCTTCGAGAAGTACTTTTTCAAGAAGGTCTTCAATGTGAAGTCCTTTTTTTGCAGAAATCTCAACACACTGATATCTTCCACCCCACTCTTCAACCAAAACATTTCGGTCGGCAAGTTGCTGTTTTATCTTTTCGATGTTAGCGCCGGGTTTGTCAATCTTGTTAATCGCAACAATTATTGGCACATTTGCAGCCTGTGCGTGCGAAATTGCCTCAACTGTCTGTGGCATCACAGCATCATCAGCTGCTACAATCAAAATAACAATATCAGTAACCTGGGCACCACGGGCACGCATTGCTGTAAATGCCTCATGACCCGGTGTATCCAAAAATGTGATGTAATTATCTTCATTCACAAGAACTTTGTAGGCACCGATATGCTGGGTTATACCACCCGATTCACCGGCAACCACATTTGAGCTTCTTACATAGTCAAGAAGTGAGGTTTTTCCATGATCAACATGGCCCATGATTGTAACCACAGGTGATCTTGGTTCAAGTTCATCGTCAAGGTCATCTATATCTTCAAGTACATCATTTGTATATTCATCTTCAACTTCCACTTCATAGTCAAACTCATCGGCTACAAGTGTTATCGTGTCAAGTTCAATTCTCTGATTTATTGAAACCATCAATCCGAGTGCTATACATTTGGAGATTACTTCCCCAACGCCAACACCCATTACATTTGCAAGTTCAGAAACAGACATAAACTGATTTACACGAATTTTTCTTTCATCAATTCTTCTCTGTTCATCGAGGAGCTCCTGAGCTTCAAGTCGTTCTCTTCTTTTCCTCTTACGCATCGAAGCGCGGTTTGAAATTGACGATTCATCAGTATTCAACATTGTTTTTCTGATCGATTCCAAAACTTCTTTTTGATCGATCTCCAACTTTTTAACTTTTGCCTTTTTCTTTACTGCTTCAGTCTCTTCTACTACTGACTCCCTTTTCTTTGATTTTGGTTTCTTTTTCTTCTTTTTCGATTTCTTTTTATCTTCCTCTTCAGAGTCCGTAGTGGTTGCCGGTTTAACCTCGGTCGGGGTTACAAGTGTAACACCTGATCTTAACTCTTCTCTTGGAGGCTTTGGGTCATCACCCCTGAAACGACCAAGAATTTTAAGTCCAATTGGTTTTCCGGTTCGGGGATCAATTTTCCGGGGTGTGTGTTGAGGTTGATCTTTGTCAACTGCTTCAACTGTTGTGGGTTCCGGAGTCACAGGTTCATCGGGTTTAATCAAGGCTTCAATTTCTGCCGATACTTTTTCCTCTACGGGTTCAGTTACCACAGCAGTTGGTGGAGTCTCTTTTCTCTTTATCTCAGTAAATTCCTGCCTGATTTCCCTTTGAACAGGTGGAACAACCACAGGTTCAGCAGGTTTTTCAACCACAGGTTCAGGTATTACTTCGGTTATTACAGCTTCCACCTGTGGAACAACCTCCGGTTCAACAACCTTCGGCTCTTCAACTACAACAGGCTGAGGAGCCGGTACCGGAATTTCCGCTACTTCCTCTTTCTGTTCCGTTTTTTCAGGAGTACCCGCGAGTTTTTTGTTAAATTCATCGAGCTTCTGATAATGTTTTTCTGCGCGTTCTATATCTTTCTTGAACTGAACACGAACATCCTCAAGCATCTCGGGCGAGAGTAGCGAGTTCATGGTCTTCACATCATATCCTTTTTTCTTCAGAAAATCGAATATTGCCTGTGCAGAAACATTGAACTGTGCCGCAAAATTATAAATTCGTATTTTTTGTTCTTTAGGTTCAGACATCTATCGGTAGTCCTATCTTTCTAATCCTGCATCCTGTTTTTCAGGATATCATAAATTCTATCAACCAGTTCTTCATCATCCTCAAATATCTCGAGCAGTTTCTCTTTACCGGCTTTAAATACATCTGTCACATAGTCAAAACGATTATTGATAAGTGTATCATAAACTTCAGCACCAAGCTCCGGCTTGCACTCAAGAAGTTCAACACCCTCTTCGTAATCTTCTATGTTCTTTTCAATTCTGTGGAAATCGATGTTATACCCTGTGACCTGCATGGCAAGTCTGATATTAACCCCATTTCTACCTACAATCATCGCCGCCTGAGACGAATCAGCATAAATAACGGCATTTCTGTTTACTTCATCAAGCTCAATCGACTTTAGTTTACCCGGCATCAACGCCCGTGTAATCATCACTCTTGGATCATCCGAAAATGCAAACACATCAATGTTTTCATTGGCAAGTTCCTTTATGATCGAGTGAATTCTTACACCCTTCATACCAACACATGCACCAACGGGGTCAACCCTTTTGTCCATCGATTCAACAGCAACTTTTGCTCTTTCACCTGCTTGACGGGCAATTCTTCTAATCTCAATGATACCATCATAAACTTCAGGTACTTCAATTTCGAGAAGTCTTCTTAGAAGTTCGGGATCAGCTCTTGAGATAATAATCTCAGGTCCACTTTTCCCTCTTCTTACTTCTTTCACAATCGCACGGGTTGTGTTCCCCTTGTAATATCTTTCATGCGGTATCTGCTCTTCTCTCGGAAGAATCAGTTCATTTTTATTGTGATTTACAAGGATATCGTTTTTACGGATCTGATAGATATCGCCGATAACTATCTCACCAACAAGTCTCTTGTACTCATTCAGAATCAGTTCTTTTTCAATCTCGCGGATTCTTTGATTTAAACTCTGTTTGGCAAGATTTATAAGTCTTCTTCCAAATGTTGCGAGTTTTAATTGCTCAACATATTCTTCACCGACATCAAGTTCATCTTCATTGCCTTTTAGATTAACTTCGTCGAGACTTATTTGTTTGTCAGGGTCTTCAACCACATCAACTATTTCTCTAACAAGAAATATCTCGATATCTCCCCGATCCATATTAACAACCACGGAGTAATTCGCTTCCTCGCCATATTTTTTTCTGACAAGTAAACCAAAGATATCTTCAATTATTCCATGAAGTACATCTTTGTCAACTCCTTTTTCTCTTACCATCGCCGCAAACGATTCAACTATGTCTGCGTTCATCTATCTTCCTCCGCTAAAAGCTTATTTTAACCCTGGCTGTCACGATCTCCGCGAAACCCAGCGTTTTTGTTTCTTTGGTTAATTCAAATGTCAATTTATCGTCTTCAATTTGAAGCAGTTTGCCTTTAAACTTCTCAATTTCATCACCATTTTTAAACTCTATTTCGAACAGTCTTCCGATGTGTTTGTTATACTGCTGAAGGTAAATTAGAGGCCGGTTGACACCGGGAGATGAAACATCAAACCTGAAAGGTCCGTCAAAAAGGTCTTCTTCTTCAATTATTTTGTTGATTGCTCTGCTTACCACAGCACAATCATCTGCGGTGACTCCGGTCTCACTGTCGATAAACAGTTCGATTATTTTAACTTTCCCTTCACCCCTGACAACAAAGTCAATAAACAGCAATTGATGCTGTTCTGCCACTTCTAAACTGATCTCTTTTATTCTGCTAAGTGTATCACTCATAAATGCCTTCTAAAAAAAAACGCCCTTTATCTGTAGGGCGAATAATTAGATTACAAATATACCATTTTTTAAACATTTTAACAAATATTCCTTTTTATTGATGATTTGTTTTTTACTGCTTTTTGAATGGCTGTATTTAAATAATTAGTGGTTGAAACTAAACTCTTAATTGTTACAATCCGGATCAAGTATAGTTCAGGTGATAAGTTTTAATAAAGTTGTTGGTTATAAGTTAAATTATGATTATTATTTAAAACCTTTTATTTCTCTTTAGCCCGGATTAAAAATGAAGTTTCGTGATTTTAAAATTGGTACCCGACTCGCCGCAGGATTCTCTATCATTATGATATTGATCCTCTTCATTTTACTGTTTGCTCTCAAAAATATTCAAACCCTCTCTGATCAAACAGCCCGGCTGTATAACCACCCGTTTACTGTGTCAAATGCTGCTAGAAAAATGGACGCGGAATCTATAGCTATCAGGGAAAAAATGTATCTCATGTTTGTGCACCCTGAAAAAATTGACTCCCTCTCAAATATTATCGATTCTCTCGACTACTCAATAGTTGCAGGTTTTAATTTACTGAAAGAGAGATTCCTCGGACAAAAAGAGGATGTTGAGCATGCCAAAGTTGCTTTCGAAACTTTAAGAAAATCAAGGAATGAGGTGGTTGCAGATTTAAGAGAGGGCGACCCCGGAAACTGCAAAAAAACATATAGATGTACGCAGAGAAATGGTCTCGCGGTTTGACCATGAACTTGAAGATGTAATAAATTTTACCACAAAAAGGGGTGAAACATTTTTTCAAGAGGCGGAAGAGATCGACAATGAAACTATTCTTAACACTGTTATAGCCTTTTTTGTTGTGTTACTCCTGAGTGGCTTAACAGGCTGGTGGATTACGCGTGGCGTAAGAAATCCCCTTGTTATGATTACAGCAGGTGTGGAAAAGATCGAATCGGGTGATTTTTATTCCAATATCGAACTTGATTCCAAAGATGAAATTGGTACTCTCGCCTGGGCGATAAACAAAATGTCAAATTCGTTGGGCTACCTCAACAAAAACATAAGTGAAAGAGATTGGTTAAAATCAGGACTTAATGAACTGAACTTCGTGATGCGGGGTGAACTTGAATTAAAAGAACTGGCTAACAAAGTGGTTGAATTTTATGTTCACTACTTTGACGCTAATGTTGGAACATTTTACACCATGAACTTCCAAAGATCAGGGCTTCAACTCACCGGAGGTTATGCACTGGAAAATGATGGACTGACAAAAGATTTTTACGCTCTAAAAGAAGGCCTTGTAGGAGAGTGTGCAGATTCCGGGAAATTAATTCTGCTTGAACAACTCCCCGATAATTATTTATACATCTCCTCGTCAACCGGGGCATCTTTACCTTCCAATGTTGTTGTTAGTCCAATCTTTGAAGACAATAAAGTGATTGGTGTAATTGAACTTGGTTCTTTTATCCCCTTTTCGTCTTCTGAATTGGAACTTCTGAAGATAACTTCAGAGAGTGTAGGAATTGCCATCGAATCTGCAAGATCACGCTCTGCTTTGAAAGACCTGTTGGTTCAAACTCAGGAAATGGCAGAGGAGTTGCAGGTGCAGCAGGAGGAACTACGAGCATCAAACGAAAAACTTGAAGCTCAACAGGAAGAATTGAGAGCAGCAAATGAGGAACTTGAAGAACAGTCTGAAAAACTGCAAAAATCTGAGACAAAACTGAAAGCTCAACAAGAGGAACTTCAGGTAACCAATGAAGAACTGGAAGAGAAAAACGACTCTCTTCAACGACAAAAAGCCACAATTCAAAAAGCCAGAGAAGAACTTGAGATTCAAACCCAGGAACTTGCAATCGCAAGTAAATATAAATCAGAATTTTTGGCAAATATGTCGCATGAACTTAGAACCCCGCTAAACAGCCTTTTGATTCTCTCAAAAATGCTGGCGGATAACAAAGGTGGTAATCTTAGTACTGATCAGGTTGAATCTGCACAGGTAATCTACAGAAGCGGGACCGATCTGCTGTTGCTTATCAACGAAATCCTTGACCTCTCAAAAATTGAAGCAGGTAAAATGGATATCCATTCCCGTCCTTTTAATTTAAGTCAGCTTCATAACAAACTAAGTTCTGATTTTAAACATTCTGCTGACGAAAAAGGGATTGAACTTGAATTTATATTGAAAGATAACTCTCCTGAATCGATTGAATCAGACCTTTTAAGGGTTGAACAGATCCTGAAAAACCTGATCTCCAATGCGATAAAATTTACAAGAGCGGGAAAAGTTACCATCGAAACGGGATTGCCTTCAACCAGTGTTAATTTGACTCGAAGCGGGCTAAATTCGGCTGATTCCATCTTCATTTCAGTAACCGATACAGGAATCGGTATCCCGCAAGAAAAACTTAAATTGATCTTCCAGGCATTTCAACAAGCCGATGGAAGCACGGCAAGAGAATTTGGTGGAACGGGATTGGGACTCTCAATATCAAAGGAGCTGGCGCATCTGCTTGGTGGCGAAATCCAGGTTCAAAGCAACCCCGGTTCAGGCTCCACCTTTACACTATTCCTCCCGATTATCTGGCACCCTGACCACGGTAAAACCCCATCGCTCGAAACTCTTGACCATATCCCGGAAAACTCTTTAAATAAATCGACATTGATTCCTCCGGAAATTGAGACTCGTCCTCAGCCGGCAAACGATGACAGGGACTCAATAAAACCGGAAGACAGATCAATTCTGATTATTGAGGATGACCCGGTATTCGCCAAACTGCTGTTTAATGAGTGTAAGGAAAAGAATTTTAAAGGACTTATAGCTCACAGCGGTGGGGATGGGCTTCAGCTTGCGCGAAAATATGCGCCAACAGCTATTCTGCTTGATCTCGGACTCCCCGATATGAACGGGATGGAAGTGCTCGATTTCTTGAAAACCGACTCCAATACCCGCCACATCCCTGTCCATATCGTAAGTGCGGAATCAACTTCTATAGACGCTTACAGGCATGGTGCTATTGGTTTTCTGACAAAACCTGCCGAAAGAGAAGAAATTGAAGAAGCATTAACACGCTTGGAAGATTTTTCAACCGACAAAATTAAAGACCTCCTGATTATCGAAGATGATAAAAATCTCAGAATGAGCATCTCAAAACTTATTGATGGTCCTGATGTTAAAATCAAGACAGTGGCAACCGGAGGGGAAGCACTGATTGCGGTTAAGGAAACTTCCTTCGACTGTATTATCCTTGATATCGGATTACCTGATATGTCGGGTTTCCAACTCCTTAAATCAATTTCTGAAATTGGATCAAATATTCCACCGGTTATCGTTTACACAGGGAGAGAGTTGAGCAAACAGGAGGATACAGAGTTAAGAAACTATGCGGACTCAATAATTGTTAAAGGTGTCAGGTCTGAAGAGCGACTTTTGGATGAAACTTCCCTCTTCCTCCATCGACTTGTTACCAAAATGCCCGAAAACAAAAGAAAAATGATTATCGATCTTCACGAAACAGATAACATGTTTATAAACAAAAAAATCCTTATCGTTGATGATGATATGCGGAATGTTTTTGCTTTGTCAAAAATTCTCTCTGAAAAAGGAATGAGACTATATAAAGCCGAGGATGGTAAAAAGGCACTTGATATTTTGGCATCTGAACCTGATATGGATCTCGTTATCATGGATATTATGATGCCCGTAATGGATGGGTATGAAACAATGCGACAGATCAGGAAAATTGAACAATTCGACAAATTGCCCATAGTCGCCGTTACAGCAAAAGCAATGAAAAAAGATTATGAAGACTGTATCGCAGCAGGTGCAAGCGATTATCTGCCCAAACCTGTTGATATACATCGCCTTCTTTCCATTATGCGTGTATGGCTCTACAGATGATATTAAATAACACGGTTAACTGACGATGACCCCAATCGAAATCGAAGAGATCGAACTCGATCTTCTTCTCGAAAGTATGTATAAACGATATGGTTACGACTTTCGGAATTATGCCCGCTCATCGCTAATGAGACGGGCAAAATTAGTGGTTTCCACCACGGGATATAAAACCATCTCTGATCTGATCCCGGGGTTGATGCACGACAGAGCTTATTTCCTCAATCTTGTGCACCACTTTTCGATTACAGTAACTGAAATGTTCCGTGATCCTAAAGTTTTTCTAAAGCTCAGAGAATCTGTTTTCCCTTTCCTTGAAACGCATCCTTACATCAAAATCTGGCATGCCGGTTGTGCCACGGGTGAAGAAGTTTACTCCCTCGCCATTCTCTTGAAAGAAGCCGGAATTTACGACAGATGTACAATTTTTGCCACAGACTTTAACGATTCTGCTCTTGAAGTGGCTAAAGAGGCAATTTACAGAATTGATAATATGAAACAGTGCCTTCTTTCATATCGAAATGCCGGCGGAGTTAACTCTTTCTCGGAATATTACACCGCTGATTCCGACTCGATTGTCCTGAACAAAGAATTGAAAAAAAACATTACATTTGCCAATCATAATCTGGTTCTTGACAGTGTTTTTGGTGAGATGCACTTGATCCTGTGCAGAAATGTCCTTATATACTTTAATAAATCCCTCCAGAGCAAAACTCTCGAACTATTCAGAGAAAGCCTTGTTCCGGGAGGGTTTTTGTGTATCGGTACAAAAGAATCGATTAATTTTACCACAGTGAGCGATGATTTTTACACCATTGCCGAGAAAGAAAAAATTTACAGAAAGAAGTATGGCGCATGATGAATGACGATGTTTCAACTTCAACTACTGTGGAAGCAATTGTGCTGGGTGCATCTGCAGGAGGTTTAAACGCAATGATCGAACTTTTTTCAAAATTGCCCGCTGATCTGCCCGTTCCAATTTTTGTTGTGCAACATACCCGCCCGGATGAAGAAAGCCTTCTCGCAGAACTGATTGGCTCCGGTACAGGCTTAAATGTGGTTGAAGCAGAAGACAAGATTGAAATTAAGCCTGCCAATATTTATATTGCACCTCCAAATTATCACCTTCTTATTGAGGATAAAAAAACAATTGCTCTTTCAAACGATGAAAAGGTAAATTATTCGAGACCTTCAATTGATCTCCTTTTTGAAAGTGCAGTAAGGGTTTACCAATCAAATTTGGCGGGTGTTATATTAACCGGGGCTAATGATGATGGCGCAAGGGGAATTTCTTTGATAGCGCGTGCCGGAGGAATCACAATTGCCCAATCTCCCGAGTCCGCAGAATTTAAGGTAATGCCTCAGTCCGCAATCAATACAGGTAATGTAAAATTTGTAATGGATATAATAAGAATGTCACAATTTCTTACGGAACTCGTGATTCAGAGACACCAAAACCAGCGTCTTAATTCCAAGGATTAAAGAGATGAGAAAACAAAAAATATTAATAGTTGATGATATAGATGCCAATCTCATTTCACTCGAAAAAGTCCTCCTGGATCTCCAGGCAATAATCATCAGAGCAAGAAGCGGAAACGAAGCGCTGATTGCAATACTTAATCACGATTTTGCGATGGCGATCGTCGATGTGCAAATGCCCGAAATGGATGGTTATGAGCTCGTTGAACTGATCAGAAGCGAAGGCAGAACAAAAGATCTGCCCGTCATTTTCCTCTCTGCTGTTTACTCTGACGAATATCATGTATTCAAGGGGTATGAGTCGGGTGCTGTCGATTTTGTAACTAAACCCTACAATCCTTATTATCTTCTTAGCAAAGTAAAGGTATTTCTTGATATAGATAAACAAAAATTTACTCTTCTTGAAACTATCGAACTTGAAAAATCCAGAAATTATCTGGAAAGCATCTTCCGCTCAATTAACGACTCACTGATCGTTCTCGATCTCGATGGAAATATCACCAAGGTTAACGAAACCGCTTGTAGAGTACTTGAGTTCTCTGAAAACGAATTAAAAGGGATGTCAATATCCAATTTTTTCGATCAGGACTTTTTATCTGCCTGGATGGAAAATTTGGGAGTTTCCGGCAACCATACTCTCCCAAAAACTGAAGCGAGGATGAAAAAGAAAAGTGGGAAAAGTTTCCCTGTCCTGGCATCCGGATCACTTTTCAGAAATATTGAAGGTGAGCTTATGGGCTCAGTTATGGTGCTTATCGATATTTCTGACAGAATCGCACATGAAGAAGCCGTTTTGGCTGCGAAAGAACGGGCTGAAGAATCGAGCCGCCTGAAATCCAATTTTCTATCAAATATGAGCCATGAACTCCGCACTCCCTTGATGGGGATAGTGGGATATGCCGATCTTCTGAGAGATGAAAAATTAACTGATGCACAAACCGAACTCGTGGAAAGCATCTATACTTCAAGTAAAAGACTTAGTCATACTCTTAATTCAATCCTCGACTTTTCGAAAATTGACGGTAACACCTCTCTGGTTGAATTAAAACCGGCAAATATTGAAAAGATTCTACAAAAGATTATCGAATTCTACAAAGAGTTGGCGGATGAAAAGAAACTGGAATTTAACTTCATCACAAATTGTCAAAACCCGTATGCACTGATTAATGAAAAACTTTTTGAGGAGATAATAAACCATCTCCTCGACAATGCAATCAAATTTACTTTAAGGGGCACAATTAAAATCGAATTATTGAACCTGAAGACAGAATCCGGAGATTTTGTAACAGTTTCTCTCTCCGACACCGGTATCGGAATAATGGAAAAAGACCTTGACATCATTTGGGATGAGTTCAGGCAGGCAAGTGAAGGAATGAACAGAAAATTTCAGGGATCGGGACTTGGCCTCACACTCGCAAAAAAATTCACGATATTAATGAACGGGAAAATTTTTGCTCAAAGCAATTTTGGTAGAGGGTCGGTTTTTACTGTTCAGTTCCCGGTATCAAATCACACACCTTCCCGGGAAAACAAAACGGAATCCGTCGCCCCGGTATCCCCCCCGGCGGCACAAAACGAGTTACCCCACATCCTCTATGTTGAAGATGAAGTGATGAATCAACAACTCATCTCAATGTTTCTGCGGAATGTTTGTAAAACTGATGTTGCTTCCACCGGAGAAGAAGCGCTTCAAATGGCTCAATCCGCTAAATATGAAGGTTTCCTGATGGATATAAATCTTGGTCCGGGTATCAACGGAATTCAGGTAACACAAAGATTAAGAAACATGACCGAGTATGCCAATACTCCGATAATTGCGGTTACTGCCCTTGCCCTTGATGGTGACAAGGAACCACTTTTGCAACAGGGGTGTTCACACTATCTGGCAAAACCATTCAAAAAAAGCGACCTTGTCGGAATGATCAAGTCAATTTTTGCATTATGATTTGGTTACTCTGAATTCAGCCATTTTGTTTTTTATTCTCTTGGTTAATTCGAATGTGTATTCGTCATGAGTAACCAAATCGCCCGGGTTTAATATCTTACCCGTCACATCCGAAATGAACCCTGCCAGAGTGCTGTATTCATCAGATTCCGGAAGTTCAGCGTCGAATTGATCATTAAAATCGACTATACTCATATTCCCCAAAACCATAAAAGAACCATCTGCAAGTCCTGTCACCTCGGCAGGTTCCCCTTCTGTCTGATATGTAATATCACCCACAATTTCTGAAAGGATATCCTCTAATTTGATTATCCCCTCGGTTCCGCCGTATTCATCTGCAACTATTGCAGCTCTTATTCCTTTAAGCTGCATCTCTTTTAATAATTCCGAAATATATTTTGTTTCAGGTACGAAGTGGGGTGGACGAATTGCCCTGCTAATCTCATAATCGTTGTTAACGATATAATATCTCATCAATTCTTTAACATTTACAATTCCCGTAATGTTGTCGAGTGATTCTTCATAAATCGGAACCGAGTTGTAGCCTGTTCTTATTATTGATTTAAAATCAGCCTCGGGATCCCCGCAAAGCTCCACAGCTGCCATCTCGGTTCTCGGTATCATAACATCATACGCCGTGAGATCGTTGAACTCGAGTACATTTTCAAGTATCTCATGCTCCTCTTCATCAAGTTCGCCCCTCTCAAGTCCCGCATCAATCATTCTTTTAATATGCTCTTCTGACACAAGAGTGACAGAATAATTGGGCACTGCATCAAACGGTTTTAAGATAACTCCGGCGAGTTTTTTTAGTGAACTTGTGAAAATTTTTGATGTGATTTCAAGGAATATCAAAATAAAGTAAACGACGGGAGCAAGGCGGTCAGAATATTTTTCTCCGATTCCGCGTGGAATATAGATTGAACACAACCAGAATAACGAAGCAACAGGAAGAGCTGATAATAAAACAGGCAGCCACCAGCCAAACCCGTTTATCCTGACTCCCAAATCATGCAGATAATCGAAGAAGAAACTCTCAACTATTATAAGACCGACAAAAAAGATTGCATACCTGACAAGCTCTGCAGTCTCATAGATCAAATCAGAAGACTCTTTAAATCGATCGATCCTGCCCGTGTTTATTTCATCCTCTTCTGCATAGTCATCTCCCGGATTTGCAAGTAGAACAGTTTCAGCAAGGGTTATCAAAGCACTTAGTGTAAACACCAACAAAATTGATATTAAAATTGAGATCATTTTTTTCGTTTATAATTGACTTAATGATAAATGCAATTTATAAATAAAAAGTTTAATTCGAGGTAAAAAGTCACAGAGTCACAGAGTCACAAATAAACGATACTCTGCTACTTCGCTACTCCGATACTTCGTGACTTCGTGACTCTGTGACTTCGAGACTTCGAGACTTCGCTACTTCAAAAATGCAATCCCAATGTTAATCCGAGACTAAAATTTCCAAATGATCTTTCCCCTTCATCGGGTAAATTCGAGGGTAGAGTTTTTTCAGGAATGTAAACATAGTCACCTGTTAGTGCCATCGATACTTTGGATGACGGGAAATACCGTAATTCTAATGCTGCAAAAGCACTTACAACGGTTTTTTCTAATCTGTTGAATTCAAATGTGGTGACTGTTGTAAAATTAACAGGGTCCATTATGCTTAATGATTTTGAGACTGTGTAGTCAATGGTTGCAAAACCGGCTCCAATTCCCGCTTTTAATGAAACGGGGTACTCCCTCGGAAATTTAAGAGGATCGTAAAAAGCAGTTGCATAATATCCATAAACCTTGTTGGTCATCTCTTCTGTACTATAATTATATTGTGAATTGTATTGATATCTGAGATTTGGCTCAGCAACTGAATAAATTGTTATTCCTGTTTCGAGGCTTGGGTTCAGGCTGTAAGTTAGCCGGATACTTCTGAAAACATTTAACATAACATTGTTATAATCGTATAAATTGCCTGAGGCCTGCCTTGCAGTCGGGTCGGTTCGTGAATAAACTTTTGAAATTTCATAATAAAAATTGATTCGCGTCTCATTCGTCGTATGAAGGATATCCTTTCTAAATTTCAGTACATCGCCGGGATTATCAAAATCATATTCCATCTCTTTTTCATTCCCTGATCTGTCGAACCCAAGTCCAATCAAACCACCGGCAACTGCTCCAAGCGAGCCAACAACAATATGACTCCACAACCCCTCAGATTGAATAAATCTGTCTGACTGGGTATCCTGCTTCCTTAGAAGTAACTGAGCGAAAAAAGCCCCTGCGAGCCCAAAACTTACCATATTGTCCCTGCTTCGGAGTTGAGAATCCATCTTAAAAAACTTGATTGAACTCAATGCAAGCATCGTGACTTTGGAATTTATTAACAATCGCAACGAATCTCCTTCGAGATCAAGAAATAACGCTCGCGACATTACTCCCTGTCTGTCAACAATCAAAACAGGATCAAAGGCAAATTTGTTTTTATATTCACTATACTCCTTCTCCTTTTGTGCTGTTATCACCGTAGAAAAAATGATCAGAAGATAGATTACTTTTTTCATTTTGGCTATTGTTTCGAATGGAAAACCAGCCACTGGTTTAATTTTCATTTTGCAGCATTTTGTATCCATAGCCGATATCTTTCATTTGAGAATTTTATTATCTCTCCGGGATTCCCGATCAACTTAAAAATTGTTGCCATATCCGAATCTTTATCGGTTGGAGGCATGTGAATTTTATACCACCCTTTTGTTTTCATAAAAACCGTTCTCTTCATCCCGTCTTTTTTCGGTGGTGCCTTGTATGTCGCAAAAAACCAGTCACCGGTGGTTGGCATATCGTAATAGTTTCCATCACTGTATGAGATTTTTTCAGAAATGTCCTTCCCGAAATTGTCAGTGGTTTTGGAAACTTTAATTTCTTCACCAAACGCCTGCTGAGGTACATCAAAGTGTAACTTAAAATTGTCAAGTGTCCAGAATCCTACAGCGGGATTTACTTCAAACTCAATCATCTCACTCTCGATACCTGATAGATCCAGTTCCACCACTCTGTTCTCCGTTTTGAAAGGACCACCGCCTTGAAGAACAGCCTGAGTTTTAAATTCACCATTAATTTTCATTTTTAATTCCAATTCATACAACTCTTCCCGCCTCAAAAAATCCATTGTAAAATCATAATATTCCCCTTTTTTGTCGAGATTGGAATAATGCTCCCCTAAATTTTTTCCGTGGAGTTCCAACATCTCTGATAACATTGTTGAGCCCCAATGAGTAGTACCAACATTATACACCAATCTGGCTTTTTTTGCTCCGTTTTTCATTTTAAAACCAAATTTTATTTTATGTTTTGTCCGGTTTTGATCATGAAACGGCATTTTAGTCTGCCAGGCAACAAGGTCATTCTCAACTAAAAAAGGTTTGATGTCTCTCCCATCTTCATCCATTGCATATTCTACCTTTTCACCCTCTGTCAATGCATAAATAGAACCGTCGTTATTCATTGTTACCAAAGTATTCTCCGGATGATCAACAACAAAAAGACTCATTTCATCGATATATTCAGTTTCAAACACTTCATTTGTTATCTTCAGGTTATATTCACCGTCAATTTCTTTTATACTTTTTAGTTTATTGTAATCAGTCCTCTCAAAAGCTTTCGAGATTGCACCACCAAGAGGTTCTGCATCAAAAACATATTTTTCGCCATCAAATGAATAGATAAAAGGACACGATTTTTTTGATGCAAGTGCTATGAGAATCGCTACAGTAAGAGAACCCACAAGTACACCAATTGTTGCAGCAAATGACATTACCATATCAACCTTTTCAACCACCAGGTAAAGCGCATCATCAGCTTTAATCTCTCTATATTTGTCTGCATCAGTAACTCCTCTTATCAGAAGTTGATCCAAACTGAATTTCCCTTTACTTTCGTTAAAGTCAATTTTAGTCCCGTTTTTGAGCATCAGTCCTGAAAAAGAGATTGAAGTATCTGCGATAAGGGAGTCAACTGAGAGATTTGTCGGTGGGTTAAATGTATAAGCCTCTTTAATTTCGTCGAGAGGAGAAAAAACCATTGCTCCCTCTTTTGTTGTGCCGGAAACCCCTGCAACTCTGTGGATAACACTCGCACTATTTTTTTTGAATGAATGGACATTTCCGTCAGGCATTACAACCAGGTGGATTTTTGTGTCCTTCCCTTCAAGCTTGATGATATTAAACTCTTTGCCATCTTTATAAACAACACATCCAAGAAAATAATGGGTTGTTGCAACAATCAGAAGTGAAATCAGTATCTTGCGTATCATTAGAGATACCAATCAAATTTGAAAAAAAATCATTGAACTCTTAAGTAAACATCGTAATAAATTTTGTTTTAGATACAGTTTTTTTTTGCCCCAAATTGTAGTGCCACCTTTCTTTACATTTGTTTTTGGTGATGATATATCATAATTTGAGCATCACCTTTTTTGGGAAAGACAAATTGAAAAATACAGGATTAAGGGATGGATTGTTTTTTGGGGGCTTTTGCCTCATTTGATCATGTCTTATTTTTTCTCAGTTAAAGTAACAGATTCACAATTTTATTAACTTGATATTTTTGAAAGAACCCAATAGATGACAGTTATCGATTTAGAGCAAGAGATTAAACAGCTTAAAGAAAGTAACAGGAAACTGCTTGAGGAAAATGAGAAGATTATCACCGAGCGTCATAAAGAATTGTTGGAACATAGAAAAAATTCAACTCTTTTGAGAGAACTTGGTGGACTTACCAAAACAGGCGCATGGGAACTTGATATCGAAACAAAAGCCGTTTATTGGACTGAAGAAGTGAAAATCATCCATGATGTCGAAAAATCCTATGAACCAACTCTTGAGAAATCTCTTAATTTTTATACACCTGAATCTCGCACTAAATTGGTGGCAGCTCTCGAAAATTCAATGAAAACAGGAGAGGTTTTTGATCTTGAGATGGAAATCATTAGCGCTAAGGGTCTGAAAAAACAGGTTCGCGGAATTGGTAGAATTGACAATGAAGTTGGCATGCTTTATGGCACTTTTCAGGATATCACTGAACAAAAGTTAATCCAGGATACTCAACTCTTTTTAATCAATAGCAGTTTTCTTGGGGACAGAGAGACCTTTTTCAAATCTTTGGCACGGTTTCTCTCAAAAAGTCTGGATATGGATTTTGTCTGCATCGATAAGTTAACAGGTGACAATCTATCTGCCCAAACCCTGGCGATGTATTACCTGGGTAAATTTGAAGATAACATAGTATATACATTAAAAGAGACTCCCTGCGGGGAGGTGGTTGGTAAAGATATTTGTTATTATCCCAAAGGCGTAAAAAACCTGTTCCCCTACGATAAGGCATTACAGGATTTGAATGCCGAGAGTTATGTTGGCACTACTTTATGGAGTTCTGATGGTAATCCGATCGGTTTGATCGCAGTTATTGGTAAAAAACCCCTTAATGATTATCGTTTGGTTGAAACAATTCTGAGTATGGTTTCAAGTCGTGCTGCCGGCGAATTGGAGAGAAGTGAAGTTGAGATTCAACTGAAACAGCGACAGGAAGAATTGGAAAAACAGATATCATTAAAAGATAAATTTTTCTCAATTATTGCACACGACCTCCGCAGCCCTTTTCATGCCTTTTTAAATCTTACCGAAATAATGGCTTTAGAAGGGGAGGAGCTAAAAGTCTCCGAATTTAAAAATCTGAGTAAAGAACTTCATGGCAGTGCAAAAAATTTGTTCAATTTATTGAATAATCTTTTGGATTGGGCCGGATTACAACAAGGTATGATAACATTCCAACCTGAGAGAATTGCCTTTGCCGACCTCATAGAAGTGGATGTTGAATTAATGAGAGAAAGAGCGATACAAAAGCACATTAATTTAATCACTGACCTTGCAAAAGATATTATTGTGGTTGCCGATAAAAACATGATTAACTCAATAATATTAAATCTGCTCTCCAATGCAATCAAATTCAGCAACAGAGGGGGGAAAGTTGAGATAAAAAGCGAATTGATTGAAGATGATATTTTAAAAGTTATCGTAAAAGATGACGGCATCGGCATGCCCGAAAAAATGCTGCAAAATCTTTTTAAGATTAATGAAAAAGTTGGCAGAAAAGGCACCGATGGAGAACGCAGCAGTGGACTGGGTCTTCTACTCTGCAAAGAATTTGTGGAAAAACATGGTGGCAACCTGTGGGTGGAAAGTCACGCCGGTGAAGGCAGCACCTTCTATTTCACGCTCAAAAACGCCAAAATCAGCTAATAACTATTATTGGATTACTGCATTATTGGATTACTGCATTAAAAAAAAGGCTCCGAAAAATTAATCTCCGGAGCCAAAATATTATTGGATTACTGTATTATTGAATTATTGCATTAACTACACCCGCTCGTGGAACCACAGGTCATACACTTAAGACAAGTGCCGTTTCTAACCATCGTCATACTGTTACACTCGGTGCAAATATCGCCTGTGTATCCCTTTTCGATAGCTCTCTGAACCTGCTGTTTGATCACATTGGATTGTTTATTCAAAAATTTTGATGTGGTATCTCTTGTATCTAAACCAACCAATTTTGAATTGTAGTTTGAAGAATCCCTCGGACCAACTTCAATTACTTTTTCACTGATCAGTTCTTCACTCTCAAAGTCTTCATTTACTTTGCTCACCTTGGTTGTAGAGAGAAGATCATCGGCACTTACATGTGCCAGATCATACCTGTTGAGGTAGGTGACTGCCAGCTCACGGAAGATGTAATCGATTACTGAAGTTGAAAATTTGATCCTTTGGTTGCCTGTTACAACTCCGGATGGATCAAATCTTGTGAAAACAAAAGCGTCAACAAACTCTTCAAGTGGAACACCATGTTGCAGTCCGAGTGAAATTGCGATAGCAAAACTGTTCAACAGACTTCTAACAGTTGCTCCTTCGCGGTGCATATCTATGAAAATCTCACCTATCTGGCCGTTGTCATATTCACCGGTTCTTATATAGAGCGATTGTCCGTTAATTTTTGCTTTTTGAGTATATCCTTTACGACGATCGGGAAGTCTCCTTCTCTTGGCAATATAGCGGTGGATTATTCTTTCGGCAACTTTAACAATATTGTTCTCTTCCTGCGATTCATAAATTTCCTGTATATCGTCATCGATCAGGGAATTTAGCGGTTGTGAAAGCTTGGAACCGTCTCTGTAGAGAGCATTCGCTTTGAGACAGAGATTCCACGACTGCATATAAGCATCTTTAACATCATCAATTGTTGAGTGATACGGAAGATTTATTGTTTTTGAGATAGCGCCCGAAATAAATGGCTGCGCAGCTGCCATCATTTTTATATGTGCCATTGCCTTCAGGAATCTTGTCCCCTTTTTGCCACATTTATTTGCAGTGTCAAAAACAGGATAGTGTTCAAACTTCAGATATGGTGAACCTTCAATGGTCATGGTTCCACATACATAATCATTGGCAGAGGAGATTTCCTGTCTCGAAAATCCAAGTCTTCTAAGAAGATTAAAATCAAGCGAATCCATCTCTTCTTCAGAAATTCCCAGAGTATTTTTCAGGAACTCAACACCAAGTGAATATTTGTTGAATGCAAAAGTAATGTCAAACACAGAAGGAAGTTGTTGTTCGATCATCGCCAGAGTTGCATCCGTAAAACCTTTTGATTTCAACGACTCAGCGTTGATATACGGACAACCTGAAAGTGACCCGGCACCAACGGCATACTTGATTATTTCATCAATCTGATGTTGATTGTAGCCAAATTTCTTTAGTGCGGGGGGAACCGATTGATTTATAATTTTAAAATAACCACCACCGGCAAGTTTTTTGAATTTTACGAGGGCAAAATCGGGCTCAACACCTGTTGTATCACAATCCATCAACATTCCAATAGTGCCTGTAGGTGCAATTACTGTCACCTGAGCGTTTCGGAAACCGTGTTTGGTTCCAAGCTCAAGGGCTCTGTCTGCATCCTCTCTTGCTGCTTCCAAAAGGTCGGAAGGACATTTTGTCGGGTCGATACCCATTGGTGTGATTGTTAATCCTTCATACTCATCAACAGGCACATTATGCGCAGCCCGTCTGTGATTCCTGATCACTTTAAGCATGTGATCTTTGTTTTTCTCATACTTTGAGAAAGTGCCAAATTGCTTCGCCATCTCAGCACTTGTTGCGTATGAAGAAAAGTGCATAATCGCAGTTAAAGCACCTGTTATTGCTACTGCCTCATCGCTGTCGTAGGCTATCCCCTGCTGCATCAACAGTGCCCCAAGGTTAGCATATCCAAGACCCAACGTCCTGTAATCATAACTGAGCAGTGCAATTTCCTTGCTTGGGAATTGAGCCATCAAAACGCTCGTCTCAAGTGTTATGGTCAAAAGCCTTGCAGCATGGCGGTAGGCTTTTATATTAAACTTTCCACTTTCGGTGCTGTAAAATTTAAGAAGATTCATCGAAGCGAGGTTACATGCAGTGTCGTCGAGGAACATATATTCACTGCAAGGATTGGAAGCGTTTATTTCACCATCTTCAGGACATGTGTGCCATTCGTTTATGGTTGAGTGATACTGTATTCCGGGATCTGCACAGTTCCACGCAGCAAATGAGATATCCTCCCAAAGTTCACGGGCTCTTAAGGTTTTGGAAGGTTTTGGCTTCCTTCCCTCTTTTTTGGCTTTTTTCTTCTCAATTCTCCAATATAGATTCCAACCACCATCCTCGATCACAGCTTTCATAAACTCGTTGGTTACACGGATTGAGTTGTTCGAATTTTGCCCGGATACTGTTGAATATGCTTCAGAATTCCAGTCGGTGTCGTAGATTGGAAATTCTATCGATTTATACCCGAGCTTCGCAAGTTGAATTACTCTTTCAATGTAGTTGTTGGGAATCAATGCTTTTTTGGCATCGATTACAGCCTTCTGAAGTTTGATATTCAGTTTTGGATTAAACCTGTCGTTTTCAGGATGTTCTGCATAACAGGCTTTCATAATATTATTGAGGTGAAGATTGTTGAGCTTTGAACCTGTAACCAGAGAAGCAACTTTTTGTTCTTCAATCACCTTCCAGTTAACAAACTCTTCTATGTCAGGGTGATCAAGATCGAGACATACCATCTTGGCAGCTCTACGGGTGGTTCCACCGGACTTAATCGCGCCCGCTGATCTGTCACCTATCTTCAAAAACGACATCAATCCTGATGACCGTCCACCACCACTAAGAGGTTCTTCCGATCCACGAATCTGACTAAAATTGGTTCCGGTTCCCGACCCGTATTTGAACAAACGGGCTTCACGCACCCAAAGATCCATGATACCACCTTCATTCACCAGATCATCATTGATCGACTGTATGAAGCAGGCATGTGGCTGTGGATGGGTGTATGCATCATCTGAGGCAACAAGCTCCCCGGTCTGAAAATCCACATAATAATGGCCCTGTGAAGGTCCCGAAATTCCGTATGCCCAGTTTAACCCTGTGTTAAACCACTGAGGCGAATTTGGAGCTGCCATTTGATTGGCAAGCATGTAAAACATTTCATCATAATATGCCTTTGCATCCTCTTCACCGTTAAAATATCCTGCTTTCCATGCCCAATATGCCCAGTTGCCTGCGAGGCGATGAAACACCTGACGACTATCCGTTTCGGAGGTAAATCTTTCGTTTACGGGCAGTTTTTCAAGGTTTTCTGTATCCGGAATAGATGGTTGAAGCCATTCAGGGACTCCGGTTTCTCCACTCTTTTTGATAAGTTTTGGCACTCCGGCCTTCCTGAAATATTTCTGTGCCAAAATATCTACAGCCACCTGCGACCAACCGGAGGGGACAAGAATATTATGCATGGAAAAGATGGTTTTACCGTCCGGATTGCGTATCTCGGAGTTGCGGGGGATATACTCAATTGACTTTTGAGCGTCAGGCTCGTTTTTCGTAAAGAGTCGGGATATCTTCAAGGGTACCTCTTAACTGGCAAGTGCCAATTATTTAAAATTTTAAAAATACGCCATAAATAGTTGAGGCTATTCATGGAACAATTATTGTAAAAGTGCCGTCAGTCGCAGAGCAAAACAGGCGGTGGGAAAACTTTTTCTTGTCAGCCGACAAATTTTGTATCCGAAAATTACACCTCTCTGACCATTTAAGCAAATTAAATTTTTCACCCTTGACATTAGAGCGTGAAATCGAGATAAATATTTTTTTGGCGGCTCCATTTACCGATCACTTTTAACCGTTTACCGATAAGTGTTAGGTGACTCCCCGCCAAATCGCTATAATTCCACCAGAGATTTTCAATTATTCCACACTAAACTAACGAGGCAGTTATGGCAAAGGTTCAATCTCAAACAGCAAGAATTCTGATCGGAGTTGGTCTGATCCTGCTCGGCGTTCTCTACTTCCTCAAAGAAGTTGATATAATTGGTGAGCAGCTTAATCATGTAATTTTTTCGCTCCCTACCGGTGTCCTTATCATCGGTATTATCCTCTTTGTTAATTCACGGAGAAAATCCCTCGCTTATCTGCTGATGGCTCTGGGCTCTGTGGGCATGATTATTAAATCGTTTAGTCTTGACTATTCCGATTTTATTGTCCCTGTAATTCTTCTTGCACTCGGATTTTATATAATCTACAGACATGTTGAAAAACAACGGGAAGCTGAACTCGGCAGTGATACCGATAGCTTAAGAAATCAATACAGGTCTGAATATGATGTGCTTGAGGAAGTGTCAGTTTTTGGTGGAAATAAAAAAATAATCAACAGTAAAAATTTCCGTGGCGGAAATATAACAATTATCTTTGGAGGTTCCGAGATATTTTTACGCGACTGTGAACTCTCTGATGGTGAAAATGTACTTGATCTTTTTGTCATCTTTGGAGGTTGCGACCTTACAGTTCCAAGCAACTGGAATGTAAAAATTGATGTAGTATCTCTTTTTGGCGGTTTTTCCAGCAAAAGATATAACTATTCCAAATCTGACGATGTTGATGAAAACAAAACTCTTGTCATCAAAGGGCTCGTCCTCTTTGGCGGCGGCGAAATGAAAGTGTTTTAGTTCATTGGTTTAAGTTTTTTATATTAACCAATCCTCCGGCGAGAAATCTCCGGAGGTTTTTTTGTTTACTCTTATCCTTATAAAACAGGATGTTATATATTACTTATGTAAAAAAAGGAAAATTCAGAATGTCCACTGATATATACGAGATATCACTTGAAGCCCGATCTCATCAACCACATTAATCGCATTGGCAAAGTCATTTATAAAAAAGACAAATGACAAAAAAAGCCATCAACATAATCATCCTGCTAAGCACACTCGTTGGGGTGTCAACAATCTATTTCCACTATTCTGCGGGACTTACTGTTTACCAGGCAATTATCGATTCAACCGTTTCAACAATGCTTCTGACAGGATTTTCAACCGGACTTCTGCAACTTTATCGTTTTGTCCATTTTGAACTTGATGGCCTTCTTAAATTTATCGTTATCCACCTTATGTCAGGCGTAATTGTATCAATATTCTGGGTGAACGCCACTCAACTCGTTCTTTTTCAAGTGTTCATAAATGACCCCGCTTACCAGACTTTTTTTAAGACCAATCTTGTCACCAGATTCTTTTTTGGTCTGATTCTCTATTTTACTTTTACTGCTTTTATCTACCTGATTCAGGCTTACTTTAAAAATATTGAAAGCATCAAAAATGAAGAATCTCTTAAAAGACAACTGCTCGAAGCCGAGCTGAATGTCCTGAAACTGCAGGTTAACCCCCACTTCATTTTTAACACCTTAAATTCGATTTCTGCCCTTACACAAATTGACCCAACGCTTTCAACAGTGATGACCGAAAAACTTGCAAAATTTATTCGTCTTTCATTAGAAAACAAAGAACTGATGCTTATACCACTCTGTGATGAAATAGAGAACATAAAAAGATATCTCGATATTGAACAAGTGAGATTTGAAGAAAAAATGGAAGTGCTTTTTTTAATCCGGGAGGAGTCCAAACTTATTAAAATTCCTTCATTCATTCTTGTTCCGGTTATCGAAAATGCCATTAAACACGGTGTGCAACCGGCGATGAACAGGGTGACAATCACTATTTCCACCTCCGTCGAACAAGACCATCTTCAGATTACTGTTACCAATACACTTGAAAATGGAAACCCCAAAAACCCTGTTGGTCTTGGTGTTGGCATCAATAATGTGAAAGAGCGACTTAAGCTCCACTATGACAAATCAGCAACCGTCTCGATCAGAAATTATGACAATCTTTTTTCATTAAGTATGGCAATCCCCCTGGAGAAAAAATGAAAATTAGAGCCCTGATTGTGGATGATGAACCTCTCGCAAGGCGACTGATCAATAAATATTGTGAAGACTCCGGTATGGTTGAGGTAGTGGGTCAAGCAGTAAATGGATTGGACGCATTACAAAAAATCAGTGACCTTGAACCACAACTGCTTTTTCTCGATATTCAGATGCCGGGGGTGACAGGATTGGGAATGCTCGAGATGATTGATGAACCACCCCTTATAATTTTTGTAACTGCCTACGACGAATATGCAGTGAAGGCTTTTGAAAAAAATGCGATTGACTATCTTCTTAAACCCGTCGAATATGATCGATTTGTTGCGGCAATTAATCGCGCTTTTGAAAGACTCTCTTCGAAAGAACTCACAAAAGAATATTCTGCCATGATCGAAAATCTCAGGAAAGGAACCTCTCCCTGGATCGACAATATTCCGGTTAAAGTTAAAGGTGATATTGTTATCCTGAAGGTTGATGAGATTTTATATTTTGAAGCATTGGATGACTATGTTGGAATCAGAGTTGGAACCAAAAAATTGTTAAAAAAACAGACGATTAAGGATCTTGAGAAGAAACTAAACCCTTCAAAATTCATCAGAATTCACAGGTCGTTTATCATCAATGTTAAATCACTCCACAAAGTGATTACTGATGAGGGCGGGAACTACGGAGTTTTGCTTGAAGACGGAACGGTATTACCGGTAAGCAGATCAGGCTATCGGAATCTAAAAAGCCTTACCTCTTCAAATTAGATACAATTCAAATATTTAAATTCAATTTACTCAAGTCAATCTCCCCGACAATTGGTTTGTATCTTTCATCTCTGAAACCACGATTTGAAACCCTCTGATATAATTCTTTTTTTGATTTGAATTCTGACAAATAAAAGATTTTAACCATTTCCCTGTTTAATGCCGCCCAGTTTAGTATTATCCGCATCCTTTCGTAATCTTCATCAGTAGGAAAATTGTCCAAACGGTCGTTCCCTTCAAAATAATCATCCAGAGTATCTTCAAAGTTGTCGTGAAAACTGTCAGGAAAATTTTTGATACACACTTTCCCCCTGATAAGAAGGAAATAGTCACAACTGCCGCTGCTTCCTGAAACTGACAATAAAACACATGCTTTGTTTACAGGTTCTTTTAGCAGTGAAGACCTGTGAACCTGCTGCAATACCAGATCAACAGTTTTTTTGATTTCGGCAGCCTGCTCAAACTTTAATGCAGCTGAATAATCACTCATCCTTTTTATCAGTGAGGAAAGAAGTTCACTCTTCTCCCCTGCCATAAAACCGTAAAATTTTTCGAGCTCAAGATTATATTTATCATCGACTTCCTTTTCGCAAGGGGCAAAACACCGGTCGATAGTAGCCATAAAACAGGCTCTTCCCTTGGCAAATTCTTTATTGTTGCAGTTCCTGATCTTAAACGATTTCTCAGCAATTTCCACTACTTCTTCAGCTTTCTTTCTCGATATAAAAAGCCCAAAATAGTCGTTACCATCCAAATCAAAATGATTCACTAACTCAAGCGAGGGATAACGATCTGCCATACCAACTTTAACAAAATATTTATTGCCATAATTTTTTAGCTGAATATTGTGTTTGGGGTTGGTCAACTTAATAAGGACTGCTTCTTTCACTAATGCCATTACTTCGGTTGAAGTACTCTCATATCTTAGTGTCGTTGCATTTCCCAAAATGAGTTTACTCTTCCCTGCTGAATTTTCCGTCAAATGTGAAAAAAGTCTTTTACGAAGTGATTTTGATTTCCCTATGTAAATTATATTCCCGATTGCATCAAGGAAATAGTAGTTCCCCGGAAGATCAGGAATTGCCGGAATCTCAAACCCTGTCTGTGCAAGTGTCTGTGGAAACTTTTTTGAAATGTCTTTTGGAGGGATGTACTGAAAGCCAAGAATATCCTTCAACATTGAAAGAGCAAACTCTTTTTGCAATTTCTCTTTTACTTTCACAAAAATCCGGGCGGTGGCAAGAGCATCGGAGTATGCTCTGTGGTTGGTGCCCGCCTCAACCCCGAGATAATCTCTGACCATCTCAAGTCTTTTTGATTTTAGCTGTGGGAAAAGTCTTTTTGCTGCCCTGAGAGTACAAAAAGTAACCGGCTTAAACTCCTCATATCCAGCATTCACAAACTCACTTGCAAGAAATTTTACATCAAACTGAATGTTGTGTCCTACGATAATACTGTCCTGCAAGAAATCCATCAGTTTAGAAGCCATAGCATCAAAAACCGGAGCATCGATCAAATCTTCATCTTTGATGCCGGTTAACATCGTAATAAACGGGTCAAGTCTGCGATGTGGATTAAAAAAGCTGCTGAAACTATCCACTATCTCACCACGAACAACACGGAAGCCGGCAAATTCTATTATCCGCTCATGTTGAGCATTCATTCCCGTGGTCTCCACATCCAACACCGTGAATGGGACATCATCCATATCGTTATGAAAAAGCGTTTCGAGGTTCAAGAGGGGTCGGGCTTGGATTTCTTGCAAAAAAAATAATTTACTGCACAAATTTACATCAACAACCCCTTTTTGACATCAATTAATCGACCGCATAATATTATTTTTATAAATCATTTTTTTCGGAGATCCTATGAAATTTAAACCCGTTGTTTTTCTTGCACTTCTCAGTTTTGTGCTGACTTTGTCATGTACCACAAACAATCCGGTTTCCTCAAACTTTTCTTATGAACCATCAAAACCCTACGCAGGTGAAGAAATTACCGTTTCTTTTGATGCATCGGGAAGCCAGGTTGCAAAAGAAGCAAAACTTATGCTGCTCGTTTTTGAACATACTTCAAAAGAGCCCATTGCTAAAGAAATTGAAATGACCAAAGATGGTAACTCATATAAAGCCAAATTTAAAACCGAAATCTCAACCAAATCATTAGTTGTTGTCTTCAAAGGTGATAAAAACCTTGAAAATAACGAAAAAAGAGGTTTTCGAATTCCACTCTATGAAAAAAATGGAGATGAAATTAAGGGTTCGGATGCAGCATATGTTGAATTTTTACGGGATCACGGTTATATAGTTGATCTCGGATTAAAAAACAGTGAGTTGTTTAAACTTATAAACAACGACATTGTATTAAATCCGGCTCTAAAAGTTCAATATTACCCTGTTTATATCAGCCTGTTGAGAAGAGTGAAAGCTGATATCGCAGACAGCCTTATCAAGATGGATATGACAGAATTCGCTTCAAAAAACGACCCTGACGAATTTCATCTTGTTGCGCTTGTAAGAGGGCATGAGATTCTTCGTGATGTTGCCTCCGCAGATAAATACCGGGAAGTTCTCGCTTCAAAATTCCCTAAAAACAGTCTGGTGAAACTTGACAGGTTTCAAAAAACAAGAAAAGAAACAGACCTTTCAAAACAAAAAGAACTGATTAAAAAGTTTGCTGTTGATTTCCCCAACACCCGTGAATTAACTGTTTTAATCGATGGTTATATGAATTCTTTTTCCAAGGATATCGATTGGCAAAAAGTGGAAAAAGAAATTGTCGCCTCCGGGCTTGAACCAAGTGCCGTTTTTTACAATCGTTCAGCAAAAAAATACCTCTCTGATAAAGATCTCAAACCTGATCTATCCCTTTTTATAAGTAAAGTTGCCCTCGATAAAGTTAATTCTGAAATTAAAGAGTTAAAAAAGAAACCACTTTCAACTCCTGAATCAATTTATCTCGAAGAACAAAACAGCAACCTCGCAATGATTGCATACACAAGAGGACTTGCTTATAACAAACTCGGTAAAAAAAATGAAGCTCTTGAGATGTTTAAAGTGGCGGTGGATGCTTCAAAAATGGAAGATGATTCAGTGATTCCTGAATATCTGGCTGCACTCGCAGAATCCGGTAAAAGGAAAGAGGCACTCGAAATTGCAAAAGATCTTAAAGGTCAAGCCAAGTCAAATCCCAAAATTGACAGTCTGATTTCTGTCTATTATATCGCAGAAAATGGAAATGACAACGGGCTCAAATCATTACTCGACGATCTCTCAAAAAAGAGTGAGCTGGTGCTTACTCAAAAGCTTAAAGCTGCCATGATTGATATCCCGGCAAGCGACTTTACCCTCAATGATCTTGACGGTCAACCTGTTACTCTTTCCAAACTTAGAGGAAAAACTGTCATACTCGATTTCTGGGCTACCTGGTGTGGGCCTTGTCTCGCTTCATTCCCCACATTAAAAATTGCCGTTGAAAAATATGCCAAAGAAAAAGATGTGGTTTTTCTTTTTGTAAATGCATGGGAAAATGCAAAAGATAAAAAGAAAAATGCAGCTGACTTCATTACGAAGAACAACTACCCTTTTAGAGTACTTCTCGACGACAAAGATAAAGTGATTACAGCTTTTGAGGTATCAGGAATCCCGACTAAATTTATCATCGACAAAAGAGGTAATATAAGATTTGAGTCGGTTGGCTTCAATGACAACATCGAAGAGATGTTGAAGGAAATTGACCTGATGATCGAAATGGCGAGGAAATAAATTTCAGGTATTAAATATTAATTATTAGGGAGTCCACTCTAAAAAGGTATTATTTATATTGATAATGATACCGGAAAATCTTAGAGATTGAGGAACAAAAAATATCTCAAAAACATCCGTAACCTGTTG
>Ga0209573_1001121_pt1 | contig 44248 bp, 28 predicted proteins | sample TNRBio252014_DNA_FD_185870 | JGI IMG/M metagenome (GOLD analysis project Ga0209573, IMG submission 185870) | Wastewater treatment Type I Accumulibacter community from EBPR Bioreactor in Madison, WI, USA - TNR Reactor_6/25/2014_ DNA (SPAdes)... | ecosystem: Engineered > Bioreactor > EBPR >...
GCGCTGCCGCGCGAGCGCATCGTCGCGCTGCTCTGGCCGCTGCTCGACGAGAGCAGCGCAAGGCGCAACCTGCGCCGCGAGCTGGCGCGGCTGCGCGAGGCGGGCGCCGCCGGGCTGGTCCAGGCCGACGGCGATCGGCTGGCGATAGGCGCGGCGGTCGAGGTCACCGCGCAGCGCTTCCAGGCCGCCGTCGATGCCGGCCAGCCCGAAGCCGCACTGGCGCTGTGGCGCGGACCGCCGGCCGACGGCCTGCAGCTGGACGACGCCGAGCCCTGGCAGGAGTGGCTGGCGCAGGAGCGTCGAGGCCTGCAGGCATTGCAGGCGCAGGCCTTGGCGCAGTCCGCCGCCGGGCACGAGGCTGCCGGGGCCTGGGCCGCGGCGCTGGCACGCGTGCGCGTGTTGCTGGCGGCCGACCCGCTGCAGGAACGGCACCACCTGCACGCCATGCACCTGCTCGACCGCCTGGGCCAGCGCGAGGCGGCGCTGGCGCAGTACGAAGACTGCGTTCGGCTGCTGGCCGAGGAACTGGGCCTGCAGCCGATGGCCGCCACAAGGGAGTTCGCGGCGACGCTGCGCGCACCCCCTGGCGCGCCGCAGTCGCAGTCACCAGACACGGCACCGGTGGCGCCGGCAGACCTGGTGCCCGCGACGCTGCCCTTCGTCGGCCGCCAGCAGGAGGTCGTCTGGCTCGAGCAGGCCTGGCGCAGCGGCGAGGCCCTGCTGATCGAAGGCGAAGGCGGCGTCGGCAAGACGCGCCTGGTCAGCGACTTCTGCGCTGCGCACGGGCCCTACGCGCTGGTGTCGTGCCGCAGCGGCGACGCCGAACTGCCGCTGGCCAGCTTCACGCGGTCGCTGCGCGCGCTGGCCGGCCCGGCGCCCGAGCTTGGCGGGCTGCCCGGGTGGGTGCGCGACGAACTGGCGCGGCTGATGCCCGAGCTCGGCGCCGCGCCGCGGCCGCTGCAGTCGCACGACGAGCGCCTGCGCTTCGGCCACGCCTGCGCGCTGGCCTGGCAGCACTGGGCCGAAGGCGCCTTCGACGCCATCGTGCTCGACGACTGGCACCTGGCAGACGCCGGCAGCCAGGCCCTGTGGCTGCAGGTGAACGGCGAGTGCGACCCGCCGCAGCGGCTGGTCCTCGTCTACCGTCCGACGCTGACGCCGGCGGCCACCGAACTGCTGGCCAAACAGGGCCAGGCCGGTGCGGCGCGCCTGCGCCTGGAACCACTGGCGCCCGACGCGGTGTACGAACTGGTGCAGCGGCTGTCACGGCGCCCCGAGCCGCGGCGCTTTTCCGCATTGCTGGCGCGCGCGACCGACGGCAACCCGTTCTACATGGCCGAGACCCTGCGGCACCTGGTCGAGCGCGGCCTGCTCACGGCCGCCGCCGACGGCGGCTGGCGAACGCCGTTCGACGACAGCACCGCGGGCTACGAGGAACTGCCGCTGCCCGACAGCGTGCGCAGCGCCGTGACAGCCCGCGTGCAGCGGCTGCCCGAGCGCGCACGTCGCGTGCTGCAAGCCGCCGCACTGGCCGACGAGCCCTTCGATGCCTGGCTGCTGGCGCCGGCCTGCGCGCTGTCGGAGGTGGAGGCGGCGCTGGCGCTGGAGGATGCGCTGCAGGCCCGCTTGCTGCGCGACATCGACGGCGGCGGGCTGGGTTTCGCGCACCAGCTGGTGCAGCAGTCGCTGGAAGCGACGCTGGACAACGCAAGGCGGCGCTCGGTGCACCGGCGCCTGGCGCTCGGCGCCATCGCCGCCGGCGCACCGCCGGCGCGCATCGCTGCACATCACGAAGCCGGCGGCGAGCCGCGGCGCGCCGCGCCCTGGCGGTGCCGGGCCGCCGAGCAGGCGAAGCGGCTGCTGGCGCTGCACGAGGCGGTCGCCCAGTGGCGGCTGGCGCTGGCGGATGGCCTGCCGGCGGGCGACGAGATGGCGGTGCGCACGGCAATGCTCGCGGCGCTGCTTGAACTCGACCGTGACGACGAGGCGGGTCTCGAAGCCGACGAAGTGCTGCGCCAGGTCCGCAGCGGTTCGGGCACCGGACGCCAGTGCCAGGAGGCCCTGATCCAGCTCGCCAAGGCGAGCGTGCGCCTCAACCGGGGCGAGCAGGCGATGGCGCTGCTCGACCAGCTGCCTGTGGCGCTGGAGCCGGCGGTGCACGCCCTGGCGCTGTCGGCGCGATCGGCCGCGCTGCGCGAGCTCGGCCGCGTCGACGAGGCGCGTGAGCTGAATCGAGTCGCGCTGGCGCAGCCGGACCTGGACGAGGACACACGTTTCCTGCTGCTCGACACCCTGGCACTCACGGAGCTCTATGGCGGCCACCCGCAGCACGCGCTCGAGCTCGCCGGGCAGGCGCTGGAGATCGCGCGGCGCAGCGGCAGCACCTTGCACGTCGTGCGGGCGCAGGGGCTGCGTGGCGCCCTGCTCGTGCAGGTTGGGGACGCTGCAGGCGCCGAGTCGGCCCTGCTCGAGGCGGCCAGCCAGGCGGCGCTGCTGAGGCTGGTGAGCCATCAGCGCAGCCTGCTGGGCAACCTGTGCGTGCTGTATTCGGCACAGAGCCGGCCCGACGCCGTGCTGGCGGCCGCTGCCGAGTGCTGGCAGCTGCGGCCACCCATGGGTCTGCACACCCAGCGCACCATGACCCGGCTGGCCTTCGTCGAGGCCCATCAGGCGCTCGGGCAGCTGGGGCAGGCGCACCACTGGGCACTGGGCGCGGTCGCCGATGCGAGGCAGATCGGCCAGGTCTTCGACGCCGCCTCGGTGGTCATGACCACCGCAGAGCTGTTCGCCGTCCTGGGCGAGCACGAGCGACTGGCGCCGCTGGAGGGCCTGCTGGAGGCGCCCCATGCGGACCAGTCGGCCGGCGCGCTGACCGAGACCTGGCTGGTGCGGGTCGAGTGCGCGCTGATGGAGGGCCGGCTCGACGCCGCGCGCGAGACCTGGCGCCGGGTCGGCACGGCGGCGCCGCTCGAGTTGCAGCGTGTCGGTGTGCGTGCCGTGATCGTCGGTGCGGCAATGCGGCTGGCGGCCGGCGAGCCGCAGGCGGCGATCGCCGGCCTGCCGCCCGACGACACCGCCGGCATGAACGACGAGCTGCGCTGGCGCGCACTGGCGGTGCGACTGCGCGCCGAAGCGGCGGGCGGGGGCTGCGTCGCGTCCACGCTGGACGCCGCCGAGGCGGCGCTGCAGCGCCCCGGCGTGCACGCGCTGGCCGCGCTGCTGCTGCACCAGGCGCTGCTGCAGGCAGCGAGCACGCCGTCGCGACGCCTGTCCTGGCGGCAGCGCATCGAGTCCCTGGCGTCGACCCTGGCCGACGCCCCCGAGCTTTGCCGGCGATTCGAGCAACGCTGGCTTGGCCCCGCATAGGGCGCAGCGCAACGGCGCGGCAACGGCGGCGCCACAGCATCGGGGCCCCTCGAACCCCCGGAGCGCTGCATGCCCCGCTTCACGTCCCCGCGCTGCGCCCGTCCGGCCGCGCCGCCGGCCGCTGCCATGGGGGCGGCCCGGGAACGGGCGGGCGCGCCCGCCGGCCGGCGCGGCGGGGCGGGCTAGGTCGGCAGGGGACCGCCCGATGGAAACGCCCGACCCTGCCTGTCCGCCGCAGGTGATGCTGCTCAGCCTCTGGTGCGACCCGGGGCGGCGCTGGCACGCCCGCCTCGTCGACGGCCAGGCCAGGGTTCACGAGTTCGACAGCCCGTTCGAGCTGGCGCGCTTCCTGGGCACCCCGCGACCGGCCACCGGGCAGCCCGGGGTCGGTCTTCGGTGAGCGGTCCCGGTCCCTGGCCGCTGGCCGCCGCGTGGGCCACCCCCCCTTGCCTTCCAGGCCCAACCGGGCGGCCCGTCGTCAGGCCGGGGTCTCGAACCGCAGCACGCCGTCGTCGACCGGCTTGACGCGCAGCGCCCACCAGTCCCGGAAGTAGTCCTGGTTGACCGCCCAGGGTGGGCGGTCGCCCTGTCTGGGCAGGCGGTCGAGGGCGCGCAGGAAGTAGCCCGAGGTGAAGTCGACCAGCGGCCGCTCGCCGACGGCAGCGTCGCGTTCGACGCGCACGGTGTGCGCGCCGAGCTGGTCCATGCGATGGATCAGCCGGCAGGTCCAGCGCGCGGCCAGGTCGGCCTTCAGCGTCCAGGAGGCATTGGTGTAGCCGAAGGTGTAGACGAGGTTGGGCAGGCCGCTGAGCATCAGCCCCTTGTAGGTCATCTGCCGCGCCGGTTCGAAGGGCTGGCCGTCGACGCTCACCCGCATGTCGCCGAGCGAGTTGAGTTCGAGGCCGGTCGCGGTGACGACGATGTCGGCCGGCAGTTCCCGCCCGGACGCGAGCCGCAGCCCCGAAGGCGTGAAGTTCAGCAGCCGGTCGGTGACCACCTCGGCCTTGCCCTGCCTCAGCACGCGGAACAGGTCGGCGTCGGGTACCGCGCAGATGCGCTGGTCCCAGGGCTTGTAGTCGGGGCTGAAGTGCGGCACCAGGTCGGCGCGCTCGCGCAGCAGGTCGGTGGTCTGCGCCAGGATGCGCCGGCGCGCCGCGTCGGGCCGGCGGCGCGCCAGCTTGTACATCGCCCACTGCAGCACGATGTTGCGACCGCGCACCAGCGCATGCACCAGCCGCCACGGCAGCCAGGGCGACAGTGCGCGCGCCAGCGGGTCCGCGGCCGGCAGCGCGAACACGTAGGTCGGCGTGCGCTGCAGCATGGTGACCTGTGCCCCGGCCTGGACCAGCGTCGGAACCAGCGTCACCGCGGTGGCGCCGCTGCCGATCACGACCACGCGCCGGCCGCGGCAGTCCAGGCCCTCGGGCCACAGCTGCGGGTGCACGACCTGGCCGAGGAAGTCCTGCTCGCCGGCGAAGGCCGGCCGGTGGCCGCGGTCGTAGCGGTAGTAGCCGGCGCAGGACAGCAGCAGACTGCAGCTCATCGCGATCCGCTGCAGGGGTGCGTCGGCTCGTTGCACCTCGACCTGCAGGTGCCAGCGCGCGTCGGCGCTCGACCAGGCGGCCTCGACCACGCGGTGCCGGGTGCGGATGCGCAGGTCTATGCCCTGCGAAGCCGCCGTGTCCTCGAGGTAGCGGCGGATGGTGCCGCCTTCGGCGATGGCCTGCGGGCCGCCCCAGGGGCGCCAGCCGTAGCCCAGCGTGAACATGTCGGAGTCGCTGCGCACCCCGGGGTAGCGGAACAGGTCCCAGGTGCCGCCGAGTGCGCCACGCGCCTCCAGCACCGTGAAGCTCTTGCCCGGGCAACGGGCCAGCAGCTGCGCCGCCTGGCCGATGCCCGACAGCCCGGCACCGACGATGACCGCGTCGTGATGCTCGACCGCCTGGCCGGCCCGGGCCTGGTGCAGAAAGGCCGCCGCGGCGTCGAGCGAGAGGCGCGTCTCCGGCAACCAGGAGATCAGCTGCCAGGCATGCGGCACGCCCGGGAACAGGCGGGACTGCACCGTGACGCCGGCCGCACGCGCCTTGTCGGCGAGGCGGATCGAGTCGTCGCGCAGGGCCTCGTCGTCACCCGCGTGCACCAGCATGGGCGGCAGGCCCTGCAGCGGCGCGAGCAGGGGTGATGCGCGCAGCTCAGCGGGGTCGGCACCGGCGAGGTAGAAGTCGCGCAGGTTCGCCAGGCAGTCGCCCCGGAACATCGCGTCGCGCTCGGCGTTGAGCGTGAACGAGGCGCTGCCACCGCTCAGGTCCAGGGCCGGCGAGAACAGGGCCAGGGCGTCGGGCAGGGCCTGGCCGCTGTCGCGCAGCGCCAGCGCCAGCCCCAGCGCCAGGTTGCCGCCTGCGCTCTCCCCCGCCACCACCAGCCGGCCCGGCACGGCAGCGCGCAGCGCCTGCCAGACCCGCTGCACGTCGTCGGGCGCCGCCGGGAAGGGGTGCTCGGGCGCCAGGCGGTACGCCGGCACATAGACGCGGAAGCCCCGCCTCGCCAGTGCCGCCGTCAGCGGCCGGTGCGTGCGCGGTGAGCAGCCGACGAAACCGCCGCCGTGCAGGTACAGCAGCGTGGCCCGCGGCGCCTGCACCGACGCGGCCTCGACCCATTCCCCGGGCACGGCGCCCAGGCTGTCGCTGCGATAGCGCATGCCGCGCGGCGACGGCATGCGGGTGCCGAAGACGGCGCGGATGCGGTCGAGGTCCCTGAAGTCACCCAGGCGCGGCTTGACGCGGTGCCGCAGCACCCAGGCGGCCAGGCGGGCCTGCCAGCTGACCGCCGGGCGCATCATGCGGCGCGCGCCACGCGGCGCTCGAGTCCGCGCCGCACCCAGGACCAGTAGCGCACCGGGGCCAGCCGCTGCAGCCAGGCGGCCTGCGCCGCATCACGACCGATCAGCACCCGTGCCTCGCGGCGCTCGATGGCGCGCACGATGCGCGCGGCGGCCTCGTCGGGCGACAAGGCCAGCAGGGCCATCCAGGTGCGTCGATGGCGCTCGCGCTCCTGCTCGTCGGCGGCATCGGGCAGCCGGGCGCGCTCGGCGATCGCGGTGCGCACGCCGCCGGGGTGGACCAGGGTCACGCCTGTCGTCGAGCCCGCCATCTCCAGCTCGTGCCGCAGGGATTCGCTGAAGCCGCGCAGCGCGAACTTGGAGGCGCAATAGGCGGTCTGCCGCGGTGGCGCGATGAGGCCGAAGATGCTGGACACGTTGACCAGCTGCGCCACCGGCTCGGCCGCCAGCACGGGCAGGAACTCGCGCGTCAGGCGCACCGGGGCCTCGAAGTTGACGCGCATCAGCCAGTCGAAGTCGCCGGCGTCGACCTCGGCGAAGGTGCCGCCCAGTGCGACGCCGGCGTTGTTGACCAGCACGCTGGCGCGGCCATGCGCCTCCAGCACGGCCTGCCGCAGCAGCCTGGCACTCTGCGGTTCGGCCAGGTCCAGCACATGGCCGCTGGCTTTCGCGCCGGCTGAACGCACCCGCACGAGCGTGGCCTGCAGGCTGTCCGCGTCGACATCGGTCAGCGCCAGCGTGCTGCCGCGCCGGGCCAGCGCCAGGGCCAGCGCGGCACCGATGCCGCTGCCGGCCCCGGTGACGACAGCCAGGCTCAGCCGCAGATCGAGGGGAGGCATCTTCATGGGGTCATGGGCGGTGGTCGGTGCCGGGGATCCGATGATCGCAGACCTGCCGCATCGCCCCGGCGGCCGTGCCGGTCCCGAACGCAATGCCCCTGCCGCACACGGCGGCGCCCGGCTGCGGCACAGTGCGGGGCGGTCCACCCCTTCGGCCACACCCTTGTTCAGTTTCGACAACAGTTACGCCCGCGAGCTGCCCGGCATGTACGTCGCCTGGCCGCCCGCCAGTGCCCCGGCCCCCCGCCTGCTCTGGCTCAACGAGCCGCTGGCCCGCGAGCTGGGCCTGGACCCGCAGGCGCTGCGGGGTGACGAGGGCGCGGCGCTGTTCGCGGGCAACCGGCTGCCCGCCGGCGCGACGCCGATCGCCCAGGCCTATGCCGGCCACCAGTTCGGGGGCTTCTCGCCACAACTGGGCGACGGCCGTGCCTTGCTGCTGGGCGAGCTGATCGACCGCCAGGGTCGACGCCGCGACCTCGCCTTCAAGGGCTCGGGCCGCACGCCCTTCGCCCGCGGCGGCGACGGCAAGGCGGCGCTGGGCCCGATGCTGCGCGAGGTGTTGCTCGGCGAGGCCATGCATGCGCTGGGCATCCCGACCACCCGTGCGCTGGCGGTGGCGGGCACCGGCGAGCCGGTGTGGCGCGACCGCCCGCTGCCCGGCGCGGTGCTGACCCGCGTCGCCGCCAGCCACCTGCGGGTCGGCACCTTCCAGTTCTTCGCCGCGCGGGGCCAGCACGACGAGGTGCGCCGCCTGGTGGACTACACGATCGCCCGCCATGACCCGTTGCTGGCCGACCAGCCGCGGCCGGCGCTGGCCCTGCTGGCCGCGGTGGCGCAGAGGCAGGCCGCCCTGGTGGCGCGCTGGATGAACGTGGGCTTCATCCACGGCGTGATGAACACCGACAACATGGCGATCTCGGGCGAGACCATCGACTACGGTCCCTGTGCCTTCGTCGAGGCCTACGACCCGGCGGCGGTGTTCAGCTCCATCGACCATGGCGGGCGTTATGCCTTTGGCAACCAGCCGCACATCGCGCGCTGGAACCTGGCGCGGCTGGCCGAATGCCTGCTGCCGTTGATCGACGACGACCGCGCGCAGGCCACCGCGCTGGCCACCGAGGTCATCGACACCTTTGCGGCCTGGTTCGACGCCGAGTGGCGCGCCGGGCAGCGTGCCAAGCTGGGCCTGCAGACCGCCGCTGACGGCGATGCGGCACTGGCCGACGACTTCCTGGCCCTGCTGCAGGCCCAGCAGGTCGACTTCACGCTCGGCTGGCGACACCTGGCCGATGCCGCCGAGGGCCGGCCGGCGCCGCTGCGAGACCTGTTCGCCGACCGTCAGGCGCTGGTGGGCTGGCTGGAGCGCTGGCACGCAAGGCTCGCAGCCGAGCCGGCGGCCGGCGGGCCGGCGGCGGCCCGCATGCGCGCCGCCAGCCCGGCCCTGATCGCGCGCAACCACCGTGTCGAAGAAGCCCTGGCGGCCGCGGTCGACGACGAGGATCTGGCCCCGTTCGACCGGCTGCTCGCTGCGCTGGCACGGCCCCACGACGAGCCGTCCGCGTCGAATGCCTGGCTCGCCGAGCCGGCGCCGCGCGACCTGACCGCCGCCTACCGCACCTTCTGCGGCACCTGAGCACCGACGCGCCCCGCCCGTCGGGATCAGGTCGTCTTGCTGACCGTGATGGTCGGGAACCTTGCGCTGAAGTCCTTGGCCTGCACCGCGATCTTGATCGCCACCTTGCGCGCCACGGCCTTGTAGAGCTCGGCGACCTCGCCGTCGGGGTCGGCGACGACCGAGGGCCGGCCGCTGTCGGCCTGCTCGCGGATCTTCATCGTCAGCGGCAGGCCGCCCAGGTAGTCGACGCCGTACTCGCTGGCCATGCGCTTGCCGCCGTCGGCCCCGAAGATGTGCTCGGTGTGCCCGCACTGCGGGCAGCAGTAGACGGCCATGTTCTCGACGATGCCCAGGATGGGCACGCCGACCTTCTCGAACATCTTCAGGCCCTTGCGCGCGTCCAGCAGCGCGATGTCCTGCGGCGTGGTGACGATGACCGCGCCCGTCAGGGGCACGCGCTGCGACAGCGTGAGCGCGATGTCGCCGGTGCCCGGCGGCATGTCGACCAGCAGGTAGTCGAGGTCGCGCCAGTTGGTCTGGCGCAGCAGCTGGTCCAGCGCCTGCGTGGCCATCGGCCCGCGCCAGATCATGGCCTGGTCGGGCTCGACCAGGAAGCCGATCGACATCACCTGCACGCCGTGGTTCTCCATCGGCTCCATCGACTGGCCGTCGGTGCTCTCGGGGTGGCCCTCGATGCCCATCATCATGGGCTGGCTGGGGCCGTAGATGTCGGCGTCCAGGATGCCCACGCTGGCGCCCTCGGCAGCCAGCGCCAGTGCCAGGTTGACCGTGGTGGTGCTCTTGCCCACGCCGCCCTTGCCCGACGCCACCGCGATGACGTTCTTCACCTTGGGCAGCAGCTGCACCCCGCGCTGCACGGCGTGCGCGATGATCCTGCTGGACAGGTTGACGCTGACGTTCTCGACGCCGGGCAGCGAACGCGCGGCAGCGATCAGCGCCTTGCGCAGCGCCGGGATCTGGCTCTTGCCGGGGTAGCCGAGCTCGACGTCGAAGGACACGTCGCTGCCTTCGATTCGCAGGTTGCGCAGCAGGCGGGCGGACACGAAGTCGCGCCCCGTGTTGGGGTCGACGACGGATTTCAGCGCCTCGAGCAGGGCGGCTTCGGTGACGGTGGACATGCAGCGGAAGGGTCGCGGTGGAGGACCGGGCAGTCTAGCGTGAGCGATTCACCCCGCTGCCGACCCCGGCACTGGCGGGCCGGGCGGCCGCAGCGCCTCCACGCGGCCTCATTCCAGGCGGCGCACGCGCGGCAGCAGGGACTGCCCTTCGATCTCCATGTACAGCGCGCTGCTCACGCCGCTCTTGCGGATGCGCACACGCGGGTCCTTCAGGTCGAGGTGCGCCCGGCTGCCGTCGGCGATCTGCCACAGCTGGCCGTTGGCCAGCCGGAACTTGGTGTTGGGCTCCCAGCCGTCGAACACGCCGGGGATTCGGCTGTCTATCGCGTCGGGGTTGTCGGGCGACGGTGCGCGAGGCAGCCCGAAGGCGGCCTCGCCGACGCGTGACGGCGGCGCCGCGCCGCGGGGTGCGGCAGGCGCCGCCGGTGGCGCCACGCTGCCCGCCGCTGCTGCCGCCGCCGTGGGTGCGGCCGGCGGCGTCGCCGGCGCCCCGGCGCGCGCCGCCGGCGCGGCCAGCGGCAGGGCGTCGTAGCAGGCCAGCCGCGCCGTGGCGTCGGCAATGGCCCGGCAGCGCCGCAGCTCGGCGTCCTGCGCCGCCACCGGTGCGGCCGCGAACACCAGCACCCAGGCCAGCGAGCCCGGCAGGCGCGGGCGGGTCGGGCGGCCAAGGGAGAACGGGGCTCGGTTCGTCTTGCTCATGCGCAGGCTCGGGAAGAGGGCGGAGCCCTATCGTACGGGCACGGGTACGGGCACGGCGGGCTGGACCCCTGGCGCGCTGCCGGCCGGCAGGGCGCCGTCCGCGCAGGCCACGCGCCGCAGCGGCATGTCCACGCCGCGCAGCGTGCCATTTCGCAGACCTTCGATGCGTGTCTGCAGCCGACCCTGGTCGGCGCGCCGGTAGATCACACGCTGCGGGAAGTCGTGCGAAGGGTTCTCGAACACCGTCTCGTCGGCCTGGCTGCGCACGGCGACGAACTGCGTCGGCGCCCGCCCGCCCGGCTGCGCCAGGAAGACCAGGCGCCCATCGGGCAGGGCGCGGATCTGCATGAACTCGAAGTCGACCAAGCGCCCCTCGCGCACCGTGCGGCCCATGCCCATCATGCTGCCCCCGGCCGGCGGCGACCACAACTCGCCCGATCCGGCCTCGCCACCCACTGCGGCCCAGCAACCCGCCAGCCAGGCCAGCGGCGCCAGCGGGTCGGCACGGGCCGCGGGCGCCGCAGACAGGGCAGCCCCCAGCAGGACGCGCCACAGGGTACGGGCGCAACGGGCCGCGCCGCGGCCTGGCCCGCGGGTCCGGAATCGTGCAGGGGCACGGTGCAGTGTCGGTCTCATCGGCAGCGGCCTCACCAGCGCTTGCAGGGCCGGGCCCAGACCCGCCCCTCGGGCAGGCCTTGCAGGGTAAGCGATCCGTCCGCCGCCCGGCAAGCGAGGCCGCGTCGCGCGCTCAGCCTTCGCCGGACTGCAGCCACGTCGCCGGGTCCTGCAGCACGGACTCGAAGGCCTGCACCCAGCGGCCGACATGCAGGCCGTCGACCAGGGCGTGGTGCACTTCGATGGACAGCGGCAGCCACAGGTGATCGCCCTCGCGCTGCAGGCGCCCGAAACCGATCTTCGGCGTGGCGTCGTCGCGTGCCCCGCTGCGCGCGTGGCTGAAGCTCGTGAAATCGATCCACGGCAGCACCGTGAAGTGCAGGAGCGCGCTGTCGGCGTCGACCAGGTCGCGCGGCTCTCCGCGGGCACGCGCCTCGTCGATGGCCGACGCCGCGGCAACCGCGAAGTCCTCCCAGCCCCGGGCGGGCGGCAAGGGCGCGAAGGCCAGGCTGTCGTCGGCGCGCAGCACGGTGGCGCTGCCGCGCAGCTGGTCGTACACACGCACCCGGCCCTGCTCGAGCCGGCAGCACAGCGGCTCGATCTGCGCTGCCAGGCGCAACGACACGTAATACAGCGCCACCGTGAGGCGGGCAGAGCCACGTGCCGCATCCAGCCGCGCCACGTCCAGCCGCGTCGTCACGCCCCACCAGGGATGCGCCAGAGTCATGAAGTGCTCGAAGACGGCCCGGCGCGGCCAGTGGTCCAGATCGAGGGTGCGGGCAGACATGGGGGTGGGGCGGGTTCAGGGGTTCAGGGGTTCAGGGGTCCCGGGGGTCCCGGGGGTCGTGCGCTCCAGGCGCCGTGGCGCGGGCCCGCGGGCGTGGGTGCTGGCATGGGTGCTGGCGGGCCCGAGCGTCCACGCCAGGCCGCAGCGTAGCGCAGCGGCCACCTACAATCCCGCCCCCCCCCGCCCCGCGCGTGCGCTGCGCCCCGGTCATGCCCCGAAAGTTCTTCGTCACCACCGCCCTGCCCTACGCCAACGCGGCCTTCCACGTCGGCCACATGATGGAGTACATCCAGGCCGACACCTGGGTCCGCTTCCAGCGCATGCGCGGCCACGAAGTGCGCTTCGTCTGTGCCGACGACGCGCATGGCGCGCCCATCATGATCGCCGCCGAGAAGGCCGGCCTCACGCCGCAGCAGTTCGTCGCCGGGGTGGCGGCAGGCCGCAAGCCCTACCTGGACGGCTTCGGCATCGCCTTCGACCACTGGCACAGCACCGACTCGCCAGAGAACCGCGAGCTGTCGGGAAGCATCTACAGGGCGCTGCGCGACCAGGGCCTGATCGAGGTGCGCACCATAGAGCAGTTCTTCGACCCCGACAGGGGCATGTTCCTGGCCGACCGCTTCATCAAGGGCGAGTGCCCGCGCTGTGGTGCGAAGGACCAGTACGGCGACAACTGCGAGGTCTGCGGGGCGGTCTACCAGCCCACCGAGCTGAAGGACCCGTACTCGGCGCTGTCGGGCGCGACGCCGGTGCTGAAGAAGAGCGAGCACTACTTCTTCCGCCTGTCCGACCCGCGCTGCGTCGCCTTCCTGGAGCGCTGGACGCAGGACGGCCGCCTGCAGCCCGAAGTCGCCAACAAGGTGCGCGAGTGGTTCGCCCGCGACGAGGCCGGCGCGGCCGGCCTGGGCGACTGGGACATCAGCCGCGACCCGCCGTACTTCGGCTTCGAGATCCCCGACGCCCCGGGCAAGTACTTCTACGTCTGGCTGGACGCGCCCATCGGCTACCTGGCCAGCCTGCAGCACCTGTGCGCCCGGCTCGGGCTGGACTTCGAGGCCTTCCTGGCGCAGCCCGATCTGGAGCAGGTGCACTTCATCGGCAAGGACATCATCACCCACCACACGCTGTTCTGGCCGGCGATGCTGCACTTCAGCGGCCGCAAGGTGCCCGACCGCGTGTACGTGCACGGCCACCTGACGGTCAGCGGCGAGAAGATGAGCAAGAGCCGCGGCACCGGCATCAGCCCGCTGCGCTACCTCGAGCTCGGCCTGGACGCCGAGTGGCTGCGCTACTACATCGCCGCCAAGCTCAACGCGCGCGTCGAGGACCTGGACTTCAACCCCGAGGACTTCGTCGCCCGCGTCAACGCCGACCTGGTCGGCAAGTACGTCAACATCGCCAGCCGCGCCGCCGGCTTCGTCGCCAAGCGCTTCGGCGGCCGTCTCAGCGCCGACCTGGGCGTCGAAGGCCGCATGGTGCTGGACGCGCTGCGCGCGCAGTCGGAGCCGATCGCGCAGCTGTACGAGGAGCGCGAGTTCGGCAAGGCGCTGCGCGAGGTCATGGCCCTGGCCGACCGCGTCAACGCCTATGTCGACGCGCACAAGCCGTGGGAGATCGCCAAGCAGCCCGGCCGCGAGGCGGCGCTGCACGACGTGTGCACGACCTGCCTGGAGGCCTTCAGGCTGCTCACGCTCTACCTCAAGCCGGTGCTGCCGGCGCTGGGCGCCAAGGTCGAGGCCTTCCTGCGCATCGAGCCGCTGTCATGGGCCGACGCCGCGCGCGCCATGGGTGCGCACCAGGTCGGACCCTGGCAGCACCTGCTGCAGCGTGTCGACATGAAGCAGGTCGACGCGCTGTTCGAACCGCCAGCCGCGCCGCAGGCCACCGCGCCGGCGGCGCCGGGCGGTGAGGCGCTGGCCGGTCAGATCGGCATCGACGAGTTCGCCCGTGTCGACCTGCGGCTGGCCCGCATCGTCGCTGCCGGCCGTGTCGAAGGCAGCAGCAAGCTGCTGCAGCTGACGCTGGACGCCGGCGAAGGGCGCACGCGCCAGGTCTTCTCCGGCATCGCCTCGGCCTATGCGCCCGAGCAGCTGGTCGGCCGGATGACGGTGATGGTGGCCAACCTGGCGCCGCGCAAGATGAAGTTCGGCCTCAGCGAAGGCATGGTGCTGGCCGCCAGCCATGCCGACGAGAAGGGCTCGCCGGGCCTGTTCCTGCTGCAGCCCGACGACGGCGCGGCGCCGGGGCTGCGGGTGCGCTGAGTGCGACCGGACCCGACCGTTCGGGTCCCGCGTCCACGGCGCGCCGCTGCAGGGCCTGCGCCGCCCGGCGCCCGGCCTGTTCGCCGCGGAACTCCGGTGCCCGCTTTTCCTTGAAGGCGCGGATGCCTTCGCGGTAGTCGTGGCTGTCGCAGGCCACGCGGCGCAAGCCCTGGATGCGCTCGAAGCCCTGCGGTGACATCGGGTCGCAAGCGAACACGGTCCCGGGCGCGCCAACCCGGACGGCCCCCTCGATCATCGCGACCGCCGGCACCGGGAAGAGCATGTCGTGGGCGACAACAGGGCTGAACCTGATGGCCAGCGGCTGCTGGGCAGCAGAGGCAAGCGGCCGCCTGGCGGCGGCATGCGCATCGGCTTGCCAATTGTGATTGGCCAAATATACTTGGCCTGCCGCCGGTCAACCTGATTCCGATCGTGCGGCCAAGGAGCGATGAGTCTTGTGGGGCGACAGCACGGTGGCGTGTATCGCCCCACTTCTTTGGCCCTGTGGCCGGCCGCAGCGCCGGCCTATGGTCCTGTGGCCGGCCGCGGCGCCGGCGCCGGTCCCGATGCCCGTGCGTATCATGGGCCATGACAACGTCCTCGATGCCAGCGGGCTCGTCGGGTCCGCCTCACGCCGGCGGCGCGGCGCAGGCTCCCGACCCCGAGGCGCCGGCCCGGGTGCTGAGGCGGTTCCGCAGCGTGTTCAACGCCGTCAGGGCGCATTTCCAGCAGGTCGAGAAGCAGGCCGGGCTGGGCGGGGCTCAGGTCTGGGCCCTGAGCGTCGTGCGCGACAGCCCCGGCCTGGGCGTGGGCCAGCTGGCGCGCACGATGGACGTGCACCAGAGCACGGCCAGCAACCTGGTGCGAAGCCTGGTGGAGGGGGGCCTGATCGAGTCGCGTCGCAGCGGCGTGGACAGGCGGGCCACCCAGCTCAAGGTTACACGCGCCGGGCTGCGCAAGCTGGCCCGGGTCCCCGGCCCCTTCAGCGGCGTGCTGCCCGACGCCCTGGCTCGGCTGGAGCCGACGGTCCTGGCCCGGCTCGAGGAGGACCTGGGCAGCCTGCTGAAGCTCCTGAAGCCGGACAGGCGCGCCGAGCGCACGCCGCTCGCCCAGATCTGAGCGCCCGGCCGGCTCGCGCCTCGATCGCAGCGGTGGGTGGCCGGTTCCATGGGGGCAAATACAATCGGCGCCCATGGTGAGGCCTCAACCTGGTGACGACGGGCCGGTTGCAGCGGGCGCCGCGCCGGCGAAAGGCCCGGGCGCCAGCCCTGCCGCCCCTTCGGCACGCTGGGCGATCGGGCTGCTGACCCAATGGGCGACGGCCCACCCCTGGATAGACCGCGCGGTGGTGCTGGTCGCAGCCTGCCTGACCGGCCTGACGGTGGTCGGCTTCACCGTGCTGGCCGACTGGGGCACGCGGGTCTTCGTCTCGCTGAGCACGGGCACGGGCTGGGCCGCCTGGCTGGCGCTCGCCTGGACGCCGGTGATGACGGTTCTGGTGGTCTGGTGGATGCGCCGCTTCGCACCCGGGGCCCTGGGTTCGGGCATTCCGCAGGTGGTGCGCGCGGTCGAGAGCGAGCTGCCTGCGCCGCAACGCCGCTGGCTGGTGTCTCCCTCGCTGGCGCTGCACAAGGTCGGCCTGGTGTCTGCGGGCCTGCTGGCCGGACTGTCGATCGGGCGTGAGGGCCCGACGGTGCAGGTCGGCGCCGGGCTGATGGTGGGCGCGCGCCGCTGGCTGTCGGCCTCGTCGCGCGTCGACGAGCACGACCTGATGGTCGCCGGGGCCGCGGCAGGCATCGCCGCGGCCTTCAATACGCCGCTCGGGGGCATCGTGTTCGGGCTCGAGCAGCTCACGCGCCGCCGCGGGCTGCAGCACAGCACGCTGGTGATCGCGGTCATCGTGCTGGCCGGGCTGGTGGCCGTCGCCTTCTTCGGCAACAACTCCTACTTCGGCAGGCTGCGCGTGCAGGAGCTGAGCTGGTCGCTGCTGCCGGCCGGCCTGGCGGTCGCGCTCGCCAGCGGTCTGGCCGGAGGACTGTTCGCAAGGTTGATGCTGAGGTGCGCCGGCCATGGCGACGAGCGCTGGGGGCGCTGGCGGCGCGATCACCCTTACCGGTTTGCGGCAGCCTGTGCGTTCGCGGTCGCGGTCATCGGGCTGGTCACCGGCGGCCAGACGGCCGGTGCCGGCTATGCACCGACGCGCGCCCTTCTCGAGGGCCAGGCCGAGCTGCCAGGCATCTACACGCTGCTGAAGTTCTGCGCCACCTGGCTCTCGGCCTGGACCGGCGTGCCCGGTGGGGTGTTCGCTCCGTCGCTGGCGATCGGTGCCGGCATCGGCCACGACTTCGCCGCGGCCGCCGGTGTCCCGCCGCAAGCGGCGATCCCGCTCATCGCGCTGGGCATGGTCGGATTCCTCGCCGCGACGACGCAGACACCCATCACCGCATTCATCATCGTGATGGAGATGGTGTCCGGACACTCGATGGTGCTGAGCTTGATGGCGTGCGCGATGCTGGCGGCGGGTGTCTCGCGGCTGATCTCGCCGCCCATGTACAACGGGCTGGCCGCCGGACTCCCGGTGCCGGAGCCCAGCGGGCCGGCCGCCAACGCCCCTGCGGCCGGGTCGAGCAGCTCGGCAGCGGTGCCGCCGGCAGCCGCGGCCACGACTGCGCAGGCCATGGACCTCGGACCCGCAGACCCTTCGGGGCGCTCACCGCCCCGCGGCATGTGAGTGCGCACCGGCGCGATCGAGGCGGCTTCAGGCGCCCACCGGCGCGCCTCGCGGGACCAGCGGCAGCAGCTCGCCGAACCCGCTGACCTCGGTCGCGTCGGCCTGGCGCGCCAGACCCGGCAGTTTGGGTTCGATCACGAAGGCGCGGTCGGCGGCGCTCAGCATGCCGAGGTCGTTGGCGTTGTCACCGATGGCCCAGATCTCGGACACCCTGGGCTGCGGCAGGTCGGCCTGCAGGCGGGCGACGACATGGCTCTTGCACAGCGGCGGGCCCTTGCGACCGGCCAGCGGGCGAAACGCCGGGTTGAGATGCACCCTGCCCGTGTTGACATCGCCCTCGAACTGCAGCACGTGGGCCAGGGCGAAGTCGGCGAACAGCCGTCGGCGCACGATCTCCGCGCCGACAAACCAGCTGTCGCTGACCAGCCCGACCATGAAGCCCGCCCTGCGCATCGCCCGCACCCACTCGATCACGCCGGGACGCAAGGGCAGGTCCAGCGCGACCTGTTCGAAGCTGCTGCGGTGCACGAACCTGAACACCCCCGCAATGGCATCGCTGCGCGTCAGGTCGTCGCTGCCCGGTCTGTCCAGGAACCCGGCCAGCGCGGCGGTTCGCCCGGTGGCTTGCGCCAGGGCTTCGACGTAGCGCTGCGGGGTCACGGTGCCGTCCATGTCCAGCAGCAGCATCTTGGTGCGGCCGCGTCGCCGCATCAGGACGTAGTCCAGGGATGCCGCCGCCTGCCGCTGCGTCTCGTACATCGCGACGATCTGCTCGACATGCAGCCGCCCCGCCGCCCGGGCACGGCTGTAGATGACCCGGGCCACCTCGTTGGCCATCAGGGTCAGGTCGTGCAGGGGCTGGCTGTCGTGCTCCACCGAGCCGACATCGACCTCCGCCAGCGCGGCTCCGGCACGCAGGGCGTCGATCAGCAGGCCGACGTCGACCCCATAGCCGTCCTCGAAGCTCAGGCCGAGCAGCAGCTCGCGCCGCGCCGCGATCAGGCCGCCCAGGGGTTGCGTGAAGTGCGCCAGTTCCGGGAAGAAGACCTTGAGCATGGGCTTGGCCGTCAGCTCCGTGACCCGCCCGCCTGAGCGGCCGAAGCGCGCCTTGACGAAGTCGGCACTGCCCTCGATCGCCGGGCGGGCCAGGTCGCCGACCAGCCCCGGCCGCAGCCCCGCCAGGTCGCCGTCGAGGTAGACCACCACGTCATGCTGCGCGGCGCGGGCGCCGTCCTGCATCGAGGCCCCCTTGCCCAGCAGGCGACTGAGGATCACCCGCGCGCCAGCCGCCCCGGCGTGGAGCGCGGTGTCGTCGATCGAGCTGTCGTCGACCACGATGACCTCACCGGTGAACGGGTCGGCCAGGGCATGGCGCACCACGTCCGCGATGCGTGCCGCCTCGTTGAGCGCCGGAATCACGACGCTGACGCAGCGCGGCGGGTCGGCGGCGCGCTGCGCAGGCCCTGCGCGCGGCAGCCCACGCAGGTCCGGGGCAGCGTCGGCGCGGCGCCACCCAGGAAGCCGCCTCCGCCACCAGGCCCGCCAGCGGTCGATCAGGGACTTCAGGTGCGTGGTCACGGGCGGCTCCTTCTATGCAGCACCGGGCGGGCACCCTATCACATTTGTACAAATGCACATGGCAGATGGCACATGGCAGCTGGCACCTGGCACCTGGTACCGGGCGTCGGGTCTGCCGGTCGGCCCGCCGGCCCGGCCCGATGCCGCAGCGCCGTCCTGCGGATGTTCAGCGTGGTCGAGATGCGTGGGCCGAAGGCGGGCGTGCCCAGGTGGCGCGGACCGTCACCGCGCCCTGCCCGGCCCGCCGCCGGTGGCATGATGCCGGCCATGTGCCCGCCAGTGCCCACCGGCTCGCGGACGCGGCATCCGTCGCGCCGCCGCCTGTTCATGGTCCGGCTGCACCATTGCGGCCCGCCGGCCATGGCACTCCCCGATGCGATTTTGAAGCTCTGGAGTGTCCATGCCCGACCCCGCACCTCTTCCCCACGTCTCTGAGCCAACCCCGGCGCGCTGGCAGCGCTTCCGGCCGCGCCTGGCCGACACGCTGCGCGGCTACGACCGCCGCGCCCTGCTGGCCGACATCGGCGCCGGCGTCACCGTCGGCGTGGTCGCGCTGCCGCTGGCCATGGCGTTCGCGATCGCCAGCGGCGTCAAGCCCGAGCAGGGCCTGTTCACCGCCATCATCGCCGGGCTGCTGATCTCGGCGCTGGGCGGCTCGCATGTGCAGATCGGCGGGCCGGCCGGCGCCTTCATCGTCATCGTCTACGGCATCGTCGAGCGCTACGGCCTGGCCAACCTGCTGATCTCGACGGCGATGGCCGGCGTGCTGCTGTTCCTGATGGGGCTGTTCAAGCTCGGTGCCCTGGTGCGCTATGTGCCGGTGTCCATCGTCATCGGCTTCACCAACGGCATCGCGGTGCTGATCGCGCTGTCGCAGGTGAAGGACTTCCTGGGGCTGACCACGCCCAAGCTGCCGGCGGACTTCTTCTCGCTGGTCGGTGTGCTGGCCTCGAACGTGCACACGCTCAACCCGCTGGCGCTGGCGATCGGACTGTGCAGCCTGCTGGTGGTCATGCTGTGGCCCAAGTCCTACGCCATGCCCACCGGGCCCATAGGCGCCATCGCGCGGCTCAGGCGCGCGGCGGCGCATGTGCCCGGGACCATCGTGGTGCTGGTGCTGGCGACCCTGGCGGTGACGACGCTGGACCTGTCCGTGGAGACCATAGGCTCGCGCTTCGGCGGCATCCCGCAGGCGCTGCCGAGCCTTGCCCTGCCCGAGTTCAGCTGGGCAACCGCCAAGCTGCTGCTGATCCCGACGCTGACCATCGCCATGCTGGGCGCGATCGAGTCGCTGCTGTGTGCGCGTGTGGCCGACAACATGACCGATCTGCCGCGGCATGACCCCAACCAGGAGTTGATGGCGCAGGGGCTCGCCAACATGGTCACGCCGCTGTTCGGCGGCATCCCGGCCACCGGCACGATCGCGCGCACGGTGACCAATGTGCGCGCCGGCGCGCGCAGCCCGGTCGCCGGCATCGTGCACGCGCTGACCCTGCTGGCGGTGGTGCTGCTGGCCGCACCGCTGGCCATCAACGTGCCGCTGGCCGCGCTCGGCGGCATCCTGCTGTTCGTGGCCTGGAACATGGGCGAGTGGCGCGAGTTCGCCCGCCTGCGCCAGTTCAACCTGCCCTACCGCACCATCCTGCTGGGCACCTTCGTGCTGACGGTGGTGTTCGACCTCACGGTCGCGGTGGAGGCCGGGCTGGTGCTGGCCTGCGTGTTCTTCATCTACCGCATGAGCACGCTGTTCAGGGTCGAGGCGCTGCCCGCCGACGGCCTGCCGCCCGGGGTGCAGGTGTTCGAGCTCTACGGTTCGCTGTTCTTCGGCGCTGTCGGCAAGGTCGAGGACCTGCCGGCGCGCCTGCCGCCCGGGACACGTGCCGTGGTGCTCGAGATGCACCGCCTGGTGCTGATGGACACCTCGGGCCTGGACGCCCTGCAGCAGCTGCACCGCACGCTGCAACGCCAGTCGGTGGCGCTGGTGCTGGCCCATGTGAATGAACAGCCGCTGTCGCTGATCAGGCGCTCGGGCTTCGAGTCGACGCTGGGCGCCGAGCAGATCGTGCCGACAGTGCAAGGGGCCTTCGACGACCTGCCCGCCGGCAGCCGCTGAGTCCTACTCCCAGGGCGCCGGACAGCGCCTGAAGGCCTTCAGCGCCGTCGTGCAGACCCGCAGCCTGCCGGCTCGGCCGGCGGCCAGCCAGCCGAGCGCGAACCAGGCCTCGGGCACCTGGGCCAGGCGGGCGCGGAACGCGGCCTCGGCCACCAGCAGGTCGTTCCAGTCGCCCAGCGCCTGCAGCGCGTCGCGCAGGGCGCGCAGCGCGGCACCGGTGCGCGCCTGCGGCCACAGGCCGTCGGCGAACTCGAGGCCGTAGCGCAGGCGCTTGAGCCGCTTGCGCAGCCGGTGCCGGGCCTCGTCGTCGGCTTCGGCAAAGGCCGCCGCTTCGCGCCGGGCACGGCGCCACTGGCGCCCCAGCAGTCCGGCCGCCTGCGCGCGCAAGGTCCCCTCGGGTGGCACCGCCGGCGGCCCTGGAGCCGCCGGGGCTCCGGCCTGCCCAGGATCCGCTGGCTGCGCCAGCCTCAGGGCCCGCAGCCAGAGGGCTGTCCACGAAGGCTCCCGCAACACCAGCGCCAGGTCCACTGAGCCGTCCCCCGGCGGCCGCCGCAGGGCTGCAGGCGGCGCGCCCGCCGCCTGCAGCGCGGGCAGGAAGGCCTGCGCCGTCACGTCGGCATCACGCGCGGCGCTCAGGCGTCCGAAGGGTTCGCGCAGCGCTTGCTGCAGTGCCGCGGCCGCGCCCGGGTCATGCGTCCAGGGGCCATAGAGGCGCAAGGCCGAACGCAGCCGGCGCAGCCCGACGCGCAACTGGTGCAGGTGCTCCGGCGCAGCCAGCCCCTCGGCGATCTCGGCGGCATTGGGCAGGGCATGCGCCAGCGCGCTGGCCAGCGCCTCGCTGGCCAGCGCCTGGCAGGCACTGGCGGCGGCAGCGTGCCGCCAGGAGCGCCGGCGGCGGCGCGCCGCGGCAGGTGCGTCGGCCGCCGGGCCGGCGTCGTCGCGCGCGCTGGTCGCCGGCACCTGCGCCAGGCCCTGGGCCAGCCTGTGCCCGCGCTCGGACTTGGTCCGCGGGTCCAGCCACAGACCGAAACGGGCCGCCCACGACGCGGACAGATCGAACAGCGGCCCCGCGGGCCCGCCGAGCAATTCGAGCTCGAGCTCGGCCACCTCGTGGCGCCTGTCGCCGGCGATGATCCCGCCTTCGTCGAAAGCCAGCTCGATCCGGGTCCTGCCGCGCCTGACGGTGCGCCTGAGTCGCCGGATGTCGGTGGCGTAGCGCAGCTCGAGCGGCTCGCCTGCGAGCAGTTCGATCAGTTTCCGGCCGACCTCGCTGCCGGCATGCCGTGAAGGGTCGATCACCGGGTCGCCGCCCCGGTCGGGCAGCACATGCTCGTCCTGCGGCCGCGACAGCAGCCCGTCGCCCCGCCCCTTGAGCGCCTGCACCCAACGCCCGTCCTCGCTCCGCAGGCGCAGTGCCAGCCCGGCCGCGGCCAGGCGCTGGTCGGCGGTGTCGAAGTAGCGCGCCTGCAGACTCGACGTGCGCGCACCGGGCGTCGCCAGCGCCTTGCGCAGCGCCTCGCGCCGCCCGACGGGCACCTGGAGCTTGAGTTCGAACTCGAACATGGTCGGGTCGCCCTGCCAGGACCGGGCACCGGCGTGCCCCATCCGGCCAGCATAGCGGAGCCCGGGCGCGCCGGGCTGGCCGCCGGCGCTCAGCCCGGGCCGACCAGCATGAAGGGGGCCCAGAAACGCGGGTGTGACCAGCGCGGGTGGCGCATCATCTGGCGCCGCGCCTGCGCCAGCGCCCGTGCCGGGCTGGCGCCCTGCGCCAGGCGCTCGAACAGCATCGAGACGAAGTGCGCGGTGGCGCGGTCGTCCACCGGCCACAGGGTGAGCAGGGTGTTGGCGCTGCCGGCCAGCTGCAGCGCGAACGGCAGGCCCATCACGCCCTCGCCTGCCAGCACCGGGCCGACGGCGGTGTCGCACGCCGACAGCACCACCAGGTCGCTGCGCAGGTCGTAGCCCGCCCACTCGGCGGCGGTCACATAGCCGTCGGTGCCGGGCTCGCGGCCTTGCAGGCTGAGCACCAGCGACGACAGCTCCGGCCGCGTCGGCGACACATAACCATGGGCGCTGAACAGCAGGTAGCGATAGCGCCGCAGCTCGCCCAGGCGGTCGAGCGCCTGCAGCCGCGCCTCGCTCGCCAGCGGACCCAGCTCGACCCGGGCACGGCCGGGAAAGCGCGCCGCCGCCGACCGCACTTCCAGCTCGGTGCCGGGCAGCTGCGGCCACTGGTCGTCGAGCTGTCGCAGGTCCCTGACCTCCCGGGCCACCGCGCCGGCCGAGCGCCGGCGGCGCAGGTCCGCACCCGGCGCCGGCCGGGCCTCGTAGTGCGGATTGCCCATCGCGAACAGGCCCTGGGGCCGCGGGTCGCCACGGTAGTGCCGGGACAGTGCCAGCCCGCTTCGCCAGACCGACATCGACGGCGCATGCCTGAGCTCGACCGAGTCGGACAGCGGCCGTGCGCCCGCACCCCAGGGCAGGGCCTCGAAGGGCAGCTGCCCGAGCGGGCCGTCGGGCACGACGATCCACTCGGTCGAACCGCCCACCGCCGCGGCCAGCGGCTGCAGCAGCCTGGCGGACAGCCAGCGCGCGAGCTCGTGCCCGTCCTCGACCGCGGTCGATCCCTGTGGGGCGGGCTCGCCCGCGGCGGGCGCGCGCAGCGTGCCGTCGGCCAGCCGCAGCAGCCTGCGGCCGCTGGACTTCAGCACGTCGCGCAGCCCGCCCTGCCAGGCGAGCGCACGCCGCTGCAGGTCGACCAGCGGCGCGAGGTCGGGGACGCGGCCCAGCTCGAGCACCTGCAGCGCTTGCCCGGAGCGCAGCACGAAGGCCAGCACCTCGTCGTCGCAGACCAGGTAGGCGATTGCGACCTGCCCTGCAGGCAGCCTGGCGTCCACCTCGGCGGCGTCGACCGGGCCGCTCGCGAGCAGGCGGTCGTAGCGCGGGTGCAGCCGGCGCAGCTCGTCGTTGGCGCGCTGGTGCTCGCGCGCGAGCTCGTTGCGTCGCGTTTCGGCCGCGGCGCGGGCGCCCGCATCGCCCGCCTGGGCCACCAGGGCGTCGGCCGCCGCCAGCTGGCGACCGAGGCCATCGAGCCGTTCCGCATCCTCGGGCGGCAGGACACCCGCCCGCAGCGCCTGCTGCAGGCCCAGGCCTTCGAGCAGCGTGCGCGCCTTGCCCAGCTCCATCAGCCGCCAGGCCTGCTCGTGCTGCCCCTGCAGCACGTGCAGCCTCGCCAGCAGCCGGTAGGTGGCGGCATGGCGCTGGAACACGGCGCGCCTGTTCGCCCCCGACAGGCCGGGTTGCGCCCTGTGGGCCTCGGCCGCCTCGACGTAGCGCTCGGCAAGCCGCAGGGCCGCCGGCCCCTGCGCGGCGGCATGAAGGCTGCGGATCAGCCCGCCGACGATGCCCAGCGTCGAGGGATGTGCAGGCCCCATCACCTCGTCGGCCAGCACGACGGCCTGCCGGTGCAAGGCCACGGCCTCGTCGATGCGGCCCTGCCGCCGGTAGGCCGAGGCCAGGTTGCCCATCGCCACGATGGTCACCCGGGCGCGCTCGCCCTGCACCTGGCGCCGCAGCGACAGCACCTGCTCGTACAGCCGCACCTGCTCGGCCCCGCGGCCGAGCGCGAGCTGCAGCTCGGCCAGGTTGTGCAGCGACTCGATGGTGGCGTCGTGGCGCTCGCCGAAGGCCTCGCGCCGCAGCGCCAGCACCCGCTGCAGCAGCGTCACCGCGTCGGCCGTGCGGCCGGCGTCATGTGCGGCGGTGGCCTGGTTGTTGAGCAGGGTCAGCGTCAGCGGGTGCCGCTCGCCGAGCAGTTCCAGCGCCAGGCCGGACGCTTCGGCGGCCAGGGCATCGGCCTGCTCGACGCGCCCGAGGTCGGCGCTGAGCACCGCCAGGTTGCCCAGCGACTGCAGCAGGTCGGGGTGGCGGGCGCCAAGCAGCGCGCGGCGTGCGGCGAGCACGCGCTCGTGCAGGGCCAGCGCCTGGGCCTGCCGGCCCAGCCGCTGCAGGGCCACCGCCTCGTTGTTCATCGCGGTCAGCGTGTCGGCGTTGCCCTCGCCCCGCGTGGCCCGCGTCAGCTCGACGACCCGGCGCGTCTCGTCGAGCATCTCCGCAAGGCGACCGAGCAGCCCCAGCAGGTGGCTGCGGTTGTTGCGCGCGCGCAGGGTGGCCGGGTCGGTCGGTCCCAGGCGTTCGGTGCGCCCGCTGATCACCTCGGCGTTGATCGCCATCGCGCGCTCGATCTCGCCCAGGCCGGCCAGCACCAGCGACAGGTTGTTCAGCGTCTGCAGCAGCGCCTTCTCGTGACCGGGCCCGAGCGCGCGGCGGCCGGCCACCACACGTTCGTAGCCTGCACCGGCCTCGCGCAGGCGGCCGCGCTTGTCCCACACCCAGGCCTGGTCGTCGAGTGCGCGCAGGGTCTCGGGGTGGGCCTCGCCGTTGCGGCGCAGCCGCGCCTGCACCAGCGGGCCCAGCAGGGCTTCGGCCTCGGCCAGGCGAGCGCCGTCGATGGCCGCGTCGGCCTGCCGGTGCAGGACCGTCAGCGAGCGCTCGTCGTCGGCCCCCCAGCGCTGCACGGCCGCCGCGTGGGCGACGGCCAGTTCACGCATGGCGCCGTCCCAGTCCTGGCGCTCGACCGCCGCCTGGCCGGGCGCCAGCAGTGCACGCAGCTCGGCGTCGGCGTCGTCGGCCGCCAGCGCGGGCCGCAGGGCGCAGGCCAGCAGGACCGCGACGACGGCGCGCAGGCCGCGGCCTGTCGCCCGCCCTGCCGGGCCGGGTGCCGCCGCCGGGACCGGCTCAGCGGCTCCCGGCCTGGGCATCGGGGTCGTCCGTCGAGGCGGTGCGCACGACGCGCCCCTGGGTGTCGAACCAGACGCTGAACAGGCGCGCGGTCTGCGGGTCGGACCGATAGCGCCAGTCCCAGACCTCCTGGCCCTGCAGGCGATCGGGCGTCGAGCGCGCCGGGCGACCCAGCGCGGCGCGCACCTGCAGCTTGTCCATGCCCGGCTTCACAGTCGCGAAGTTGCCCTCGTGCAGCAGCTGCCGCAGCGAGCTCATGCGGCCGTCGGCGCCGATCACGATCTCGTAGTTGGTCCAGCCTTCGGGCTGGCGCGGGTACTCGAGCAGCAGGCTGCCGTCGGCGCGCTTGTGCTGCCCGGCCGGCGAACCGAACTCGCGGCGCACGTCGGCCTCGGTCGACACGCCCTCCTCCAGCCGCGCCACGCGCTGGTTGTCGCAGCCGGCCAGCCCGACCAGCCCGACCAGCCCGACCAGCCCGACCAGTGCGGCCCATGCCAGGGCCAGCCCGACGGCCCAGCGCGGTCGGCAAGGCACCGCAGTCGAGACCATGCTCACCCCCCCGGTAGAATCCTGAGCCTTCATTCTGCCGCCCTGCTCCCATGCCGCTGTTCTGGAAACCCTACAAGTCCGACGTGACGCAGTTCCTGGATGAGCTCAAGGCCGGGCGGCCCACGCTCGAGGCCGAGCAGCGCGCCGGCCGTGCGCTGTTGTGGGACCGCGAGGTCGACCGCCGGGCGCAGGCCGAGTGGCGCGCCGCCGCCGTGCCGCAGCAGCCCTACGTCTACCAGACGCGCCGGCCCTGAGCGGTGAGCGCGCCTGCCCCTGCGGGCGAGCCCGACCTGCCGCCCGGCCTGCCCGAGGTCGTCGACCAGGTCGCCGTGGCCCGGCTGTACGGCGAGCCGCTGTTCAAGCTGCCGCAGGACCTGTACATCCCGCCCGACGCGCTCGAGGTCTTCCTGGAGGCCTTCGAAGGCCCGCTGGACCTGCTGCTGTACCTGATCCGCAAGCAGAACTTCAACATCCTCGACATTCCGCTGGCCGATGTCACACGCCAGTACCTGGACTATGTCGAGCAGATCCGGCGCCGCAACCTGGAACTGGCCAGCGAATACCTGCTGATGGCGGCCATGCTGATCGAGATCAAGTCGCGCATGCTGCTGCCACCCCGCAAGTCGGCCGACGGCGCCGAACCCGAGGACCCGCGTGCCGAGCTGGTGCGGCGCCTGGTGGAGTACGAGCAGATCAAGATCGCCGCCGCCGGGCTGGACGCGCTGCCGCTGCTCGGGCGCGACTTCCTGCGCGTGCAGGTGGCCATGGAGCAGTCGGTTCTGCCGCGGCTGCCGCAGGTGCACCCCGAGGACCTTCGCGCCGCCTGGGCCGAGATCCTGCAACGCGCGCGGCTCAACCGCCACCACACGATCTCGCGCGAGCAGCTCTCGGTGCGCGAGCACATGAGCCTCCTGCTGCGCCGGCTGCAGGGGCGGCGCTTCGCCGAGTTCCAGGACCTGTTCGACGACCGGCGCGGCGTGCCGGTGCTGGTGGTCACCTTCATCGCGCTGCTCGAACTCTCGCGCGAGAACCTGGTCGAGGTCACGCAGGCCGAGGCCTTCGCGCCGATCTACGTGCGGCTGGCCTACACCGCGTCCTGAGCGCCGGGACCCGACGCAGGCGCCCGGGAGACGGCCTCGCTTCTCTTCTCGACCACCGTCGCGGTCTCGGCCTTCCTGCTGTTCCTGGTGCAGCCCGTCATCGCGCGCCAGATCCTGCCCTGGTTCGGCGGCTCGGCCGCCGTCTGGACCACCTGCATGGTGTTCTTCCAGGGCGCGCTGCTGGCCGGCTACTTCTATGCCGACTGGGTGGTGCGCCGGCTGCCGGCGCGCCGCCAGGCCCTGCTGCACACCACGCTGCTGCTGCTGTCACTGGCCGTGCTGCCGATCACGCCGTCCCCGGCGCTGCAGCCACCGGACGCCGGGCAGCCGATCGCCCGCATCCTGCTGCTGCTGACGCTGACCATCGGCCTGCCCTATCTGATGCTGGCCACCACCGGGCCCCTGGTCCAGGCCTGGTTCGCGCGCCGCTACGCAGGCACGCCAGTCGCCGCATCGGTCTGGCGGCTGTACGCGCTGTCCAATGCGGCGTCGATGATCGCGCTGCTGGCCTACCCGCCGCTGATCGAGCCGGCCACCCGCACGCAGGCGCAGTCGCTGGGCTGGAGCCTGGGCTACGGCCTGTTCGCGCTGCTGGCGGCAGCCAGTGCCTGGTCGGCCGCCCGCCCGTCGGCGCCGGCGATCCGGGCCGTGCCGCTGGACAGCGTGGCGGCGGCTGAAGCGGCCGCGCTGCCCGCGGCGCCAGGCTGGCGCCAGCAGGCCCTGTGGCTGGTGCTGGCCGCGCTGGGCTCGGTGCTGCTGCTGGCCGTGACCACCCACATGACGCAGAACGTCGCCTCGGTGCCCTTCCTGTGGGTGCTGCCGCTGGTGCTGTACCTGCTGAGCTTCATCCTCACCTTCGACGGCCGGGGCTGGTACCGGCCGCTGGCCGGCCAGTGGCTGGCGGCGCTGGCCGGCCTGGCCCTGATGGCCGGGCTGGTCTACCGGCCCAACCTGGACTGGACGGCGGCCAGCGAGTGGACCGAGCTCGTCGAGCGCGGGCTGATGCCGATCGGGCAGGCGGTGCCGCTGTACGCCCTGGGGCTGTTCCTGCTGTGCATGTTCTGCCACGGCGAGCTGGTCGCCGCACGGCCGGCGCCGGCCTGGCTGACGCGCTTTTACCTGATGGTCTCGCTGGGCGGTGCGATCGGCGGGCTGCTGGTGGGCATCGTCGCACCGCTGACCTTCGACGCCTACTGGGAGCTGCCGGCCGCGCTGCTGGCGGCCATGCTGCTGCTGGCCGGCCTGGCGGCGCGCTGGCCGACCCGGGCGATGGCGCTGCTGGCCCTGGCGGGCTGCGGCGCACTCGGCTGGCAGCACCTGCTCAAGCTGCAGGACGGCACCGTCGAGATGAGCCGCAACTTCTACGGCACGCTGCGTGTACAGGGCTCGGTCAGCGACGACGCGCCGGGGTCGAACTGGCGCCTGGTGCACGGCGTGATCACGCATGGCCTGCAGTACCGCGACCCGCTGCGGCGCGGCGAACCGACCACCTACTATGGCCCCAGCTCGGGCATAGGGCGTGCGATCGACGCGCTGCGTGCGCTCGACGGTGGCCGGCCGCAGCAGCTGGGCCTGGTCGGCATGGGGGTCGGCACCCTGGCGGCCTGGGGAAGGTCCGGCGACCGCTACCGCTTCTACGAGATCAACCCGGCGGTGGTCGAGCTGGCGCGGCGGCGCTTCAGCTTCCTCGGCGACTCGCACGCACGCATCGAGACCGCGCTCGGCGACGCGCGGCTGGTGCTCGAGCGCGAGGCCGCGCAAGGGTTCGACCTGCTGGCCATCGACGCCTTCTCGAGTGACTCCATTCCCGCCCACCTGATCACGCGCGAGGCGCTGGCCGTCTACCGCCGCCACCTTCGGGACGGTGGCGTGGTCGCCTTCCACATCAGCAACCGCTACCTCGACCTGGAGCCGGTGCTGCTGGCGCTGGCCCGCGACGCCGGCGTCGAGGCCTGGCAGGTCGACGACGAGCCACCGGCGCAGACCGGGCTGTACGAAAGCGACTGGGTGCTGCTGACCCGCAACCGGCGCCTGCTCGACGCGCTGGCCGCCGCCGGCCACGGCCAGCCGCTGGCCAGCGAGCGCGAGCCGCGCCTGTGGACCGACGACCACCACAACCTGTTCGACGTGCTGCGCTGAGCCCGCGCGGGTGGGCATTGTTGGCAACCGGCCCCTGAAGTTCCGCCACGGGCGGCCGAAATGCCGGCCATGCCTCCGCGTTCAGGGCGCGGCGGCCGGGCATTGGGAGCGGACGCCAACATGAACGACACCCCCCCGCTGACACGCGACCAGGCGTTCGAGCGCCTGGGCCACATCACGCGCCAGCTGCACCAGGCGATGACGGAGCTGGGCATCGATGTCCAGCTGCAGCGCATCGCCCACGAGATTCCCGACGCCCGCGACCGCCTGAGCTACGTCGGCCAGATGACCGAGACCGCGGCGCACAAGGTGCTGGGCCTGGTCGAGCAGGCACGGCCGCTGTGCAGCCACTTCGCCGAACATGCACAGGCGCAGCAGCGCGAACTCGCCGCCACGCTGAACCCCGGTGCCGTCCCGGCCCCCGTGCAGGGCGTGCTGCAGCGCGCCCACGACTTCGCCGCCACCGCCCGCCGGCACTGCGAGCGGCAGGACCAGGCGCTCGGCGAGATCATGATGACGCAGGACTTCCAGGACCTCTCGGGCCAGGTCATCAAGCGCGTCATCGACATCATCTCGCGCACCGAGACCGAGCTGCTGCAGCTGCTGACCCAGACCGCACCCGAACACCTGGCCGCCGCGGCCGCCGCCAGCGGTGCCCACCTGCAGGGCCCGCAGACGCCGGAGAAGGCGCTCAAGCAGGACGACGTCGACGACCTGCTGGCCTCGATGGGGTTCTGAGCGCCGCCGGCCGGGGCACCACGGCACAATCGTCGCCCTTTCCCCCCCCTGCCGAGCGCGCTGCCCGCGCCGCCGGCGGCCGCCGGCGATGAGCACCCGAGACAGCGCCCAGGGCTACCTGGATGACCCCCGCAACGAGCAGGTCCTGGTCTGGATGGACGGCCGCCTGGTGCCGAGGCAAGAGGCCCGGGTGTCGGTGTTCGACAGCGGCTTCGTGCTCGGCGACGGCGTCTGGGAGGGCCTGCGGCTGATGCAGGGCCGGCTGGTCAGCCTGGACAGGCACCTCGACCGGCTGTGGGAAGGCGCCACCGCCATCGCGCTGGACATCGGCATGACGCGCCAGGCGCTGGTGCAGGCCCTGCACGACACGCTGGCCGCCAACGGCATGCACGACGGTGCGCACCTGCGCCTGATGGTCACGCGTGGCGTCAAGCGCACCGTCAACCAGGACCCGCGCTTCGTGACCGGCCGCGCCACGGTGGTCATCGTCGCCGAGTACAAGACACCGCGGCCCGAGCTCAAGGCGCGAGGGCTGGCGCTGTTCACGTCCACCTTCCGCACCAGCGGGCCCGACGTCTTCGACCTGCGTCTGAACTCGCACAGCCGGCTCAACCTGATCCAGGCGCTGATCCAGGCGCTGAACGCCGGCGCCGACGAGGCGCTGATGCTGGACCCGCGCGGCTTCGTCGCCAGCTGCAACTCGACCAACTTCTTCGTCGTGCGCCGTGGCGAGCTGTGGACCAGCAGCGGCAGCTGCTCGTTCAGGGGCATCACGCAGCAGACCGTGCTCGACGCCTGGCGTGCGGCCGGCGGCACGGCGCGCGAGTGCGACTTCACGCTGGCCCAGGTCTACTCGGCCGACGAGGCCTTCGTCACCGGCACGCTGGGCGGGGTCACGCCGGTCAGCCGCGTCGACGGGCGGCTGATCGGCGACGGCCGCCCGGGACCGCAGACCGCGCGCGCGGCCGCGCTCTACCAGGAGCTTGCATGCAGGTCCTGATCATCGGTGCTTCGCGAGGCCTCGGCCTCGAGTTCGTGCGCCAGTACCGCGCCGATGGCGCCTGCGTCACCGCCACCGCACGCGACGCGGCCGGCCTCGAGCGGCTGCGCGCACTGGGCGCCACGGCCTTTGAGCTGGACGTCGCCGGCGAACCCGATGCGGGCGCGCTCTCGCGCAGCCTCGACCGCGGCCCCTACGACATCGTGGTCCACAACGCCGGCGTCTACGGTCCGCGCACGCAGGGGCTGCAGACGCCCTCGCGGGAGGAGTTCGACCTGGTGATGCACACCAACCTGCTCGGCGCGATGCGTGTGCTGCCGTCGCTCGCCGCAGCGCTGGCACCCGGTGCGCGTGTCGCGCTGCTGTCCTCGCGCATGGGGTCCATCGGCCTGCGCAGCAGCAGCAGCGGCTGGCTCTACCGCGCCAGCAAGGCGGCCCTGAACTCGGTGCTGAAGGACGCCGCGCTCGAATGGCAAGGCCGCGCGCTGTGCGTCGCCCTGCACCCGGGCTGGGTACGCACCGACATGGGCGGCAGCGGCGCCGAGATCGACGCCGCCACCAGCGTCGCCGGCATGCGCCGCGTGATCGGCGGGCTGTCGGCGGACGACCACGGCGCCTTCTTCGACTGGAGCGGGGCACGGCTGGCCTGGTAGACACACGGACCCGGGCCGCGACCGGCGCCCGCGGCCGGCCGCCCGCCCCCTGTGCTAGCCTTTCCCGGCCCTGCCCCTGTCCAGCGCCGGCGAGACGCGTGTCGCGGCCACCGTCCTCGGCCAACCCTGCCGCTGCCGGAGCCCCGCCATGCTGCTCAGTGAAGACCACCTCGCCATCCAGGACGCCGTGCGCCAGTACGTGCAGGCCGCGATCGCCCCGCACGCCGCGGCCTGGGACAAGAGCCACCACTTCCCGGCCCAGCAGCTCGCCGGGCTGGCGGCGCTGGGCTGCTACGGTGTCGCGGTGCCCTCCGAATGGGGCGGCGCCGGGCTGGACTACCTGTCGCTGGCCATCATCCTGGAGGAGATCGCCGCCGGCGACGGCGCCACCAGCACCGTGGTCAGCGTCAACAACTGCCCGGTCTGCTCGATCCTGATGGCCTTCGCCGACGACGGGCAGAAGCGCCGCTTCCTCGTGCCGCTGGCGCGCGGCGAGGCGCTGGGCGCGTTCTGCCTGACCGAGCCCCATGTCGGCTCGGAGGCGGGTGGCCTGCGCACCACGGCGCGGCGCGATGGCGACCACTACGTGCTCGACGGCGTCAAGCAGTTCATCACCAGCGGCAAGAACGGCCAGTTCGCCATCGTGATGGCGGTCACCGACAAGGCGGCCGGCAAGCGCGGCATCAGCGCCTTCGTGGTGCCGACCGACAGCCCGGGCTACCAGGTGGCGCGACTGGAGGACAAGATGGGCCAGCATGCCAGCGACACGGCGCAGATCGTCTTCGACGGCTGCCGCGTGCCGCTGTCGCACCGCCTGGGCGACGAGGGCATGGGCCTGAGGATCGCGCTTTCGGGGCTGGAGGGCGGGCGCATAGGCATCGCGTCGCAGTCGGTGGGCATGGCGCGCGCGGCCTTCGAGGCGGCGCTGGCCTACAGCAAGGAGCGCACGGCTTTCGGCCAGCCCATCTTCCAGCACCAGGCGGTGCAGTTCAAGCTGGCCGACATGGCCACGCGCATCGAAGCCGCCCGCCAGCTGATCCACCACGCCGCCAGCCTGAAGGACGCCGGCCGACCCTGCCTGAAGGAAGCCGCGATGGCCAAGCTGTTCGCCAGCGAGATGGCCGAGGCGGTGTGCTCGGCGGCGATCCAGGTCTTCGGCGGCTACGGCTACGTCAGCGACTTCCCGGTCGAGCGCATCTACCGCGACGTGCGCGTGTGCCAGATCTACGAAGGCACGTCGGAGGTGCAGAAGATCCTGATCGGGCGCGCGCTCGGCTGACGCCGGCGCCGCCGCCCGACCCGCCGGGTCAGGGCACTCGCGCGATCGCCGCCTCCTCGAGCAGCACCTCGGCCGGTGCGATGCCGGCACCCTCGCGCAGCGAGCGCGCACGCGCCAGCATCGCGCCCGCATCGGCTGTGCGGCCCAGTCCGGCGTGGGCGCGTGCCAGGTCGCGCATCAGCGCGGCGACCGAGGGTGAGGCCGCGATCGACGGGTCGCGCAAGGCCAGCGTCGCCTGCAGCGTTGCCACGGCCTGCGCCAGCCGGCCGCCGTCGAGCTGCGCCCTGCCAAGCGCCGCAGCGGCCAGGAAGCGCAGGCGGCTGCGGTCGCCGGCACGCCCGGCGGCCAGCACCCGGGTCGCCGCGTCGAGCAGGCGGTCGGCCTCGTCGGCGTGGCCACGTTCGCGCAACCACGACGACAGCCGCGCCTGGTAGCGGGCGGTTTCCGGGTCCTGCTCGCCGAACAGCTGCATCGCGTGCGCAAGCCCGTTGCGCAGCTGCTGCACCGCTTCGTCTCGCTCGCCCAGCCGCCACATCGCCTCCGCCAGCAAGGCGGTGATGCCGGGCACCTGGACCTGGCCCCCGTCACCGGGCCCGAGCTCCCCCCTCATGCGGGCGGCTTCCGAGGCCGACTCGGCGGCCAGGCCGTCCAGCGCGGCGGCCCGGGCCTGCTCGGGCTGGCCGGCCTGCAGCGCGATCGCCGAGGCGACCCGGTGGCGCACCGAGGCGTCGACCAGCGAGTCGGTGCGCAGCGCCAGCGCAGCCGCGATGTCGCGCCGGGCGCGGCCGAAGTCGTGGTCGGCGAAGTACTCCGCCGCCAGGGCCAGCGCGGCCGCGTGGCGGTCGGCACGCGAGGGGTCGCTGGAGAAGATGCGCACCGCCTCGGCGAGCAGTGCGGGCTGCCGCGGGTCGTCGATCCACGCCGAGCGGACGGTCACGGCCAGCAGCGACAGCGCCTCGCCAAGCTGCGGGCTGTTCGCGCCATGGGTCTTGCGCAGCAGGTCCAGCCGCTGCTGCGCCAGCTCGACCGCCTTGTCCGGCAGCAGCAACTGCGAATACAGCTCGGAGAAGATCCACAGCATCTCGGCCAGGCCTTCCGGCGTCTGGCCCAGGCTCTCCTGCAGCTGCGCGACGCCGATGTCGAGCAGCTCGCGCGCGGTCGTCTGGCGGGCGCGCAGCGGGTCGGCCTGCTGCGCCGAGTTGGCCAGGAATATGCCTTGCAGGAAGTCCTTGACCGCCTTCGCCACCTGGGCTTCCTTGCGGGCCAGCTCGGCATGCTGTCCGGCCACCCGCGCCTGCCACAGGGCCAGGCCGAGGCCGACGCTGAGCGCCGCGAAGACGGCGGAGGCGGCGGCCACGCCCCAGCGGTGACGGCTCAGGAACTTCAGCGAGCGGTAGCGCACCGTGCCGCGCTGGGCCAACACCGGCTCGCCGGCCAGGTGGCGGCCGATGTCGTCGGCAAACGCCGAAGCGCTGGGGTAGCGCTCGGCCGGGGCGCGCCGCATCGCCTTGTGCACGATGGCGTCGAGGTCGCCCTGCAACCGACGTGCCCAGGCCTTGCACAGCGGGTCGTGGCTCGCGCCCTGGCTGGCCGACCGCGTGCGCGACTCGAGGATGGCTTGCTCGAGCCCGCCCGGGGTGTCGCGCTCGAGGCGGTAGGGCAGCGCGCCGGCCAGCAGCTGGTGCAGCACCACGCCGAGCGCATAGATGTCGGCCGCGGTGTCGATCGGCTCGCCGAGCACCTGCTCGGGGGCGGCGTAGGCCGGTGTCATGATGCGCTCGCCGACCTGCGTCAGCGCCTGGGCGTCCGGACGACCCGGACCGACCAGCTTGGCGATGCCGAAGTCGAGCAGGCGCACCTGCCCGGCCGGGGTGACGAGGATGTTGCCGGGCTTCAGGTCACGGTGGATCACCAGCCGGCCATGCGCATGCTGGATCGCCGCCAGCACCTGCAGGAACAACGCCAGCCGGCCCTCCAGGCCGATCCCGCGCTCGCGGCAGTAGGCCAGCAGCGACAGCCCGTCGACATATTCGATCGCCAGGTAGGGCCGGCCCTCGGGCGACACGCCGGCGTCGTACAGGCGCGCGATGTTCGGGTGCTCGAGCCCGGCCAGGATGTCGCGCTCGCGCGCGAACCGTTCGCCCAGCAGGCCATCGTCCATGCTGCGGTGCGGCAGCTTCAGCGCCACCTGGCGCTTGAGCAGCCCGTCGGTGCGCTCGGCCAGCCACACCGAGCCCATGCCGCCGCGTCCGAGCTCGCGCACCAGCCGGTACGGACCGACCTCGTTCAGGTGCGGGCTGTCGCCGCGGGCCCCGACGACCGGCGGCCCGCCGCGCACCGTCTCGGCATCCTGGTGCCGCGGTGGCAAGGTCGGTTCGTCAGCCTCGGACAGCATCTGTGGTGACGTGAGCGCGACGGGCCGCCCCCAAGCGCTCACACCGGAGCCCCTTTGGGGGCGAAGGTACTCCAATGCGCGCGACGGGCCGCTCCCAAGCGCTCACACCGGAGCCCCTTTGGGGGCGAAGGTAACCCATTGAGCGGGCTTGTGCGGCGGGATGCGGGCGATGGCCCCATCGTAGCCCTGCGGCTGCTCGTCGCAGAGCCTCTTGCTGCATTGCCGCATGCGCCATCGGCATCGCCAACCCCTGGACCTCGCGCGCCGGCACAGGCATGCTCGCGGGCTTCGCGTTCGCAGGCGCCACCCGCAAGCCGCCGCGCGCGCTGCGCCGACGGTGTCGCCGCGGCCCCGCCGCCCCGCACAGGACAGCACGAGACCTCACAAGACTGCACAAGGAGACATGAATGGAAGTGACCGACCCGGCCAAGATCGAGCGCATCGACGAGGTCGTCAAGCTGGCGCTGGCCCATACGCCGGCCGCAGGCCAGGCCCAGATCGAGCGCTTCGCGCGCGAGTACCTGCGGCAGGTCGATCCCGACGACGTGGTCGAGCGTCCGGCTGTGGAGTGGGTCGGCGCCTTGCTGTCGCACTGGCAGCTCGCGGCGCGGCGCGACAGCGGCAAGCCGCGCGTGCGCGTGAGCTCGCCCAACGCCGCCGAGCATGGCTGGAGCTCGCGCCACACGGTGATCGAGATCGTCAACGACGACATGCCCTTCCTGGTCGACTCGACGACCATGGAGATCAACCGGCGCGGTGCCAGCCTGCACCTGATCGTGCACCCGATCTTCGCCGTCGAGCGTGATGGCGACGGCCAGCTGGTCGCGCTGCATGCGCGCGGCGCCGCCGGCAGTGAAGCCGCGGCACGCGAGAGCTGGATGCACATCGAGATCGACCGCCAGGTCGACGCCGCGATGCGCGCCGAAGTGCAGGCCGGCATCGAGCGCGTGCTGGGCGACGTGCGCGCCGCGGTCGAGGACTGGCGGCCGATGCTCGAGCAGCTGGACGCCGTGATCGCCGAGTGCGCGAGCGCGCCGAGCGGCACCAGCGCCGAGGAAGACGCCGAGGCACGCGCCTTCCTGCAGTGGCTGCGCGACGACCACCTGGTGCTGCTGGGCTACCGTCGGCACGACCTGGACGCCGAGGGCGGCAGCGACCGCCTGCGCCTGGTGCGCGGCAGCGCGCTGGGGCTGCTGCGCGAGTCCGAGTCCGAACGGGCGCAGGCGGTCGTGCACACGCCCCTGCCGGCCGGCTCGGAAACGCTGGTCAGGCTGCCCTCGCCCAGGGTCATCGTGACCAAGGCCAATACGCGCTCGACGGTGCACCGGCCGGGCTACACCGACTACATCGGCGTGCGCCGCTACGACGAGCAGGGCCGCGTGGTCGGCGAGCATCGTTTCATCGGCCTGCTGACCTCGACCGCCTACTCGGCGCCGCCGGCCAGCGTGCCCTTGCTGCGCGGCAAGCTGGCGGCGGTGGCCGCGCGCGCCGGCTTCCTGCCCGGCAGCCACCTGGGCAAGGCGCTCGAGCATGTGTTCGACACCTTCCCGCGCGACGAGCTGTTCCAGGTCGGCCCCGACGAGTTCTACGAGATCGCGCTCGGCATCCTGCAGCTGGGCGAACGGCAGCGGCTGCGCATCTTCGTGCGCCCCGACGCCTACGGGCGCTTCATGTCCTGCCTGGTCTTCGTGCCGCGCGAGGTCTACTCCACCGAACTGCGGCGGCGCTTCCAGGACATCCTGATCGAGGCCTTTGCCGGCACCGCCGCCGAGGCCGAGGTGCTGATCGGCGACGGCATCCTGGCGCGCATCCACCTGATCGTGCGCACCGTTCCGGGCCAGGTGCCGGCCTGGGACCGCCGGCAGCTCGAGCGCCGCCTGGCCGCCGCCTCCCGGCGCTGGGACGACGACCTGCGTGACGCGCTGATCGAGGAGGAAGGCGAGGCCCGCGGCATCCAGCTGTGCAAGCGCTGGGCGGGTCGGTTCCCGGTGGGCTACACCGAGCGCACGAGCGCGCGCGCCGCGGTGGCCGACGTGCGCAAGATCGACACGCTGGACGGGGCGACGACGTTCGCGCTGAGCTTCTACCGGCCGCTGGGCGCCGCCAGCGGCATGCTGGGCTTCAAGATCTACCGCCGCGGCGCGCCGGTCGTGCTGTCGGCCAGCCTGCCGATGCTCGAGCACATGGGGGTGCGCGTGCTCAGCGAGATCCCGCACCGGGTCGGGCCCGACGACAGCTCGCAGGTGTGGATCCACGACTTCAGCCTGCAGGCCCCGCTGGCCGACGACGCCGAGCTCGAGACCGTGGGCGGGTTGTTCGAGGACGCCTTCGCACGCGTGTTCTCCGGCCGTGTCGACAGCGACGACTTCAACCGGCTGGTGCTGCTGGCCGGGCTGGCAGCCGACGAGATCGTCGTGCTGCGCGCCTACTCGCGGTATCTGCAGCAGATCGGCTTCGGGCTGTCGCAGGCCTTTGTGCAGGGCACGCTGTCGGCTCACCCGCGCATCGCGCGAATGCTGATGCAGCTGTTCAGGTTGCGCTTCGACCCGCTGGCACACGACGCCGAGGCGGCGGCCATGCAGGTGCGGGCCATCGAGCAGGCGCTGGACAAGGTGACCCAGCTCAGCGAGGACCGCGTGCTGCGCCAGCTGCTGGCCCTGATGCAGGCCACGCTGCGCACCAACTTCTGGCGCACCGGCGCCGGGGCCAGCGGCCAGCCGGGCGAGCGGCGGCCCTTCGTCTCGTTCAAGTTCGACTGCGCGCGTGTGCCCGGGCTGCCGGAGCCCAGGCCGCTGTTCGAGATCTTCGTCTACTCGACGCGCTTCGAGGGCATCCACCTGCGCGGCGGCAAGGTCGCGCGCGGTGGCCTGCGCTGGTCGGACCGCGCCGAGGACTTCCGCACCGAGGTGCTGGGCCTGGTGAAGGCGCAGATGGTGAAGAACACCGTCATCGTGCCGGTCGGCTCCAAGGGCGGCTTCGTGCTGAAGAAGGCGCCGCCGGCCAGCGACCGCGAGGCCTATCTGCGTGAAGGCGTGGCCTGCTACCAGGACTACCTGCGTGGTCTGCTGGACCTGACCGACAACCGGGTCGGCGACCAGGTCGTGCCACCGCCGGCGGTGGTGAGGCACGACGCCGACGACCCCTACCTGGTGGTCGCCGCCGACAAGGGCACGGCCACCTTCTCCGACTACGCCAACACGATCAGCAAGGAGTACGGCCACTGGCTGGGCGACGCCTTTGCCTCCGGCGGCAGCGCCGGCTACGACCACAAGAAGATGGCCATCACCGCGCGTGGCGCCTGGGAGAGCGTCAAGCGCCACTTCCGCGAGATGGGCGTCGACACGCAGTCCCGCGACTTCTCCGTGGCCGGCATCGGCGACATGTCGGGCGACGTGTTCGGCAACGGCATGCTGCTGTCGCGCCACATCCGGCTGCTGGCCGCGTTCGACCACCGGCACATCTTCCTCGACCCCGACCCCGATGCGGCCACCAGCTTCGCCGAGCGGCAGCGCCTGTTCGAACTGCCGCGCTCGTCCTGGGCCGACTACGACGACAAGCTCATCAGCGCCGGCGGCGGGGTCTGGCCACGCAGCGCCAAGAGCGTGCCGATCTCGCCGCAGGTGCGTGCCGTGCTGGGCATGGACGCCGAGTCCCTGACGCCGACGGAGCTGGTCAGCGCGATCCTGAAGGCGCCGGTCGACCTGCTCTACAACGGCGGCATCGGCACCTACGTGAAGGCCGGCGACGAGACGCATGCCGAGGTCGGCGACCGCGCCAACGACCCGTTGCGTGTCGACGGCAGCCAGCTGCGCTGCAAGGTGCTGGGCGAGGGCGGCAACCTGGGTGCCACGCAGCGCGGCCGCATCGAGGCGGCGTCGGCCGGCGTGCGGCTGTACACCGATGCCATCGACAACTCCGCCGGCGTCGACACCTCGGACCACGAGGTCAACATCAAGATCCTTCTCGGCCTGGTGATCGCCGACGGCGAGATGACCGAGAAGCAGAGAAACACGCTGCTGGCCGAGATGACCGACGAGGTCGCCGCCCTGGTGCTGCGCGACAACTACTTCCAGACCCAGTCGCTGTCCATGACGCGCCGCATGGGCGGCCGCCTGCTGGACCAGCAGGCGCGCTTCATCCGCCACCTGGAGAAGCAGGGCCGGCTGAACCGGGCGATCGAGTTCCTGCCCGGCGACGACGAGATCGAGGCCCGCCGCAAGCAGGGCCTGGGCCTCACCGGCCCCGAGCTTGCGGTGCTGCTGGCCTACAGCAAGATGTGGCTGTTCGAGAACCTGCTCGACTCCGACGTGCCCGAGGACCCGTGGATCGCCGCGGCCTTGTCGCGCTATTTCCCGCGCCGGCTGGCCGAACGATTCGGCCCCTGGATAGAGCGCCACCCCCTGCGCCGCGAGATCATCGCCACGCATGTGCTCAACAGCATGGTCAACCGCGTCGGCGCCACCTTCGTGCACCGCCTGACCGAGACCACCGGCAGTGCGCCGGCACAGGTGGTGCGCGCCTACCTGCTGACGCGTGAGATCTTCGGCTACGTGCCCATGTGGCAGCGCGTGGAGGCACTGGACAACGTCGTGCCGGACGCCGTGCAGGGCGAGATGCTGCTCGAGTCGGGCCGGTTGATCACGCGTGCGGTGACCTGGTTCGTGCGCTCGCGCCGGCTGGCCGAGCCGATGGAGGCCACCTTCAGGCGCTTCGCGCCGTCGGTGCAGGTGCTGCGTGCGCGGCTGGCCGGCAGTGCGCAGGACTTGCCGCGTGCCGCCGAATGGGTGGCCGCCGGCGTGCCGGCGGAGCTGGCCGCCGAGGTGGCGATGATGGAAGCCCTGTTCGCCGCGCTCGACGTCGCCGAGGTCGCCGACGACACCGGCCGTGCGCTCGACGAAGTCGCCGAGGTGCACGCCGAGATCGGCCAGCGCCTGGGCCTGACGCGCCTGCGCAGCCAGATCAACGGACTGCCCACCGACGGCCATTGGCAGGGCCTGGCCAAGGCCGCGCTGGGCGACGACCTGGCCGGCCTGCAGCGCGCGCTCTCGGCGTCCGCGCTGGCACAGCCGGGCCAGGGCGCCGGCGACCGCCTGGCCGCCTGGGAGCAGCGCAACGCCGCCGGCCTGCTGCGCGCCCGGCGCATGCTCGCCGAGACCGGCGACAAGGGCGCCGACCTGGCGATGCTGAGCGTGACCTTGCGGGAGCTGAGGAACCTGGTGTGAAGGCGGCGGCGCGGGGCCACGTGCCCTGGCCGGCGACCCTCAGGCCTCGCAGGTCTCCAGGCGGGACTTGTCCAGCAAGGTGATGGCGCGCCGCTCGACGGTGATCAGGCCTTCCTGGACGAACTCGGTGAGCACGCGAGAGAAGTATTCCGGCGTGATCGCCAGCAGCGAGGCGACGGTGGCCTTGCTGGCCGGCAGATCGACCACCGCGCGCTCTTGCGCCGCGCCTTGCTCGCGCGCGCAGCGCAGCAGGTAGTCGGCCACGCGTTCGCGCCCAGACTTCAGCGACTGCGCCTGCAGTTCCGACATCAGGCCGTTGAGCCGGCGCGACAGCACGCCCAGCATGCGCAAGGCCAGGCCGGTGGATTGCTGGATCTCCTCCAGCACCGTGGCGCGCTGCACCGACAGCAGCAGGGTGTCCGACGTCGCCTGCGCAGTCGCCAGGCAGGCCGGCTGCTGGAACAGCAGCGACTCGCAGAAGCTGCCGCCCGGCGCCACCAGCTCGACCACCTTCTCCTGGCCGGCGCGTGACACGACGTACAACTTGACCTGCCCCGTGAGCACGATGTGCAGGGCCTCGCAGGCGTCGGACTGGCGCACGATGATCTCGCCTCGCGCATAGCGCCTGAGCTGGCTGCCCTGGGCCAGCCGATAGAGGTCCGACGGATCGATCTCGGCAAACAGCGACTGCACGGACAGCACGCGGACGAGGTCGAAGCGGGAGGTGTCGAGCATGGCGTGGCCTCTGGGGTACTTCGGTGCGACTTGCCTGGGGTGCCGATTCTGGGAATCGGGAATCTTCGTCGTTTGACGGAAATCAAACGCCTCGCACGCCAAGGCATGGCCGCGGCGGCAGGCCCGGCCACTAAAGGGGCCAGATGCGCCGCGCCACGGCCTCGAAGTCCGGCTCCTGCTGCCAGCCCGGGCACTTGATCTGCGCCGGCGGCGCGCTGTAGCGGTGCAGCAGCAGCAGCCGCAGCAGCTTCAGGCGCATGGCGGCGTCGGCCTCGGCGCCATAGCCTTCGAAGAAGGCATCGATGTGCCCGGCGTCGCCGGCCGCCAGGAAGCACAGCGGGCCCAGCCAGTCGTACTCGCGCGGGCCGACCAGGCCGTCGCCGAAGTCGAACATCGCCGAAAGCCGGCCCCGGCCATCGCTCATCAAGTTGAACGGCGTGTACTCGCCGGTCAGCAGCACCGGCGGGCCCTCGGGCAGCGGCCCGGCAAGAAAGGCGTCGAGCTGCGCCAGCAGATGCGGCGGCAGCTTCACGCGGCGCTGGCGCTGCGCACAGCGTTCACGCTGCACAGCGATGAAGTCGGGCCAGGCCGGCGCCAGCGCCGCCATCTCGCCCACCGGCAGCGCATGCACCTGGGCCGCCAGCGCCCCCAGATCACGCAGCGCGGCGCGGCGCTGCGCCTGGCCCAGGCCCGGCCAGGCGGCGCTCAGCGGCGTGCCTGGCAGTTCGCTCATCAGCACCCAGGGCCAGCCCTGGTACAGGCCGTCGGCCAGGCGCTGCGGAGTGGGCAGGGCGAGCCGGCCGTGCAGCCGGTCGAGCATGACACGCTCGAAGGCGTAGTGGTCGTGCAGGAAGGGCGGGTACACCTTCAGGATTCGACCGCCCTCGACGCGTGAGACCAGCGCCGTGCCCTCTTCCACCGGCTCGAGCGTGGCACTGCCCAGCGAGCGCGCCAGCGCCTCGATGTCGGCGCGCCAGGCGGCCGGCTCGTCGTGCAGGGCGTCGAACTCGGCAGCGCTCAGGTCGGGGGGCAGGGCCATGCCTCAGTCTGCCTTGCGGCCCGCTCCCTGCCAAGCCGGCGCGGGCGTCGGCGGCCCGGCGCGGCGGACGGGGTACGGCGGGGATACGGGTAAACGACAGGTCGGTCGAGGCTGCGGGGCCCACTTGCGCGCCCATCCCGACCTAGCATGAGGCGGTCGCGAATTCCTGGGGAGTGCTCCCGTCATGTCAGGCGTCGACTTCGCCGGCCGGATCGGCCGCACCATCGCCGAATCGCAGCCCTGGTGGCCACCAGGGCCCGCGCGTGCCGGCCGTCCGAACGTGCTGGTGGTGCTGTTCGACGACGTCGGTTTTGCCGACTTCGGCTGCTACGGCTCGACCCTGAGCACGCCGACCATCGACGCGCTGGCCTCGCGCGGCCTGCGCCTGAGCGGCTTCCACACGACGGCGATGTGCTCGACCACGCGCGCCGCGCTGATGACCGGCTGCAACCATCACCGCGTCGGCATGGGCTGCCTGGCCAACTTCGACAGCGGCTTCCCGGGCTACCGCGGCAAGATCGCCCCCGAAGCCTCGACGCTGGCCGAAATGCTGCGTGGCGCCGGCTACGCCAACTACATGGTCGGCAAGTGGCATGTCACGCCGCTGACCGAAACCGGCCCCAGCGGCCCCTTCGACGGCTGGCCGCTGGGTCGCGGCTACGACCGCTTCTACGGCTTCATGGACGCCGAGACCGACCAGTACGCGCCCGAGCTGGTGCGCGACAACACGCCCATCCCCTGCCCCGGCAGCCACGCCAGCGGCTACCACCTGAGCACCGACCTGGTCGACCAGGCGGTCGCGATGCTGGCCGAGCACCACGCCGACCGCCCGCAGCGGCCCTGGCACCTGTGGCTGGCCCCCGGTGCCTGCCACGCGCCGCACCAGGCGCCGCAGGCCCTGGTCCGCAGCTACGACACACGGTTCGCGCATGGCTGGGACGTCGAGCGCGAACAGCGCCTGGCGCGCCAGATCGAGCTCGGCATCGTGCCCGCCGGCACCACGCTGCCGCCGCGCAACGATGGCGTGGCGCCCTGGGACAGCCAACCGCCGCCGCTGCGCGCGCTGATGACGCGGCTGCAGTCGGCCTATGCGGCGATGCTGGACCACTTCGACCAGCAACTGGCGCGGCTGGTCGCCTTCCTCGAGGCCAGCGGCCAGCTCGACGACACGCTGGTGGTCGTGCTGTCGGACAACGGCGCCAGCCAGGAAGGCGGGCCGCTGGGCTTCGTCAACGCCATGGGCCCCTACAACCTGCGCCCCGAGCCACCGGCCGAGAAGATCGCCCGCATCGACGACATCGGCGGCCCCGACACCCACTCCAACTTCCCCTGGGGTTGGGCCATGTGCGCCAACACGCCGCTCAGGCGCTACAAGCAGAACACCCATGGCGGCGGCATCCGCGACCCGTTCGTGATCAGCTGGCCGGCGGGCCTGGCCGCCCGTGGTGAGCTGCGGCACGGCTTTCAGCATGCGGTCGACCTGGTGCCCACGCTGCTGGAGTTGCTGGGCCTCGAGGCGCCAACGCGACGCGCCGGCCTGGACTGCCTGGCGCTGGACGGCGAGAGCTTTGCCCCCCTGCTGCACGACGCCGGCGCGGCGCCGCGCCGGGGGCCGCAGCTGTTCGAGATGTTCGGCCACCGCGGCCTGTGGCACGACGGCTGGAAGGCGGTGGCCTACCACCCGCCCGGACAGCCCTTCGACGCCGACCGCTGGGAGCTCTACCACCTGGCGCAGGACTTCGCCGAGAACCACGACCTGGCGGCCACGCAGCCCGATCGCCTGCAGGAACTGGTTGCCCGCTGGTGGCAGCAAGCCGCGCGCAACCAGGTGCTGCCGCTGGACGACCGCTTCGGCGAACGTTTTGCCGCCAACGGCCGGCGCGCGCAGGGCGCACGCGAGCAGTTCGTGATGCATGCCGGCATGGGCCACCTGCCGACCGATGTCGCGCCCGACCTGCGCAGCCGCGACTACCGCATCGAGGCCGAGGTCTCGCTGCCCGCCGGCGGCGCCAGCGGG
>Ga0209573_1001122_pt1 | contig 44215 bp, 37 predicted proteins | sample TNRBio252014_DNA_FD_185870 | JGI IMG/M metagenome (GOLD analysis project Ga0209573, IMG submission 185870) | Wastewater treatment Type I Accumulibacter community from EBPR Bioreactor in Madison, WI, USA - TNR Reactor_6/25/2014_ DNA (SPAdes)... | ecosystem: Engineered > Bioreactor > EBPR >...
CTTTTGACTCGACAAAGCCATCACTACATTAGCTAAGGCTTTGGAATGGCGCTTAGCTATTTTCGTAAGAGCTAGGCAGAATTGGTTGGTTTTTTCTTTCACACATTTAATTAACTAACCTTTTCTGTCTTTTTTTACTATTTACCCCTTTTTTCTTTTGGACATTATATAGACGTAGCTCTTGGGCGATTACCGTCCAAAGTCCAGTACAGTCGTACAGTCGTACAGTCGCACAGTCAGACTTCTGCGATAGCGATCGTGGCCATACTGAGCCGTACGCCGGGAAGCTCGGTGAGCAGCAAGCCGCAGGCTTCGAGCGTAGCGCCGGTAGTCATCACATCGTCTACCAGGAGGATGTGTTTGCCTTCCAGTCGTTCGGGGCGGTGCAGGGCAAAAGCTTCGCCTACATTGGCCAGTCGCTCCATGCGGGATTTGCGGGTTTGGGTGGCGGTAAAAGCGCGGCGCGCGAGGGCGTCGGGCAGCCAGGGCACGCCGAGAGACTCCGAGAGGCCCTCGGCAAAGCAATCGCTCTGATTAAAGCCCCGCTGGCGTTTTTTACGGGGGTGCAACGGCACAGGAACTACCAGTTCGACATCGCAGAACAGTGGACTTTGCTTTAATTCCAGGCCGTAGATTTTGCCCAGATAGCGCCCCACTTCCTGTTGTCCGCCGTATTTCAGCGCGTGCAGCAGGCGTTGTACGCGACCTCCTTTGGTAAAAAAATACATAGCCGCGCCGGCATGCACGGGCAGTCGGCCCCAAAAGCGCTCGGCGAAGGGATTGTCGGCTTGCAGGTGAAATTGGGTCTTCGGAAGGCGGTACTGGCAGTCGATACACAGCACATGTTGACGGATAAGTAGGTTTTTGCCGCAGGCGCAGCACAAATTTGGATAAAAAAGACCTACCATCTCTTCGAGGAAACGAAGCGGCGTTTTCATAGCTTTGTTTTTTGGTTGTAGGTTGTAGGTTGTAGGTTGTAGGTTTCAAATTACGAGTAAAAATAAAAAACTTACAACTTACAACCTACAACAGAAAAAAAAACGTCTGCCCCGCTGAAGCAAGACAGACGCATCAAAACAAAACGAAAAACCAACTTTAAACAAGTCTTTAAGTAAGAATAAAAACTGCTTTTCGCCGATTTTTGTTGCGGGGGCGCGTGTTAATAATTTCTTAAGGCGCTTGATATTCAAAAAACTGTGGACACGGCATGTACCTAAAAGAGCTGGAAACATTTCGCATATATTATTCGCAAACCATTCACCCTGAATTGATGCGAATGGAGCGACAGCGACTCCGATTGCTGGGGCTGCTGGCGTTTTCGGCTTTTTTGCTCGTGGGCGCTTTTGTCATCGAGTTATACCTCAATTTGCTGGTGCTCACCCTGGCCCTCAGCATCCCCATCACCTTCTACATTGCCTATCTGGTATACCGCGTGCAGCAATTCAGGCGCACCTTCAAACCCAACGTAGTCAACCTCATCCTGCATTTTATCGACGAGCAGCCCAACTACGGGCAATTGGCCTACGACCCCCGCAAATTTTTGACCAAAGACAGGTTTAAACAAAGCAAAATATTCAGCACGCCCGCCCATTATTACGCCGGCGAAGATTACATCAACGGGCGGGTAGGCGAAATGCCTTTTGAAATGTGCGAACTGTCGGTTCGCGAGATCGCCCGCACCGACAACAAACTCGAAGTGATCTTCGAAGGCGTGTTTTTGTACGCCGTATTCAACGAAGAAGCCGAGGGAAGCATGGTCATCTGGCCGCGCAAAATGCGCAAATACCTGTCGCGCTCCATCAAAGCCTTCACCTGGGAAGGCGGGGAAAACGTCGACCACGAAATCCTCAACGAGCGCTTCCGCGAGCGCTTCCTGGTATATGCCACCGAAGAAACCCACGTAGTGGGCATTTTATCGGAGCCCATGCAGGATTCCATCCTCGATTACGTAGACCGCACCGGCAAAGACATCTACCTTGCTTTCCACGACCGCGAAATTTATGCGGCGGTTACTGAACAAAAAGACTTGCTCGAACCGTTTATATTTCAATCCAACCTCAATTTCGAGCTGGTCAAAGAATTTTATGAAGATATTTCGCTCATCCTCCGCGTGGTGCAGGATTTCGATCAAACCCATTGACAGGATTTTTCAACCCAATTTCACTATGATTAAACGACTTGCAGCCGTATTACCGGCTATATTTCTCGCTATTACCTTTTGGGCGCAACCCGCTACTTTCGAACCAACAGAAAAAGCCTTACTGTGGGAAATCAAAGGCAAGCAATTAAAACAGCCCTCCTACCTTTTCGGCACCATCCACCTCATCAGCAAGCGAGATTTTGTATTGTTTGAAGAAGTAAAAACGGCCCTGGCCCAAAGCGAACGCGTAGTTTTTGAAATCGACATGGAAAAAATGTCGGATGCCGCCACGCTGATGCCCCTGATGATGAAAATGTACATGCGCAAGGATACCACCCTGCGCGATCTGCTCAGCCAGGAAGACTACGCCTTTGTCAAAGCCCACTTCGATAAACTGGGCCTGCCGCTGTCGTTCATGGAGCGCATCAAACCCATGTTTTTGTCGATGCTGGCCTCCGAAGACTTCATGGCCATGAAACAGGGCCCCGATTCGATGCAAATGATGTCGTACGAAATGGAGATCATGGAATTGGCCAAGCAACAAGACAAAGACATCGACGGCCTGGAAACGGCTGAATACCAGATGAGCATTTTTGACAGCATCCCTTACCAGGCGCAGGCCCAAATGCTGGTAGAAAGCATCAAGATGGGCAGCGGCGGAGAAGACAGTCAGTTTGACGAAATGGTGCAAATGTATAAAAGCAAGGATATCCAGGCCATGCAAAAAATGATGGAAGGCGATGCCGGCGTAGGCGAATACGAAGACGTGCTGCTGGTAGGCCGCAATAAAAACTGGATACCCGTGATGTCGCGGTTGATGGCTAAGGGGCCTTCTCTTTTTGCCGTCGGCGCCGGCCACCTCGGCGGACCACAGGGTGTGGTGGCTTTGTTGCGCCAGGCGGGCTTTGAGGTGACGGCGGTTGTGAGGGAGTGAGGGGGCGACTTTGCGACTTTACGACTGTACGACTGTACGACTGTACGACTTTGCGATCCCGGCCGTCACCACCTGAGTCCCTCCTATGCCGTCACCTCCCATGATTTTCCCAGGACGTCACCTCCCATGGTGTTCCCAGGACGTCACCTCCCATGGTGTTCCCTGGACTTCACCCCAAGAAAAATCACCGATTTACGCTGACCAACCTCATTTACGGGGCATAGCAAAGGGGGGTATTTTTGTAAAAAATGCTGCTATGCTAGCCGTTGAAAATAAACCTCTCGTGAACGAATCCACTATTTCATCGGAATATCGCGTCAAATCGCTGTTGGTGGGGCTCAGCCTCGAGGACAACGACGAAGCCTTATTGTCATACATTGACTTCCTGATTGACGTATTACCCATAGAGCGTGCCACCTTCCTGCACGTCCTTCCCCGCTTCGACATGTTTAATGTGCAATACGAACAGGAGGCCGATGGGTTAGTGAGTAATTTTGAGATAGACAGAGATATAGTCGCTCAAATGCAGGCCGAAATCAAGGCCCGTTTTGCAGAAAAAGCCCTGCAGCCTGCCTTCATCGTGCAGGAGGGCGACCCGCTTGAAGCTTTGCTATATGCCACGCAGGAATCAAAAGCCGACCTGGTCGTCATCGGACAAAGCAGCGGTAATGGTCCCCACGGTATCCTGGCGCGCAACCTGGCCCGCAAGACTACTTGTCCGGCGATGATCATACCTCAGGAAGCGCTATGCAGTCTGGGCCGCATCGTGGCGCCCATTGATTTTTCGAAAAACTCGGTAAATGCCCTGCAAACTGCGGCAGGCATTGCCTCCGCTACCGGCGCTGAACTGGTAGCCGTCAATATATTCGAATTGCCCAGCCTGAATGCCTACCGCATCAATAAGACCGTAGACGAACTGCGCGAACTGATCACTACCGATCGCTACGCCGCTTTTGAGGCCTTTATCCAGACCCACCTGCGCAATTATGCCGGTAAGCTCAAAACCAAGTTGGTAGAACGCGACTGGAACAGCGTGGCGCATCACCTCCTCGATTTCGCCCGCGCCGAAGGCGCCGACCTCCTCGTGATGGGCGCCAAAGGCCACTCCCGCGTAGAACGCCTGCTGATGGGCAGTGTGACCGAGGATTTGCTAGCGGCCAATGAAACGATACCGACTTTGGTGGTGAAGTGAGGTGAACGGTAAACGTTCACTCTACCGCACCACCAACCGTGCATACTTCACCCGGTCAAACCTATCCGTAACCCGGCAGATGTAAACGCCTGGGGGGAACTGCGTATCCGGCAAATCGAAGCGGATGGGTTGGCCCTCGGGGTGGCCTTTCGAGGATAGGATGAGTTGCCCGCTTGTATTCCAAAATTGGACATCATAGGACTGCGTGATCGTGGTACCATCCTGAGCCGAGAGGTAAACAAAATCATCAGCGGGGTTGGGATAGAGCGTAAAGATCTCTTCGCCGGGGCCCGGCGGCGTGGTGGTATCACTGACTGCGGCAATACTTGCGTCGAGCCAGCCGAGGCGCTGGGTGAGCCAATTGCGCAGGTAGTTGACTTCCTGGGCGTAGCTGTTGCCGATAAACGAATTGGGCCACACATACGTACCCAGCACCGGCCAGCGCTGGAAATTGCGCACCTGCGATTCGGCGAGCAGATTGCTGATAGAATCGATGGCGCCGAATAACCTGGCGTTGCTCCATTCATCCTGGCGCAAAGCCTGCCAGTTGGCGCCCACGCGCTGGCGGAAAGCGGGGTCGCTCCACAGGCGCGACCACCAGAAGTGGATCACCCAGCCGTCGCCGCTGCAAAAGATATTAAAGTCTTTGGCCCAGCCCGCCGGATTGGCGCCCTCGCAGTAGTCGCCGATGCCGAGAGATATATTGTGATCCCAGATGGGGCCCATCGCTATTTTGCCGCCGTTGCTGTCTTTATCTTTATAAAAATAAGCGCTAAGGCGGTAGCCGTCCACGTTGCGGGTAATTTCCTGCACGAGCAGGTAGTTGACCCAGGTATCCAGGTCGATCCAGTCCTCGTAGTGTTCTTTGAAGTCGGGGGCGGCCAGCATATCCTCGAAGGTATTGATATGATTTTGGATATAGGCGGCCTGCTGGGGCTGGATGTCTTCTTCTTTGGGGGTGTCGTATTGGAACCAGGTTTGCTGCCAACTGCCGGCTATAGGCGGATAATCCGACACCCAGTTGCCGCCAATGCCGCCCGAAGTCCCGTATTTGTCCATGCGCAGGATATAGCCGCCGGTGAGGTCATCGCCCGAGACTTCGTCTTCTTCCAGTTTGGCGATATCCACGCGGTCGGCGTCGCGTTTGATGGTTTCGATAAGGGCGTATACGCCGATATAGTCGCCGTTGAGCACCACCTCGCAATAGCGGCTGCGGGGCGACCAGGGCAGGGCCCGGCTTGCGTATAAGTGGGTGATCACGTCGCGCATCAGCGTTTTGTCGTTGAGCGGGGCGATCAGGGCCCAGTCGCTTTCTTCGGGCATACCCAGCAGGGAGACGGGCAGGTCTTCGCCGGCGGCATCCCGGGTTTCAACGCCGTAGGCTTTTTTGGGATACGACTGCGAAGAAGAACCCCGCAATTCGATGCCTATCAAGCCGTTGTAATTATTAAAAGGGTCGGTCATATAGTTGCGCTGCCCGGGGCCGTTGTCGATCACGCCCATGCTGGCCGTGATCTTGGGCTCATCGGGAATGAATTGGCCGTTGGTGTTGATCACCACAATGGGCAGGTCGGAAGAGGTGAAATTGACCTGCGCACCGAGCGGGGACAGAACTATCCATAAGAGACAACAAAAGCCGGTTAATTTCTTCATATCAACTGTCATTATCCAACATTGGGGCCCTTGAGGGCGTTTGAAAAATGGGGAATGTTATCGGTTATCTGTTGTCAGTTATCTGTTTATAACCCACAACCCATAACCCACAACCGACAACTCCTAAAATATGAAAAGTGCAAGTCGCTTCTTTTTGTTCATTTTGCTAGCAACGGCAAGCTGCCGGGAGTCGCGCAAAGCTGATCATACTTCTCCACCGGATCAGGCGGCAGTGGCGCAAGATAGTACAAATGAAGTTTTCGTCGATTCTTTTGCTGCCCGCGTTGTGTTGGGGCGCGACATTACCATAAAAAAATATTTTTCCTGCCTCGATTCGCTGGTGGCGGCGTGGGATACGCTTTTGCCGTATACCCTGAGCGAACACCTGCTGGTGCGCGCCAACTCCTGGCTGATTGATAGCCTGGCCGAAACCGACTATTACCGGCTTATGGCCAAGGGGAGATTTGTATACGACCAGCAAAAAATGGTCATCTTGCACAAAGGCGATACGCTGGGCATACCTGGAGAGGCCCTGGCTGCCGAATTGCAAGCCCGCATCGACTCCACCTGGATTGATGTGAATATCCCCGAATTTAAGTTGCGCATTATGGAGCGCGACAGCGAGTTGTTTGTCTTTCCGGTACGCGTAGGGCGCAACCAGGAGCGCTATCTCGAAATGGCGGGTCGCGAGGTAGACCTACGCACACCGATTGGGCAGGGACGCATAGTTAGAATCGAACGTTATCCCTCGTGGATAGACCCCTGCAATTGTAAACCCTACACCGAAACACACCGCGATGATGGTCGTGTGACGCGCTGCCCCCAGATACCCTGGCTGGAGCCCGAACTCAACGGCCATCGACCGGGCTGCCTTATCCACCCTACTACCAATCCTAAAACGCTGGGCAAGGCTTATTCCAATGGCTGTGTGGGCATGCGCGAAGCTGACGCATGGGTCGCCTACTATCACGCTCCTGTGGGAACCCGCATCAGGTTTCGCTATGATTTGCGGGGTGTGGATGAAAACGGTGATACGGTGCGGCTCAAGGATATTTATAAACGAAAGAAATAATAAACCTTTCGCTCCTTCGGCAGTCTAACCCCGATAAACACCAACCCATATGAAGCAAAGCTTGTTATTAGCCATTTGCTGGATGGCGCCCATCTGGCTATTCGCCCAATCCTGGTTTACCACACACCAAAACGCCGACCTCATGTTTTCGGGAGTCGACTTCAACAATACCGGCGGCGCCTTGCTTTTCAATCATCCCAACGGACTAACTTCTGATGGTACAAAACTCGTATTGTGCGATCGCTTCAACAATCGCGTATTAGTATGGAATATTGCTCCGACAGCCTGGAATACCCCGCCCGACCTGGTATTGGGGCAACCTAATTTTATAAACAACAACCCGGGAACAACAAAAAGCGGGATGAACTGGCCCGGCAACGCATCGCTGGCTGCCAACGGCACGCTCGCAGTAACAGATACCGACAATGACCGCATCCTGCTGTGGTTCACTTTTCCCACTTCGAGCGGCCAGTCCGCCGATATAGCCATACACCTGCCCACTATTACTCCTCCCGGCTCGCCTATGCTATGGGGCTGGCCCTGGGGCGTGTGGACCGACGGCACGCGGCTTGCCGCAGTAGCCACCACTGGGAGAACGCTCTTATTTTGGGACACACTGCCCACCATGGACAACGAAACACCCGATTACACCATCAATCTTCCCCACTTCGGCACGCCCCGCAATATCTCCACCGACGGCGCCACTTTCTTTTTTGTGGGCGACCACAACGCGCAAGTCAACGGTAATCCCGGCACTTTTTTCTGGAATAGCTACCCTACTGCAGCCAACCAGCCCTATGATTTTTACCGCGACGAGTGGATCAAAGGCGTAGAATTGACTAGCGGAAAACTGATAGCCGCCGGCCTGCGCAGCATTTACACCTGGAATGCCGTGCCCACCAACGCCGGTCAAAATCCCGATTTCACAGCTACTCCGCTTTACTACAAAAACGGCGACGGCGTGGATGTGGTAGAAGCCGGTGGCCGTATCTACGTCAACAATTACAACGGGAATGATATTTTGGTATACCCAAATCCACCTACTGAAGCATCGCCCCATCCCCAGTTTGCCCTGGGAGTTTCTAATTATTTAAACAATACCCTCGACTCGATAGGATACGTGCAAAACCCGGCTTTTTCTACCGACGGGCAGCGGCTTTTTGTGACCTCCGACTACGACCGGCGGATTTATGTGTACCACAATTTTCCGGCCGTCTCCGGTGTATTGCCCGACGAAATCATCTCCACCCAGTCTTTGAACATAGCCCCCTGGGATAATACCTGGTACAACGGCCAATTTGTAATAGTGGGCAATAGCCGCGTTTGCGTATGGAATAACACCCAGGATTTAACCCAGCAGCCATCGCAGCAATTTAACGGCAATATCGGTACGGCTACCTTCTCCGACCTGAAAGGCGTAGCGCTCGACAGCCAGTTTTTTTACGTAGCCGACCGCAATGGGAAAATTTATATTTGGGAAGGTTTACCCGCCAATTCGGCTCAAAACCCGCTTCATACGCTTACGTTCAACAATGCGCAACTGAGCCGCCTGTCGAGTGACGGCGAATACTTTTGCGTAGCGCAACAATCGCCTCCTGCAATCTTTGTCTACAAAGTAGCCGACATCGCCAACGGCAACACGACCCCCTGGAAAACCGTCAACAACTTTTCACAACTCAACCTGCCTGCCGAGGCACTAGCCTTCAACGGCTCGCTGGCCATAGCCAACCAGGGCCATCACAACGTCTTATTGTGGCAGGATATCAATGACGCCGGCAATACCCAGGAGGCCGTCGTATTGGGCCAACCCGACATTAATACCCACCGGGCCGCCATTGGGCAAAACAGCCTGTTTATGCCCGGCGCACTTTTAGCTGTTGATAATAAATTGTGGGTAGGTGAATTCAAATTTTCTTCCAGAATACTTCAATATTCATATCCGCTCGTCACCGGAACAAGCGAATACGCAGATTCAGACTACTGGCGTGTGTATCCCAACCCGGTGAATAGCGAATTGACAATCGAATTTGCCGCCCAGCCCGAAGGGGATGTATTACTTTTTGATTATTTGGGTAGATTATTAAAAAAAACACCCACGCACAGCCCCTCCCTCAGGCTCGACCTGAGCAATTATGCTGCGGGGGTGTACGTGGTGGCAGTAGATGGAAAGGTCAACCAAATAATAAAATACTAGAAGTATGTAAAATATAGATGCTTGATTAGGATCTTTGGTTAATAATTTGCGTTAGGCCCAATATTATCAACCTTATTACTATATGTTGCTCTTACATAGACAAGTATATCTCTTAACCTTTTATAGGAATCTTCATCCCTGCGAGTTTTAGGTTGGCTCATAGCAGACTCATGATACTCTTGCGCCAATTTTAAGTATTCAATCCTAGAAGTACGATTGTCATCTGAAATGATAGCTTTGCGGAGAAAATACCAGCCAAGTGTATCATCAAATCTACCTTGCCATTGTTGCATGTCTACCTTATTATCTTGAAATTTCCTACAAATTCCTTCAATATTATCGAACTCATTCCTGTTTCCAGATTTGGTGACATAATATATATAGTTATTTAGAACGTAAGAGTGCATTAGAGAGCGCCGGGTCATTTTTTCATCATCCTCGTTAATAATGTTTTCAAGGTAGTGTTCGGCATTTTTTGCATGTGAAATTGCTTGTTCCGCAAGCTTATAGTCAGGACTTTTTTGTATGTTATCCCATAATTGGGGAGAAAGAAGTTCCGGTATTTGGTTATATTTTGATTTTACTTGCCAAATTCTAAATTTAATAACCCCTAAACAGGTCCATACGATATATGTGCCAGGTAATTCTTTTTCTATTCTCCCCACCAACTCTTCAGCTTGTTTAATTTTGGGCACACCAATCATACTTAGTGCAGCAGCATGAATTAATGCAATATGATAGTTGGGATAATTGTGTGGATATTTATTTGAATTAAATCTACAAACTAAGTCTATTGTATGATATTTCGAAATCACCCAAAGAACTGCTATCGCATTCAATAAATCATTCTCAAATACGCTGTTTTGCCTATTTTCAGAAAGATAAACGATCAAACGTGAAATATTATGATTTATTCCATCTTGTACTTCGTCTTCTTCTTTTAAAGCTTTCCAAATTTCATCAATTAGGGTTTGAATATCAGGATGTTTGTCTTTACTCAAGCCGAACCTTAGTAACCCAAAATCCCTATAAACATCAACATAAACAGGCTGAGATGAAAAAGCTAATTTTAAATCATCTTCTATTCTAGAAAAATCCTTTAACAACTCAAACCTGTATATAGATTGTGGTACAATTATTTTTATTTCACTAATTAATTGATCATACTCATGTCCAATAAAAATTCCAATTTGATTTCTTTGTTCTTCCTGAAATTTAACTAATTCTTTAAGTCTATCTACCAAAACTCTATAGCCATTCAGATCGGCCCAGATTTCTTTCAATATTTTAATATCAATTAAATCTTTAATGTATTTTTCTAATTCCTGAATGTTTTTTTGTAAATCAAATTTAACTAGTTCCGTATTATTTAGTGGAGCTTCAATGATTTTTTTTATTTCTGGGGCTATCGCATTAATACTCTCGATAATTGGTTTTAAAAATAGCTCATTATTATTAAATACAATATCTATAATTTGATAAGCGGAATCTCTAATAACGGGAATAGATATATTAGATTCTTTCGTTCGATAACTAAATAAATTTGAATTTTCATTTCTTAGCATCCTCGCAGTTTTTACAATCCCCTTAGAGCTGGAGTAAAACAAGGGAATGGGTTTAGAATACTCCATAGAATCTTCTAATTCTTTTTGTAATATATATAGCGCAATAGAATCAATTGTATTATTCTTGATATATCTTTGTGGCGGCCTTACTATATCTAAAGCATTCTTTATTTTTTTATATAAACTATCATTAAGTATTTCGTCAAATCTATAATCATCAGTATCAATTGCAATATTATTATTTTCATGTAAATATTTTAATCGCTCAATCCATCTAATCTTTTTTAATAAAAAATTAGCTTTGAAAATTTTCACTGCGTCTAATTTTTGATCTTTCACAAGAGACTTAAGATTTTGTTCGGAAAAATTAATTTGTACAAGATTGATATCTAATAGTTTAAGAAAATCATCTATTAGCTCATTATATTTATCAAATCTCCTTGGGAATAGAGATTCACTATTCAACTTCTCAGCTAACTCGTCACGATGCGGGGGAAGAAGATGGATAGGCCCTAACAGTCCTTCATATGCAAAGCCATGTACAAGTAGAGATTCCGATTCATTAAATCTATTAATTCTAAAGTTTTGAGCATACTCAAATGCTTTCACACCTTGAATTATGCAAATAACATCATAGCTATCAAAATACACTTTAAATTCATATTTGTTTCTTATTTTTAATTCGTCTTCCCTAAATTGAAAGACCAGATAGTTCAGAATTTCCTGAAGCTCATTATTGATTAATAAATTCATAGCTAGAAAATTAGAGTTGTTGTATTATAATAATCAATGATCAGGCAAAAATTTAATCACCTGACACAAACACCAGCAACAAGATTGTACAGATCAATATCCCGGCATCGCAAACAGTCTGATAAAAACCTGTACCGCTTATATCCGTCAATTGAATGTTCGACCCTAACGCGTATTGAACTCTTTTGTTTGTTAGCGTTTTTTTGACAATTTGTTAATGGGTTGTTTTTTGATTTTTTTGAAGAAAATACTGATTTTTGCTGTCGGATAATCCTTGACAATCCCCAGGAAGCCTAAATCGACATGTATGTGGTATGTATCAAACCAAATTCTATTATCAGGCGGCTTTTCCGTTTTCAGCATAGCGTAGTCATAGACAGAGCCACAATAGGCTTCACTGAGGAATCTGATGCGTTTTTTCGTATCGCCCATGGTTAAGAACTTTATAGTATGGGCTTTTTTTTGCCGCTGTAATCCTCTTTTTGATCTTCCTGATTACCAGGCCTTTGCCTGCGTTGCTCAGTTACATCCAGGAGGATCTCATTTTCTTCAGACCAGTGCTCTTTGAAATCTTCTACGCTCTGATAAGCTCGTTTGGGTATGTGGCCGCCTTGTTCAAGCGCAACGCGAAGTACCCGCAAGCCTAAAGCCTGGTTTTGATAAGCATTGGCGCCATCCAAACCGAACGTTAAGCCCAGTAAATCGTATGTCAAGCCACTTTTCAGGCTATACAATGAAATGAACAATAGATCTTCGTAGGTCTTAAACGTACTCTCATTGGTTAAGTTATTTTGCCGTTCAAGCATCGATACCCCAAATAATTGCTCATACGCTTTTTCGAACAACTTGACCAAGGACTTAAATTGTTGTTCTGATAAGCCCGTACTTGCTTTCCATTGTCGGTCGTTTCTTACATCTTTGTAGCTAATAGCCATGGCAGTGTGTTTTTTTGCAAAAATACAAACCTGATTATCAATTAGTTACGTCAAAATAGCTCTATTATGTTTTCATGTACGCTAAAATAGCCTTTTTCGATGATTCACCATCTCTCCGCAATATATTCGCCTCATCTGAAACACGTAATCGGTTTAAGGATGGATCACTAATTGTATCTTGGTAACAATCAATATAATCTCCTTGATAAGATGTTATATCCCCACCCGCATAATGAGAAGCATCTATTATTAGCCTGAGTATTTCTTTAAGCAATTTTTTATCCCAAGCATATTGAGAAAACACTTGCTCAGCTGTCAATGACCCATAAGAAATAGCTTGAAATAATTCGTATGCAAGGTTAGTTTGAGATGATATAATTGGTTTATATTCAGTATGTGTGAATTGATAGAATTTTGGCAATCGTGTGTAATAGCCCGAAAATGTAGGTAAATTAAATACATCCACTAAAATTACTTTAGCCCAAGGGCTAATACTTTTGGAGAGGTTGAGTAAGAATATATCCGATTCGAGAAATGCTTGATCTCCTCCAAGGCTTTTGACATATAAATAGAATGCCGACTCAATTCTAGATTGGATATAACGAAAACATTCTTCTGAGATATTATTCTTCGGTACATTAACCGATACAAGTAATTTAAGGGCATCTCTAAAGGCTTTTTTCTCTGTATAATATGCTAATAAAGCAGGCAATGCAAAAATGTCCTTGGATGGTTCAAGACTATCCCAGAATATCTGACCAGCTGTTTCTTTTAAATTCGCAAGTACTACTAATAGCTGCATACGATGAATTGGATCGATTTTCATGCTTCTGCTTTCCAAAACATCTTTAATGAAATTTTCTGAAAGTCCCTCTTTGTTTCTGATTACAATGGCATGAATCCTTCTTAAAACCATTGCTTTCTTATCATTATAGTCTCCACGTAAAGCTTTAAAATAAATATTCTCCAGCCTTTCGTTTATTTTGCATTGTGTATTATGTGGCAAATCAAGCAACCAGTCAAAAGCAATTTCACCAGAGGTAAGGTCTCGGGCACTAGAAATAATTGAACCAAAAATATGCTGATTGTCCAATAAAATATCCTCTAGAAGATCCTCGAGTTCGTATTCATCCAAGTCATTAACAAAATGAATGAAGTTTGAAAAACTATTTATAACATTATTAAATTTAGGAATAGCCGTCATCTCTTCAAGTATACGAAGTTGCTCCATAGGGTCGCTTGAAGTTTGTTTAAAATCATCGGCAGTCAAATCCCATTTATATTTCTTTGCAATGAAATAGTAGTAATGGGACAAATACTTTCTTTCCATGGTATGGTTTTATTGGCGTAGTATTTTTAATTGTTTTACAAACTTAATGCGAACATGACAGCTCTCTAAAACACATTCAGGGTGCCTTTCTCGTGAAATATTCACTTCGTCATTAACTAACCCCAAATATGGTTTAGTTTGTCCATAACGTTCTTCTGTAAATTCAGGTGGCGCAAAAAATGGGTCGAAGGATGCATCACAAAATGTTGGTCGAAACAATTGATATTCATCTGTATTCTGCCATGCATTTTGATTATTATAAAATAATACAACCAGCTTTCCTTTAAAAGCTTCGTTGCCTAATCCCAATGCCATTCGCAAATCATTTGGCGTATTATAATCCCATTCGCAGAAGGGAAAAGGGTCAGAATCATTATAGTCTGAATTAAAGGTTTTCCATACCAAAAAATGGGGTTCTCTTATATTTAGAGAAGCATAATTAATTCGATTTTTATAACTTTCAATATTTTCTATAAAGTCTCTTATTCTTTTTTGATCGCCACCAAAAAGATCTAGGTTATTTTCGCGATAAAAATTTTCCAATCTTTTATAGGGGATCACAAGGCCTGTAGTTACTGGTCGCCCACACTTGACTTGTCCACCTCTAAGTCGCATTCGAGAAAAACAGAATTCCATTTTTACCCAATTCGCAAGTTTGTCGAGTTCTTTCATCAAATTAGCACGGAGTTCTATTGACAAATTTTGGAGGTCGTGGAATGACGTCTGTATAGCCTCTGATTCCTTTGATTTATTAGCAATCTCTCTAAGTAGAAATGACATATCTTTTCTTTCCAAAAACCGTTCATTTACTAGGTTCTCAATCCAAATATGACCATGTGGCATACATACCTTCCATTTCTCGAAAAGCTTCATTAAGTGTCCGCGCTGATGTTCGTCCAATTGAGAAAAACACTCTTGAAATATCATAAGTCGCCTTGTTTCATAGATCGATAAAATAGTCTATCAACAAAATATAGCCAAAGTAGCCAATTTTATTCATTGACTATACCAAATATATCTAGTATTTGCCATTGTCTTTTACAATTTATACAAAAGTAATAAAACGTCAGCAATGTTGGCAATAGATTCCCTAACTAAAATTAAATTATTAGAAAAATTTCTTCTTCACGAAGAAAAATCCTTTCTTTGTTTAAGATATTATGCCGTCACTAGCAGAAAAATTGCTTCATAGTATTTCAAAACAACATGCTTACTTTCTGGAGGGTCAGGAAGATGTAGTTTTTTTTGAAATCATACTTGATGGGCCTGAGCATCGATTGATTCCTTCTGTCCGAACTGCAAATAGAGGGAAAAGTTTTGTATTTTCAGATATCAGCCCATTGGAATCTCATTTTTATAGTGACTTACTACTTAGCCTGTTTGAAACAGATGAGGTAAACCCATTGAATAACCACTATGACCGCTATGATCAGTGTATAGTCCCGCTATGTATTTACGGAGTACCAGTCTCAGGTTTTATCGTGGATCGCTTAACATTGGAATCCCCATCTTTCCTTAATTTATACTCCTATTGCCAGGATAACCTCCTGTTGTTGTTCTTTGATGATCTTACTGAATGGGGTGAAGCCAGCCAGCATAAGGGGAACTCGCCGCCTCAGAATGGTTATCAGCATCTAATACATAAAATAGCTGCCTCCCTATTGGCCAGTGAATATCAATTGACTCATCGACAAGGAGAGCCTTTACTAGTAAAACTTAATGATTGGCATGGGTTATACGTAAAAGACGTTGAGATTTCGTTCGAAAACGGGCAAAATCTTCTTTTGAAGATTCCCGCCCTTAGTCAAATCTTCTTATCGCAAGAATTCCAAAACAAATTTCCTTATAAAACCATTTATGAACCATTTACACACCGGATGCTAAGCATCTTGCTACGGTCTGAAGCCCAAGCAACGCAGGAAATAACGGAGAAGCTTATATCCCACTATTTGACTACGGCATTACATGCAATCAAAGATGCTATCTCATCCTTTACTGAAATGAGCAAAGAATTCAGCGCTAAGCTACCAATCCTGAGTTCTGGTATATCGACTTCTGTAGAGCCCTATGAATTCTACAAATTAGCTGCGGGATGGATGATAAGATGGGATTCTTTACGTGTTGATTTGGGTAAAAAGCGACCTGAAACCGGCCTGGCATATATTCATAAACTGCTTTGTAATGAGGATGAGCCGATCCCAATTTACAAACTTGAAGGTATGGTTGAAGAGAATCTAATGATACTTGACGATAGTATACAAATAGTAATCAACAAGCATAGCATACTAGGAAATTTAGATCCTGAAGACGAAGACACACTGCTATCAGCTTATTCTAGGTTTGCATCTGAAAACCTTCCAGATGATTACTCACCTATTATTGATCAAATTAGATATTATTCAAATCTTATATATTTGAAAGATAGGTTATTTCGACTGACGATAAAAAAGATTTATCTATCTCAGCTTGCTACTCTCAGAGAAAAGCTTGATGATTTACTCTTTATTTTTAAACAACAAGAACGAGACGTAGATATTATTCAGCATGTCATTATGGAATCAAACGTGATCAAAAAAAGTGATGATATCGATAGTCAAAGAAGGCAAATGAGAGATAGAGTTTCAAAAAACATAAAAAATGCAATAGAATCTATGAAAAATGAGGATATTAAAGCTTTTCTTAGCAGCTATATAGAAAAAGGACTTTACTGCTCTTATAGTCCGCCCTCTAATAAAAAAATTTCCTGGAAACTGTTCTCAGACTAAAAACAGAAGTAACTGTTTAGGTAGTTACTGCACGATATAACGGAATTTCACCTTGGAAAATCCGAACAAGTTCATTGAAAGGATTGGCTTGATGTTTACGCACCGTAGAGATAAAAGAATGAATACGGGCATATGCCTGAGCGCCATGCAGCGCGCGGAAGCATCCTGCGACTTTAAGCTTGGATTTTACCGGTCGGATATCGCGTTCGGCCAGGTTATTGGTGAACGGCACGATTTCGTGCCAGGCAAAAGCCAAGACCTGTTCCTTGTATTTTTCAAGTCGCTCCAGCAAGTTTCGGCCTTTTGATTTTTTAGCCCGCCCTTTAGCGTATTGGTATACGGCAGGCGGCTCTTCTTTATCAGCGGCACGTAGTATCTTTTGATATTTTGCTAATACTTGTTCCCGGGTGCGTTTGGGAATTTTGCTGCGGCCATAGTCGCTTTGGTAGTACAAGTCGAGCAAAAAGCGATGGAATTTGGCCGCCCATTTTTGACCCTGTTCGCTCAGGGCGTTGAGTTCCCGCAAAATATGTGCGCCGCACATGGCGTGCCGGCATTTATCAAATTGGAAATACATAGACCAAAAATCATGCACCAGGTAGTTGCGAAATGTGGGTAAAAACGATTCGCTATCCACATGGGCCTTGTACCCGCGTTTGGCATGCACATATTGAAGCGTAAAGCGATCATTGCCCAAGGTATGGAGCCAGTGCAACTGCTGCGCTACCCGTATGCCGCTTTCATCCGCATGCACCACCTTGCTTTTTTGTAGTCCGCTGTGGATGTAGGCCTGTTCTGCTTCCAATCTCAGGTAGGCCATTCGCTGGTAGCCATAAATGGCCCCTTCATTTATGGACATATCAAAAAAATCATGGAACAACTGCTGAATCTTATTGACTGGAACACAGCATTGCTGGTGCAACATTACCACGAAACTGCGTATTCGAGCCCCGTATTGTACGGGCGCTTCCACGCCTACCGGGTACCTACGTTATAAGCCCCACAATGGGCGCACTCACAACCCATGCGCCGATACTCCGTACACACTACCTGTATGGGGGGAATATCAAATACCTGCCGGCTGTCATGCAGATATTGAGGCGACTTACTTCCTAATTCTTTGTGGCAATGTGCACAATGATCAGCAACAAGTTCCACTATCGTATCCGGACTTTCCAGCTTTTTGAGCGTATCCCCTTCGTGGCCTTTTTTACCCCCCGGCTTGACTTGTTTTGTTTTCTTCGCAAAGGCCGGCTTGCGATACCCATCTGTTGAAGGGGGACGGTGCGAGTTCCCACTGTTTTGATTCACCCGTTCCTCCAATACCTTGATCCGTTGTTGTAATCCGTCGATTACTTCAAGCAATTGCATGATCAATACATGGCATTCTTCTATGGTATCCGGTAACTTCAAGCCAGTTCTTTTTTGTAAATATATTTTTTCTCCCGATATTTTCAAAATTGACCTAAACAGTTACAAACAGAACTAATTCTTCTTCTTAGAGAATGGGATATTCTAATATCATTGATTGTACCAACAAATGGCTATCAATGAAAAGAATTGCTTTCTCCCTCGCCCTTTTGCTACTCAGCTACTGTACGCCTAATCGCGATCAGTTAGCTCAGGTTGGAGTCAATCCGATTCTGCTCGTATTTGGTTTCGACATTAGCAAGTCTCATGTACTAACCTCTGTGTTCGACAGTACTCAACTCAACCTATTAGAGACTATTTTGACAACCTCTGGGAGGGAAATTGTAATCGCTTCACGCTCAATAGGCGATACAAATTACAGTTTTTTTTCGAGGCAACGTCTCAAGCCCGTCTTTCCCATCAACTACGACGCGGATCTACATACTCAAGTCAAACAGAAAAAAGCAGCCGAACATGTAAAGCGTTCTAATGCACTAGCCTTACTTGCTTTTAAACGCTTCTACAACGAAATTATTTCCCGCCAATCAACCAATAGATACACCGACCTTAACGATTTCGCCGATCGTGCTCTCCAACTTATTCAGGAACCTCAATTCGCATCATTCGATAAATATGTAATCCTGCATACGGACGGAGTTCATGACTTAGGCAATGATTCAGGCTTGGATTGCAATTTTTCTGAAATTCCAAGTCTCCGCTTATGTACAGTAGGTTGGAGTAGCAGCGAAAAATGCAAGGCGATTGATTCATACGAGTTTGAGTCGTTTGATGGCTTTATTGATTTTATTATTGAACAATTAAACCAATAAGATCATGAACCCACATATCAATTTTAAAAAATCTCAAGACAAAGCCGTTTTAGCCGCCTATTCTGCTGGCGAAGCTCGAATAATAAGGGATCGATTAACCATTCTTGATCAAACGATCAAGACCTGGGACAAGATTATGAATAACGAGCCTGTTATACTGTACACGGTAATTTTCATGATAAGCATTCCAGTTGAACTTTGGCTTTCCTTTGAGATGTACAAGCTTCTGTTAAGCAGCTTTACCACTTCTCCCGCAATATGGATGGTATGGTGTTTAGGTATATTTACCGCAGCTTTTGCAGCTCTTGCCAGTCATATGCTAAGCAAACGATTCAGCATTGGACTAAAAAGTTTAGAAATCCACCATGAGATAAGCAATAGTAGTGAATTGGGGAATTTAAGCGTAGAAATCGAGGAAAAGGCTGTACGCAGGCATAAACGTCAGACCATTTTGGGAGCAATACTAGCAATAACTATACTGACTATTGTTTTTATGACTTCTCTGTTGAGAAGTATGTTGATGAAAGAAATGAACGAACGCGATATAACAATAATCGAAATGTTAATCCCCCTCGTTGTTGTTTTCGTTGAGATTATTACAGGCATATATTTATCCTACTGTATCAATTATACGCGCCTTCTGATCAGCAGGGCTAAGTGTCAGCGCACCTTTGATACTCATAAGCAAAATTGCATAAACCATACTAATATGGCCTATGCCATGTTAATAGAATCTCGTCAAACCGGCGAGTCTTGTGAAGCGACCAAAGATCTTTGTGATGCTATGTACCGCGTATCATACTGCTCACCATCTTCTCCGAGCTATATTGACGAGATCAATATTAAACAGTGTAGACTGGCAGTACAAAGAGGAAAAGCGCCGGCAATAAATGCTCGGGTAATCGGCACACTGCAAAATACAGGGATAACTAGCGCCACTTTCACAAATGATCAAGGTGAAGCCGTCCTTTTTTGGCCGACAGATAACCTGCTGCACTCTATTGAAATAGAAGGACAAATTTTTACAGGTCCTTTTCATCCTAATATGACTCATTCCTTTTGCCTGAATGAAAAACCACTAATTGCTATTCCTTTAAACTGAAAAATTAGATTACCATGTATTACTTGCCAAATTTTAAGTCCTTGCTGTTAACTACCGTTGTAATATTTTCAGCGTGTCAACACGAACAAAAACTGGAAAAACCACAAGTATATCATGTCGAACAAGTCTTATCCGATACCCGCCGGTTTGAAGCAATGGGCGATTTTTTTGTCGATGGGATTGTTGAAAAGGGCATCAGCATACCGCCATTATTGAGAGGCTTTGTGTTGTCTGATCCAAATTCTCAAGCCCGGGTTTGGGTGATTCCTTATTCAAAAATCATTCCGCTCCCATCAAATACTACTAAAGTATTCAAAGTGAAGATATATCAGGAATTAGTAATCGGCAGCAAACGGATACTTGTACTTCGCGAGATATAGCCATTGAATTCCTGAGATAATGAAACTATCATACCTCAGTTAACTAAATGATCGCACCTTTTTATTAACTTAAAATATTAGTAAAATGGGCAATCTATTAGGCTTTTTCCTTCTTTTTACGTTATCCGTTATTCTTATCCGGGTATTGGGGATTGGCGTAAAACTGTTTACAAGGTTTTTAGGCTTCTTACTCAAATCTCTTTTACTATTCATCTTATTATTAACGCTATTCTTTTTCCTTTGGTGGTAAATGCCGAGGCAACTAATATGGAAAAAACGTACCTTTGCGGCTTCTACTGAAAAAAGGAAACGCAATGTCTGTTGAGATCTTCGACACGGTAAAAGGTATTATTGCAGAAATCGAGGCGAGCCAACCGGCTTCCGAAGAAGCGCTGGAGCAATTCCGCATTCGGTATGTAGGCACCAAAAACGTCATCAAACCGCTGTTTGGTGAGATCAAAAACGTGCCCAACGAGCTGAAAAAAGAATTCGGCCAGTTGCTCAATACCGCTAAAGAAGCCGCCGAGGCCAAATACGCCGCCCTCAAAGAACAACTGGAAGGCAGCAGCGATGACGCCGGCGCCCACGGCCTCGACCTGAGCGCCCCCGGCGAACCCCTCAGCCTGGGTAGCAGACACCCCGTAGCTATCGTAATGAACCGCATCATCCGCATCTTTGAGCGCATAGGCTTCGTGGTGGCCGACGAACGAGAAATCGAGGACGACTGGCACAACTTTACAGCCATGAATACCCCCGAAGACCACCCCGCCCGCGACATGCAGGATACGTTTTACCTGCAGGACAGCCTCACGATGCTGCTGCGCACCCACACTTCGTCGGTGCAGGCCCGCGTGATGACCTCGCAGCAACCGCCCATCCGCATCATTGCCCCGGGGAGAGTATACCGCAACGAAACCGTATCGGCTCGCTCCCACTGCCAATTTCACCAGGTAGAAGGATTGTACGTGGATGAAAATGTATCTTTTGCCGATATGAAGCAAACCCTGCTTTATTTCGCTCGCGAAATGTTCGGCCCTCAGGTATCTATCCGCCTGCGCCCCTCGTATTTCCCTTTCACCGAACCCAGCGCGGAGATGGACGTCTACCTGGGCACGGCAACCGAAAAAGACTACCGCCTCACCAAAGGCACCGGCTGGCTCGAAATAATGGGCTGCGGCATGGTAGACCCCCAGGTGCTCGACAATTGCGGCATCGACTCAAAAAAATATTCAGGTTTTGCTTTCGGTATGGGTATCGAACGCCAGGCGCTCCGCTTATACGATATTGGAGATATCAGGCTCTTTTTTGAAAACGACGTGCGCTTCCTGCGGCAGTTTGCGGCAGCTTATTAAACCACCTCATCGTTTTCAATAAAGGCGATTTCTTTGAGGTGAAAAGCCTCGGTAGCGCCCGGATGCTCCACAAGCAGCCGGCCGATAGGATCTACCCCCACAATTTGACCTTCCAATATGCGACCGTCGGCGGTGCGAAAAGTCGACAACTGGCGGTAGCGATACAAGTGTGCGTAGTAATCATCGCGCAGTATATCGAATTGGAGGGCGCGAAGCGCCAGGTAGCGCGCTTCGATGCAAGAGAATAACGCACTGCGAAGCTCGTCGAGTTCGACGGGCCGGCCGGCGCGGGCCAGGCGCAGCGATGTAGCCCGGTTAAGCGCCGGCGGAAAAACGGTTTGATTGACATTGATGCCGATGCCCACTACGCTGCTTTGCAGGACTGCTCCCGCAATCGTGTTCTGGATCAATATGCCGGCGGTTTTACTATCGCCGACATATACGTCATTGGGCCACTTGACAGACACCTGATTTTCTACGTACCTTGCAACGCAATCCCTGACTGCCAGCGCAATAGCCTGATTGAGCGAAAATTGTTGCCGGGCCTGGAGAAACGAAGGGTACAAAATTGCGCTGAGCGTGATGTTTTGGCCGGGGTCGCTCTCCCAACTACTGCCAATTTGTCCTTTACCCCCGGTTTGATAGTCGGCGGAAATGACAGTTCCCTCTCCTGGCTTGTTTTTTGATAGCAAATCCAGGGCATAGTCGTTGGTAGAAGAAAGACTGGGAAAGTGTAAAAGAACCTTTCCGACAAAAAGTGTGTTTGAATTACACAAAGTTCATACTTTTATTACCTACTGAATTTTAGTAACTGTTTAGTAGGGTTTAGTGCCTTCGGCAGTTTAGTAGAGTTGAGTAGGGTTTAGTGCCTTCGGCAGTTTAGTAGAGTTGAGTAGGGTTTAGGGAGACTAGGTTATGAATCAAACTCAAAAACTAAACCCTACTAAACCCTACTAAACCCCACTAAACCCCACTAAACCCCACTAAACAATTACTGATTTTATCACAAAACTAAAGAGACAGTTTGAATTCACAAGTTAAAGTAAAACCGCTAAAGCCCGATGTAGCAGCGCTCAACGATCTCATCATCGACAGCATTCAGGATATCAAAGGCAAGCGGATCGTCAAATTAGACCTCCGACACCTTGAAGACGCCCCCGCCGATTTCTTTATCATTTGCGAAGGCGACTCCAATACGCAGGTAAAAGCTATTGCCGACAACGTTAGCAAACGAGTCAAAGAAGAAAAACGCATGACGCCTGTTCACATAGAAGGCGAACGCTATGCCCGCTGGATTTGCGTCGACTTTTTCTCCACAGTGGTGCATGTATTCTACCGCGAAACGCGTACATTTTACGAATTGGAAGACTTGTGGGGCGACGCAGTATTTACCGAATACGATACTTTATAGGCTTTTACCTGCACTTTGTCGAGATTCATACAACGAAATCGGCGCCGCAGTGTTATTACGCTTGACTTGATTTGAGTTGAAAAAGGGAACTTAATGGAGAATAACAATAATAACGGCAATCGCGATCCCAAACCCGGGAGGCCTGGTTTTGGATCCTATTGGATATACGGGGTGATTGCGATTTTGCTGCTCGCACTCAATTTTTACAGCATGTCTAAAGGCAGTAAGGAGCCCATCTCCCTGAACCGCCTGCAGGAAATGCTGGTTGACCAGGCTGTGGAAAGGCTGGTGGTGATCAATGAGCGCACTGCCCGTGTGTACCTCAAGCCGGAGAAGCTCAGCGACGCCAAATACTCCGACGCCGCCAAAAGCAATCTCGGCAGCAATCGCTTCCACTATTGGATGGAAATTGGCTCGTCTACGTCGTTTGACGCTTTTTTGAAAGACGTGCAGGATGAACAGAATATCCCTGTCAAGGACCGCATCTATGCCAAATACGATACGGAGCGCGATTGGTTTTATCTCATCGTGAGTTGGTTTTTGCCCATCCTCATTGTGGTAGCTCTGTGGGTCTTTATTATGCGCCGCGTAGGTGGCGCAGGCGGAGGCCCCGGCGCCCAGATATTCAATATCGGCAAATCGAAGGCTACGCTTTTTGATCAAAATAGCAAGGTAAACATCACTTTCCAGGATGTGGCCGGCCTCGACGAAGCCAAAGAAGAAGTGATGGAGGTGGTCGATTTCCTGAAAAACCCGAAAAAATACACCGCACTGGGCGGCAAAATACCCAAAGGCGTGCTACTGGTAGGCCCTCCGGGCACCGGTAAGACGCTGCTGGCCAAAGCCGTCGCCGGCGAAGCAGGCGTGCCTTTTTTCTCGATATCGGGTTCCGACTTTGTGGAGATGTTTGTAGGCGTGGGCGCATCCCGTGTGCGCGACCTTTTCCGCCAGGCCCGCGAAAAGGCCCCATGTATCGTTTTTATCGATGAAATCGACGCTATCGGCCGCGCGCGTGGCCGAAACAGCATCCAGGGCGGCAACGACGAACGCGAAAACACGCTCAACCAGTTGCTGGTAGAGATGGACGGCTTTAGCACCGACAAAGGCGTTATCCTGATGGCCGCCACCAACCGCCCCGATGTGCTCGATACCGCCCTGCTCCGCCCAGGCCGCTTCGACCGCCAAATCGGCATTGACCGCCCCGACCTCAAAGGCCGCGAAGCGATTTTCAACGTACACCTCAAGAATATCAAAAAATCTCCCGAGGTCACACCCGCCGCCCTTTCGGAGATGACGCCGGGTTTTGCCGGCGCCGAAATCGCCAACGTATGCAACGAAGCCGCCCTCATCGCCGCCCGCCGCAATAAGAAAGCAGTGGATATGGACGATTTTAACTCGGCGCTCGACCGCGTAATCGGCGGCCTCGAAAAGAAAAACCGACTGATCTCTCCCGAAGAAAAACGCATCATCGCCTACCACGAAGCCGGCCACGCCATCTGCGGCTGGTACCTCGAACACGCCTCACCCCTGGTGAAGGTGACGATCGTACCCCGTGGCATCGGTACGCTGGGCTACGCGCAGTACTTACCCAAGGAGGAATATATTACGCGCACCGAGCAGCTGCTCGACCGCATGTGTATGACTTTCGGCGGCCGCGCAGCCGAATCGATTATTTTTGACAAAATATCTACCGGCGCTCAAAGCGACCTCGACCAGGTGACCCGCATGGCCTATAGCATGGTGATGATTTTTGGTATGAATGATAAAGTAGGCCAGCTATCGTTTTACGGTCTCCAGCAAGATCAGTTCCACAAGCCCTATTCGGAAGAAACGGCTTCGATGATCGACGACGAAGTACGCGTGATGGTGGAAAGCCAATACGAACGCGCCAAAGAACTGCTGCGCAAATACCGCAATGAACTCGAAATCCTGGCCAATACGCTGCTCGAAAAAGAGGTGCTTCACAAATCTGATATCGTCAAACTCATAGGCCCACGCCCTTTTATTGAGCCGGAAGCCCATCAGCGAGCAGAAGAAACTGCTCATTCAGCAGAAGAAAATGACAACGGCATGCAAAAAAGTGAGCTCGAAGAGCAACCTGAAGTGCCAAAACAAGTTTAATAGTTATATAATACTATTCCACACTATTGAGGAGGTCAGGGTTAGGGAAACGCTGACCTCTTTTTTTTGGGGCCGTGGTGTTCTTCAAGAGGTAACGGCCGGGAAAAAGAATTAGTGGGTGACGGCAGCGAACCACCTGGGGTGGTGACGAGGTGACGGCTAAAAGTTCAATAGCCTGACAGTCTAATGTCGTTAATTTTAGGAAAACTCAAGCGATATTATTTTTTACCACAGAGGACACAGAGTTACACAGAGGGAGCGCAGAGTCATAATAACGCTCGCTCTGTGGAAACTCTGTGTTTTCTATGGTTAATAAATATCGCTATGGTGTTTCATTGTACACGAATTGTATGCAAAATTTAATAGTGACAAAGTAGTACTAAGTTGACGACAATAGTCTGACAGTCCCATAACCTATTCCCTCAGCCATCGACTACGTCGGAAAAAACGCCATTCCTCCTGTGCAAGATCAACCTGCGGATCGATAAACTCGCGATAAGGCCTGCCGTTGAGCGATACTTTGACATCGGCATATATCGCTACCCGCTTGCCAAACTGATTTTTGCTGTCGCGCAAATAATGAGCGTATTGCAAAATCATATCCGGATGGGTAAATAATTTGCGGTACTGCTTGTCGCTCAAATCCTGTCGGGGCGAATACCGGGTCACTTCGCCGGTATCGAGGTCTTTTATTCCAAACCTACCATACCCATGCTTCGAACGCAGCATCATACGCCAGGCGTAGCGGTGCCCTTCTTCCGTCCAGGCTACATCGCCCGGAAAAAGCCAATGCCGGAGCGGAATGAGCAAGTGCAAGGACATGAATACGGTCATTACTACCGGCATCATCCGGTAGCGGGGAAATACCGGCGCGGGAGCTTCCTGCGCTAATTCCCGTTTTAACAACCGTGCCGCCAAGCGCCGCGGCCAATCGGGCGAAAAAAACAGGGAGGTCAGGGCCAGCGACAAAAAGGGGAAAATGCCGATATTAAACACCAGATGATTGACGGCGTGAAAAAAGACAATGGCTGCAAATATCAAGGGCCTCATTCGCCGAAAAAGCAGTAAAAACGGCGCGCTCAGGTCGAGTAATAGCCCGCCGTAGGCCATCAGCCAGGGCGTCCATTCATATGCCAACAAGGGGCCGATGATTGGCGTGGCGGCTTTTTGCCCCAGCCAATCGGCCAATGGCACAGCCCGGAGCCAATCGCCGTTGAGTTTGGCCAGGCCGCCATAGAAATACACCACCCCCATCAAAAACGGCAAGGGAAATAAGGCCCACAGCGGAATATACCGCCGGCGCAATTCAGAATTGCGTCTCGCGTCCAGACTGAAAGCGCCGTTCGCCGGTAGGAAAATCATTACAAACGCTATCCAGCAAAAAAAATAACCGTGGTTGAGGTAAAATGCTTTTTCTAATAAAAAACTATAGGTATAACCCGCAAAAAACAAGGGCGTAACCCACCTGTACCATTTTCCAATAGCAATAAACAAGGCCGTGCCCATTAGCAAAAAGAAAAAGGCCGACATGAGTGGCTCCGGGAAAGGCCTCACCCATTCAAAACCATAATAGCTAAATTGAAACTTCTGCGGGTTGAACGCGTCGTGTCGCCAATGGTAATACACGTATGTACTGAGCACGTCGATAAAGCCCAATATGCCGTATGCCACCCTGAAAAATACCAGGGAAGCGATATCAACAGGGTGGTAAAACCTGCTCATCTGTTTTTTGACTACAGCAGCGATATCCATATTACAAGAATACCTTATTTAGACAATAAATAATATGTATTCTATTTTTTTATCCGGCATCACCATATTAAATTCGCCATCCGAATACCCACCACTGAAGTTAAAACCCCACTCAATATGACCGTACAACAACGCGCTTTGCAACTTATTCAACTATAATATCATGCCATCTCTACACATCAACATTCCAGGATTTACTTTCCACGATTTGTATCAACCCCATAAACTTGCCGAACTAACCACGCTGTTTTACTCCGAGGTACAAGCCAAAGACCAAGACCTGTTCGCGCAATTCTCCGCCTACCGCGACAACAAAGGCGAGGGACTCACGGATGTGGAAAAGTCTAATCTACTCGTGGCCATGGCGCCGCACCTCAGCGCCTTCCTGGAAAAAATATTTGGTGTAGAAAACGACTGCAAGCAGTTCAGGATTCAAGCAGAGAAAGAGCAAATTATTTATGCGTTTAAAAAAGACTTCTTTACGCGCCGCGCACTGAAGAAGATCACGGAAGCGGATGTAATGGCAAAATCCGCCGGGTTTGTCGCTCTCAATGCCCAGGTGAATGCACTCAAAAAAGGCTTCGCAGGAATCCCCACAGATGATTTTGAGCTCGAAATGGCAGCCATGGCCATGGAACTGGCCGCCCAGGAAAAGGCGACACGGGAAGGCCTTTCGGAATCCGGCAGAAAATACCTCGAAGCTTTTGTAAGCCGGGTAAAAGACGACGGTACACTGGCCGATATCCTGCCCGCCGATCATAGCGACGCTGCGCTCGTAAAATTCCTCACCGACGTGGTAGCCCTATGGGAATTCTGGACCGTAGCCCATTATTATCACAAAACTACCGAAACCCGCGATTGGGGCAGCTTCCGGCTACCCGGCAAAATCGATTACCAGCACCTCGTTGAGGTGGAAACCCTCGAAACGGCTATACCCAATTTCCATATCGGCCCCCAGGCTCACTACCGCCGCCGCGACGGCTTCGCGCTCACCGACGAACGGTATGCACCCCGTGAGATAAGCGCCGAAGTGGATTACTGCGTGATCTGCCACGAGCGCGACAAAGACTCGTGTACCAAAGGATTTACCGACGCCGATGGGTTCAAAAAAAATCCACTGGGTTTTACCCTCAAAGGCTGTCCGCTGGATCAAAAAATATCGGAATCGCACCTGCTCAGAAGCCAGGGCGATACCATCGGCGCGTTGGCGATCATTATGTCCGACAACCCCATGTGCCCGGGTACCGGCCACCGTATCTGCAACGACTGCATGAAGGCCTGCATTTACCAAAAGCAAGACCCCGTCAACATCCCCCAGATAGAAACCCGTATCCTCACTGATACCCTCAACCTGCCCTGGGGTTTCGAAATTTATTCGCTGCTCACCCGCTGGAACCCGCTGAATATCAACCGCCCATATGCCCTGCCCTACAATGGCAAAAAAATACTCATCGTTGGTATGGGCCCGGCCGGCTACACGCTGGCGCACTACTTTATCAACGAAGGCTTCGGCGTCACAGGCATCGACGGACTCAAAATAGAACCGCTGCACACCCCCTTCCAGCCGCTACGCGACTTCTCCGCCCTCACCCATAGTCTCGACGAACGCATCCTGCTCGGCTTCGGCGGCGTGTCGGAATACGGCATCACCGTGCGCTGGGATAAAAACTTCCTCTCCGTCATCTACCTCAACCTCATACGCCGCCAAACCTTCCGCCTCTTCGACGGCGTGCGCTTCGGCGGCGCCCTCACGGTAGAAGACGCCTGGGATCTGGGCTTCGACCACGTCTGCCTGGCCACCGGCGCCGGCAAGCCGACTTTCGTGACCATGAAAAACAACCTCATCAGGGGCGTGCGCAAAGCGAGCGATTTCCTGATGGCGCTGCAACTCACCGGCGCCGGCAAAAAAGATTCGATGGCCAACCTGCAGGTGCAACTGCCTGCCCTGGTAATCGGCGGCGGACTCACCGCCATCGATACCGCCACCGAATTGATGGCCTATTACCCGGTGCAGGTCAGCAAAACGAAAACGCGCTACGACAAACTCGTAGCTAAATTGGGCAAAGAACAGGTGGAAGCTATGTTCGACGCCGAAGAAAAAGGCATCCTCCAAACCTTCCTGCAACACGCCGAAGAAATTGCCAGGGAACGCCAACGCGCCGAAGCGGCAGGCGAAAAACCGAATTTTATTCCGCTCATTCGCGCCTGGGGCGGCGTGCACCTGTACTACCGCAAATCGATGAACGATGCCCCGGCCTACCGCCTCAACCACGAAGAGATCATCAAAGCCTTTGAAGAGGGTATTTCTTTTGTTGAAAAAATGTCGCCACTCGAAGTGGTTCCCGATGAATACGGCGCTATAAAAGAGGTTGTTTTTGAAAATTTGGAACTCGTAGAAGGCAAGTGGCGCTCCAGCGGACAGCAATTCCGCGTGCCGGCCAAAGCCCTGATCGTCGCCGCCGGCACGGTGCCCAACGTGATGTACGAACGCGAAAATCCCGGCACCTTCCAACTCGATGGCTGGGACGAATTTTACAAAAGTTATATCGCCGATACCAACGGCACGGTCAAACTCGTAGAAGCCGCCAAAAACGAAACCGGCTTTTTTACTTCTTACGAAAAAAATGGCAAATTAGTCACCTTTTACGGCGACAACCACCCGGTGTACCAGGGCAATGTGGTAAAAGCTATGGCTTCCGCCAAATTTGGATACAAAAAAGTCGTCGACCTGTTCCGCTTCGGCAATACGCCCCCCGTAGCGCCCATAGACGAACTACTCGGCTTTTTTGAACGGCTCAGCGGCGAATTGTGCGCCAGCGTGGTGCGGGTAGAGCGCCTTACGCCTACAATCGTAGAATTAGTCGTGCACGCCCCCATGGCCGCCCGCAAATTCCAGCCCGGCCAGTTTTATCGCCTCCAGGGCTACGAAGTCGACGCGCTAAAAGTAGAAGGTACCCGCCTCATGGTAGAAGGACTGGCGCTCACCGGCGCCTGGGTAGACAAAGAAAAAGGCCTCATCGGCCTCATCACGCTGGAAATCGGCGCCAGCACCCGCATGATATCCCTGATGAAATCCGGCCAGCGCGTGGTCGTCATGGGCCCCACCGGCGAGCCCACCGAAATCGAAGAAAATACCACAGCCTTGCTACTCGGCGGCGGATTGGGCAATGCCGTTTTGTTCTCGATAGCCCGGGCCTTCCGGGAAAAAGGCAGCAAAGTGATCTATTTTGCGGGTTATAAAAAGAAAGAAGACTTTTACAAACGCGAAGAAATCGAAGCCCATACCGATGTGGTGGTCTACAGCGTCGACGCCGGCGAGCCCATCGAGGCCATCCGCCCGCAGGACAAATCTTTCGTCGGCAATATCATCCAGGCCATGGTGGCCTACGCCGAAGGCCAACTGGGCGACGTGCCCCTCCCGCTCAACCAGGCCACCCGCCTCATCGCCATCGGCTCCGACCGCATGATGAACGCCATAGCCCAGCAACGCCACACTACGCTGAAACCCTACCTCCACGAAAAACACGTGGGCGTAGCCTCCATCAACTCGCCGATGCAGTGTATGATGAAGGCCGTATGTGCCCAGTGCCTCCAGCGCCACGTAGACCCCGACACCGGCAAAGAGTCATTCGTATTCAGCTGCGTCAACCAGGACCAACTCATGGACCACGTGGATTTCTCTAACCTCAACACCCGCCTCAAGCAAAACAGCGTGCTAGAGAAGGTAACGAATGCGTGGCTGACGTATTTGGTGGGGGAATATGGTTTGGGGGTGACGGCCGGGGACAAACCTGGGAGGTGACGGCCGGGGAGCGCCCTTGTGGGTGACGTCCCGGGACAATCCCTGTTGGTGACGTCCTGGGAACGTCCTTGTGGGTGACGGCAGGGGAACATCTCAGGTGGTGACGGCCTGGGAAAGTCCCTGTTGGTGACGTCCTGGGAACGTCCTTGTGGGTGACGGCAGGGGAACATCTCAGGTGGTGACGGCCTGGGAAAGTCCCTGTTGGTGACGTCCCTGGACAATCCTGGGAGGTGACGGCCGGGACCAATCCTGGGAGGTGACGGCTTGGGAACGTCCTTGGGGGTGACGTCCTGGGACAATCCCTGTTGGTGACGGCCTGGATCGCAAAGTCGCAAAGTCGTAAAGTCGTAAAGTCGCACAGTCGCCCTACCTCTCCCACACCATCTCCCCCTTCCTGTTTATCCGAAACCGCTCTCCGAATTGAAACACCCAGGCCTTGCCCTCGACATCAAAGGGCGTAACGGCATCATACCGGCAGGGGATCTTCGTTTTACCGCTGTGATCCACCCAGCCCCATTGGCCGTTTTTCTTCACGATTACCCAGTTTTCTGCGTCGCTGCCCTGGGCGATTTCTTCGTATTCGCAGGGGATGTAGGTTTCTTCTTCTACAAACAACAAGCCCCGGCGGCCGTTGGCGTAGAGAGCTATGATGCCTTTGGCGGCCCAGTGGTAGTTGTCGAGGATGGGAGGGACGACGAGGCCGGATTTGGTGACGAGGCCTTGTTCGGTATCTTTCATTACTTGCTCCACTCCTTTTGAAAAGGGATAAGCATTGTCAAATTGGGGTTCAACTAGCATTTTACCCTCCTTATTGATATAGCCCCACTTGCCCGCTTTTTGTACTCGCGCTACTCCTTCAGAAAAGTAGGAAGCTTCGTCAAATTGTGGCTCCATCAGGATGTTTCCCGCTTTGTTGATATAACCCCATTTGCCCTCTTTTCGTACTCGCGCCACACCTTCTGAAAACTCGATAACTTCTTCAAATTGTGGTTCTATCAGGAATTTACCTTCCTTATTTATATGCCCCCACTTGCCATCTTTGGTTACTCGTGCCACGCCCTCTGAAAAGTCACGAGCAATACCAAATTGGGGTTCTATCAGGAATTTACCTTCCTTATTGATATAGCCCCACTTGTCCGCTTTTCGTACTCGCGCCACCCCCTCGAAAAAGGAGGAAGCTTCGTCAAATTGTGCAATATGCTCAATAAAAGATACCCATTCAGAACTACGCAGTGAATCTCCAAATTCGGATAGTTTGTTTGGAAAGGAATCATATATTTTAAATACAGGCTTCACATTTTTGCCACTGATGACACAATAATTGTAGAAAGCCAGTCTTGGTTTTTTCACCACATACAACCCTCCCTCCGCCGCAATTATCCCCTCATACCCCGGCAAATCATTCAACCTCTTGCCGTTCACATCTACAAAAAAATACCTGCCACTATTATCCTCGCACACCCCAATCCCGTTTTTAAACGGCTGCGGGTTGTAATACTCAAACGCGCTCAGCGGCTCGCCCAGGGGGGTGGCCACGGCAAAAGCCCCATCCTGGAAGATCCAGATGCGATGGGTTTGGTAGATGGAGTCGATGGCGGCGGCGGCGCCTTTGTCGGGGCAGAGGGCGTCTACGGCGCGGTAAGTTTTTACGGCTTCGGCGTACGACTCGGCAGCGCGCTGGGACTGGGCCTGCCGGTAGAGACAGTCGCAGAGGCAAGCGGTGTTGTCGCCGCATTGGGTGTAACAGGCGTCGGGTTGGGGGAAGAGGGGGAGTAGACTGAGTAATAGGGTGTATAGCATATGTGGGGATTTTTTGCTTGATTTTTTTAATCATTCAGTTACCGGGAAATCCAGACAGCCAGGCGAACAGCGCAGTGTACTAGTAGAGACGCGATTAATCGCGTCTCTACTAGTACACGCATTACAGTCCACAATGCTGACATCGCTGTCTGTGACTCCAGGAACAATATGATCAGGATGGTTTCTCATTGGCATTTTTTCAAAGCATCCAGCACCGCGGCATCGCCCGGTCGTATCACTAAGGCAGCACGCAGATAAGACAAGGCCGCCTTGCACTCGCCGATGTCAGCTAAGCGCAGGCCCCGTTCTTTGGCTACGCTGAAATCGTTGTCGCGTTTGTCGCTTTGGCACTGGGCAATTAGACGCTGCAATTCCCGCCGCGTTTTGTCGTCTTCGGCCAGTGCCAGGGCGCTCCGGTAGGCGGCAATGGCGTTGTCGTATTGCTTTTTGCCGCGAAAATCGCCGGCCTGGGCACGGAAGCTTTGCAGTTGCTGCCGTTTGGCTTCGCGTTCGGCGGCGAGCTGGCGCTGAAGGGCGGCCTCGGCGATGTCTTTTTGGCGCAGGGCGTCGGTTTTTGCACTATCGGCCTCGATGCGGCGTGTTTCGGCTTCTTCCGATTTTTTTTGTGCGATTCTTTCGTTGTCGGCGGCTATTCGGGCACTTAGGGCTTCTTTTTTGGCACTCACAGATGCCGCATAAGCAAAATACCCCGCCACAGCGAGTGCCAATACAGCCGCCCCGAGCAATCCGCGAACCAGTCTGAGGCGGCGGCGGGTGTTTTCCAGTTCTTCCCGCGCTTTTCGCGTCAGTTCGTTCTCGCTTTCTACCATCCGAGTTTTCAGCCCTTCTGGCATGGCCAGGAAGGCCTCAAAAGCCCGCAAGTAGTCGAGATCGTCGCGGGAGAACAAACCCCGCCGCTCTTCGTACACCCGGTATACGTCGCGCGCTTTTTCGCGCAGCTTCATTTCTTCTGTCAGGTTTTGACCCACCACGCGGGCCAATACGTCGTGGCTGATTTCGTATTGGGTGTTTTCACCCGATTTGAGGGTGCGCAGGATGCGCCGTTGTTCCAAGTCCTGGAGTAGACTGGTCAGCGGTTGCGACAGCGCGACGGCGTTTTTGGCCAGGGCGGCTTCCATGTCCGCTAGGCCGAGTTGTAGCTTGGTATGCCGCTCGGAGATCATGGCGGCCAACAGTTCTAACGGGGCTTTTTCGCCAAACGCGGGTTTTAGTTCGGCCAATTGGTTTTTCAAAAAGCGATCCAATACGCGTTCGAGGTTGTCGTCGGGTTGGACTAAGCCGGCATGCAGGCGGGGTAGTGCGGTTTGTTTTTGGTTTCGGGGGACTTCCGCAAGCGCCCGGTCCCACAATTCACCCAAAAATACCTGTACGTGCGCCAGTTCGATTTCGAGTTGGGTGTCGGGCAGTTTGGAGAGGATGGTCTGGGCTAATACATCGGCGTCAGTTACCGAAAAATGGGCGCTGTAGCGCGGCGCGGCCAGCATGTTTTCGATGGTGCGTTGCACGTTGGAGCGGTTCATTTTTTCCAAACGAAACCGGTGCTGAAACAGGCTGGGACACAGCGGCTCAAACTCGGAAAGGTGGCCTATAAATTCCTCGCGCATGATGAGCAGTATGCGGCAGGGCGTCTTGTAGCGGATCAGCCGGTTGAGCCGGGTGAAAAACTCGTTTTTTTCGGCATGGCTGCCCTGGATGAGCAGTTCCTCAAACTGGTCAAAGAGCAGGTATACCGGCTTGTATTGTTCGTCAAAAAGGGCCTCTACGGCCTGCCCGAATTCGAAATCGGGGTCGGGGTCGAAAGGGGCTTGCAACTGCTCTTTGATGCCGGCAAAAACGGAATCGTTGAGGTTGTTGCCGCGCCGAATGGTGAGGGCCAGCCAGTCGGCGTCGGAAAATTGGTTGCGCAGGCCGCATTCGATCAGACTGGTCTTGCCCGCCCCGGAAGGCCCGTACACTAGCAGGTGTTTCACCCCGCTGAGGGCGTCGAATAACTTGTCTGTCTCCTGCTCCCGCCCAAAGAAGACGTCGAGGTCGTCTTTTTGGTACGAATCGAGGAATTTGAACGGCGAGGAGCGGATCATGCGGAAGCGGTTTTAAAGGGTTTAAAAACGGCTTCCAGTTGCTCGTACAGGTCGTTGAGGCGGGGTTGCTGGGTGTTTTCGGCTTTTACGCGCAGTGTTTTATTGGAAGCCGGCGGGCTTTCGCCGAGTTGCAGTTCGTTTTTGTACTGGGCATATTCGTATTGGCGACTGCCCGGCGTTTGGCCGCTGAAATAATAGATTTCGGGGGTCTGGGTGGGTTTTTCCGAAAAAACGCTCTGGTCGATCAGCAGGGGCGAAAGCGAGAGGATGGTGTCCCGGTCGCGCAATTGTTGCAGTCCCTGCAGGATGTCGCTGCCTTTGAACAGCAGTACGCTGTGGTTGTAGGTGAATGAGTCTTCTACGGCTAGGATGTTGTAGTCGGCCGCAGAGGAATACTGGTCGTACAGGCCGTGCAGCTCGCCGTAGAGGTGCACAAACTGCCTGGCGGTGCCGAGCCGGTAGTTGAGGTTGATCTCTTTGATGCTGACCAGCCGGTATTTGGCCAGGAAAGTGATTTTGCGCAGCCAGTAGACGAGCGCGGTGCGGTATTCATCGAGGCATTGGGGCAGGTCGGCGTCTTCGTCGGTCAAGCGGCCCGACAGCAGTTGGCGGCGGTGATGGGCCAGAAACAAAGCCGTGTCGAATAGTTCGCTTTCGGTGTCGGTCAGTTCCGCTACAAAATCGCTGATTTCCGGCACAAAAGGGGTCGAGTATTTCAGCAGGTCGGTGCTCACGAGCAGCAGGTTGAGGTAGTCGAAAAGCGGCTCGCGGGCGACGTCGGGCGCGGCTTCTGTGCGCATGGCGATGTAGTTGGCCAAGGCAGGGTGCTTTATGGGTTTTTCCGCCCGCAGCAGTTGCGACACCTGGATATGGCAAAGGTAGCGCAGCGTATTTTGCCAGGCTTCCGTCATGTACGAAAAAGCGCGCAGGTTACTTTGCTGTCCTTCCTGGGTCTGCATTTTGCGCAAAAACTCTTCAATGAGCCAGCCAAAATGCTGGATAATGTCGGCAGGGCGATTGCTCACGGAGACGTTTTGGCGCAGCAGTTCGCGTTGAATGCTCTGCAGCCAGCGGGTGCGGTCGGTGATGAGTTCGTCGGCGAGGGTGGCGGGCAGAGGGGCAGCGCCTTCTAATTCGATTTCTTTAAGTAATTCGAGCAGCCCAAACCGTATCTGATTTTTGGTCAGATTCGCCTCTGCATGGCTCACCAGTCCGAGGCGGATTTGCTTGCGAATATCCTGGAAGCGGGCGGCCTGCATAATGGCTTCGTCCAATTGCGGCGAGTTGTCGAGCAGGAGTTGGAGTTGCCCCAGTGCGGCATCCATCTCGTCGTTGGCAATGAGGTTGCGAATATTTGTTATAAATTGGTTAGTCGTCATGTTTCATGGCTGGATATTTGGGTATAAAGCTTTGGTTTATAAGGGTTTTGTAAAAATAGTTTTTCCTGTTGAAATAGCGGAGGATGGAGGGATTTTTTTAGTGCGTACCTCACGAAGATGTCACCTCTTTGCACAGTCGCTTTCCCACACCCCCGACCCCTGAAAGGGGCGACCCTCCCGCGCACGAGTCGTAAAGTCGTAAAGTCGCACAGTCCCAAAGTCGCCCTAAAACCCTTCCGGCACCACCAGCCCCTGCAAACGCATCTGCGTCACATGCTCGCGAAGCTTGACGGTATCTCCCACCTCGCGGTAGAGCAACAAAAGGTTGTTGTGCACGGCCTGTTCTTTGGGCACTTTAGTAAGGAAGGTCTCCAGGCTCTCTATAGCGCCGGCTTTGTTATTGAGCTGAAAACGGGCATTGGCCAGGAAATAATGCGTGTCGGCCAGGTCGGTGTATTTTAATTCTTCTAAAAAAAACTGCTCGGCCGTGACGAAATCTTTTTTGTCGAAGGCCTCAAGGCCCATGTAGTGGTTTACGTATTTCTCCCCGGGATTGAGGCGGTAGGCTTCTTTGACGTGCGGGCCCATTTTGTCGTTCATTTTGGCTTTCTGGTAGCGTATGGCCAGCAGGATGTGTGCATTGGCGGCTGAGGGGGAGTTGGCTACGGCGTTTTCCCAGAAGGCGATGTCGCCGTTGAAGACGGGCTGGTGGCGCAGGTTGAGCACGGCCATGACGACGACCAGCGCGCCCCATAAGGCGTATTTTTGTATGGGTTTTAATGGGTTGTACACCAGCAGCGAATGCGCCACTATCAGCAACAGGCCTATCATGGGCAGGTAGAGGCGGTGTTCGTAGGCCTCGTCGTTGAGGGTTTTGGGTACGGCCAGCGCCGGCAGCAGAAACAACAAAAACCAGGCAAAGCCGGCTGCGGCATAACGCCAATGGGGGCGACCGGCCATATAGACCAAGGCGCCTACGACAACCAGCGCAGCCAATCCCCAGTAATGCACGGTATCGTATTGGTTGGGAAATACCGACAGGTTAAACGGGAATATGGCTTTTCCAAAGTATTGCCATACCAGCGGCAGGCGCTCCCCTACCGCCGATGCCATGTCGCCAGGGGTGACTTCTCCCTTGGCCAGCGTGGCCTGCGACCGGATGAACGCCCATATCAAGGTGACGCCGAGCCAGGCGCCGGCCAATGCCGCCATCCGCTTTTTCTGCGACCAGCCCTCAAACCACACGAGCAGGATACCTGCCGCGCCTACTGCAGCAATGATGCCCGTTTCTTTAGTAAACAAACAAGCCAGATAGGCTAAGCTCTGCCACAATAACCACTTGATCTGCCCGGTCTGCACGTACCGGATTGCGCTAAGTACCTGCAGCAGCACAAAAACCGCCAGCATGGAGTCGTTGCGGCCCGGCACCCAGCTAACAGCCTGGCTCAAGGCCGGGTGCACCACAAATAAACCCGCCAGAAAAAAGGCGGTTTCCCTGCCGATGCGAAGCGCTAAAAACAGGTAAAAGACCAATACGCCGGATAACAGGTGCAGGAACAGGTTGGTAAGCCGGTAGCCCCGCAATTGCAAGTCCCACAACTGGTTGTCGATGATAAACGATTGCAGCAGTAGAGGCCGGTAGTAGGTGTCGTCTTTTTCGCTAAAAACGCCCCTTTCAAAAGCATGCCCGAGGTTGGAGATGTCTTTATTAAAAAGATAATTTTCTTCAATAAGAATGCTATCGTCGAGGTAGGTAAGCGGGTATTTTAGTGTGTCGGCGTATAAAAACAGGCCCACTGCGGCAATAATGGCTGCCCAAAACCACGGTTTGGTAGTAATAGAAGGGCCGACAGCCGGCTGTTGTTTTTTTTTCTGGTGTTTAGGTGTTGTCATCGTGCTGGTTTAGCTTGTTTTGTAATTATACGTATTGTTTGGGTTTTGGATTCATTTTACCTTGTCACCTTGTCACCTTGTCACCTTGTCACCACCATGGCGGTGAACGGTAAACGTTCACCCTACGTGGTCGTCACCCCTCCCAGCATTTTCCCCCATATCATCTCCAGCCAATCCCCGTGTTCCGGTTTCATTAAACAGGAACGCAGGCAGGTCAGGTATTCGCTGTCGACGGGTACGTCAATTCCCCAATTCGCCAGGTACTTTGCCGGGTATTTGAATAGAGACAAATACAAATGTCGGTCTTCGGCCTCGTGGAAATAGCGGTTTGCAGCCGCCGACATCTCCGAGGTGCTCTGCCCCGGCAGCGCCCAGATCACAATGTCAAGTTGGGGTTCGAGGAATGTAATAAACCTGGAATCGGCTTTGAGGCGCTCGTACAGCGCCAGCGCGGCGTTGCGGCAGGCACTCATATCGGCGGCAAAAACCCCGCCTTTTACCGGCGGCAATAACTGGTGGGTGGCCCAAAGCCCTACCGCCGCAGCGCCGGGGCGCGAGCATTCCAGACTTATTTCACCTAAATGAATATCACTTGAACTGTAGTATGTATACGGCGAGTCGTGCAGGTAAAATTTGCTCACCGCCGGGTCTTTGAATAACACACAACCGCAACCGTAGGGCTGCAAGCCATGTTTGTGGGGGTCTATCACAATACTATCGGCCTGCGAAATATGGTCAAAATGCCGGCGGGCTTCGGGAGTCAGGTTGTCGGCCAGTCCAAAATACCCCCCATACGCCGCATCGACATGGATGCGAAAGCCGTAGCGTTTTTGTAGTTGGAGCACGTCGGCCAGCGGGTCGATAGCGCCGGTGCCGGTTGCGCCGAGCGTGACGACCACCGTGCCAACTTTTCCTTCTTCGAGTAAAAGCTCAAGTGCGACGAGGTCCATCTCGCCCCGGGCATTGCCGGCTACTTTGCGAAAAGGCAGTTGCAAAACGCCCGAAATACGCTGGTGGGTGTAGTGTGCGAATTCGGAAGCAACGACGAACTTCCCGGGCTGCAATTGCCCCGACACCCACAGCGCCTCCAGGTTGGCCATGGTGCCGCCGCCGGTGAGGTGGCCCAGGTGTGCGCCCCAGCCGAACATAGCCGCCAGGTCGCGCACCACCTCTTTTTCCATCGCCGAACTGGCGCGACCTCCATCCAAGGCGTGGTTATTGGGGTTGATCCACATGGCCAGCATGTAGGCGGCGCGGGCCAGCGGGTGCGGCGGCTTCAGCATTTGTCCGGCATACAAGGGGTGAAAATACGGGTAGTTGTCGCGCATCCGCTGCGCCACGGTCAGCAGCACTTTTTCCATCTCCTCATAAGGGTAATCGTGCGAAAGCATGGGCAGTTCAAAGCCGGCTTCCAGTTCCCGCAGGGCTTTTTCGAGCAGGGCTAGCGATTGTCGTTCCAGTAGCATGTTGGGCGGTGTGTTTGGTGTGCAAACTTCAGGAAAATCGGACGGTGGGATCTTGGGCCTATCGGCTACAAATACATTAGGAAATAAGGGCGGTGCAAGTTGTACTTTCAAATTTTAAGCACCTTCGTTAACGCTATTTCGATGAGTGCCATTTCATTTGACGACAGCTTGCCTATAGGTTTCACTAATCTGTCAGTAGAAACAGATCTGACCTGAAAACAATCAGCCGAAGATACTTTTGATAAATTATTGGCTCCATCTGGTACCAATTTAACCATCCACTCAGCAACTGAATAATGATCTTTCCAATCCGTAATGGGAACTATAACGCGAAGGGGCAACTTTCCGAGTCCGTTTGCACTGACTATCACTGCAGGCCGGGTTTTCTTGATCTCTGCTCCTATAGCCGGGTCCAGGTTAATTAACCATATTTCATTTCTCTTCATAGATGCTTTCTCCATCTAGTTGCGTAAAAACAGTCAGCTCTTCATCCTTTTCGTAGTCTGAGAAAAGAGCCTCGGCAGCTATAGAAAGCCTGGCATCTTCTTCATCCGTATAGGTGTGTCCACGCTGTTGCTGAAGGATCGAATGCAAAATGGCCTCTGCCACAGTCAGTTGCTCTACATACGGCAGTTGTTTTACCAACTCTAATATTTGATTAACACCCATATACATTGATTTTGTCTTTTGATGGAATCAGGGTGACAATTTCTACGCAAACGCTTGGCATGCTTGTTTAGCAAATATAACGAATATAAGGCAAGCGGGGTTCTTTGGGGTATGTTATTTGGTGTTCATTCTAATCATTTCCTCCAAATGATCACCCCTCCCTCACTCCCTCCTAATCGCCTCCACCGGCGTCAGCTTCGCTGCCTTCCAGGCGGGATACGAGCCGAAAACGATGCCGATAATAATGGCTACCAGCACCACCACAACCAGCGATTGGGGGTTAAAAGCGGCGAAAAAAGGTACGCCCGTTGTCATGCGCACGATGGGTATGGCGATATTTACGGTTAGCATGCCCAGCCCAAAACCCAGCAGACTGCCGACAACGGAGATAACCATCGCCTCTGCCAGGAATTGCACCCCAATATCGGTGCGCCGGGCGCCGATGGCTTTGCGGATGCCAATTTCGCGGGTGCGTTCGGTGATAGACATGAGCAGCACGTTCATCACGCCGATGCCGCCCACTACGATGGCGATGCCGGTGATAAGGCCCATCACGACTTTGAATACCCGAATGCCTTTTCTTACCTGCTCGACACGGAAATCATTGGTGTAGATATCGAAAGCGGCTTTACCGCCGGCGGTATTGGCATCGAGCCATTGCTCTGTGTTGGTTTTGACGGCGGGTACCTGCTCTACGTCGTTGGTGAGCAGGGCCAGCGTGGGCGGGTGTTCTTTGAGCAAGTCATCGTCGATAAACGACAGGGGGACCAATACGCGGGGGGACTCCATCTGTTCGGAAGAAGGCAGAATACCTACGATAGTAAAGGTGTGCTGCCGGAATTGAAGGCGCCGGTTCAGCATAGACTGCGGTTTGTCGGCTTTGGCCAGCTTTTCGGCCAGGGAGTAGGACAGGATAACCACCGAATCGCCGCGGCTGACTTCCCCGGCTTGAAAAAGCCGGCCGTGGGCTACTTCGAGTTTGTTTTTCAGGTCGAAATTGGTGGCGCCGCTGAGCAGGGCCGGGCGCTGGGCCGTGTCGCCCGCCAGGGCAACCATGCCGCTTACGGTAGTGTGGAGGCCGTATTGCTCCACGACAGGCCCCAGGCTTTTGACTAAAACATCAGCCTTTTCGGGCGTTATAATTTCTACTTTTTCGCGGTTGATCCACACCCCGTCTATCTTGTCTTTGGTTTTGGAGATGACCTCCAGGGCTTGCAGGTCGGTAGTGCCCGAAATTTGCTCGCGGCCGTATTTTTCCATGCCGTCGCCGAGGGCAAGGATAGCCACCAGGGCGCCTACCCCGATGACGATGCCGAGGGTGGAAAGCAAAGTATGCAACGGGTTAGCACCCAGGGTGCGAAAGGCCATCGATGTCGAAATGCGAATGAGTTTGAACATGAGATCTGTTGTCGGTTGTGGGTTGTGAGTTGTCGGTTCTCTGATAACCGACAACTCACAACCCACAACCATTAATTCCCTTTCTCCTCCGAAGGAGCGGGTACTTCGGCTTCCACCTCGCGGGTCCACAGGTTATTATTAACTTTCGTAAAACTATCGGGAATAAATACGCGGTAGTGCACGCGTTCGATAATACTGCCTCCTTTTTTGGTTTTCAGGGGGTTGCGTTCTTTAACTTTTGTGTAAACAAAAATACTATTATCCTCTTTGGCGTCGGCTTCTACGGCGTAGCGGCCCTCTTTGAAAAGGTGGTTGAGGATATCATCGCTGGCGCCGTTTAATTCGGCTTTGATTTCTACCATTAAGAGGTTGCCCGGCCAATTAGTGACTTCTACGTAGTTGCCCACTACGTCCACTTTGACGGTGGTCACCTGCGGCGCCACTTCGAAAGAGTAGTGCTGAATTTGTTTCGACTGGGCGAAGGCGGTCGAAAAGGAAAATGCAAACAAGAAAAAGAGTATAATGTAGCGCATAACCGTATTAATCGTATTATCAATACCAATATTAACGCTTAATTTGGTATATATATTAGCTTTTGACTTTTTTCCGAATAACAATTTATTTGGATGATCAAACGCATTTTACTATCTTGGCATCGTGGATGTATAGCTATCATTATTTTGTCTAACAATTATTATTCCGTCATAATTAGTCTATTGATTTGATTACGATCAAATAGTCGATCGTCTGCATTGGCAACGGGAAGTATAATATGTCGTTCATTTATAAACCTTAAAATAGCATTATTATGAAGACCTTAAGTATTCGGTTTACCCCCCCTATTTGTATTTACGTTGTTATTAATTGCTTTGACTCGACTTACCGCCCAGGAAACGGGGCGTTGCTCCAATGATGGCTGCCTGGTCATTGATGCCGGCACAGGGACTGACATTGCGCAACTGCTTCCGGCCAACCCCTATGATAATACCGGCAGTTGCCTGGTTGTTAACGGGGTTTTGCGGGTAAGTGGCACATTCACGATAACCGGCGGAGAAATACGCATGCAGCCCGGTTCACAGATCATCATCGAGGTGGCGGGACACCTGCGCCTGATCGATGTGTCGGATAACGGCGGTTTACATGGTTGTTTTCAAATGTGGAAAGGCATTTCATTTATGGTAAATCCCAACAGTGCTTCTGCTGCTTATCTGCGATTAACGCTTGTTAATACGCTAATACAGGATGCGGAATACGCCGTGGCGATGCAACGGCGAAGCGCTCTTTACGCAACCAATAGCATATTTAACCGCAATTACATAGGCGTATTTGCCGACGGAGGCGTGCCCTCCAGTCCTGTTGTGATCACACCGCCGTTCACCTCGCTCAGCGGGTGTACATTTTCATCAACAGGCACGATGTTGGCCGCTTACGCAGGCCAAACGCACTATGCTCCCCGAACCTATGCGGGCGTATTCGGACTGAACAATCCCACTTTTGCTATGGCTATAGGCGCCAATGCCGGCCAGGCCAATCAATTCAAGGATATTTCAAACGGCATATTAGGCGTCAATTGCCGTTATGAGATCGCCAACAATATTTTTGAGAACATCAGGAGCGGAGAAACTTCCGCCGGCTTTTTTCCTGTTGATTTAACGGCGGAAGAAACGCAATCTAACGCCATTTATGTGCAAAAAGCAACTGCATTGGCAAATATCCATCACAACCAGTTTGTGAACTGTATGGTCGGCCTGCCCGCCGGCGTTTATACCGCCGTCGTACGACAGGATGGACAGCGGGTGTGGGTGGATAAAGTAGTGATTGTTGATTAATATAACCCTCTTTCATATCGCCGGGGCGACTACACCCGCTCCGGCGATATGTTAATTCAATGCGCGCGCCATGAAAAAACTAATACTTGCACTACTTGTACTACTCCCCTTTTGCAGCCTTTGGGGACAATCGAAACAAGATTATATATGGTTATTTGGATATGATAGTTGGGCGGCAACGGAAAACCCGATTTTTGGAGGTTGTGTAATTGATTTTAACCAGGATCCTCCTGCTATTTACATTGATTTAAGGGATATGAATTTTGATGGAACGCTTGCCAGTATTTGTGATAATACGGGTAACTTGCTGTTATATAGTAACGGCATATATATTGCAAACGCCCAACATGATACTATTGCAAACAGCGTAGGCTTGAACCCTGGCGGAACATTAGGATTTGATAATGACGGTATGCGGTTGCCACAAGGCGCCCTATTATTGCCTCTACCTGAGTCGGAAAGCGAATTCGTATTGCTGCACGAAGGCTATAAAATCATCGCCAATCAACCGCCGCTGCCGGGAGTTGACCTGGCTTGCGGCCCTTTCTACGAAACCCGCATCGATATGTCGCTCAACGGAGGCGACGGCGGCGTGATTTATAAAAACCAGGTCATCCTGGACGATACCCTCGACATAGGCAAGCTGGTAGCTACCCGACACGCCAATGGCCGCGATTGGTGGATAGTAGTACCGGAACACGATTCACCTCGTATTTATCGTTACTTACTTACACCGGCCGGTCTTCAAACCATGCCTCCTCAAATTCTGCAAGATACTTTATGGGAGGGCCTCGGCCAGGCCGTATTCAGCCCCGATGGCAGCAAATACGTGCATCTATCGCTCTACGACTGGGGCAATAACTTTCTGACCATTTTCGATTTTGACCGTTGCAGCGGACTTTTCTCCAGTATTGTGCAGATTAATTATGCAGAAATAGATGCGCATGGCGGGGTAGCTATTTCGCCTAATTCCAGATATTTGTACT
>Ga0209573_1001123_pt1 | contig 44141 bp, 42 predicted proteins | sample TNRBio252014_DNA_FD_185870 | JGI IMG/M metagenome (GOLD analysis project Ga0209573, IMG submission 185870) | Wastewater treatment Type I Accumulibacter community from EBPR Bioreactor in Madison, WI, USA - TNR Reactor_6/25/2014_ DNA (SPAdes)... | ecosystem: Engineered > Bioreactor > EBPR >...
TGCATCCGCTTCGCTGATGTAAACTGACCGGGGAGGCATAGAAATTTAAGTTTGGTACCTCAAATCTCTTTTGTCTCCCCTTATTATTCTAATTTATCATGCACAAATTCTCGCAGCGCGTGGTATAAATAAGAAGCCATCCTTGGGGCTAAACAAGGCATTCGTATTTCCCAATATATCCGCTTTTCCTTTTAATACGACAGCTTTATTTTCTAAATTAATAACCTGGTAATGATATTTAAACGCCTGGTCCTGATAGTCCATAATCAAAAATTTTCCGGTATTGGATATTTGTATGTCTACCCGATCTGCAAGGGCATCGCTGGGAAAAGGTATCGTAAATTCGGGTGAAAAAGTACTGATGGTGTATATCTGGATTATTCTACGGGGTAAATCCTTCATAGCCAAACGTTTTTGACTCGTATATATATCGACGTTTTTATCGATACTTTTTAATACCTGGTTTGTTTTGTAATTATAAAGCCGGGTAGTAACGCCTTTAATAACGGCAAGCGAATCGTTGACCATCCAAACGTCTTGTCCATAGCTCACCTGTGCTTTGTTGCGGCCCAGGCGGTGCAATTCGGAGGCGGTCTGGTAGTCCCAGGTGATAATTTGACCATCTTCGCTGGTGGTGATTAATCTCGTTTTATCGGGAGAGAGGAATATTTCTCCAATTTTTCCTGCATGCCCTTTATTCACCAGCATTTCGAAAGTAGCGCCATCGGTGCGCAGAGAAGAAGACAAATTCCGCTGGTCGGCGCGAATAATTGTGGGTGTGATAAATGGCGCGGTGGATATTTTAGGGGCCGCCTCGATTTTTTTGCTCAGCTTTTTTTGATCGCCAGGGGAGAGGCCGAAGGATTCAAGGGTTTGTCCCGACGCAGAGAGCGAAAGCATTGACATAGCCAGGACAAGCAAGAGCTGGTGGAATACAGGTTTCATTTTGGTGCGTTGTTTTTGTGTAATAATGTTTGGGTCCCAATATAACTTAAAATTCAGTGCCGTCACCTCCCGGGATGCTCCCCCGTCGTCACCCCTAAAAACCTAATCAAATTCTCCACATGCTCGTCGATGGTGACGCCCAGGTGCTCGCAGCCCAGGTAGATGGTGCTGCGGTCGATTTTGGCGGCGAAAGCTTTTTCTTTGAGCCGGCTTTTTATGGATTTTACTTTCATCTCGCCGTAAGGCACGGGGTTGACTTTCTGATAGGCAAAAAAGATTCCGCAGATCTCGTCGCAGGCCAGGAGGGCGGAGGCCAGGCGGGTTTTGGGCAGGGTGCGGAACTCGTGGTAGCCGTAGGCATGGGCTTCGACAGCATGGATAAAATCTTCGGGATATCCCCATTCGCGAAACCATTGCAAGGCTATGCCGGGGTGCTCCTCGGGGTATTCCTCGAAATCGAGATCGTGGAGGTAGCCGGTGAGGAACCATAGATCAGCGTCTTCGCCGTAGTGCCGGGCATAACCTTCCATAGCGGTGGCCACCATGAGCGCGTGATAGCGCTGGTATTCGTCTATGACGTGTTGTTCGAGCAGTTGTCGGGCTTCGGCGCGGCTGGGCAGGTGCATATAAGTGGCGGATTTTTGCATGTGAAGTTAAGGAAAATCTGCCTAATGCCTAATCCTCACCCCTTCAAAAAAGCGCCCCCGGCGTTTACATTGGTATACAATTCATACACCAGCTTATTGTTGTACATCGTCTCAAAAAGGTCGCGGATGGGCTTGTAGTCGTTGTGAAAAGGACAGGGCCTGGTTTCGCTGCATTTGCTCAGTCCGAGACCGCATTGCTTAAAAATATCTTTGCCGTCGATGGCTTCGACTATGCGGATTACTTTTTGCTGCGATTGCTCTGCTGTAATATAAAAACCGCCGGTGGGGCCTTTGCTGCTGTTGACCACACTTTCTTTGACGAGTTTTTGGAGGAGTTTTCCCACGGTATGCTCGTTTTCATCAATAGCGTCTGCGATTTCTTTGATGCTGAATTTTTCGCCGGAGTCAAATTTGGAACCCAGGAAAATCACTGCTTTGATAGCCGCTCTACAGGTTAAACTGAGCATGGGTTATTGGTTTAAAAATGCTTTGCCTTTTTCTGAAATCCGTTCATGGCTCCAGGGCGGGTCAAATGTTAAATGTACCAATATTTCGTAGTCCGGGAAGGTCGTTTGCAATGCTTCCTGCACGCTGAATACGATACTTTCACCCATCGGGCAAAAATGCGTGGTGAGTGTCATGGTACAATAGAGCTTATTTTCTTTTTCGTCAAAGTCGATCTGATAAATCAACCCCAGGTCGACAATGTTAAGGCCTATTTCCGGATCAATCACCTGCTCCAGGGCTGCTAATGCCACTTCACTTTTGCTATTGTCATTTGTCGTTGCGCTCATTTTTCAACAGGTTGATGGGTTATTATTTTAAATACGTTGATGTTGTATAAAAATGCGGCAATAACTAATAATGCCGCGCCGATTTTTAATAATAAAACAAAATGGGATAAAATACCGATGGTAAAAACAAGCAAACCCGCTATATAGATTATTCCCATAAATTTAAAAATAGTATGATTGAATAAATCTTTGGGCGTTGGGGTTTTACCCATGGCGCTGCGACGATGATATACTTTATTCCAAACGATGAAAGGCAGTGTTTTGAATGTCATGCCGAGGATAATAGCCGTCAGCCACCCGAAAAATATTAAAAAACCGTAGGCCAGAATTAATGACATATTGGCTTTTGCGATAAAAGATAAAAGGCCAATTGCCAGGATGAGAAGCAGAATAGGTATGCCCATCATCAAAACCGCACTTATGGATATTTTCATGGGGTCGTCAATCTGCCGGCGTAATCTTTCCCGAATGGCCTGATAAATGTATTTTGCGAATAGCGCTATTCCCGCAAAAAGTACGATCACCGGCAACAGCAATAAAGTGGTATTATTTGAAAAATAAAAAAGAAAAATATACGACAACAGCGCGGTATTAATACAGACATAAATCCACCAGATCAATTTAGTGTGGCTGTATTTTGAAATCAAAAACATGGGAATCAGCTTGCTGCCTACGCCAATTATGAGTAGCAAAAACCAGCCGATTATGCCCAAATGCGCATGTAAGGGGAGGTAGTGCAGCGAATCTTTCGAAAAAAGCGGTATAGAAAAATTGTACAACAGCGCAAGCCCCAGTATAGAAGTTAACAACAACCAGGCTGTGGCAGTGAAAATATAAATGGCTTGTATATTTTCTGTTTTGCTTTTCGCAATGCTGAGTCCCAGGTTGACAAAATAAACGCCAATGGCTAATACAACCAGGATGCCGCCCCACTGCGCCGGACCACCCATGTCAAAAATGAAAAACCCGCGCACCAACAAAGGAATACCCAGTGCTGCCAGCGCAAAAGAGGCGTAGGCCAGTCGCTCGCTGTGCAATTTTCCTTCAATAATTACGGGCACAAGTTGGTGACTGGCGCCGAGAATGATCATAGTGCCCCAGCCCAGCGCCATGATATGGGTAATGGCCAGTGTGTGCGGCTGAAAATAATGCCCGGAGAATTGGCCGGCTGAAAAGAGCATCAATACCGTGGCCACTAAAAAGGAGAGGGCGGCATACGCATAAAACGGCAATACCGCTTTGTAAGAGGTGGTTTTGATGGCATCGGTATTGGCGCCCGGTGGAAACATAATATACCTACCCTTTGAAAATTAACAGGTGCACCTCGCTATCGCTGATTTCTTTGATGCGATACTCCAATTGTCTGTCTTGCAACTCGGGCAGCAAAAATACCGGGATGCGCTTATGGTAAACAAACAGTGCCTTGTCCTGGGGCAGCTCGTCTAATGCCTCCAATATGGTCAGCATAGGCTGTGGCATTTCCAGGTGGCGCACGTCCACAACCATAAGGTTATTTTCAAATTGCTGCAATACGGCATCCCAATCCTGACCGGATTTTACCGGCTGTTCATCGGGCAAGCCGGCATCTGCATTTTTATAAAAATAAGTGTACACCAGATTATGATCCACGTGCTCCACATAATATTCAAATCCTTGTTTGCTCAATATATTAATCAAAGGCGCCGGTTCAAAGCTGTTGATGAGTTGTAGCACTTGCCCGGGTTTCAGATCTTTGATTTTTCCGGTGATGAGGGTAAAAGGGTCTTTCCCGCCTTCGATTACGGGTCGCACATCCAGGATCTCCATTTCGCCTGGGCGAATCGATGTCAAAAAGCCGGGCGGGGTATTTTCATCGGTTGATGGAAGCTCTGAATTATTTGATTGCTCAATTTGAAAACCAAGCGGTTGCAGTTTTTCAAAAAAATCGGCCACGCTGCAGCCGCCTACCCGACTCGCCATAGCAAGGGTTGTACGGGGGGCCATAATTTTCCGCAGCAGCGGATTTCGCAGTTTGTCAAACCTGGGCGAAATGCTCACGATGGCCTCCAGGGCATCGGGGTTCTCTTTGAGGATAGTCCCGATTTTGGTATCGGCATTAATGGTCATGATTACTCAAAATAAGTAAAATACAGTTGGATATGTTCCTTTTGCTCGTTGAATATCGCGCTTGCAGCATCCTGGTTTTCCGCTTCCATCAGTTTTTTGTTGGATGCGAGCAGCGGTTCCAGCCATTGATGTAATGCATCGTGATCGGGCCCCTGCATGCGGCAATCTTTGATGAGATTATTGAGCTCGTTTTGAAAAGTATTGCCGGCATTTTGATAATCGGCAAGCGTTTGGGGGTTATTAGCTTGCGCAATTTGTAGCAAGGCTGTCACGTGCGCGTTGGTTCCGCTATCGGCTTTCCATTTGGCGCCGTTATTCAGCCCGAGTTGAGCATGGTCGCCGTGGGCATGTCCCTGGCAGCCCGAAAAGCCAAGGATGAGCAAACTGATTATTAACACTGCTGCGGCAATTTTTGATATATTCAGCATGGGTAAGTTATTTTATTTTCCAAAAATGATCGCTCCAACCTTCGTCAATATCACAGGTTTTTGCCTCGTTGTGGTGACTCACTTCCATTAATTCAGCTTCGGATAATATCGATTGCAGGTGGTTGAAGAGGGTTCTTTCTTCAAATCGGATATGCGCATCCAATTTATCTGCAAAATGATTCAGTACCTCGTATCCCTTGTCGCCACTGCTGATGCGGTTTATCAGCGCATAAATTTCGCCGTGTTCGCCCACTGCCTGTATGATAAGCGGATCGTCAGGCAGTTTATCGAAAAGCAATTTTTCTTCTTTATCAAAATGCGCTTTTAAATCGGCGTCGAAAAAATGCAAGACATAGGGCGCGATCCTTTCCGGTGCGATTTGGTGTCTGATGCCGTGTCTTATTTTCCAACAAAGTAACAAACCGAAATGGTGTTCCCTGGAAAATGTCACAATTGCCTCGTGGCGTTTGATCGGTTGGCGCTCCACGGACGTATTAATTTTGACTCGATTTTTCCAGTTCGACGGCTTTTGGAAAAAGAATGTTGTTTTCCAAATGGATGTGCAGGTGAAGGTCGTCTTCAAATTCATCCAACATCCGGTAAAGCAGGCTGTAGCTGGCGCAGGCGTCTTCGGGCAAGGTATAATTATTGGTAATTGTTCGTATTTCTTCCAAATTTTGCCCTACCATCTCGTGTTCCATTTCCATCATATTGACCGGATTTTGCACGGAGCCGAAGGGGCTGGGCTGATTGGGCTGACCGCTGTTTTTTGCCGCAACCAGCGTTTTGATATAGGGGAATAAAATGCGCTCCTCTTTCATCATGTGGTTTGTCAACTCGGCGTTTACAGCCTCTACCAATTCATTGATGCGGAACAATTCAGGATGGCGATTGCCGTGTACCATCATCACCTTATTGGAATACGCCCTGATATCGGGCAGATTTTTGCGCACGTAGCTATGGTGGGTATTCACGATATAATCGGCCAGAAAATCGAGGCCCCAGTCGTTGTATGGCAGCGGTCTGGATAGCGATGCCTGTTGGTCGGCCATCTGCAATTCGTATTCAATTTTGGTGACGTCGAGTCCTTTAGCCGCACAGGCTTCTTTCACGGTTTTTTTGCCGCCGCAGCAAAAATCGAGGCCGTATTTTTTGAAAATCTGTGCTTTGCGCAAGTCCTTGGCGGCAATTTGTCCCAGCGTTTCATCACCCTGGCCCAACTGGCGTTTGCTGATCTTCACTTTCCACCACTCGGGTCCTTGTTCGAGGTATTCCCAGGTAAAAATATTGCCCCGCTCGCCCAACAATTGGTAATACAAAGGTTTGGGGTCGTGGTCGTTGTGAATCGTGAGGCTTTCCCCATCGGCCAGTTCGTCAAAGCGGGCGAAAATGGTGGGGTGTTTCATCCTGGGTTCAATCAATGTTACATCGAGAACGTTGCCGGATATTGCTTCCATGATTATTGCTTTTGATTGTCAGGGCAAAGATAAGTCCTTTTTTAAATAAAAGTAATTGAATACTTTTATTAGTGTCATCAAAATGCAATATTCTTCATTCTTCATTCTTCAGTAATACATACCCTGCCACCAGCACCGCTACAACTGCGCTCAACCCAAAAATAGCGGCGGGCCCGACGGAATACCAGATGAGCCCGGCCAGACTGCTGGCCAGCAGGGCGCAGATACTTTGAAAAGCGGTGTACGTACCTATGGCAGTCGCCGTGTCCTTTTTTTCGCAAATATTAGAAATCCAGGCTTTGGCTACGCCTTCCGTGGCGGCGGCGTACAAGCCGTAAAGGAAAAACAGCGCGATAAATACGGCGTGGGTATCGGCAAACGCCATGCCTGCATACGCGGCGGCAAAGAGCAATAGTCCGCCCGCAAAAACCCGTTTCATGCCTAGCCGATCAGCTACAATGCCCAACGGATAGGCAGCTAAGGCATATACCAGGTTGTAAAAAATATAGATGCCGATCACGGTGGTATCGCTCAGGCCCGCCTCCTTGATTTTGAGCAGCAAAAATACATCTGAGCTGTTGAACAAGGTGAACAGTAGCAGAGCTGCGGCGAGTCGGCGGTATTCAACGGGACTGCGACGCCAGTAGCGCAGAAAATCCAGGAAGCCCGGCTTGCTTATGCTTACAGTCCTTGCGTGTCTTTTTTCACGAATAAAAAGGGTAAACGCAATAGCCAGCACCCCCGGCACAAAAGCCCAAAGGAAAAGCGCGCGGTACGCCCCCGGATTTGCCGAAAGAAAAACCAGTGCCAGCAGGGGGCCCGTCACCGCGCCGAGCGTGTCCATGGCGCGGTGGAAGCCGAATACGCGTCCTTTCGTGGCGGGCGTGGCTTCGTCAGAGAGCAGGGCGTCGCGCGCGCCGGTGCGGATGCCCTTGCCCAGCCGGTCGACGGCGCGGGCAAAAAATATCCACAGGGGATTGACGAAAGCCGCCATCATCGGCTTGGAAATAGCGCTGAACGCATAACCGGCCTGCACAAAAGGCAGCCGGCGCCCTACCGCGTCGCTCAGATTGCCGAAGTAACCTTTGCTCAGGCCGGCGGCAGCCTCCGCAAAACCTTCTAAGACGCCGATCAGCACAATAGAAAAACCGATAGTTTTCAGATACACCGGCATGACGGGGTAGAGCATTTCGCTGGCCACGTCGGTCATCAGGCTGACCAGCGAAAGTATCCAGATATTGCGGGTGATAATGCGAGTACGAGGCATTGTGCTACTGTGGTTTCGATTTGTACCGGATGACCTCCGCTTTTTCAATAGTAATTAAGGCCCCGCAATTGGCGGCTTCTATCAGCGTATCGGCCGTCTCCAGGAATTGATCAATCTTTTCGGCGCTGTCCACAATTTCTACAATAATCGGAAGATCATGCGAAAGGTCGAGCAGCTTGGCGGTATGAATACGACTGCTTGCTCCATAAGAGAGAATCCCCCTGATAACCGTAGCCCCGGCAATGCCTTGCTTTTTGGCTGCCAACACAAGCGCTTCATACAAAGGCGTGTGTTGGGATTTGTCGAATTCTCCAATAAAGATGCGCAGCAGTTTTGAATCGCGGTCGAGTTCCATAATCAGATGGATTTAATAATTAACATGCCAAGATAAGTCGCTGCAAGACCCAGGAAAACGCTTGCAGCCACATTCAAAGAAAGGTTAAAAAATTCAGCGCCTTGAGCCAGTTTGATATTTTCGTAAGAAAAAGTAGAAAAAGTAGTGAAGCCTCCGCAAAATCCGGTAGCCAGAAATAGGCGCCATTCGGGGCTCAGTATATTTCCCCGGTCGAATAAACCGACAAAAATCCCAATGAGGAAACAGCCGAGAATATTTACAGCAAGCGTACCGTAAGGGAAGTTGGAGGAGAGGTAATTATTTACAAAGTTAGTCAATAAATAGCGCGTTACGCTGCCGAGGAAACCGCCTATTCCGATAATTATTAATAGTCTGGGCATATAAAATAATGGGTTATTGAGCAAATCACTAAAGAGGCCGATTCGGGTCTTTAAGAACGTGTCGTAAATTAGAGCTTGTTTGGACTTCCGTCAATTGGCTACAAGCGACAAATTTTATTTGATACTTCGTTGCATTTTTTCGCCGTAGCTGCCGGCTACGTCTGCAAAATGCGTCTCGTCTGAAATAAAATTTGTTCGCTTTCGCTCAATCACGAAAATCCAAACAAGCTCTTAGTCGCCTGAATTCCTGAGCCGTTCTGCCAGGAGTTCTTTATACTGTTCCTTAAATTGATCGCTCAAAAAGCTGTTGTCTATTTGTGCTATCCATTTGGGATAGGCATTTTTCATTTTGGTAAAAATATTTTGCTGCTGTTTTCCTTCCACTTTTAAGGTATTCATCGCTGCAACAAAATCTTGTTTTTTTATCTTTTTCTTTTTACCGTTTAAGGTAAGCGCCATTTCTTCCTCATCTGCCGGGTTCACCAGTGCAGTATTTACCAGGTCATACGCGGGAGAAAAGACCATTCCCAATCCGGGTTGTTCGAGTAGGGAGAAATTTTTTAAATGTATGTCTGCATTTCCGGTAAGGAAAGAAAACAGCACTATTTCAAAGAAATTCACCACATCCAAGCCGGGTGTCGATGAATATTTTTGGATGGTTTTTGCTACTTGCTCATAGCTGCCGAGGTATTTATCTTCCGTAAGCCGCTCGGTTAATTGACACATATCTTCCATGGCCAGTTTTTCTTTTTTTGTGCGGTCCACTCGTTTTGTGATATACGCCAGGTTACCGGATGCCAACCGGATCAGACTATGCGGCACTGTTCTTATTTTAGCTATTCCGGCCAGATGCATGGTCAAATCTTCTACTTCGGGCAGTTGAGGATAATGGAGGGTCGGCGGCTTGAGTATATAGGCGCCCCACAATCCTACGATAGTAAATCTTTGCCCTGTCTTCTCTTTATCATTTCCGGAGATGTGGAGGGATAGTTTGGCCTGTACACCGGTTACAGCGGTTTGACTTTGTATCACTTCCCTTGCCAGGGGCTCCAGGTCATCTTCCGTATAGGGCATTGCTGGAGGCGTGATCTGACCAAATATTTTTTTGGAGCAGGCGGGATGAAAATCCTGTTCACCATTTGCCAGGGGGAGATAACAATACAAACATCTGTTCATAAATTGTCCTCCTTTATTTCTTCTACGCTGACTGCCCCGATGCAATCCTTGCAGCAGGCCAGTAGCAAGCCCATTCGGTCTCTGGAATTTAATTTCCAATTTTTTTCTGCAATAGCCAATAACCAACCTTCGGGGATTAAGCCATCAAAAAACGGAAATAAAACATTAGAAGTATAAGCCGCTTCCTGCAGCGGAAGGGTTAAACTAACCGGCCTGGCATCGGGCAAGGCTAAAAAGGCTTTGTCATATACAAAGCGGTACCCATGCTCATCTTGAGTAAGCCATCCGGCCAGTTGCGTTTTTCTTTTTATGGCAGCCTTTCTCATCTTGCTAAGCTCTATTTAAGACGATTTAATGCTATCGGCCCCATTTCGTAGCCAAACAGGGCCAGCACCTGGTTTACTTTATCCAATCGCAAAGTTTGCTTCCCTTGTTCCAGTTCTCTTATGAAACGCAGTCCAACGCCTGCTTTTTCAGCCAACTCCGGTTGCGTTAGTTTTACAGCGCCCCGTTTTTCTTTAACAAATGATGCCAAATTCATAGTATACCCTTTAGGGTACAAAAATAGTGTATTTTTTGAAATTATACCCTATCGGGTGTTGTTTTTATTTTTTTTAAAAAATTACACCTTGTCGGGTATAATTCGATGTAGTCACAATTTACGCTGGCAGCCCTATTGCCTTCTTGTAGAACTGTCAAATATTCCTTGACAGTTGCTGCCTCGTTTAATTCCCCTATCTACACCTGGCGCTGTCTGCTCACTCCCTTGTCGGCTTATTCCCCCTATTGAAACGACAATCCCTGCCGTTCATCCAAATCAATAGCCTGATAATGTTGCGCTTGTTACTTTGTATCCGGCACTGGCCATAACCCTGTTTTTTCACCCGACACAATGGTTACAACAATGGCTAAAACCCAGCGAATTGAAGTCATAGACGTATTAAGAGGTTTCACCCTGCTCGGCATAGGGATTATTCATTTTACAGAGCAATATTATGCCGGCGCGCCGCCGGAAGAATATCAGAATTTCACGACTCACAACCTCTTCGACCAGATCGTCATGGGGTTTGTGAGTTTTCTCATCTCCGGCAAATTTTTCATGATATTCTCGTTTCTTTTCGGGCTCAGTTTTGCCATACAACTCAACAATAACCAGGGCGATGCCCACTTTGTAAGGCGATTTATCTGGCGATTAATTATCCTGTTTGCTATCGGCGCTATTCACCATTTGCACTACCGGGGAGATATCCTGACTATTTATGCGATGTTGGGATTTCTACTGCCCTTGTTTATCCGCGTAAGCGACAAATGGCTGTTGATTATCGCCGTTTTTTTAATAGCCAATGTGCCTACGTTTTTGACCCGCGTAGTGGAATTTATTACCCATACTTCTTTAACCGGCGATTTTTTTGAAACGCCCCAGTCTGAATTATTACAATATTACAATACCGTTAAATCGGGTACTTATTTCGACATATTAAAAGCCAATTTTTTTGAATTTAAATCCAAAATGCAATTCCAGGTCGGATCGGGTCGGATTTACATCACGTTTGGATTGTTTTTATTGGGATTATACGCCGGCAGAAAAAACATATTTGCGCAACCGGAAATTTTCAAAAAATGGATAAAATGGGCGCTTTGGGCATTTTTGATTTGCTTTGTCGTGCTTTTGACTATTGGATTAACAGTCAGCGCGCTGAAAATAGAAATGGATTACAAGATGTGGGGACTGTTCGGCGGTATGCCCTACGACTTGCTCAATGCCGCTATGGCTACCATTTACGTCTCGCTGACGGTTATCCTCTTTCAAAAAGAAAAATGGAAAAAGCGGCTACTCGTCTTTCTGGAAGCAGGCCGCATGGGACTCACTACCTACATCATGCAAACCGTTTTCGGCACCTTGATTTTCTTCTCCTACGGACTCGGCTTGCTCGGGGAATTTGGCGCCGGTTTAGCAGTTGGCATTGCGTTAGTCGTTTTTGTTTTACAAATCGCATTCAGCAAATGGTGGTTTACCCGCTTCCAATACGGCCCGCTGGAATGGGTATGGCGGCGGCTGACGGCGATGGGGAGGGGGTGATCTATGCGACTTTGCGACTGTACGACTCGTGCGATGTCATCAATGCGGGGTTGAGGCCCACTGCGGATTTCGACCATTTCGTTGATGTCAACAAAATGGCCCCGGTTATTTTATCCAGCGCCTGTCATTGATTTTTCATTTTTTCACACTACTACCTAATAAAAAAGCATTGTAACTTGATTATCAATTAGTTGTAAGAATAAAGTACAAAGGGAGTACGTTTTTTGAAAAATCCTCATAAAATCAATGCAACTGAGAGAAAAAACAAAACCAATATCAAATATCTGGTTGACTCAGAACGATTCTATACATCGGATAAAAACCAAAATTAGACTGTCGGAAAGAGTTGTCAAAGGATTCTGTTATCGGTCTCCTTTTTCACCATCCGGCCCGCAATTGCTTTCAGTCGGCGCAATTGCCTTCGTCGAATCTTCGATTTGGCTACAAGCGGCAAATTTTGTTTTATTCGCTTCGCGAGTTCGGCCTGTCAGCGCGACGTTTAGTCACCCTTCCAGGCTTCATGTTGCGTTTTTTCGCCGTAGCTGCCTCCACGCCAAAGGTATGGCGCAAAACGCGTCCCCGCCTTGCGGGACTTCGCTTCGCTACGCTTGCCTAAAATAAAATTTGATCGCTTTCTCTCAATCACGAAAATCCAACCATGCTCTTAAACTCTCTTAAACTCTCTTAAACTCTCTTAATATCATTTTATCAACACCCAAACAGGCTTAGCAGCGTTACCGGTATTTCTTATATGATTGCTTATTCGCAAGTTTGAGATCAAGTTGCCGACCTTGGCCTTTTTCTGTTTTTTACTCAATATATCAGGCAACTTTTCCAAGAGTAAACTATCGAAATCTTGCCGGGTAGCCGAGCCATATCTATCCAGGTATTCAAGCATCATTTTTTTGTAGTGTGCGTCATCAAAACCCCGTTGCCGAATATACTGAGCCTTCAAATTTTTATCGGGAATGGGTTTAATGACTTGCACAGCAACAAAGTAATTCGGCTTCCGCCCCTCAATGTAGCCCTTTGACCTGAGGTGTTTCACCTCGGAATCGCCTAAAGGCCGCTTTTTTTGAACTTTGTCCAACAGCAAAATATCCTCTATCGATAAACTGGGGTTTTGAGCGAGCAAACGAGCAAAGTTAATATCCAGGACGCGCCCGTAAAGGGTCATTTTTACCCGGTTATCCCCCAGTTCGTATTCAGGCATTGGAAAAAACCTGGCCCGTTGCGTCTCAAACATATTGATAATACCGCTTCCTATGGTGTCAATCATGTTGAGACTTACCATTGCATTCGCCAGAAAAGGATTGCGGTATTGGTGGGGTGCGTTCAAGCGGATGACTGCCTCCACCGAACCTGGTAAAAAACTACCGATATTAGAAAACGTGAGTTCGTCGTCGCCTTCCGTCAGGATGATTTTTCCGCCGGCTGTATAGTCCTGGTGAGCAATGCAATTGTGCAATGCTTCACGTATCACGTACGGATCGTATTGGTCAACTTCTTCGGGGAACAAGGTTTCGCCCGTCATGTACCGATACTTCAATATGCGTATTTTTTTGAAAACCTCATCTACCGTTAGCAAAAAAGGGCAGGAGAAGTGTTCGTAATCCCGGCTTGAGCCGTTGTGGCCTTTCAAAATCCAGGTGATGCGCGCCACTGCCGGACTGATGAAATGCTCTGATTCGCTGCGACCCAATAGCAAAATCGCCGCCCGGGTGATTTTTCCCTGAATTGTCAATTTTGCTTTATTTAAAAACGTCATATCATCCCAAGCCCGTATTTCACCGGCCAAATGCGGATTTTTCTTAGTGAAATTGACCCTCGCCCGCTCCAATGCACGCGGGTCTATATCATCCAGCGTTGCTCCGGGGCAAATCCCCACGCTCCAATCCGCAGTGACTTGCTGTGAACGGATGCGCTCAATTTCATCGATATTCAAAGGGCCCAATTCCTCGCCGTCGCGCCCGTAATAATGGCCTTCCCATGCTATCGGTATGCCACGCGGCGCCGCCGGAATTTGAAAAAGCACTACTCGTCCTTCCGGCAAAATGAGTTCGTATATTTCCAAAAAGGTAATTCTGTTGGTGGTTTTGTTGGCAATTTCACCTTTTAACCTGTCCAACTCTACTCTGTTGGGTCGGTATCGGGTGCCGACAACCTGTTTTCCCTTATCTGCAATACCAAAGATTAACCAGGCAGAGCGCAGCCCTTTCAGGTTGGCTTCATTGGAGAGTGCCGAAAAGTATTTACCTATTTTATTGAAATCGTACTGATTTTTTGCCTCTTTGAATTCCACCACCTCCGTCTCGCCGGGAAGCGAGCGAAGTTCATTGAGTTTGTCGAGTAAGTCATTATTAGTCATAACACGTAATACGTCAAATTTCAACCATAATCAATTTAGTCGTGTCATTCCCCAATATATCAATCACTTTCACCACTACCTGGTATTGGCTGGCGGCGGCGGCAAAAATATCGGTTTGCAGTCCGGCTTTGCGTTTTTCGTTGACGGTTTCGATGGTTTGAAAAGGCAGCGCAATACGGATGGGGCTTACTTTTTTACCGTCCTTGTATTTGCCTTCCCAGGTCAATTCGGTCATGTTTTCAATAGTTATAGTGGTGGCTGTTCTGTTTTTTCGCTCCGGTCTGTGTTAGGCCGGGGAAATACAAAGTAAAGTTTCTTTTCGGATATATGCATGATAGCGCCAATAGAAATTCACCCACTAACGAGTATACTTCACTCCCCATAATTCGGGCATCACGCCAACAAAATGGCCATAAATTAACCATCTATTTTTTCTGATTCCCCCTCGGGCGTTTCCCGTGTGCTTTCCCGTAATTGGAGATATATTCTTTCTCTAAGCGTTCGGCTTCAGCTCTACCTGGTATGTTTCTAATGAGAATGCGCCCAACAAAACGAACAAAATTAGCCACTAAATTAAATAGCACGATTTGCTTTCGAACCCGGTTAGACAGCCCGTTTTCATCAATGGGATCGTCGCTGATTCCATATTTGTATACCTCATTTTCAAGCGTATCCTTGATTTCGTATAAATGATGAGGGTTTTTATTTTTGTGTGAATTTCCATGAGGCATAAAAAGGGGGTGTTAGGAATTCCACCCCGCCTCATTGCTGTAAGTCTCGTAACTGCGGGAAGGAATGTGAACCAATTTTTTTCCTGTTTTGCGTGAAAATGCCCGATCTGCAATATACAAGAGGGGTTCAAAAGATATTCCACTGGGCATTTTGTTGGGGTCATTTAGCACTTCTTCATAAAAAGCTTTTCCGTTGGCCACTACGCAACAACGATCGTAAAGGAAATAATCTACTGAAAAATGGCCGTCCGGGTCTTCGCGCATCGAGGCATCTGCATGGCGGCGGGTGTCCAATTGCCAGAGTTTTTCGGCGAGGATTTCTTCAAACTGGTGGATGTTGGGGATAAGCATCTCCGACAAAGCACGAACAACCGGCTCTGTTATAGCATCATCGTCGCCTTCTTTTGACCAGTCGAGCAGATCAATTAATGCCCAAAAGCGTTCTTCCGTTAGCCAATCCTGCGGCGTTTGTCCAATGTGAATTTCTATGTCTGCCGCGCCAAATTGCTTTTTCAGGTCCTGGATGAACGCTTCGTCAAGGTCTTTTACATTGATATGCAGTACGGTTTGCATAGTATTGGTGTTATCCTTTGGTAAAAATAACGCCTTGGCGGGCTAAGAAGTTACTTTCCAGTGATTTTTTCCAACTCCCCCCCCTTCATTCTTAATTCTTCATTCTCCATTCTTCATTCCCCCCATCCCAGTACCATTGATTTTGTATCTTTATCCCAATTCAACGCAAACCAACTCCCACCCGATTTTATGCAACAGCATCCGGACATTGATAAAGCGAAAATTTTTGCGGACTTCTCCAGTCATGTCTCCTCGGGGAAAGCCCGGTTTTTCCAGAGTTTCCAAATGGACTTTGTGCCGGGGGCGCGGGGCGGCTGTTATCTTCACGATATCGAGGGCGACAAGCAGTTGCTCAACCTGCATTGCAACGGCGGGGTGTTCAACCTGGGCCACCGCCATCCCGAACTTATCGAAGTGCTGAAAAGGGGGCTGGACGGCTGGGATATCGGCAATCACCACCTCGTCAGCCGGCCCCGGGCGGAAGCGGCCGCCTTGCTGGCCGGACTGATGCCCGGCGACCTGAATTACGTGGTGTACGGGTCAGGCGGCGGAGAAGCTGCCGACCTGGCAATCAAGGTGGCAAGGGCCTATACCGGCAAAACCCGGATTATCTCGGCTATGGGAGGTTACCACGGCCATACCGGACTGGCGCTGGCTACCGGCGACGCCAAGTACAGGGAGGTTTTCGGACCCCAGGCGCCCGGTTTTGAGCAGGTTCCTTTTGGAGAGATAGCAACCTTGCAGCAAGCTATTGAAGACGATACAGCGGCAGTGATCCTGGAGACTATCCCCGCCACGCTGGGCATGGTCATTCCTCCTCCCGGCTATTTGCAGGCCGTGCGACGCCTGTGCGATGAGCGCGGTGTGTTGCTTATCCTGGACGAAGTGCAGTGCGGACTCGGGCGAACGGGCAAGCTCTGGGCTTTTGAGCATTTTGGGGTGATACCCGATGTGGTGATTCTTGGCAAGGGGCTTTCGGGCGGGATTTATCCTATTGCGGCTACCGTCCTTGCCCAGCGACTCGAATCGATTTTTCATGCCGACCCGTTTATCCATGTGTCAACCTTCGGCGGCGCCGAACTGGGCTGCCTGGTGATGAAACGCGTGCTGGAGATCTCATCTGAACCGGGCTTTCTGGCGCATGTCAATGAAATGGCCAGGCTGTTCAAAACGGGTGTTGATTTGCTGCTTCAAAAACACGTCGGTTTTTTGATGGGCTTGCGCCAAATGGGCCTTATGATGGGACTGGAATTAAAAGATGAGCTGACCGGGCCAATCTTCACCAAGACCGCCTACGACAACGGCCTGCTGATGTTGTACGCCAATAACGACAAGCGGGTTGTCCAGTTTTTGCCGCCCCTGATTATTGAAGCGCACGAGGTGGAAGAGACGCTCGTAAAATTGGACAGCGCGCTTTCGGATGCAAAAAATATGTATGACCAAATTGCGAAATTAAGTTAAGCTCTAACCTCCACAGCCATCAAGCCAAGATATAAAAGCCTCAAAATCAAATAATCCGGGTGCGGGTGAGCCGGCAAATTTAGCGGAGCAATTAAATTTGCATAGCGTTTTTGGTTACTTTTTTGGCGATGAAAAAAGTAACAAAAATACCGAGGCGCTCCAAAGCGACTATTTTAGTCGCTATTAGTCAACGCCAAATGAGAAACAAACCCTTAAGTTGATTGCTATGAACAACGAACAGCCAATGAAAGAGCCGAAAGCCATACTAACCGCCCTTGAACGCGAGCTCGGCGCCGGCGGACTCGAACAATTGCCCGCACAGGCCCAATTGATCGGCTATGGCGAGATATCGGCTATCTTTGCTATCAAGGATATCGAGGGCTGGGTTTTTAAGCGCCTGCCCCTGTTTGAATCGCTGGAGCAGGCAGAAGCCTACCTAGGAAATTTCAACGATTACTGCAAATTGCTGGCTGAAGCGGGGCTGGATTTGCCGAAGCACGATTGCCATATTATTCCAAAACGCGAACAGCTTTTTGTCTTGTACATCGGGCAGGAGCGTTTTTCCGACGCCAACCTGTGCCACCGGCGGATACACGTACAGACCGAAGAAGAAAACCTCGACATGCTGGAACGCATCATCTACGCGCTGCACGACTTGCAGGTTTTCAACCAAAAAAACAAACCAGGACTGGAAGCAGCTATCGACGGGCAGTTGTCCAACTGGGTGTGGCTCGAAACCAAGGGCGGCCACCGGCTTGTCTATATCGATACCAGTACGCCTTTATTCAAACGCGCGGGCAAAGAAACCCTGAATCCCGATCTGTTGCTGAAAAGCGCCCCCGGGCCGCTGCGGGCGGTCATTAAGCTGTTTTTTCTGGACGATGTGATGAACCGCTATTATCGCCATCGCGACGTGTATATCGACCTGGTGGCCAATTTGTACAAAGAACAACGTCCGGATCTTATTCCCGTTTTTTTAGAAAAAATAAACCTGTATTTAGTTGACAACGAAGCCATTACGCCTAAAGCCATACGCCGGTATTACCGGGAAGACAAATTCATCTGGCAATTTTTTCTCGCAGCCCGGCGAATAGACCGTTGGGTGAAGCAAAAATTGCTGGGCCGGCCCTACGATTTCATTTTACCCGGACCCATAAAACGCTAGGTATGTGCGATACTTTTGTGGCATTGCCACCCAAAACGCAAAACGGGGCTGTCATTTTCGGCAAAAACAGCGACCGGGAGCCCAATGAGATGCAGGCGCTCGAATACCACCCGCGCAGGCAGCACGAGCCGGGGGCCGTCTTGCAGTGCACCTATCTTGCTATCCCACAAGTAAAGGAAACTCATGCCGTGTGGCTTGGCCGGCCTTTTTGGATGTGGGGCGCCGAATTTGGCGTCAACGAGCACGGTCTGGCCATCGGCAACGAAGCCGTCTGGACCCGCATGCCTATCCGCAAAAAAGGCGGCCTCACCGGCATGGACTTGCTGCGGCTGGCCCTGGAACGGGCAACGACGGCCCGGCAAGGCCTGGAAGTGATCACCGGGCTGCTTGCCGATCACGGACAAGGCGGGATCTGCGGGCTCTACGACCGCTCGATGGCCTATCACAACAGCTACATCCTGGCCGACACACAGGAAGCCTGGGTACTGGAAACCGCCGACCATCTTTGGGTTGCGAAGCAGGTAAAAACCAGCTACGCCATCAGCAACGGTCTGACCATCGGCGCGGAATACAACCTGATCCACCCGGACGCGATTGCCCACGCCCGCCGGGAAGGCCTGCTCAAAAAAGGAAAAGATTTCGATTTTGCGGATTGCTACGCCGACTGGTTGTACACCACCTTTTCCGCCCAGCGGCAGCGGCGTTTTCAATCCGATTGCTTTTTGCGGGACCATTCATCTATGAATTTGCCCCAGGCTATGGAACTGCTGCGCTCGCATCCCAATGAGCCCTACCGGCCCGATCGGCCGTTGCTGGGCAACTCCATCTGCGCCCATGCCGGCAATTTCGTGACCCGCAATGCCACGCAAACCACCGGCTCCATGGCGTGCGAACTCCGTCCGGGAGCTTCGCAATATTGGTTTACCGCTACGTCATCTCCCTGTCTGAGCGTATTCAAACCGGTTACTTTTCCACCGCCGGCTTTGGATTTGGGGCCTGCGGCTTCCACCTACCATCCGGATTCCTTCTGGTGGCGGCACGAGCGGCTATACCGGGAGGTTTTACAAGATTTTGCCGACAGAAAAGCTGTTTTTGAACCCGAGCGGAAAGCCTTTCAGGCGGAATGTCTTCAAAAAGCGGCGTCGGCTGATGGTGGGGAGTTGTCGGCGCTTTCAGTTGCTTCCTTTGAGCGCCACTGTCAATTAATAGCCGAGTGGACGGGGGCAGTTGGGCAGCAGCCGGTAGCCGGCAAAGCCTCGCTTATTTTTCGGCATTATTGGGGGAAGATGGATAGGAGGGCGGGGGTTCTAATGCTTAAAGAGAATCCATAAAAGCAGTGAACTCCGCTTTTATATCTTGCGGAGTAAAAGTAGAAGTCACAACGCATTGAAGCAGTTTTTTTAATTCCTCATTATTCAAGGTTGTTATGTGAGCAACCGCGAATGGGTCAGTAGGATCGCCATAACGGGTAAGGGTTTCCACGTCTAATTTGCGAACATTTTCCTTGAAAAAGATATAGGTTTCTTTGTCGAAGGAAAAATTGCCATCTCCAAGAACTTCTCCGGCGGGGAAGTGATAGTAGGTAGATATTCTTGAGTCGAAATAACATCCGATCCTTCTGGCGGAAACATTCAGTTTGTTCTGACTCGTAGTAAGTGAAGAAATAACGTATGCGCCTCCGTCGTTTCGAAGCAGGACGAATAAATATTTGTCACGTCTGCTTCCGTCCTCAAATTGAAAATCTTTGATACGAACAAGATTTCCGGGGGCAAAAACATCAGGCATTCTGCTGCAATTTGTTTTCGTAAAGGGTTTGATGGAAAGACAAAGACTCAAATGCCGATTGAGCCGCCATTTTCAGCAACTCATCTTCCTCGATCAGATCGGAAAAATCAATGATGCAGTTGGATGTATTTTGAAAAAGTTCAAAGTTGGTGTCCAATTTGTGTTCCTGAACAGCTTTGTGCCAAAGGGAGCCCTCTTCATGCAGGTAATCTATCAACTCGGTGGCGTTCATATTGCCAAACTGTTGTATTATCTTATTGAGTAGTTCGACTTCATAAGCCGATAACATGGATAAATCATCTTCTCCTATGGCAACAATATACACTTCTTCCTGCCCCATGCGTTTAGGGCTCTCCAGCCTTTTTATCTGAATGTAATTATCGAGCGAAAACAAGCGCCGGCCGATAGTCAACTTTTCTCCGTGCTTGATTTCCTGGTAAATCTCCGCAGGAACCGGTCCGTGTTTCCAAGCACGATATTCGAGCCAGGTAATTGGCGTACCTGTTTCTTGCATGGCCGTCTCATCTGTGATGTACAATAATTTTAGTAACTTGGTCAACGATAAATGCGGTATTTGGGCGGCGAAATGCCGGACAACAGTACCAATTTTATCGTTGAGAAGTGCGCGAAACATAGGCAGTGTGTAGATTTTGAACTGTGAAGATAAATAAAAAACAAAAAAAGAAGCTTTTTGTTTTATAAAAAACATTTTTTGTGTTAAAAAAATAAAACAAAAAACACCCTCCTTTGGCGCAAATCAAATTATCATATTTTAACAACAATAATATCATGAAAGTCCTTTGCTTTTTGGATTCCGGTGACCAAAATTAGGACTTGAAGAGGTTTTGTGCAGCAAAAATACATGCCTGCCCTGCTTCCGTCCAGGCGATGCCCGAAGGTTTGCCCCGCCTGCCGTTGCGATTAAACGCCAGCATCCCGGAAAAATTCTTTCTTTTCATAAGTGAATTTACCGGGCTTCGGCATAAGTATCCCATTTTAGATCCCTCAAATTGCCCATAAAAGGGATAGCGCCATACCGGCCATTCAGGTACCCTTTGCGAATATCAAGCGTGTGGTGTTCTTTGAACTCGCTGAGGGCGTAGAGTTCAGTAGCTCCATCGGCTTTTTTCTCTGCAAACCAGATCTCGTCGGACCGAAAGATGTCCTGATCGAGCAGATTAGATTCGTGGGTTGTGAAAATAAGTTGGCCTTTGGTTTTGGTATCTTGGGAGAATTTTCGCGCCAGTTCTTTTATCAATAGCGGGTGCAGACTTCGCTCTATTTCATCTATCAGATATACTTTGGGGGAGTAAATGGCGCCGTATAACGCCGGAATATACTCCAACAGTCTTCTGGTGCCGTCGGATTCTTCAGCAGCAGAAAACCGATTGGCGCCGTTGTCTTCTTCGTGGAGGAAACACAGTCTTTTTACATAGACCTTACCATCTTCTAATACAAATAGAATTTCCTCTACTGGAGTCCTGTTAGCCTTCGCTGTGGCTAGTGGGTTTGCTCTCAATTCTGAAATTATACGCTCTGCTTCTTCTTTATCGTCTTCTCCAAAGTATTCTTCAATAGGCATCTTTACAATGGCTATTTCGCGAATTCCCGTTTTAAACGATCGCATGATATCTTTCGTAAAAGCATTAAAATGATCATCTCCCTCCAATCGCAGGGCTAACAACCCTGGACTGTATGTGGGCAAAATAATCACCAGGTTTCTATCAAACCAGTCAAAAGCCCTTTTGTAATGATCAAATACTTTATTTTTCCGGTTGCGCAAATAATACAAAACCGGTTCATTTCGCTCCAGTACTTCGTTTTGCAAGAATGACGGGTATAGCGCTGCCTCTTTGTCTTTCATCACGTCTTCATGAAAAGATAAAGACAATTGCTTTTCATGTACACTGTTTGTACGCAGAAAAAGCGTTACATCGTCCTTTTTCCCCAAGCCGGATATTTGCAGCTCTTCTTCAACGACAATACCCTGGTTGATAGTGATACCGTAGTAAAAAGGCGTGCCATCTTTGATAAATTCTACACCCAGGTAGACGTCCTTTTTGCGGCTTTCTGCGTCAAATTTGAAGACCTCGGTAATGAACTCGATAGGTAGGTGGCCTTCCGTGACAAAACTTCTCAGCAGGTCCAGCGACTTGATCAGGTTGCTTTTTCCGGCGCCATTAGCGCCGTATAAGGCATTGAGCTTAAGCACTGATATACTGCCGGTTTCATAAAGGTGATGCGGCATGCGGGTGGAACGCCCGGGCAGCATGTTGAATTCCGTGTAGTCTTTGAAGGAAAACAGGTTTTTTATGATGACTCTGATTATCATCGCGTTATTTTTTCACGCAAAATAAGAAAAATAACACAAAATGTCAATATTAAGCTGCTTAAAAGCTGTAAATCGTGATTTTTTCACGACAAGTGATCATTGGTCATGCCAGCCAGGGCATCTGTATACGAAACGCTTGACTGGGCGAGTGCTAGCATGATGTTGTAGATTCTCTTCGAGAATGACAAAAAAGGGAGAAAAATGGCTATGCAATGACGACGCTCGACAGTAAAAAGATACCGTTGTCTTAAACAGTTGTTTTCTGTGCTTGTTTGGCAAGGCCATAGAAGTATGAAGTGTTGCTCGCTATCTCATCATACGTTACTACATTTTTATCCTTGTGATACTCAAAATAGCTCAGCAATCCGAAGTCGCCTGAACACATGGCGGTATGTGCCAGCAGGGTGGCTGCAAGTGTTAAACTCCAGTTTTGATTTACAAAAAAAAGGCTATCGTTAATACAGTTGTTATACCTATAAAAGGCGCAAGTGCGACCACCTGGAATTCTTTTTTATTGGCTACAAACTTGTCAGCCAGTGCCATGAAATACATTTTTTTAAGATTAGCTGCATAAGATGTATTTGCTGCACCCTGACTTTTGTAGGCCAGCACATGGATGTATTCATGCAAAGGCAGCAACATAAATGCAAGCGCTAAGCCGTAACTAAAATGGGAAAAGCGATTGCCGAAGCTATAATCCGGCGAATTATATCCCGCTGTAAATAAGTACCCCGTAAGAGCAAAAACAATTGCGTTGCTCAAATAATAGATGATAGAGAATCGGGTTCGTTTATTCATGTAAGTCCTGATAAACGGAACCAATTCTTTATGCTCTAATTTATCAAGCAATACATATCCTTTTGCGGTTAATTCTTCCGGTTTTATTTGCATAATTTTTTGCTTATTAAATGTTGTCCATTTTGAAAATAGCTTGGGTTATTAAAAGTATAAGCCGGCTTTAGCCAATAATGAAGGAAAGATTGCTATTTCCCAATACAAAACCTCGAAAAAATATTCCCCAGCAGGTCTTCGGTGGTGATTTCGCGTCTTATTTTGTGGAGGCCGCAATATACCGTAGGATACTTACCTTCTGATGTAATAAATACAGCCTATTTTTTTGTATCAGATGGCGGAGTTTTGATTTTATCAGGGTTCTCCAGTGCCTTCTTTTCTTCAGATTTTAGGCGTCGCTCCACTTTTTTAACGTCTTCTGCAGCCGGTAATTGTTCTGGTCTGACACCGCGCTCTTTTAGTATTTTGCGCACAGCGAGGTTGTTATCCACATGCTCGCGTTGGATATCGGGCTGTCCGCGAAGGTCTTTATCCACGACGTTGTGGTTAGTGAGTTCGGCAGCAAAATCTTTGGCTTTGATAGTAAGGGTTGGTAAAAAATCAGCAAGCGGTCGGCCGGCGGGCACGTCCAACTTTTGTTTCATGTCTTGCGTGGAACGCCCACCAAATAAGGCTTTGTCACCTTCTGATCGAATGATGGCGAATCCGGTTTCATCTACTCCTCTTTCATAAATGATGCCGGATAGTTTGTTTTCGGTTTTGGACAATTTTTCGCGCGCACTAACACGGTCGCGATCGAGCAGGCGTTGCTCGATAAGTTCCTGTTTTCGCGTTTGTACGGCAAAATAGGTTTGCGCGAATGCGATTTCAGGCTTTTTGGTAGGGTCTCCGTTTTGGGCTATCAGGTAGCAAGCATAGCGGGTGAGTGCGAGGTCGTCGATGCGGCGTTGAGTCCCACTACCGATTTCGACCATTTTCCCGACGTCAGCAAAATGGTTTTGAATTTTTTCTCCTGCTTCTTCACAAGCTGATTTAGCCTTCTCGATGGCATTGAGGAAATTATCCCATTTGGTATAACCTAATATCGCTTGCAGTTCGCGGGCGCTCCAGCATTCGGTACCTTCAAAGCGATAGCAGGCGTCTTCAAATTGCCGGAAAAGTTCGTGGATGAGTTCTTTTTTCATAAGGATAAAGGGGGTGTTTATTTACAGTAAAGATACAAAATGTTTGTAAATAAAACTATTTCCCGATACAAAACCGCGAAAAAATATTCCCCAGCAAATCCTCGGTGGTGATTTCTCCGGTGATCTCGCCGAGGTAGGCCAGGGCGTGGCGGATGTCCATGGCGATGAAGTCGGTAGTGACGGCGCTGTCGAGGCCGGCGAGCACGGATTGCAGGCTGGCGCCGGCTTTTTCGAGGGCTTCGTAGTGGCGGGCGTTGCTCACGATGGCTGCGTCGAGGGAGGTGTCGCCGGCGGCGACGGTGTGGAAGAGTTTTTCTTTGAGCAGGGCGATGTTCATGCGGTTGGAGGCCGATAGGGGCACCCATTGGTCCGCGCTGAAAAATTCGTTGGCGTAGTGTTCGTAGGTGGTGTAGGGGTTGAGGTCCATTTTGTTGGCTACCACGAGCAGGCGTATGTCGTCGTGGACGAGCTGGGCGAGGTCGGCGCGCAAATCCTCGGGCTGTGTGCCGATAACGTCGAAGACGTAGACCAGCACGGCCGATTGCCTGATTTTTTCCAGGGTTTTCTGCACGCCGATAGCCTCGATGGCGTCGGAGGCCTCGCGGATGCCCGCGGTGTCGATGAGCCTGAACTGGATACCCTCGATGTTGAGCACTTCTTCGATGGTGTCGCGGGTGGTGCCGGGGATTTCGCTTACGATGGCGCGCTCTTCGTTGAGCAGGGCGTTGAGTAGGGTGCTTTTGCCGGCGTTGGGCCTGCCGGCGATGACGGTGCTCACGCCTTCCTTGATGGCGTTGCCGAGTTGGAAGGAGTCGCGCAGAGCGTGGATGAGGCGCAGCAGTTTGTCTACCAGTCCGCGCAGTTGAACCCGGTTGGCAAATTCAACGTCTTCTTCGCCGAAGTCGAGTTCGAGTTCGATGAGACTGGCAAAGTCGATGAGCTCTTGTCGTAGTTTCTTGATTTCGTTGGAAATGCCGCCTTTCATCTGGTGGATGGCCACCTGGTGGGCCGCCTGCGAGGAGGCGGCGATGAGGTCGGCTACGGCTTCGGCTTGCGAGAGGTCCATGCGGCCGCGCAGGAAGGCGCGCATAGTAAATTCGCCGGGTTGGGCCAGCCGGGCGCCATTCCTGAGGAACAGGCGGATGACGGACTGAAGTATGTAATACGAACCGTGGCAGGAGACTTCCACTACGTCTTCGCCGGTGTACGAGCGCGGCGCGAGGAAAAGCGACACGAGCACTTCATCCAGCAGGTGATCCTGTTCGTCGTGGATAGTTCCGAAGTGAATGGTATGGCCGGCTTGTTTTTTCAGGTTTTTACCCCTGAATACGCCGTCGACTATGTCGATGGCTGCCGGCCCCGACAAGCGGATGACGCCGATGGCGCCAATGCCTGGCGGCGTGGCCAGCGCTACAATGGTATCTTCCAGGTCGTGTTGTGCGTAGCTCATGCACAAGTATACCTATTTTTCGGTGATTACCAGCATTTCATAGTCATCGGTACTCAGTTTGTCTTCCCGGCTAAAAGCCCCCAAGGTAGCGCCAAAAATATCCGGTTGCCGGAAGCCCAGAGATTTCAGCAGCCAACTTATTTCCGAGGGTACGTAGTAGCGTTCGTTGCAGTGCAGCTTGAGCGGATTGCCACTGTCGTCAACGACTTCATACACTGAATAATCGCGGAAAGTCATCAGGTCGAAGTTGTTTTCTGCCACAGTCGAGCTGGAAGTTTCTCCGTTGATAAAGTCTTTGACGCTGTGAAAAAGTGGAAATAAGCCATTAAGGGTGGTGAAGATGAATTTGCCGTCTTTTTTCAGCGCGTTGTAGGCTCCTTTCAGGATAGCATAATTCATTTCGTCGGTTTCCATCAGCGGGAAAGCGCCCTCGCAGATCATGATGGCCAGGTCGAATTCTTCGTGGAAGGTTAGTTCCCTGGCATCTTGTTGTTTAAATTCAACCTTCACGCCCGCCGCTTCAGCTTTTTGAGCCGCTTTTTTTAGCATGACTTCCGACAAGTCGACCCCCGTCACAGTATATCCTCGTTTGGCCAGTTCAACGGCATGCCTCCCGGTACCGCAGCCGATGTCCAATAAACGTTTTGATTTATCGAATTGGATTTCTTTTTCAATAAAATCGACCTCGCCAAGGGTGCCTTTTACGAAGACTTCATTTTCGTATGTCTCCGCGTAATTGCGGAATAGTTGTTCGTACCAGGTCATGGTTGTGGGTTGTAGGTTCTAGGTTGTAGGTTGTAGGTTGTAGGTTGTAGGTTGTAGGTTTTGTTATTCAGTAAACTCAACTTACAACTTACAACCTACAACCTAAAACCCTATTCATACTTCTGTGCAATTGCTGCCAGTTGGGTGTCGATATAGCCTTTGGGCAGCCAGCTGCCGCGCACCATTACGCCGGCGATACGCTGGGCGTGGTCCACATTTTCCAGCGGATTAGCGTCGAGCAATACCAGGTCGGCGGAAGTGCCTTTGCGAATGCTGCCGTAAACGGCTTCTTCGTTAAAAAAGATCGCGGGGTTGATGGTGCCGCTTTTGAGGATTACATACGGTGGTAAGCCGGCATCAGCCAGTGCGTGCATTTCGCGGTGGATAGAAAAGCCCGGCACATTCATGATCTGCGGAGAGTCGGAGCCCAGTAGAAGGCCGACTTTGCTGCGGTTCAGGCCGCGTAATATCTTCTGGCGCAAGGCGATGTAGCGCTTGTATTTGTCGGGGCTATAGCCCTCTGCTTCCGTGAGTTGCTGTTTGCCGAGTCGCCATTGGTAGCGCAGGGCTGAAGATACGTACTTCATCTCGGGGTCGTTCAGCATGTCGTCGGCGCTACGGGGCGACAGGGTGCGCTCCAGCAGGATTTGCGTGGGCACTATCCAAACGCGGCCGGCTTTGGTTTTGGCGGCAAGCGGCGGAATGCGATCGGTATCCACGTCGTCGGTGAAATTAAACCCGAAAAAGCCGGCGGCATCGATATTGGCTTTGGTCACGCGGGGCGCCAGGCCCTCCACGTAGCCGTCGAGGTGATCTACTGCGGCATACCCTGCGTCGATAGCGTGGTTGATGCCTACCAGTGCAGGTACGTGGCCGGCGAATGGTATTTTCAGTCGTTTGGCCTGGAGGGCTACTTCGTCAAATACCTCGAGCGAAAGGCCGGGGTGTATTTTTAAAAAATCGTATCCTTCGGTTTTGTATTTCGCTACTTTGTCGCGGGCCTGATCGATAGATTGCACGGTCTGGCCGTTGAGTGAGGGGCTGGCGGTGTAAATGCGAGGGCCTAGTATTTCGCCGCGGGCTACCTGCCTTTTCAGCAGCAGGTGGTAGGGATCGCCCAGCATACCGCGGATGGTCGTCACGCCGTTGGCGAGGTACAATAACATCGTTTCGCGCACCAGTTCGTCGTCGCCGTCTTTGGCTACGGGTATGTGGGCGTGCATCTCGGCCAGGCCGGGAATGAGATAGCGGCCCTTGCCGTCGATGACCTGGGCGCCTGCGGGCACTTTTGTTTGTTCAGCAGGGCCGATGCTGACGATCTGGCCTTTATTGATGATTACCGTATGGTCGGGCAGTAATTCTTCGCCTTCCATGGGAATAACGCCCACATGGGTGATGGCAAACAGTCCGCTGCTGATGGAGTCGAGTGGCGGCGGCGCCTGGGCCCATACGCGGGGCGCCAGGGTGAGCAATATAAATATGAAAATGAATTGTTTAAAGTGGGTCATTGTATGTTATTTTCCGGATGAAATAAAACCGTTTAACGCCAAAGTAAAGGAATTAATTTTATATGTGTTGTCGGTTAGTATTTTTAGGGGGAATATTGGAGGGGTAAAGTATATTTGACAGCGTTTTTATTATTCACCACAGAGTAAAACGGAGTGACACAGAGCGAGATTTTGACTCTGTGGGACTCCGTTTTACTCCGTTTAACTCTGTGGTAAAAAATACCACTGTAATAAATGAATAAAATAGGCATCATAGGCTGTGGCGCCATGGGCACGGGTATTGCCCAGGTAGCTGCGATGGCAGGTCATGAAGTTTTTTTGTGCGATAGCGACCACGCGGCCTGGCCAAGGGCACTGACTAACCTGTCGACCAACATCAACAGGTTGGTTGAAAAAAACAAAATCAGCTCCGATGCTGCTCAGGATATCCTGAATCGAATACTCTTCACAGCGGCAATGGAAGAGATGCACGGTGTCGACCTGATCATCGAAGCTATCGTAGAAAACCTGGAAGTAAAACAATCAGTTTTTCGGCAATTAGAGGATATCGTAAGCGACGACTGTCTATTGGCCAGCAATACGTCTTCTTTATCGATTACCTCTATTGCTGCGGCTTGCAGGCTGCCGGAACGCGTAATTGGATTGCACTTTTTTAACCCGGCGCAGGTGATGCAATTGGTGGAGGTAATTCCGGCGGTACAAACAGCACCTGAATTACCCGCTTATGCCATGTTGTTGATGCGGCAGTGGGGCAAATACCCCGTATTGGCCAAAGATACGCCCGGCTTTATCGTCAACCGCATTGCAAGGCCGTTTTACGGCGAAGCGCTGCGCATCTACGAAGAGGGCATTGCCGACGTGGCTACCATCGACTGGGCGATGACCGAATTGGGCGGCTTTCGCATGGGGCCGTTTGAACTGATGGACTTTATCGGCCACGATGTGAATTATACGGTCACAGAGACCGTCTTTCAGGCCTTTTTTTACGACCCGCGCTATAAACCCTCATTTTCACAAAAACGATTGGTAGAAGCAGGCTATCTGGGCCGTAAAACCGGCCGCGGCTTCTATGATTACGCCGAAGGCGCCCGGCGCCCGGCGCCCAATCGCGACCCTGCCCTTGGCGAGCAAATCAAAAACCGCATTTTGGCGATGCTCATCAATGAAGCTGCCGATGCCCTGCATTGGGGCATTGCCAGCGCCGAGGATATCGACGCTGCTATGACTAAGGGGGTGAATTATCCTAAAGGATTGCTGCAATGGGCAAAAGAATGGGGATATTCAGCTTGTGTGGATGTGCTGGACGAGCTCTATGATACCTACCGCGAAGACCGGTATCGGTGTAGTCCCTGGCTACGGAGGAGGAGAGGAGCTTGATGGATGTTGGATGTTGGATGTTTGATTGTAAATAAATTATATATTTAACAATAATCCAACATCAAACATCCAACATCAAAAATCTCCCCTATCTAATCACCACCTTCTCCACCACTGTTTCGGTGTCGGTGCTGATTTTCACGAAGTAAAAGCCGCTAGCCAGTTCGGCCACGTTGAGTGGCATCACCTGGCGACCGCCGTCGAGGCGTTGGCTGTTTTTCAGCAGCACGCGGCCATCGGCGTTGAGTACTTCTACGGCTACCTGACCCGTTTGTTGGGCAGTAAAGGCCACGTTGAGTACGTCGCGGGTGGGGTTCGGATATACCTTCACGTTGTTGCTCAGCGTAGGTTCTTCCGAACTGGTAACGAGTTTAGACTCTACGATAGTACCACCAGCCGGTGCAATTGCGCAGGCCTGGTCACCTTCGGCCGAAGTAATGCAGGCTTCTCCGTTGTAATTGAACAGGTCCATAATCTCGAAATCATCCATATACCAGCCTGTGCCGATCGTTTCGCCAGAGGCTTCCTCGTCGGTACCGAAGCGGAAGCGAATGAGCACCTCCTCGCCGATATAGTCACTCAGGTCGACATAGGTGCCGATGTATTCGGGGATAGTACCCCAGAATGCCTCCAGGTTGAGCGTGGCGAAAGTGCTGTAGGTGATCTTGCCGCGGTATCCGTTTCTGATCAACTTTTGATCGATCGGATTCCAGTTTGCGCCACCGTCGGTAGATATCAGGATGACACCGCCGTCAATTGCCGGCTCTGTGTCGTAGCGGTGGAAGAAGCGCAACGCAGGCTGGTTGCCGGTTACGGCTATGGGTTCGAAGTTTTCGAGTATCTGGTCGTTATCGGCGGGTGTGCTGGCTACAAACCAGGCGTGATCGCCGCTGTATGCCTCTGCCGTATTGACCAATTCCCAGATAGCTATGCCATCGTCGAGCGGCTGGTAAGTCCAGATATCTTCCCCGTTCTCCATATCGTCGAATAGCTGGCGAATCGAATAAAAATCGGTGGTAGTGGCCACGCGATAGAGGAAGGAGACAGATGCTCCGGGCGCCAGCGAACCGATTTCGAAAGAGATTTCTCCCGAGCCGGGGGTGGCGTCGATGTTGTTGGAGACTGAACCCGGTACAAAGGTCATGCCTTCGGGGATTTCGTCTACGATTACCACGTCGGTTACGGCTTCGTCTTTGTGGTTGGTGGCCGTAAGGGTAATGGTCACTTCATCTCCTGCCTCGATCAGCGGCGTGACCGATTTGGCAATTTTGAGTTCTTTTACGCACTCGGGCAAGCCGTCAAATGCTTGTATGTTGTCGAGACGATTGTTGCTGCTGCCTTGTTGGGCGCTGTAACCCAAACCTCTTTTTGCAAATACATCCCAGATAAGGCATTGATTTTCCCCGTTGTAGGTCATCAGGTCGGCAGCTAAGATAGCGTCGCGGCCATCCACCAGGCCCGGATTACAGGCCTGATTTTTCATGCCGTCCATGACGAGTTGGATAGCCTTGTTGTTGCCACCTGTACCGTAATATAGATCGGGGTCGAAACCGTATACATCCACCATAGCCCAGTACAGATCCCACAATACACTCGCCCATATTTCGCCGAGTTGATGGGGAGAAGTGCCGGTAGTAATGATGTCGTCGTAAACCTGGTTGTTAAGCAGTGAGTTGGTAGAATAGGGATACCGGCGGATACCTATGCCGTTAGCGCCTCCGCGCAATACGTAGTTACCGATACCGCGGCCCATTGTGCCCACATCGCCGGGTTCTACCGTAGTGACAAGCGCAAAGAAGTCGCTCCAGCCCTCGCCCATTTGCTCGTTGTTATTGAGACAACCGGTTTGCGAAGGGCCGCCGGTGAGGCGGTTGGAAATGCCGTGGCCGTATTCGTGGGCGATGATGCCGTTGTCGAAATCGCCATCGAGACTGTCGGGGCCGGCATCCTCGGGCAATACCAGCGTGGCCGTTATTGTACTGGTAGAAATCAGATTTTTTATCAACTGGCAGTCTAACTGCGTCATCATTACGGTAGGAATCGTAGGATCGGGTATATCGGGGCGACCGCCCATGGCTACCAGGCCGGGCTGGTTATTGCATATGATACAGGCAATAGCGCCGGCGGCTTGCACATTGACTGTTTTTTCTTCAAAAAAGCAGGTGCCACGGTCTACGATGGCAATCTTTCCCACGATCTCGTCACCATTTACAATAGCATTGCAGCTCAATGTGCCGTTAGAAGTGCCGTCGGTAGCGAGGGCCAGTTCACCCGTGAGAGGAACGTTTGTAATAACCGGTCCGTAATTTGCCGTAGTAGATTCGTAGCCGCCGGCAATTTCTACCGGGTCTACGATATTCACCAGCCTGCCGCCGGCCTGATCCCACAAAAACATCTGCATACGGCCGTTCGCGCCGTCTTCGGGGGTAGAGAAGTTGGCGTTGTTGGTGCCTGAGCCATCTTGCGCTTCCGCATATACGAAGTCGTTACCCTGGCCGGGGTTGCCGTAGTTATGCTGCTGGAAATTACCCGCCTCTTCATTAAAACCATAAGCGTAGGTAAAGTCGTGCATGATGTTGTTCATGTAAAACAACTGCGTCATGGCGGCGTCCTGATAAGCTGGGGGTTCCTGCGAAGTATCGTCGAAAGGAAAATCAAAAACCAGACCCGTGCCGCCCTCAGCACTAGGGCCATCCGGGCTATTATCGGCGTCGGTATCCAGGTAAGCATGTACGTTATTGCCACGGGTAACCGTAAACTCTGCGCCGGGGGCGGCGTTAGTATCGTGCCAGCCGTAAGGCGAAGCGTTGACATCGTGCGGATCTACCACAATCTGACGAGGTCCGTGGATGGGGCTTTCAACGGGTATGGGGAATACGTTGTAGGTATTGCCCGAAAGGGCCGTATTTTCTTCCAGGAGGGCTTGTTGTACCGGTTGGAAAGAATTTTCATCCACGCAATTATCGCCGTGCACATGGCGGCTGTCACCGGAAAAGCTGCAGTAAATCGTCCAGTTATCCAACTTCAGGATATCGCCGGTGAGTGCATCCACGCGAATGCTCCAGTAATCGGGCGAATCGGTGGCTTCGATGGCCATATTCCAGGCGAGGCGGACAGCGCCCTGGTCGTTGGTTTGGTATACCAATTTGACCTTGATGTCCGATTCGGATACATCGGCGCCTTCAAAGGTCATCTGGCGGTCGCTGATCTTGTCGAGCATGCGCAGGGGCCGGGTAAGCGGCAGTCCCACGTGTTTGGCGCCCAGCGAAATGGCGTCGTGGGCCGACAACTGAGGTTCGGTTGCGTTTACTTTGCCGGCCAGATCGCTCACAAAACGAGTGGTAGCAAAGCCAACCTCTCCATTGGACTTGAGGTGTATACCCATGATGGCATTGTGTACCTCGATGCTGGCATGGCGCTGAATGAAGTACAAATGGGTAACGCCGTTGTGGCGGCTCTGGTACTGATCGCTGACGATCATGTCGGCAATATCAGCCCGGGTGAGACCCCATTTTTCACGCTGCTGCTCTACGTAGCGCAACGCGGCGTCTAATGTAGATTGCTGCTGGGCAGTGGCCAATTGGGTGAAGCACACCATCATTGCCAGCCAGAGACCTGTAGTAAAAGTTCTGTTCATACTAAACCGCGGTTAATGTCTTAGGAAATTTTTTCGTAAACCGTAAAGGTAGCGCAAAATCTAAAACTACTGCATTACCAAAAGGTTGCAGAATTATATTGCCAGCCGACAATTTGGTATTTTTATATAGAATCACCAATAGGCTTACTCGCCTTGTCCGAGCGAATACGCCCTTTGCCCATTGATCTCGTAAAGATGTTCGGTTTTTATAAAATCAAAATGCGCTTGTTCAAGTTTTTGCAATAAGCCGATGACTTGCTGTAAGGAGACGCGTTTGGCTTCGAGCATGGCATTGTGGCCGGTATCAACTTGAGAGTTTTCAGATACAAAGCGGCAACGCCAATGATCCGTGCAGAAAGTTTCAGGTAGCCCTCCCGGATATACTTTTACGCCTCGATTTGTGATCATTTTGAGCTGCAGTCCCGTTTCCTTGATAGCCTCCAACCGGCGCCCCAATACTTCCGGATCGCGTTGCTCCGCATCCCAATGCAGGAATACGTCCACGCCTACCAGTTTCTTTTCCACTTGCGTCATAGCTTTGACATGGACCTGAACTGGTTTGGCCGACTCGTTGAAAGAAACAGGTTTGAATTGCGTCGGCGCTTGGCCCAACCGGGTGATCACGGCTTCAGCAAAAGCTTTAGTGCCCACGCGTTGACGGGTATAGGTTTCGCTGTAAATATCAGAGGTGTGAATGCCGTCTTCGAGGGTTTTGAGCCATGCATTGGCTATTTTTTCAGCGATTTTGGGCTGACCTACGTGAACCAGCATCATGCATGCCGCCTGCAATATGCCGCTGGGATTAGCGATGTCTTTGCCGGCGATATCGGGAGCCGAGCCATGGATGGCCTCAAACATGGCAAAGTCGTCGCCCACATTTGCAGAGCCGCATAGCCCCACCGAGCCGCACACCTGGGCGGCGATATCGGAAATGATGTCGCCGTATAAGTTAAGTGTGACAATCACATCAAACTGTTCGGGGCGATCGGCCAGCCAGGCCGAACCTATGTCAATAATGAAGTGGTTGGCTTCAATGTCTGGGTACTCAGCTGATATTTCATCAAAAACACGGTGAAAAAGGCCGTCGGTGAGCTTCATGATGTTGTCTTTCGTCATGCAAGTCACCTTTTTCCTGCCATATGCTTTTGCGTATTCAAATGCATAACGGATCACCCGCTCGCATCCCGGCCTGCTTACCAACTTGAGGCATTGTATTACTTCTCCCGTTTGCTGGTGCTCGATACCTGCGTAAAGGTCTTCTTCGTTTTCGCGGATGATGACCAGATCCATAGCCGGGAAATGGCTCTCTATAAATGGCGTGAGCGCTTGACAGGGGCGCACATTGGCAAATAATCCCAGTGTTTTGCGCAAGGTCACGTTGAGGCTTTTATAGCCGCCCCCCTGAGGCGTAGTAATCGGCGCCTTGAGCAATACTTTGTTCCTGCGGAGGATATCCCAGGCATCCGCAGTGATGCCGGCCGAAAAACCCCGGTGGTATACGGATTCTCCTACCTGGATCTCTTCATAAGCCAATTGGGCGCCGGCCGCTCCCAGAATAGACAGGGTGGCGTCCATGATTTCCGTACCAATGCCATCGCCTTTTGCGATGGTGATTGTGGTAGTTTTCGGGCTAAGCTCCGGCGTTTGCATGATTGGTGAGGTTGTAGCCTGCATGGTTTATTATTTGTGTTTAATAGTATTACTTTCAAAAGAGATAGAACAACTACTTTATTGTTGTGTTCACAAACAACACATCAATTGATTTTACCGTATCAATAGGCAAGCATCCAGGCTCTGTAACCGCTATTTTTTCATACTTAATTCGACTTTTCCCAGGAAACATCCTGCACATAAAGGCGTTTTATTGGAGTGGCCATTTTTTTAACACAAAACACATGGAAGAACAATTTATCGATAAGCTATTTCACGCCCACAAGGCAGCCAAACAGATTCCTTCCCCGCAAATTGTTTGCCAATGGCTGAACGGCCTGCTAAAATTGCTGTTCCCCGAGCTAGCCGACCAGCGCTATCGCAATAAAAGAGAGTTTAACCAGCAATATCAAAGCGTACGCCTTGAACTATTCCACATCCTGGAAACTATGCAAGCCCAACTACCCGCAGCGGCAGAAGAAATCGAACATATTTTCCAGGACAGGCTGCCGGCGGTACATGGCCTACTGCTGAAAGACGCCCAGGCCATCCTCGACGGCGACCCGGCGGCGGTGAGCCTTACCGAGGTAATCCGTACCTACCCCGGCTTTTTTGCTATCGCCGTATACCGGCTGGCGCACGAGTTTTACAAACTCAAAGTACCCCTCATACCCCGCATTCTCACCGAACATGCCCACGGTCTCACAGGTATTGATATTCACCCTGGCGCCGGCATCGGTGAGCGGTTTTGTATCGACCACGGCACCGGCGTAGTCATTGGCGAAACGGTCATCATCGGCAATGGAGTCAAGATATACCAGGGCGTCACACTCGGCGCGCTGAGCGTAAAAAAGGAAATGGCCCAAACCAAACGGCACCCGACCATTGAAGACGGCGCGGTGATTTACTCCGGCGCCACTATTCTGGGCGGAGAGACCGTAATTGGCCGCAATAGCATAATCGGCGGCAATACCTGGATCACGAGCAGTGTGCCGCCCAATTCGCGTTTGTATTATCAAAATGAAGACGTAAAAACAACCTCGATCTGATGGCTACTATTTTAGATCTCGTCGGCAATACGCCGCTGGTAGAGATACGGCAGGTAATCAAACAACCAGGCGTGTCGGTTTTTGGCAAACTGGAAGGCAACAATCCCGGCGGCAGCGTCAAAGACCGCGCCGCTTACGGTATGATCAAAGGCGCCCTCGACCGGGGGGATATTAGGCCGGGCACAAGGCTCATCGAAGCCACCAGCGGTAATACAGGCATTGCCCTGGCGATGATCGCCCGTATGTTCGGACTCGATATTACGCTGATCATGCCCGATAATTCTACGCTCGAACGGGTGCAAACGATGGAAGCCTACGGCGCCGAGGTGATCCTCACGCCGGCAGCGGCAGGCGGCATCGAGTATTCGCGCCAGTATGCCGACGAACTGGTGGCAAAAGGCGGTTATTTTATGCTCAACCAGTTTGCAAATCCCGACAACTGGGGTATGCACTACCGGACTACCGGCCCCGAAATCTGGCGCGATACGCAGGGCAAAGTCACGCATTTCGTGTCGTCGATGGGTACCACCGGCACTATTATGGGCGTGTCGCGTTATCTCAAGGAGCAAAATCCGGCTATACAAATCGTAGGCGTACAACCCACCGACGGCTCGAGTATACCGGGTATCCGGCGCTGGTCGCCCGAGTATTTGCCCAAAATTTTCGACCCCCAACGCGTAGACCGCGTGATCGACGTGTCGCAACAGGAAGCTACTACGATGATGCGCCGCCTGGCTAAGGAAGACGCCGTTTTTGCCGGTATGAGCAGCGGAGGCGCCGTAGCCGCTGCTGCCAAGCTGGCTCAGGAGCTGGAAGAAGGACTTATCGTGTGTATTATCTGCGACCGGGGCGATCGGTATCTTTCGGCGGGGATTTTTTGACTACAGATTCTGATTGATCAAATTTGGCGGGAATAGGTTCTCCGTGCGGGTCAATTTGGGGATAACCCAAAGTAACATCCACTTCGTCGAGCAATTCTTCCGACAACAAGTGCTCAAAATATTCGGCTTCGTCGTGTACCTGCTCGCCGCTGAGCCCCACCTGGTCGGCCAGGTAAGTTTCCCACAAGCGATGGGCTCGCACCAGCTTGCGCGCAGCGGTTAATCCGCCTGCGGTTAATTCCATTTTTTCTTTGTCGATTAAACCTTTATCGGACAAAACCGATAGCCGGCGTCGAATTTTCAGCGCACCCCACCCGAGTTGTTTGGCAAGCGACTCCACAGTTAGTGCGCCCGCTTGCTGCAAATGAAAAGCCTGCTTGATCAAGTCTTCGATCTCAATACGTCGCCGTAAACGCATTTTTCGCCAGAACTGGAAAATCAAGCCTTTTTCAGGCGCAAATCCGACTGCAAGCAAATAACACAGGGTAGCTACCACGGCCATGGCAGGGCCGGGCGTGGTTTCAAACAGAATAGCCGCCAATAACCCGATTACCGCCGAGGCCAACCCCACAGCGCCGGCGATAACCAATACGACTTGCAGCCGGTTGGACAACAATAAGGCCGTGGATGCCGGAGTGATCAACATGGCCACCACCAAAATAACCCCCACGGTCTGCAATGCCGCTACTACCGCAAAGGAGAGCAACAACATGAGAAAGTAATGGATCATTTTGACTGAAATGCCCATTGTTTCGGCTATTACCGGCTGAAAAGTAGTGGCAAATAAATAGCGGTATAATACGATTATGCTGGCAATAACGTACAGGGTGATGCCCGCAGTGAGGTACAGATCGGCGTTGGCCACGCCCAACACATTGCCGAATAAAAAATCCTTGAGGTCGAGGTGCACACCTTCATTGCGGCTGATCCACGAAATGCCCATGACTCCCACCGAAAACATGGCGGTGAATACGATGCCCACCGCCGCATCATTTTTGGTCTTGACCTTCTGCTGTATCCAGGTGATAGCCACCGCTGCCACCAAACCGGCTAAAACGGCGCCTATGAAAAACCCCATCGCGCTGTAACCTACGATCATAAATGCAAAAACAACCCCCGGCAAGATGGCGTGCGATAGGGCGTCGCCCACCAGCGACATGTTGCGCAGCACGATGAAGCAGCCCAATACGCCGCACATTAATCCTACTAAGGAGGAGGCGATTAAGGCCCGGATGGCCCATTCCTGTTGTAGTATGCTTAGTATGGTATCCATAGGTATGCTGTCTTATCCTGGATACAAAGATAAGTATATTTTTATTAATTAAAATAAATTTTTAGATTAGCCTAAAAATATTATTTTTTTAACCACAGAGTTACACCGTGTTTCGCAGAGGTATAACAGAGGTACAAGGACTCTGTGTTACCTCTGCGAAACTTAGCGTCCTCTGCGGTAAAAAATCCAATGCAAACTAAACGCTTACTCTATCGTATACCTCACCCCCAGGTATATTTCCCTGCCCTTCGTCGGCCCCCAGTTAAAAGCCGTATCAAAATAAGGCCCAAACGGATCCTGCCAGGAGAGAATAGGCCGCAACTGCCTGAAATCAAAGATATTTTCGCAGCCGGCATACACTTCAAACCGGGTCCATACCTTGGTCAACTGCGCGCTGAACACCGAGTAGGGTTTCGAAGTGGCGGGCTGCTGAAATTCCGTGGGGTAGGCGCTGGTATTGGGCAGGCGCTGCGAACCGTACCAGTGCAGGTTGGCGTCGGCCCGCCAGTGTTTTTTGGCCGTTTCGTAGGCCAGCGCGGTCATGAATTTGTGCTTGGGATTGAACGGCAAGGTCTGCTTTTGCTCGCCCTCCATGCGGTATACGTCGAGGTAGTTGTAGGCTACTTTGAACTCTATGCGCTGGTTCCAGCTCAGCTTGGCTTCCAGTTGCGCGCTGTTGGACACCGACTTATCTTCAAAGTTGGCAATGATGGCTTTGGTGGGCTCGGTATCGTAATCGGGGAAAAACTGGTTTTGGAATTGCGTGCGGTAAAAATCGGCCATCAGGGTGAGGGTCCAGGGGTCGGCTATGATGGTGTGGTTCAGGTTGAGCCCCATATTGAGGGCGCGCTCAGGTTTGATGTCTTCCTGGAAAACGATATCCCTGGAGCTGGCCAGCAAGCCGATGTTTTCGCTAAACAGGTTGACGGTGCGGAAGCCCGTGCCTGCGGATAGCCTGATCTGGGTAAACTCGCTGAGTTGGTAGCGCACAAGAGCCCTGGGTGTGAAAAACAAGCCGAAACGCTGATGGTGGTCGAGGCGCATACCCGCGATAATAGAAAACGGCGCAAAGTCGAAATACTGCTCGGCAAAAACGCCGGGGATAAGGTCGCGGCGGTTGTATTGGCCGGCGTAAGTACGTCCCAGCGGCAGTCCGTTGAAATCGATATTTTCTTCATTATGCAAATAGCGGTAGCTCGCTCCGGCTTTCAGGTCGTGTTTGGCGGCCCAGGTATGTTCGTATTGTATATTGGCGTAAGCCATCATTTGCTCGGCATCGTACGAGGTAGCGCCGAAATACGAAGTCTGCTTGTGGTATTGCGCGGAAGCGAGAAGCGTTACCCGGCTGTTGGCGTCAAACAGGTAGCTGGTTTTGGTGTACAACTCCGGTTGGCGGATGTCTACCGTTTGTCCATACACCGTTTTACTGCCCTGGTCTTTGTCTCTGCGATATTGTTGTTGCCCGCCGGTGCGTTGTTCATCCACATAGCGCAACCCGATGCGGGCGGCGAGTCCGCGTTCGCCTTCTTGCTTGTAATCCCATTGGTTAAAAAACGACAGACGCCGGGTCAGCGGCAAGTCGAGAAAATCGTCGTTGTCGCGGTCGATACGCTGGGCCGGTAACACGACGTATGCTGCCGACATATTCGACCAGCTTTTGCCGCGGGTTACATAGCTAGCGTTGTATTGTGTTTCGCCAAAGCTATTGGCATAAGCATTGAGCAGCAGGCGTTCTGCCTCCTCGGCTTCTTTGAATTCCACGTTGATTTGCCCGCTGATGCCTTCAAAACCCTGTAATACCGACGAGGCGCCTTTGGCGACGTATATGTTTTTGATCACAGTGCCCGGTATGGCATTGACACCATAGGTATACGACAAGCCCTGGATGAGCGGCAGTCCATTCACGAGGATTTGATTGTACACCCCCGACAAACCCAGCGTGCGCAGTTCTTTGGCCTGGGTCAACACGTTGGTAGTAATAGCCTGTACGCTGGCGGTAGTTTCAAAACAACCCGACAAGTCGCAACACGCGGCCCGCTTGAGTTCGCCGCTGCTGATTACCTCCACCTTTGCCGGCGAGTCGAGCAGGTAGGTGGCCGAGCGATCGGCGCTGACCTCTACTTCTTCCAGCGTATGCCCCGTGTGCAGAGTTATAAACAACCTGCCGGCAAAACGCACGCGCAGGGTATCGGCGTTGTAGCCTACGAAGCTCGTCACCAGTAACCGCTGTGCCGTATCGGCGGGCAAAAAGAGCTGAAAAGCGCCCTCCTGGTCGGTGGTCACGCCCTGCTCCGGGGCGTGCTGCCAGTGCACGGTAGCGCCGGTGAGAGCAGCGCCTTCGTCATCCACCACTACGCCGGAGAGCATGGGTTGTTGGGCAGCAGCATGCGATCCAAAGATTTGTATTAAACAGATTAGCAGGGCAATGCGGTAGCGCATGAGATTGTTGTTTTATGGGTACAAAGATATTTTTTTAACCACAGAGTTTCACGGAGTTTACACGGAGTTACACGGAGCTAGATTTTGACTCTGTGGAACTCCGTGTAAACTCCGTGAAACTCTGTGGTTAAACTAAAGCCGCATATCCCACTTATAAAATTCCCACCCCCACCTCAAAAAAAACTTAGTTTAGAAATCAAACTAAGTCAACTTTTTTCGCAACTTTGCGTTACAATTATTCCAAAACACACTGCCATGACCTCGCTTGCAATTGCAGAAAAGCAACTGGCCGACACCGGCTTCCTCGACGTAGACATCGACCCTACCCTCGACCTTTTTGAAGAAATTCAAAAGTTGAAAAAGGAAAAAAACGCCATCATCCTGGCGCATTACTACCAGGAATCCGAGATACAGGACATAGCAGACTACATCGGCGACAGCCTGGGGCTTTCGCAAAAAGCAGCCTCAACAGACGCTGATATGATCGTTTTTGCGGGGGTACACTTCATGGCAGAGACGGCCAAAATGCTTTCTCCGCACAAAAAAGTGCTTTTGCCCGACCTGAAAGCCGGGTGCTCGCTGGCCGATTCCTGTCCGGCGCCGCTGTTCCGGCAATTCAAGGAGAAACACCCCGGCCACGTGGTAGTGAGTTATATCAACTGCACCGCCGAGCTCAAAACGCTCACCGATATCTGCTGCACCTCTACCAACGCCGTGCAGATCATCGAAAGCATACCCAAAGACCAGCCCATCATTTTTGCCCCGGATATCAACCTGGGCCGCTACCTGGTGAAAAAAACCGGACGCGACATGGTGTTGTGGAACGGCTCGTGTATGGTGCACGAAATTTTTTCGCTCGAAAAAATCACCAAGCTCAAGCAGCGCCACCCCAACGCAAAGTTCATCGCCCACCCCGAGTGCGAAACAAAAGTATTGGACCTGGCCGACTTCATCGGCTCCACTACCGGCCTGCTGAAATACACCATTAATAACGAAGCTACGGAGTTTATCGTAGCCACCGAATCGGGCATCCTCCACCAGATGGAAAAAGCCTCGCCGCACAAAACCTTCATCCCCGCGCCGCCCAACAATGCCTGTGCCTGCAACGAATGCCCGCACATGAAGCGCAATACGCTCGAAAAACTCTATGTGTGCATGAAATACGAGCAGCCCGAGATCATCCTGCCCCAATGGGTTATCGACGAAGGCCGCGCCTGCATTGACCGCATGCTGGATATTTCGGCGAAAGCCGGATTAGTAGGATAAGAAACACCGCTACCCAATTGACACAACACACCTTTTGCCGCATTTGCGAATCGCTGTGCGGGCTGGAAGTTACCCTCCAGGAGGGTCAAATCACCAAAATAGAACCCGACGAAGCCCACGTGGCCACGCGCGGCTTCGGTTGTCCGAAAGGACTCAAGCAACACCACTTGTTTAATTCGCCCGACCGGCTTCGCTACCCCATGCGCCGCACTTCGGAAGGCTGGCAGCGCGTAAGCTGGGATGAGGCCTTGGGCGGCATCGGCGGCAAAGTGCAGCAATTGCTGCGCGACCACGGCCCCCAGTCGATCGCCATGTACGTGGGCACGGCTGCCGGCTTCGGCGTGTTGCACCCGGCTTTTGCACAGGGTTTTATGCAGGGTATCGGCTCCAAAAACATGTACGCCTCGGCCACCCAGGATTGCAGCAACAAATTTGCGGTAGCAGAACATCTATACGGATTTCCCTTTACGCAGCCGTTCCCCGACCTGCACCACACCAACTGCCTCATCGTAGTGGGCGCTAACCCGGTAGTGTCGAAATGGAGTTTCCTACAGGTGCCCAACCCCAGCCTACACCTCAAAGAAATAGAGCGCCGAGGTTGCCGCATCTACTTCGTCGATCCGCGCAAAACGGAGTCGGCCAAGGTAGCCGGTCAGCACGTGTTCATCCGACCGGGTACCGACGTATTTTTCTACCTCTCTTTCCTGCACGAACTCATCCACAGCGGGGGCGTCAACCGAACCAAAGTGGAGACCTACATGAAAGGCTACGCCGAACTCGCTGCCCTGGCCGAGCAATGGCCGCCCGAGCGCAGCGCTACCGTCACCCACATCGAACCGACGCTGCTGCGGCAAATGGTGGCTGACTACCGCCAGGCCGACGGCGCGGCGCTGTATTGCTCCACCGGTGTCAACATGGGTGGCAACGGCCTGCTCGCCTTTTGGATACAGGAGTGCATCAACGCCATCTCCGGCAACCTCGACCGCACGGGCGGCATGCTGGTGAGCAAGGGCGTGATTGATTTCCCGAAATTCGGCAGTAAGCAGGGCCTGCTCATGCGCAAAGACCGCTCGCGGGTGGGCAACCTGCCTTCGGTCAACGACGCCTTCCCCGGCGCCGTGCTGGCCGACGAAATCCTGACCCCCGGCCCCGGACAGATCAAAGCCCTCTTCGTCACCGGCGGCAATCCGCTCATCACGATGGCCAATTCCAACCGCCTGCGGGAGGCTTTTAGCCAGCTCGAACTGCTCGTCACCCTCGACATACTACCCACAGAAACCGCCTCCATAGGCCACTTCATGCTGCCCTGCACCTCGCCCATGGAGCGCCCCGACCTGCCGTTTATTTTTCCGTTGATGCTGGGCTTGCAGGCCAAGCCCTACCTACAGGCCACCCGCGCCGTCGTCAAACCCGACGGAGAACAACGCGACGAGGCCACCATCTACCTTGATCTGGCGCGCGCCAGCGGGGTCAACCTCTTTGGGTCGGCGGTGGCCCAGCGATTCTTTCAATTGGCCAAGTGGTGGCATAGTCTGCGAAAGCCCAAAAACGCCCAGCCCTCCCTGCCCCAGGAATGGCTGCTCAACCTATTGCTGAAAATCACCCGCCAGCCCGGTTTCCGGCGCCTGCTGCGCAACCCGCACGGGCTGCTGCGCCCGGGCCACCAGGCTCATAGTTTCCTGGGCAAACGCGTGTACACCCCCGACGGCAAGCTCAACCTGTCCCCTGAGCCCATGCTGGAACAAAGCAAACGCCTGGAGCTCGATTTCCAAACCGAGTTGGCCACCCAACACCAGTTCAGGCTCATCACCAAACGCGCCGTGACCACCCACAACTCCTGGACCCACAACTTCGAAGAATTCGTAGCCGGCGAGCGCTACACCAACTACCTCTACATGCACCCCGCCGACGCCGAGCGCCTCGGCCTCCAAAACAAAGATTTGGTCGACGTTAGCTCGGCCACGGCCACCGTCCGCCTCCCCCTCAAACTGCTTGCCGACCTGATGCCCGGCACGGTGGCTTTGCCGCACGGCTGGGGGCACCAGGCTTCGCTGCAACGCGTGGCTGCGGCTACCCACGGCGTAAACGTGAATATTCTCGCTGCGGATAGCACAGCGGGTGTAGAAATGCATTCGGGAATGGTGCGGCTTACGGCGATACCTGTGCAGGTTAAAGCTGCCGGGGGGCCGAGGGCGCATAGTTGGTCGGGGTTGGCGGAGGATCGGTGGTGAGAGGGAGTGAGGGCGTGAGTGAGCGACTGGAAGGAGTCCCGTACCGACAAGGGAGGTCGGGAAGAGGGAGTGATCAGGGACTATCGGACTTTTGGACTATTAGACTGACGGCGAAAAGAACAAGGTCTCACATCTCACAAAATTTGCCATTCAGGCAAAAACGATTATTTTTGTAGCAAGCCTGTAGTTGGAATGAAAATTTGTATGCTATCCATGCAAGTAAAAGATAATTCGCACATGGCCATTTGCACAGAATCTTTTGATGCTTCCTTTTCTGTGCTTATCAAGCAGGTGCTGTGTGCGTGGTGGAACCCGGAATTACGTGGTAATGAAAGCGGCAAGTCTATGTACGGGATTAAAACCCCTTGGATGATATTGAGTAGTAGATAATATAAATTATTTAGTGAAGAATGATCAAAGTACATTACAGAAATACACGCCATACAGAGCCGGGAATGCAAAAGTTAAACGAAATTATTATGCATAATGCATTGAAAATAAATAGATTATAGAATTATTGTGTTATCAAACAACCTCAATTTTTTTAGTAACTTGGCGAGCTTAAAAGAAATTTTAATGGCGCCAAGTT
>Ga0209573_1001124_pt1 | contig 44138 bp, 28 predicted proteins | sample TNRBio252014_DNA_FD_185870 | JGI IMG/M metagenome (GOLD analysis project Ga0209573, IMG submission 185870) | Wastewater treatment Type I Accumulibacter community from EBPR Bioreactor in Madison, WI, USA - TNR Reactor_6/25/2014_ DNA (SPAdes)... | ecosystem: Engineered > Bioreactor > EBPR >...
TCCTCCAGGCGCTGCTCTCCACCACCGCCGCCTTCCCGCCGGACACGCAAAAGCTCCTCCTCGCCAAGCGGATGCTCTGCCCCACGCTTCAGTCGATCTTTCGCCGCTCCAACAAGATGGTGCAGACGCCCGAGGACTACTTCACCGGCAAAGCGCACCCCGTGGTCTTCGACGGCACGCAGATCGACGAGGAAAAGATGGTGCGCACCGCCCATGAGATGACACCGGAGAAAATCCCGCCCGTGGTCATCATGCAGATCATTGAGGAGACGAAGATCGAGGCCGGAAAGCACTACTTTGAGCACGCTGGCTCGTATCCCTGGCAGCTCGCTGACACGCCCGCCTCCATCGCCCGTGTTTTGCGTGGCAACGAGGCCGAGCACGGCCTGCTCATCAGCCTCGAAAAGACCCTCAACCCCGTCAAAGGCCCGGTCCAGATGCGCGCCGCGCTGCTCCAGGGCGATCCGCGCTTCGTCAGCATCGAAAGCGCCCCCGACAAGCCCGTCATGCGCATCCGCGTCCGCTGGCAGCCGCCCGTGGTCAACAACACCGGCATTCGCAGCCACCGCATCGACATCGGCCTCTTCGCCGATAACGGTGCCAGCATCAGCGCTCCTGCCATTCTCAGCTTCTACATGCTGCCGAATGAAATGCACTTCTACGATGAGCAGGGCCGCGTTTCCGAAATCCACTACCAGACGCACAATCCCGACTTCGGCCTCCCTTCCACTGACACCGATCAGCGCTGGATCAAAGTCCTCCTGGCCTTCAGCCTCAAAGACACCAACCTCCGCAGCCGTCTGCTGGATCAAATCCTCACCCCCGCCGAGCGCAATGGCCTGCAAAAACTCTATCTCGGCCTCAAACCACAATCCGATGCCCTCGCCGCCGCAGAACGAGACGAAAAACGCAAAGACGAGGCCGCCAGGCTCCGCAACCAGCTTGGCGAGGCCGTTCGCACCGCCGTGAACGCCCGGCTTGAAAACACCACCGGCCTCACCGCCCGCCAGACCATCGAAAAAGTCCTGCACGCCATCGCCAGTTTTCATCCCTTCTACCTCGGTTCCCAGCGCGAGCTCGACGCCCTCGCCACCGCCTCACCCAAGGCCACCGCCGTCGCCGATGTCCGTGCCGAGCTTCACCGCCTTATCATGCAAGGCGTCCTCGTCGAGCAGGCCTCCGGCCAGATCGACACCATGTCCCCGCCGGACAAGCTCTCCCTTGGCGAGCGTCACATGCTGCGCGGCCTCAATCTCACCCTGCTCAGCCAGGTGCTCTTCCCCGATGTCCTGGAGCGCTCCACCGCCCCCGCCTACGTCAGTCCGCGCCTCACCACACCAAAGCAATGGCGCGATGTTTATCGCTATGATCCCGACTCCGGCCAGCGCCTCGGCTGGATTCGCTACGCCAAGGCCCGCATCGCCAACTTCGACGCCGAAGGCCGTCTGCTGCCAGACGGCCCCAAAGGCAAGTCCATCCCCGTCATTTACCTCAAGGACGAAAACGCCACCCTCATCTGGCAGCCCCAGGCCGAACCCGCACCTGTCTCGCCAAAGTAACCCTCAAGTGGCTCTTGCGGTTAGCCTGCTTGCTAGTTCGTTCACCCCCTATGAAACGCCCCTGGAAAGATGTCTCCACACCGCTGCGGGACGGCATGATTCACTGGCCCGGCGATCCCGAGTGCAAAATCACCCGCGTGAACCGCATGGAGGACGGCGCGGTGTGCAATCTGACCCACCTCTCCATGAGCGCCCATACCGGCACGCACATGGACGCGCCACGCCACTTCATCGCCGATGGCATCACGATGGAGCAACTGCCCTTCGAGGCCGTCATCGGCCGCTGCCGGGTCTTCGAGCTCGACTGCGAAGACCAGATCACCGCGGACGACCTCAAAAAGCTCCGGCTCTCCAGCGGCCAGCGGGTGCTCTTCAAGACGCGCAATTCGACGCGAAGCTGGTCCATGAACGAGTTCGATAAGGACTTCGTCTCCCTCCGCTCGGACGCGGCGCAGTATCTCGCCGACCAAGGCGTCATGACCGTCGGCGTGGACTACCTCAGCATCGGCGGCTTCAACAAAGACGGCGTCGAAACCCATCAGATCATGCTCGGTGCCGGCATCTGGGTGATCGAAGGCCTCAACCTCTCCGACATCAAACCCGGCTACTACGAACTGATCTGCCTGCCCCTCAAACTCGAAGGCGCGGACGGCGCCCCGTGTCGCGTGGTGCTGCGTTAACCGCTGATTTCTTTGGGCGGGTCCATCTTTCTTCAACTGCTCCTCTAAATTGCCGCGTCGAGGTGGAGAAAGAAAGGGGCGAGAGTCGGTTCGAGAATAAGCATCACGGCAAAGGCCAAAAAACGGTACCCGCAGGTCCAGGCGAGAGCCAGCAGGCAACACCACCCGGGAAGATCAACGGCATACCTGTCTGCTTGAATTCTTCGCGATTGGGGTTGTCAAATTTTTGCCTGTCCCCGTTTCCGTTTCTTGATCAGTTCTATTGGTTGGCTTGGGGGTTCATTCCAAATCTTATATGCTTAAAAAATCGGCGATGGTCTCGAATGCCGGCTTTAAAAACTCATCATGGTCCCGATCGGCATCCGAGGTGTATTCCTCGTGAGAGAACTCGAATAGTATTCCCTCCACCCCTTTAACATTAACATATCCCATAACGTCTCCGTTGCCCCAGTCGAAAAAAGGAAAAAACGCATTGGCGAGAGTAGGGTGTGTATCCTCAAACCACTGAACGACGTTGCGTTTAAACTCAATCAACTTGCCACTGGGCACGAAACTCCAAGACACGCTTCCGTCATCCATCCTGATCCCGACTCCGTCGTGCAACTCATACAAGCTGAAAAACTCCTTCGACCACTTGAAGTCACTTTGGCGCTTCAGATCTGAGATCGCTGGCTTTGACATGCCTGCATTGCAAAACAGCGCGCCTTGCGATGGCTTTCCGTAGTGCTTTGAGTGTCTGGTTGAGAGCAATTTATACCACTTGTTCATAATTCACGTTTTAATATTGGGGAAACTGGGTCAGGCAACTGCTTGACAAAAGTGCGGCATTTATGAGTTCGGTGCATCGACTTCCTCCAGCTATTGAGGCCGACCCTTCCTTGCAACAGCGAGGGTGCTGGGTGCGCCTCGCGATGGACGCTCACTCGCACGCCTGTCGTGCACAGCTCCCAGCCGGCCACGAATCATGTCCTCTGGGGATTCCGAGTTCTGCAAATGGATGCGACATTCAGTGCCATCCCTCACAATGCGCTAAAATGCCAGCGAGAAAGACGATGGAGAAGGCTTCCCGCATCGTTCATCCACCGTTCCCCATGAAACCTCTCCTGCTCTTTCTCCTCCTCACCACCTTCGCCGCTGCGGAAACAATCCAAACCGACCTCCTCATCGTCGGCGGCACCGAGTCGGGCTGGGCGGCGGCGATTCAGGCGGCGCGGATGGGATGTAAGTCGATCACTGTGGTGCATGACGGACCGTGGCTCGGCGGGCAATACACGGAGCAGGGACTGGTGTGCGTGGATGAGAGCAAGGGCGCGGGCAAGATCGGCTGGGGGCCGGACTGGCATCCGATGAAGCGCTCGTTTCATCGCTTCGGCCTGTTCAAGGAGCTGATGGATCGCATCGAGATGCTCAACACGAAGAAATACGGCTCGCCGATGCCCGGCAGGCCGATGCATGGGCCGACCACGTTTCGTCCTGCGGAAGCGGAGGGGATTTTTCGTGAGATGCTTCAGCCTTACATCGCGAGCGGGCAAGTAGTGCTGAAGTTGAATCACATTCCCGTCGCGGCGCTGAAGTCGGGGAGCGCAGTCACTGGCATGACGTTTCGCTCGGACAAAGGCGGCGAACTGGAAGTGAAGGCAGCGCTCACCATCGACGCGAGTGATTGGGGCGATGTCGTACAACTCAGCAGCACTGAGTTTGAAGTCGGACCCGACCCGAAGTCGCGCTACGGCGAGCCGAATGCGCAGGAAGACATCTCCGTGAATCCACCGAACGAGATGAACCCGATCACCTGGACGCTCATCGTCGAGGAAGGCAAAGACGAGACGCCGATCCCTCAGCCGCCGCATTACGATGTGCGCCGCTACTGGGGCACCACGCAGTTCGGCAAGAAGGAGGCGTCGAAGGTAAAGTGGGAGCGCCCGATCCGTCCGAGCAACATGGCGCCGTGGCCACCGAAACGACGCGAGTCAGCACGGCAGGGCACCATCCTCTCCATGCGCCGCATCGTGGAGGGCACGACGAGCACGGATGGCATCACCTCGGCGCTCATTTGCTACTCGAACGGCCAGGATTATCCGCTGGAGCGACTGCCGAAGCATGTGAGTGATGCGCTGGAGACCACGGAGCGTGGCGCGGCGATGAAGAACCTCGTTTTGATGAACCGCGAGCAGCGCCAGATCGTGTTCGAGGACTGCAAGGCGCACTCGCTCGGCCTGTTGCATCATTTGCAGACGACGGTGCATGACCGCGCCCCGGACAAGAAAAACAGTCTGCGGCGCTATCATCTCAGCACCGAGTTTGGCACGCCGGATCATCTGCCGATGAAGCCCTACATCCGCGAAAGCCTGCGGCTGAAGGCGCTCTACACGATGCGCCAGCAGGACAGCCTCGTGGAGGATGCGAATCCCAAGTCAGCGAAGGAGACCTTCGCCAAGGTCATGTATCCCGACGGCGTCTTCGCCTGGCAGTTCCATTACGACTTCCACGACACCGGCCGCGCCTATTTGAAAGCGGAGGGCGACTCCGGCCCGTGGACGCACTACGGCAAGCCCGGGCGCGACATCCACCACCTCAGCGAACGCAGTGTCTTCCCGCTTCGCAGCCTCATCCCGGTGAAGATGGACGGCTTGATCGGCGCGCAGGGCAATGTGGGCTTCAGCAGCATCGTGAGCAGCGCGATCCGTCTGCATGATCATCGCATCCACATCGGTCAGGCAGCAGCAGCGCTCGCGGTGATGGCCTTGAAGCATCAAACGCAGCCGCGTGACCTTGCGTGGAATCGTTCGCACCTTGAAGAAATCCAGCACGCCCTCTGTGGCGGCACTGAAGGCGTCCCCATGCTGCTCTGGCCCTGGCGCGACCTCCCCGCCGATCACACCGCATTTGTGGCGATCAATCGCCTGAGCGCTCGCGGCCTCATCCCCGCCGCGAGAGATGAAGTGGACTTCCAACCCGATGCCCCAGCGATTAGGGAGTGGCGTGATGAAGTGCTGAAGCGATGCACCGGCTACGACTTCAATCTGCTCGTCGGCGACAAGCTCACGCGTGGTGAGTTTGCCAACGCGCTCTGGAATGCGATCAAAGACCAGCCCGCACCCGCTTGGAAACGCCAGAAGCCCGATGATGCCGACGCGGACGGCATTGCCGACCTCGACGATGCGCTTCCCTTTTCTGCGGATGCGCATAGCTGGCCGTGAGCGCAAGACGGCTGAAGACTGGGCGTTAAACGGTGCCAACGCGTCCTGTCATGAAACACATCCTACTCCTCGCCTCCCTGCTGATCGCTCCGCTATCTGCACTCCATGCTGCCGAATCCAAGCCAAACATCGTCTTCATCATCGCTGATGATCTCGGTTGGACGGACGTGGCTTTTCACGGTGGCAATGCGCCCACGCCTCATCTTGATCGACTGAAAAGCGAGGGCGTCGAGCTCACGCAGCACTACGTCGCTCCAGTGTGCAGCCCTACTCGGACCGGATTGATGACGGGCCGCTGCTGGAGCCGGTTTGGCGTCACCACGCCGGTGAATAATCGTGCGCTGCCGTGGGATACCGTCACGTTGCCGCGCGCGCTAAAGACCGCGGGCTACGACACCTGTCTCACGGGCAAGTGGCACCTGGGTTCCAAACCCGAGGAGGGACCGAATCACTTCGGCTTCGATCACTCTTATGGTTCGCTCGCAGGTGGCGTCAGCCCGTGGAATCATCGCTACAAGCAGGGGCCGTTTTCGGCCACCTGGCATCGGAATGAAAAGCTCATCGAGGAGGAAGGTCACGTTACCGACCTCATCGCGGCGGAAGCAACGAAGTGGATCGAGTCGCGCGGTGACGCGCCGTTCTTCCTCTACGCGCCTTTTACCGCCGTGCATCTGCCGGTGAAGGAGCCTGCGGAATGGGTCGCGCGCGTGCCCGCCGGAATCACTGGCGATGTGGCGCGTCACTACGCGGCCTCGGTGATGCATCTCGACGATGCCGTGGGGCGCATCATCACCGCGCTGGAGAAGAAAGGCCGCCGTGAGAACACGCTCCTCGTTTTCACCAGTGACAACGGCGGCAGCACCTCGGAGAACAACGATCTCAAGTATCCCGACGACAATTGCCCGAGCGGCAAACTTCCCGGCAACAACCTGCCGCTTCGTGGCCAAAAGGGCAGCGTCTATGAAGGCGGCACCCGCGTGCCCACGCTGCTGTCATGGCCCGCGAAGCTGAAGCCTAGCACCTTCGCAGGCATTGCACAAATCACCGACTGGATGCCCACGTTCTGCACGCTCGCCGACGCAAAACAAGAGAAGGATTTGAAATGGGACGGCATCAATCTCTGGCCGCAGCTCAGCGGCACGGAGCCGGTGAAACCGCGCGCGATCTACACCACCGGCCCCGGCTTTAACGCACGCGCCGTGCGTGATGGCGACTGGAAACTCATCGTCGCCCGCAAAGGCGCAGCGAAGAAGGCCGATGCACTCGCTGCGGAAACCACCGAGCTTTACGACCTCGCCACTGATCCGAACGAAACCACCGACCTCGCCGCGAAGATGCCTGAGAAAGTCACCACGTTGCGCGCACGCATGGATGAGCTTGCCAAAGCAGATCGCGATTCCGTGGTGAAGGACTGACCGATTCTATACTTCACGTCATCAGGTTTTGTGAATCCATCTTCCGGAAAAGCAATGGACAGCAGAATGGGGACAGCAGAATAAAAAACTCAATTCTGTTGTCCCCCATTCTGCTGTCCCAACGGATTTCCGCGCGAACTACGCTGCCATCGGCATCCATCAGACGAGCGACACCGAGCTGTCGATGTTTCTCACCGGCGGACGCCGCTACACGCTGCGGCTGGATGGCTTCGTCTCCGTGAACGCTCCGCTCGCAGGCGGCGAGTTCATCACCAAGCCCTTCACCTTCTTCGGCACCACGCTGGACATCAACTACTCCACCAGCGCCGCCGGTCAGATCCGCGTCGAGGTGCAGGACGCGGAAGGCAAAGCGCTCCCTGGATTCGCGCTGGATGACTGCCAGCCGATCTACGGCGATCACATCTCACGCATCGTGAAATGGAAGGCCGGTGAGGATGTCGGCGCTCATGCGGGAAAGCCCGTGCGCCTGCGTTTTGAAATGAGCGATGCGGATTTGTTCTCTCTTCAGTTTCGTCGCTCCACGGACAAGTGAGATTGGGATGGTGTCAAACGGCCAAGTTGACACCTCTCGTGAGTAGCCTCAATGTATCAACATGACAGCCACGATTCAAAAATGGGGCAACAGCCTCGCACTGCGCATTCCGCTTGCCGTCGCGAAGCAGATTCACGTCAAGGAAGGCGATCCCGTCACTCTGAAAGTCGGAGCCGCGGGACTCACCGTGAAGGCCGCGCCCAAGAAGCTCAATCTCGATGACCTGCTCGACAAGCTGACACCTGAGAACCTGCATCCTGCCACCGACTGGGGAGCAGACGTTGGCCGGGAGGTTCTGCCACTATGAAGTCCAAGACACCTCCCGTGCCCGAACTCGGCACCCTCGGCTGGCTGGTGTTTGATCCCCAGGCAGGCCGCGAGCAGTCTGGTCGTCGCCCAGCCATTGTGCTCAGTCACACGCGCTACAACGAAAAGACCGGCCTCGCCGTCTTCTGCCCCATCACCAGCAAGGCGAAAGGCTACCCCTTCGAGCTCGCCGTCCCGGCTGGCCTGCCCGTTGGCGGTGTCGTGCTTTGCGATCACGTCCGCTCGCAAGATTGGAAAGAACGCAAGTGGCAGCCCATCTGCAAAGTGCCGCTCAGCTTCGTGCAGGAAGTGTTGGCGCGGACACTGACGTTGTTTGATGTGCCTTTGTAGAACTTGTGAACCGACTTCGTCTGCAAAGCCACAGCTCTGAGATTTCGTTTCACTCCTTGATAACCAGTTGCTTTCGGACTCCAATAGGAAGCCCTCACACGAGGGGTTTCGCACCCATAATGTCACGATTTTCGTCATCTGAGCTGGCTATGCCTGAACTCTTCTCCCCGGAGGTTTTCCTGGGGGCGGAGGTCGAGCGCATGAAGACGAGCGGCGACCTGGAACGCGGGGTCGTTTACACGCGATCCGAGGTGGTGAACTTCATTCTCGATCTGACGGGATACACCTCTGACAAGCCTCTTTGGCAAAAGCGGCTGTTGGAGCCATCGTTTGGCTCGGGTGACTTTCTGCTGCCTGCTTTGACTCGCTTGCTGGAAGCCGCAAAACGTGATCAAAAGCCAGCAAGAGAGCTTGTGGATGCTGTGCGGGCTGTGGAACTCCATCGCGAAACATTTGAGGCAACCAAGGAGCTTGTGATCAAGCTGCTTCAAGATGCAGGTGTTTCCAAAAGCGATGCCGCCATGCTTGCGGGCAAGTGGTTGATCAACGGCGACTTTTTGCTGGAGCCGTTCACCGCGAGGTTTGATGCCGTGGTGGGCAATCCACCTTATGTGCGGCAGGAGATGATCGCCGCACCGATGCTGGCCGAATATCGCAAGCGCTACACCACGCTCTATGATCGGGCCGATTTGTATGTGCCCTTCATTGAGCAGTCGCTTCGGCTTCTCTCGAAGGATGGCTTGCTTGGATTCATCTGCTCGGACCGCTGGATGAAGAATCGCTACGGTGGCCCGCTGCGTCAGATGATCTCGGCAGGCTTCACGCTGAAGTATTACGTCGATATGGTCGGCACGGCGGCTTTTCAGAGCGAGGTCATCGCTTATCCGGCCATCACCGTCATCGGGCGCGGCATCAGTGGCCGCTGCCGTATCGCTCATCGGCCTGAAGTTTCTGTCGAGGCGTTGAGAGGTTTGCATTCTCGACTCGCCGGATCGCCCAAGAACTTCAACGGAACGGTGGTCGAGATGCCGTGCATCGCGAAAGGTGATGACCCATGGCTGCTGGAGGCGGATGCACAGCCTTCCCTGGAGCTGGTGCGTCGTCTGGAAGCAGAGTTTCCGACTTTGGAAGAAGCAGGATGCTCGGTGGGCATCGGAGTCGCCACCGGAGCCGACAAAGTCTTCATCGGAGCCATGGATGAGCTGGATGTGGAGGACGAGCGCAAGCTGCCGCTCGTGATGACTCGTGACATGCGTCAGGGCGTCGTCGAATGGCGCGGCCTCGGTGTGGTGAACCCCTTTGAAGAAGACGGGTCGCTGGCTGATTTCTCCCGCTATCCACGCTTTGCCGCTTACATGGAGAAACACGGCGAAACGCTGAAGGCGCGACACTGCGCCCAGAAGGCAAACGGTTCCTGGTATCGCACCATCGACCGCATCACGCCTTCGCTCGCCCAAAAGCCGAAGCTGCTAATTCCTGACATCAAAGGTGACGCGCACATCGTGCTCGAAGACGGCAAACTGTACCCGCATCACAATCTTTACTTCGTCTTGTCCAAAGAATGGCCGCTGCCTGCGCTTCAAGCCGTGCTGATGGCTGGCATCGCTCATTTGTTCGTCCGCGCTTACTCCACGAAGATGCACGGCGGCGCAATGCGGTTTCAGGCGCAGTACCTTCGCCGCATCCGGCTTCCCAAGTGGGCTGACATTCCTACCAAGACTCAGAAACAATTGTTGATCGCCGTGGAGGCCAAAGATGCCTCCGCCATCCTCAATGCGACGGCTGTGATCTATGGCATGACGCCTGATGAGCTGGCTCACCTCACCCCAGCGACCTGAATGCCTCTCGATCTCGCCAATTACGAACTTCGCACTCAAGCTGCGGTGAAAACTTTCTGGACGGGACGATATGATGCCGTTCAAAAGCAGGCGGCATCCGGCAAAGCCGATCAAGGAGAACGCGGCGCCGTCACGTCTGGCAAGAACATGAATGGCTTCATCGCCTTGGTGCGTGATCTCGTCCATGCGAACGGCTTGAAGGGCGCGGAGATTTTTCTCGATCGCAGAGCGCTCACCTTGCCCGGCTACTTCCGCCCGACGAAGCTCTGGGACATGGTGATCATTGATCGCGGCACGCTCGTCGCCGCAATGGAGTTCAAATCGCAAGTCGGACCATCCTTTGGCAACAACTTCAACAACCGCGCCGAAGAATCCATCGGCACCGCTCACGACTTCTGGACGGCTTACCGCGAAGGCGCTCTTGGCGAGATCCCGCGTCCGTTTCTTGGCTGGATGGTGCTCGTCGAGGACGCTCCAGGCTCCCGCAACCCAGTGCGTGATGCCTCACCGCACTTTCCCGTCTTTCCCGACTTCCGCGATGCGTCCTACATCGAGCGCTATCACATTCTCTGCAAACGTCTGGTTCAAGAGCAGCTCTACACCGCCGCTGCCACGCTCGCCTCACCACGCACAGCGATCAAAGACGGAGCATTCACGAGTTTCAACGATCAGACCAGCCTGAGCGCTTTCGTGACGACTCTCGCAGGACACATTGCGGCAGCGGCGGCGCGATGATCTCCCCCGACCAGTTTGAGCTGCGATAACCGCCTCCGGCCATTGGCCGGGATGAAATGGGGAGCCTGTGGCGACGTTGTGAGTGCGGCCGAAGCAGCATCATGAAACCCATCCTCCCTGTTTTACTCATTCTCTGTGTGCAACACGGCTCGTTGGTAAAAACCAGCGCTGCCGCGCCGCCACCTCATCCGGCGGTGGGACAGCGCTATGTGCCGGTGGATGTGCGCTGGGACGCGCCGCTCTATGCCACGTCCTTTGACAACGATTCGCTGGACGACTGGGTGCTCGAGGGTGGCAAGTCCATGAAGATCGCGGACGGCAGGCTGGTGCTGGAAACCACGCCGGGAGAGGCCGTGCGAAAGCCGACGGACAATCACCTCGTCTGCTGGCTGCGGCGGGAGATCCCGGCGGATTTTTTGCTCGAGGTCCGCGTCTGCCCGCAGGACCGCAACCGGGGGCTGAACATCCTTTTTTTCAGCGCACGCGGCCGGGGCGGGGAGAGCGTCTTCGCACCGCAGCTCCAGCCGCGCACGGGTCTGTTCGGAAATTACACGCATGGCGACTTGAACAACTACCACGCCTCGTATTGGGCCGGCGATCGCGGCGCGGCGCACATGCGGAAAAATCACGGCTTTGCGCTCGTCGCCACGGGTGATGATCTCGTGCGGTCCGCCGCGCAAGGCTCCTTCCAGACGGTGCGCCTGCACAAACGCGGCGGCACGATCCGGCTCATGGTGGATGACATCATCTCCGTGGCCTACGACGACGATGGGAAGACGCACGGCCCGGTCTGGACGCACACCGGCTGGATCAGTCTGCGCCAGATGGCCCACACAGTCCGCTGTGATTACGACGACCTGAAAATCTTCCCCCTGACGCCTTCAAATCCATGAACCACCTCGCTCCCCTCTCCCGCCGTGAAGTGCTCCATCGCGCCCTCCAGGCATCGCTCGTCGTCGCCGCTGCTGGAGGTCGGATGCCGTGTGGTGCTGCCGCGCCGCGCGATGATGAAAGCCTCGCGGATCGCGTTTCTGATGCGGCCATCGCCCGGCGCAAGCAGCGCGTCTTGCGCGCCATCGCCGCCGCCCCCAGCTTCAATCCGAAGAAGCCGAATCCGCGCTATCAATACGCTGTGGCTGGCGCACGGCTCGCGCTCGATCCGGCCGATGCCGTCGTGCTCGACTATGTGCGGCGCGTGGCCGGATTTGACGATCACTTTGGCTATCACGGTCTGGCCGTGCTCTACGCCCGCTTCGGCAAGGGATGGGACGCGGAGCTGCTCGCCGCCGTCCGCGCCAGCGTCACTGGCTGGGAGGGCTTCCTCGCTGGCGGCACGGAAAATATCGTGGCGACGCGGCGCGGTTCCGGCCTCATCTTTGGCGAGAGTTTCCCGGATGAAATCTTCCACCACGGCCTCACGGGCCGGCAGCTCGCGGCGGAGTGCAAAGACTACCTCAGCCGCTTTGGCCGCGCCGTTTTCGCGGGGTCAATGTGCGAGTATCTCTCCCCCATCTACCTGCCCGTCAGCAGCGGGCCTTTCGTGAATGTGGCGGAGCATTCCCGCGATGACGAAGCGCGGCTCATGGCCGAGGCGCTGCGCGACTGGATGTTCGCGGATCTGGCGCTCAACACCTTCGAGTGCAGCGCCGTGGCCCCGTTTCAGCGTGACAAAGGCCTGTTCAAAGACACCTACCAGCAGTCCATCCCCGCCGGGATCACGCAATGGGTCTCGTGGCTGTTTTTCGGCGGCGGCAATATCGCGGAGGGTGACGGCCCCTTCACCGAGGGCACTCAGCCCTACCATCCGCCTGCGGCCTTTCACGCGCTCTCCGCATGGGCGCCGCATCCGGTCATCCGTCATCTCGCGGTGAAGCGAGTCGCGCTGCCTTACTCGGTGCGGCAGGCGCGGTCGGCGTTTTTGCATGTCTATCCGGCCATGTTGAGTCCTTACGGGAAGCAAATAACCAGCGAAGTGAAGCCAGGCAAGGCGGACAAAAACGCCAAACTCGCCGCTGCCATTGCCGCCGCCGAGACGCCGAACGAAGTCCTCCGCCGCGAGCTGCGCAGCGTTTACTTCGATGCGGACTACGCCATCGGCGCCGGTTACTTCCGCACCGCGCCGGAGGACCCGCTCACGCGCACCATCGTCCCTTTCGGCGTGTGGTGGCGCAGCGTCAGCCGGAACAACTTCCTCCTCATCGCCCACCCCTTTTGGTTCGCCGAACTGCCGGGAGACGAGGGCGAGCCACCGCTCGGCGATGAAGACTGGCTGGGCGGCAGCCCCTTTTGCCGCGCCGTCCATCACGAGAATTCCGTCATCCTCCTCTACGACCTGCCTGCCGCCGATCCCTATGTCGATGTCCCCGTCGGTGGCAGTGAAAAAATCCGCGTGCAGCGCTCCGGCAAGGTCATTCAGTCCGTCTATGCCTATGTGCCGGAGACCGTCCACGAGATCACCGAGAGCGGCGGCATTTTCTTCATGCGTGAAGGCGAGTTTTTTCTCTCCCTCCGCCCGCTCAGCGCCGACGCGAAGTGGACCCCCACCAAGCATGCCGGTTACCGCCGCATCGAGGCTCCCGGTCCGCTCACCGGTTTCGTCGTCGAGGCTGGCAGCGCACGCGAACACGGCACCTTCGCCGCCTTTCAGGCAAAAATCAGCGCCGCGCAGATCGACACCAGCCGCCTCGCCGCCGACAAAGCCGTGAGCTACACGAGCAGCCGCGGCCACCGCCTCAGTGTGGCCCATGTGCTCGGCACCTGGCTGCCAGACGCCACAGTCAACGGCACCAGGCTCGACTTCGACCGCTGGCCCATCTCCGAGAGCCCCTACCTCACCTGCCATGACCGTGTCCTGAATGTGAATGATGGCCGCGCGGGTCTCCAGATCGACTGGCGCGGTCCGCATCCCATCTACACCCATTACGACCTGCGCGACGGCCACCGCACCGACACTCTTCGCCGCTCGCTGCGAGAGGGAAAGCTCGTCACCGAGTCGCTCTGACTCCCGACCTCGATGCGCCACCCTCTCAACTTTATGAATAGGCCGCACTCAAGGCCAACTCAGCCTGGCACCTTCATCTCATGTGCCTCTGCACTATTTTTGATGTTTAGTGCCGTGCCTTCAACGGTGCTCGCCCAGGAACAAACCGCCCTCGTCTTGGTCGCCGATGGTAAGAGCTTGGCGCCGATCATCCTGCCAGCAGAGCCGACGATGTTCACCAAAATCGCTGCGGCGGATTTGGCGGAATACATCGGCAAGGTCGGTGGTGTGAAGCCGGAGATTTTGGAAGGGTTGCCGAATCCCATTCCGGAACATGCGATCTGGGTGGGTTTTCAGCCGCAGCTCAAGGCGTTGTTTCCCGGCACTGACTTTGATTTCAAGCATCCCGAGGAAATCCTGATCAAGTGCGACGGGAAGCATCTCGCCATCGTCGGACGCGATGTGTGGGATGCGATCACGAACAAGAAGAAGATCATCGCTGGCCAGACAGAGGCGGAACGGAAAGACTACATGGCGGGGTTCGCGGAATCGAACCGGGATGTGGATGGCTTTCAGTTTGAGTATGGCACCGTGAACGCGGTGGCGACGTTTCTACAGGACCAGCTCGGCGTCCGCTGGCTGTGGCCTGGAAAGCTTGGGGAAGTCGTTCCGAAGCAGTCCACCATCACCGTTGGTCCGCTTGAGTTTCGGTATCACCCGAAGATCCGTCAGAGATCGACGGTGTATGCGCCGCTAGCGCTCTATAAACAAGGCGGGAAACCGGGGCTGAGCGGTGGCGACTGGGTGCGCAGACAGCGCCTTCAGCTCGACTCGCTGTACACGCCGAGCGGAGGTCATGGCTTCACCGAATGGTATGCGACCTATCACAAGACCCACCCGGAATACTTTGGCCTGCAATCGGACGGCACCCGAGTTTACAAAGGCGAGCCGAGACATGCCAAACTGTGCCAGTCGAATCCCGCCGTGGTGGAGCAGTGGCTAAAAATCGTGGAGACAGCGATCTCCAAAAACCCGCACCGGACCGTCTTCAACGTCGCGGCCAACGACGGCACCGCCAGTGGCATCTGCTGCTGCGAGAAATGCAAAGCATGGGACCATCCCGACGGGCTCAAAATGATCTGGAATTATCCGGGCGGCAAAGAACTGATCGGCGTCGCCACATCGGATCGCGAGGTGACCTTCGCGAACATCCTCGCGCGAAAACTCAAGGAGCGTTACCCGGACAAAAACTACCAGATGCTCATCCAGGCTTATGGCGGCGCGGCGACTCCGCCGGTTAAAGCGGTGCCGGAGAGCAACGTGATCGTCTCCTCGGTGGCCGCCAGCTTTTCCAATCTCGAGGAATGGTCCAAAAAGACCACGGCAGGCATGATCTGGCGTCCCAACTTCGCTGATCCGGCACACTGGAAGACCGGCGGACCGCCTGACATCACCGGAACAGCAGATCTACTCAAACGGGCGGCTGCCTGTGGAGTTTCGGGCGTTTCCATCGACATGCTGTGGTCCTGGTGGTCCACGCAGGGACCGATGTATTACGTCATGGCGCAGCTCGCCTGGAATCCTGACCAACCGGTGCATGAAATCATGGACGACTACTGCAAGTCGGGCTTCGGACCTGCGGCGGAGGACATCAAGGCGTATTGGAAACTCCTCCAAGACAACCGCATCGCGATCCAGCCGGACAAGATGACCGCTGGCACCAAGACGTGGGCCGAAGCCTTCAATCCCGACTTCTTCAAGACCGCCTACGGCCTTCTGGACACATCCGCCGCCAAGACTGCCGCCGCAGGCAATGAATATGCCGAGCGCACCGCCTTCGTTCGGGCAGGCTTGGATTACCTGCGGCTAAACACCGAAAACCAAGCCCTCGCACAACAGGCCATCGCCGCGAGAACTCCAGACCCGGCCATCAAGGCCAAGATGCAGGTGAACTGGCAGAAGATTCAAGAGATCGACCAAAATTTCCCCGAAGCCCTGAACATCACCAGGCTGTCAGAGCTTGGCTACATCCGCCCCGACGTGGACCACAAAGAGATCGAAAGGAAGCTGGCGAACAAGGCGGCTCTCAAAAAGCGGAAAGACGCCAAAAGAATGGAGCTCAACGCGAAGTGATGAGTCATCATTCGCCTTTCCACTGAATCATTGCCATGACACGCCTCTGCTGGACCGCCCTTTTGATCCTCGGCACCGCCCGCGCGGAGGTGCCGGACTTTGCCACCGCGCAGCGCTTTTTGGAAACCCATTGCCTCGAATGCCACGACGCTGACACGCAAAAGGGCAAGTTCCGCATGGATGAACTGACGGAACGACTGGAGACAGCAGACGCATTCAAAAACTGGAGCCGCATTGTCGCCCGGCTGGAGGCGGGTGAGATGCCGCCCCCCAAGCGGGACCGCCCCCCGCAAGCAGATGCCGAGAGCTTGCTGGCCTGGGGCAAGACGGCGCTCGCCGCCGAGGCAAAGACGCGGCAGGCCGGCGAGCGCACCCGCATGAGGAGGCTGAACCGGCTGGAGTATGAAAACACCGTGCAGGACCTGCTGCAGGTGGATGTGGCGCTGAAGGAGATGCTGCCTGTGGATGACCGCATGGAAGGCTTCGACACGGCAGCGGAGGCGCTGAGCATCTCGCCCGTGCATGTCGAGCGCTACATGGAGGCGGCGGATGCTGCATTGCAAGCGGCCATGATGCGCGGCCCGCAGCCGGAGGTGATCACCAAGCGCTTCTTTTATGATCACCAGAAGGAAAGCAACTTTCTCAATCAAGGAAGGCAGGTCGGCATGATGGTCCGTCGCGACGGCGAGGTGCAGTTTCATGCAGAGACCGGTGTTGACCATCCCGCCATCTTGCAGCAACTGGCCTCCTTCACGCGCGAGCACCCGGGACGTTATCGAGTCCGTGTCGCCGCCCGTACGCTCGATGCAAAGGGGGAGCAGATCACCTTCTCAGTCAGCCAGTCGAGCAAGAAGCAACGTGCAGGCTTCAAGGTGCTCGGCTGGTTTGACGCGCCGTCGGACACACCCGCAGTGTTTGAAATAGAGACCACATTTCTCCGTGACGAATCCATCACCCTGCGGCCCTATCGGCTGAACGACATGCGTCGGCAGCGCGGCCTCAGCCAATATCCGCCGCAGGATGGCTCGGCACCGGTGGGCATCGCGCTCGGCATCCTATGGGTCGAGGTCGAAGGCCCGCTAACGGAGGCGTGGCCCCCGGCCGGGCATCGGGCGCTTTTCGGTGACGTACCCATGGTGCCCTTCAAGTCCTTGCCGGACCATTTGGTTACGCCAGGACTCATGCAGCAGTGGCGCAAGGGCGGCACACTCACCCCTTCATCCGCGCAGCCGGAGGCGGATGCGGAACGGCTTCTGCGTTCGTTCCTTCCGCGGGCCTATCGCCGCCCGGTGAGTGACGACGATCTCGCTCCCTATCTCGAGATCGTGCACGGGCGCTTGAAGCGTTCCGAGTGTTTCGAAGCAGCGATGCTCGCGGCCTATCGTGCCGTGCTGTGCTCCCCGGAGTTTCTGTTCCTCGTCGAGGCTCCGGGACCGCTCGATGATCATGCGCTGGCCTCGAGGCTCTCGTATTTCCTGTCGCGCACGGCACCGGATGACACGCTGCGTCAGTGCGCAGATCGTGGTGAACTACATCAGCCCGATGTCCTGAAACGTGAGACAGAGCGCCTGCTCGCCTCGCCAAGATCAAAGGCCTTCGTGAATGACTTCCTCGACCAATGGCTGCACCTGCGTGACATCAATGCCACGCAGCCGGACAAGCTCGTCTTCCCCGAATTCTACATTGAGGAAGGCGGCAAGAACTTCAAGGAAGACGGCCTCATCCTCCAGTCCTTCGTTGAGGAGTCGCGGCTGTTCTTCACTGACCTGCTGCAAAATGACACGAGCCTCCTGCAGCTCATTGATTCCGACTGGACCTATGTGAACCAGCGCCTTGCCAGCTTTTACCAAATGCCGCCGGTGGCAGGCAGCAGCCTGCGGCGCGTGTCATTGCCACCGGGCAGCCAGCGCGGCGGGGTGATCACCCAGGGCAGCGTTTTGAAAGTCACCGCCAATGGCACACGCACCTCCCCCGTCGTCCGCGGCGTGTGGGTGCTGGAAAACATCCTCGGTCGCAGGCCGCTGCCACCCCCACCGGACGCTGGCAGCATTGATCCCGACACACGTGGCTCGACGACCATCCGCGAGCAGCTCGCGAAACATCAAAGCAACGAAAGCTGCGCCTCATGCCATCGCCAGATTGACCCGCCCGGTTTTGCGCTGGAGAGCTTCGATCCAGCCGGCCAGTGGCGTGAGTTTTATCGCACGCGCGATGGCGTGGATGAGATCAAGGCCCGACGCCCGCAGCCAAAGGCGTCCACCAAGCAGACATTGAAAGGGCGCGATGTCCTCGGCCCGGCGACCTTCCTGCCAGGCCTGCCCGTGGATGCCACAGGCAGCATGCTCACAGGTGAAAAATTTAATGGCCCGCAGGAATTTAAGAAACTCCTGCTGCGGGAGCCGCACATCATCACCCGCTGCCTCGCAGGCAAGCTGGTCACCTTCGCTACGGGCCGGGCCGTGGACGCGGGCGATCTCCTGTCGCTCGATGCCATCGCCGCAGATGCCGCCACTCATCACCACGGCCTCCGCGCCCTCATGCACGCCGTCATTCGAAGCAATCTGTTTCGCCACAAGTAAGCGCCGCCTGAACTTATGAAACATCCCATACACCGCCGCACCTTTCTACGCGCCTCCGGCATCACGCTGGCGCTGCCGTTTCTGGAATCCATGACCCGCGCCGTGTCGGCAGCCGCGCAGCCTGAATTACCGCGCCGCCTGCTGGTCATTGGCACGCCCTTCGGCTTTGATCCCATCTCGTTCGTTCCTCCCCAGGCCGGTCGCGACTACCCGCTGACGCCCCACCTTGGTCACCTGAAGGACCATCGCGATGACTTCACCGTCATCACCGGCATCAGCCATCCCTATGTCAGCGGTGCGCATGAAACGGAGCGCGTGCTGCTCACGGGTGTGGCCATGGATGGCGCGGCCAACCTGCGCAACACGATCTCGCTCGATCAGGAGTTCGCCACCCACATGCGCGGCAAGACGCGCTACAGCAGCCTCGTGCTCAGCACTGGCGGCCCCACAACCCACTCGCCAAGCCTCGCGTACACCCCGAATGGAGTGCCCATTCCCGCCATCGAAAGCCCTTCGGCGATCTTTGCCAGGCTCTTTCTCGACAGCACGCCTGAGCAGGCGGCTATGGAGCTGGAGCACATCAATGAAGGCCGCAGCATGCTCGATTTTGTCGGCGAGCAGGCCCGGCGGCTCAGCCGTCGCGTCAGCGCCCATGACCGTGAGCGGCTCGATGAATACTACGACTCCGTGCGTGATGTTGAGCGCCAGCTCCAGATGTCGCGCGAGTGGGCGGACCGGCCCAAGCCGAAGCCCATCGGCAAGGCACCGAAAGACATCGAAGGGCCGGATCAGCAGCCGTCGAAACTGCAGCTCATGTGCGACATCATCCACCTCGCGCTTGTCACTGACTCCACGCGCTCCATTTCATTGCGCACGTTCACAGAGCACCACAATCTCACCCATCACGGCCAGGAGCCGGAAAAGCTCGCCGAACTTCGGAAAACCGAGGTCGAGTTGCTGACCGTCTTCAACAGCTTGCTCACGAAATTGAAAAGCAGCAAAGAAGGCGCCGGGAGCACCTTGCTGGATCAGACGATGGTCCTCCTCGCCAGCAACATGCGCGATGGCAATTCCCACCGCAGCTACGACCTGCCCGCCATTCTCGCTGGTGGCGGCTTCAAGCACGGCCAGCACCTCGCCTTCAACCCACGCCTGCTGGAAACCCTTGATGAGGGCAAGATGCCTGGAGTCACCCGGCGGCCTGTCATGGGCGTGAATCAGGCCCCCTTGTGCAACCTCTATGTCTCACTGCTGCAGCGCGCGGGCATCGAAAAAGACCGCTTCGGATCCGGCACATCGACCCTAACGGGACTGGAGATGGTGTGAAGCCTCCGGCGGGCTAGATCGTTATTCCCCTTCACCATCCAACGTTCGTCCCATTCCTGATGCGACGAGGGCGATGGTAAGATGAGGCTTCACAAGGCGTTCCAACGCTCATCATGCCCTACCTTGCGCTTTTCCTGCTGGCTTTTGGCTCGATCACCCATGCCGCCGACCTCGTCCTTGTCTCCAAAGACACCGCACCAGTTCCGATCATCGTCTTCAAAGACGCCCCGCCACGCACGCGGGATGCGGCGGTGACGCTTGCGGCATACATCGAGAAAATCAGCGGCCAGAGACCTGCGGTGATGGATGGCGAGCCTTCACCCCTGCCGGAGCGAGCGATCTGGATCGGCGTGCAACCCGTTGTGAAGACCTTGTTCCCGAAGACCGGCTTTGACTTCAAATTCGCGGAGGAAACGCTCATCCTGGCGAACGAAAAGCATCTCGTTATTGCCGGACGTGATCGCTGGGACCCGAAGCACATGGAGGCGAAGGGGCGGCTGAGCACGAAGACCGGGATGCAGCAGGAGTATGGCACGGCGAACGCGGTTTACACCTTCCTCCGCGACCAGCTCGGCGTGCGTTGGCTCTGGCCGGGCGAGGAAGATGTGATCAAGAAAGAGCACATCACCATCGCGCCGATGGAGCTTCGTTATCATCCGCATATCCGGGCGCGGGCGGGCTTGTTCACCAAACTCGAACTCGGCGATCACAAGGAAGGCCCCGACCTCGAATGGGCACGCGTGCAGCGCTTGCAGTTCGACTCGATGGAGCTCGATGGCGGCCACGGCTTCGGCCACTGGTGGGACAAATACTCGAAGACGAATCCCAAATTCTTCGCGCTGCATCCCGACGGCACGCGCAGCCCACATCCCACGCCGCACAACACCAAACTCTGCGAGTCGAACCCGCAGGTCTGGCAGCAGTGGCTTACCGAGGTGAACGAGCAGCTTCGCGTGAATCCCACGCAGCGCGTCTTCAACGTCAGCGAGAATGACGGCTACGACTTCGGCCATTGCGTGTGCAAAGACTGCGTCGCGAAGGATCATCCCGACGGCGATAAATTCACCTTCCGCTGGTATAAAAAGCAGGAGGAACGACCCGCGCTGACTGACCGCCAAGTCACCTTCGCCAACACGCTCGGGCGGATGTTGAAACAACGATACCCTGACAAGGAGCTGTATGTGCAACTGCTCGCCTACGGCTACTCCCGTCCCGCACCCGTCGCCGCTGTGCCGGATGACAATGTCATCATCGCCAACGTCGGCAACTTTGCTCTGCGCGGCCCCAAAGAACGCGAGGTGCCGATGAAACAGCACGCCGAATGGGCCGCCAAAGCCAAGCACATCATGTGGCGGCCCAATCTCGGAAATCCCGCCGGTTTGAGCTGGGGCATGCCCGACGTGGCGATCACGCAGATGGCCGAAGACTTCCGCTTTGCCGCGAAAACGCAGGTCCTGGGCCTCTACTTCGACATGTTTTGGTATCACTGGTCCACGCAAGGCCCGCTCTACTACGCACTCGTCCATCTCGCCTGGAATCCACACACGGATGTGAAGGCGCTGATGGATGACTACCACCAGCGCACCTACGGCCCTGCTGCCGCTGATTTGAAAGCCTACTGGGAGCTGATGGAGCGCACGCGAATGGAGTTCGTCGCCGAAAAACCGAGCCCCTTCCGCGCCTTCGACCTTCCGCAGAAATACACAGCCGACATCTTCGCCCAAGCGCAGGCACATCTCGACTCCGCCGTCGCTAAACTTGCCTCCGCCGATGAAAAATACCGCCGCAGGCTGAACTTCACCCGCTGCGGCTTCGAGTTCGCCAAAGTCGTCGTCGATACCCGTGCTGCGATGCAAAAGTTCGAGGCTAGCAAGGGAAAGGACGAGGCAGCCAAGGCCCTTGTCCTCGCACATTGGGAGCGCACCGTGGTCATGCGCAAGGAGTTCCCTCCTCTCGCCATCAACTGGAATGCCGTGTTCCAAACACCTGCCGCCAATGCCGCCGTCAAGACCAACAAACGCATCGAAGGTCTCCACCCCAAGTCCCCCATCACGCCCTACACGCTCAAGCGGATGCAGGCAGTGGGCCTGGAATGAGCGCCGATCCAACCAGTTGAACGAATGATAAATCTATCTCAACCACATCTTCCGCCGTGACTCCATGAAAACTCTCGCCCTCAGCCTTCTCGCTCTCACCTTCACCGCGACTACCCACGCTGCCGAGTTTTTCGTTTCACCGCGCGGCAGTGACGCCGCCGCTGGCAACTCTGCCGCAACAGCGTTTGCCACTATCGCCAAAGGTGTCTCGATACTGAAAGCGGGCGACACGCTGACTATCCTGCCGGGCGAATATCTCGAGTCCGTCGAGGTGCGGAAGCTGGCGGGCACGAAGGACGCGCCGATCACGATTCGTGCGCAGCGGGCGGGCACGGTGCTGCTGCGCGGGGATGTGGAGGTGGTGGGCTGGGAGGCGGTGACGGGACTCGATGGGGTGTTTGCGGTGAAGTTTGAAAAGACCGCGCAAGGCGTGGCCGATCCGCGCACGCTGACGCATTACGAACCTGCGGCGACCGCGACGGAGATCGGCACGAAGCCGGGATCTTTTTTCCATGAGGCGAAAACAAGTCGTCTGCTGGTGCGCACGCCGGATGCGCGGCCTCCGGGCGTGCTCATGGTGTCGATCACGAATGGGAATGGGATCGCGTTGGATGGCTGCGCGCACATTACCATCGAGGGGCTGGCGTTCACCGGCTATCAGCATGCGGACACCTCGGTCTTGCTCGGCTCGCGCACGCGCTGGGGCGTGCTCGCGGGAAAAAGCGATGGCATCACGCTGCGCCGTTGCACGGCCTACCTGAACAGCGGCGGGCTGTGCTTCACGACTGGCACGGCGAACTCGGTGATCGAGGAATGTTTCGTCTTCGGCAATGCCTCGCGCACGATCGGCATCTCGAATCAAATTCTGGGTTGGGGAGCGAAGGATTGCGTCTTCAGGCGCAATCGCATCGAAGGCTTCAACGGGGCCACCGGCAGCCAGGATCAGATCACGTTTTACAGCAACAGTGGGCACGCGAACCTGCTGGAAAACAACACCGCCATCCGCGCGAGCTTCATGGACAAGGGCGAGGCGGACAACGTGCGCGTAGTGGGAAACATCACCACGGGACCGAGGCCGCAGTTTTACCGGCCGGAGGATGCGTCGAACCTGCGCGTCCAATACACCAACCCGGCGAAACTGGCCGCGCAGTTCACTGATCCGGTGAATGGCGACTTCCGCCTGCTGCCGGAGTCGCCGCAGCGTGGTAAAGGATTGAATGGCGCGGACCCCGGACCGCATCCGTTTCGCGAAGAAGTCTTCTTCGTCTCGCCGGAAGGCGATGATGGTGCGAGCGGCCTCTCGCCTACGAAGCCGTGGAAGTCGCTGGGGCATGCTGCCGCAAAGGCGAAAGCGGGCGACACGATTTATCTCATACCCGGTGTTTATGAAGAAGCGCTCGCGCCCGCGCAGTCCGGCACGGCGGAGAAGCCCATCCGCTTCGTGCGGCGGGGTGATGGTCGCGTGATCCTCGATGGCAAAGGCACGCTGCCCGTGGGTATCGATCTCAGCGGACGCTCGCACATCGAGGTCGAAGGCCTCGTCGTGCGGAACTTCGCGCAGCATGGCGTGAAGGCGGCGGACGACGCGGGCATCACGCTCTCGCATCTCATGATCGGCGGCAGCGGCGCTGATGCTTTGAGCGCGAGCAAAGTAAACGCGTTAACCCTCCGTCATTGCTTCCTCGGGCGCAGCGGCGGCGCGGTGGTGCGCCTGGAGCAATGCGGCGATGCCACGCTGATGGGCAATCTTTTCGGTGACAGCACGGGACCGCGTCTCGTGTGCGATGCGCCATCGCTCGCGGCCTTGTGGTCGGATCGGAATCACTTCAAGCCTGGCGGTGCCACCTTGATCGAAACCGCAGGTCAAAAGCACGCTACGCTCGCGGATTGGCAAACGTCGGGGATGGACACGCACAGTCTCATCGCTGAGCCGGGTTTTGATGACAAAGGAACCGGAGGTGGAGGCGTGCTGCTCCGTGCGGATTCGTCGCTCATCGGGCGCGGTCCGCTCGCGGCGGCCATCGGACCGTTTCGCCGCATGAGCGCGGAGCAACCCGTGGTCGTCGAACAATCGCGTCTTCACAGCGCCACGCCGACCACGGCGAATCTCGAATGCCGCACGCCCTCCGCGCCGGTGGAGATCACGCTCGAGTGGGGCGACACGCCCGCGTTTGGTCAAAAGCGCACCGCGTCTGCGAGCATCGATCACTCGCTCAGTCTCACCGGCTTGAAACCCGGTGCCACTTATCACGCGCGCTTCACCACGGCCGTGCGCGAGACACGCACCGTCTTTGCCACGGATCGCGACACACTCCAGGCCACCGGCGATGCCGCGCAGGCCGAGGCAATCACCTTCACCACGCCCGCGTCAGCCACAGCGCCGCGCACCTTCCACGTCGCGCCGGATGGCGATGACACCCGCGCTGGTCTCGCACGTGACAACGCGTGGCGCACGATCAATCACGCCGCCGAGAAAGCCGTCGCTGGCGACACAGTGCTCGTCCACACGGGCACTTATGAGGAAACCGTCATCGTGCGCGGCACCGGCAGCGCCGAAGCGCCGCTCACCTTTCGCACTGCGCCGGGCGCTGTTGTGTGGCTCACCGGCAGCGACCGCCTGCGTTCCACCGCGTTTTTGATCAAAGAGAAAAACCACGTCGTGCTCGATGGTTTCCGCTTCCGCGATTTCCTCTCCGAGGAATCGAGCCACGAGAGCGTCGTCGTCATCATCGGCGGCTCGCACAACATCGTGCGGCGCTGCTTCTACGACGGGCGCGTGCTCAGCGGCTACATGAACGTCTTCCTCGGCATGAGCGACAGCACGGACGCCCTCATCGAGAACTGCGTCATGATCCTCGGCATGGGCGAAGGCATGTCCCTCAATACCTGCCCACGCTCCGCGGTGCGCCACTGCGTCTTTTACAACAACAACATCCGCGCCCTCTCGGTGATGACCGACACCACCGGCGCGCTGCACGATCCCGTCAACGTCACGCACAATCTTTTCTGCGCCGTCATCCCGGCCAAAGGCAGCAGCGCCTTCATCCGCACGCGGCAGTTGCGCAATTTCGTCTCCGACCACAACGCCTACTTCGACCGCATTGCGGAAAATGAGCGCGGCATCGTCGAGACCATGTTCATCGGCGAAAAGAAAGTCGGCCAGCCGAAGCCCGGCTCCTACGACGGCATGGACTTCACTCTCGCCACGATCCGCACCGAGACCGGCAATGACAAGCACTCCTTGTTCGGCAATCCGGGCCTCCCCGTCGTGAAGGAACTATCCCCGCGCTACGGCAAGGCCACGCACGATAGCAACGAGCGCACTTGGCAGGCCAAATGGATGGCCAACGAGCTCCACCAGACGCGCCAGGAGATCCAGCCGCTCGACTTCACCCATTTCATCGCCGCGCCCGACAGCCCGCTCGCCAAAGCCGCCGATGGCAAACCCATCGGCCTCGATCCGGCGGCGTTTGGCGCGGATTTCGCGCGGGCAGTGGATCGTGGTGCGCCTTGAGAATCCTCCAACGAATGAAACCAACCCACATCATGAAACGCCTCATCCTCTCCGCATTCCTCTGCTTGCTCGGTGGTTATTCTCAGGCAGCCACGCCGCCAAACATCGTGCTCATCTTCGCCGACGATCTCGGCTGGCAGGAGCCGGGCTTTGCGGGGTCGGATTTCTGCGAGACGCCGAACCTCGACCGGCTGGCGCGTGAGGGCATGATTTTCCGCCATGCGTATGCCTCGGCGGGGAACTGCCAGCCGAGCCGTGCGTGCATGCTTTCGGGGCAATACACGGCGCGCCATGGTGTCTATGCGGTCGGTTCCACGGATCGCGGTCCGAAAGCGCTCATGCGCATGATTCCGGTGCCAAATCGAGGCAACCTGCCGCCCGAAACGGTGACGCTGGGCGAGACGATGAAGGCGGCGGGCTATGCGACCGGCTTCTTCGGCAAATGCCACATGAAGGACTCCGACAAGGGCAAGTCGGAGCACGCGGGCTTCGAGGTCATCAAGGTCTCCAAGCACAGCCTGAACAGCAATGATCCCAACGACCCGAAAGCCATCTTCTCGATCACCGACGCCGCCTGTGAGTTCATCGAGGCAAATCGTGCGAAGCCCTTCTTTGCCTACATCCCTCACTACGCCGTGCATTCGCGTCTGGAAGGCCGCGCGGAGACATTGGCGCGTTTCAAGAGCAAGGCACCAGGCAAGCTCGGTCACGACAATGCGCTGCTCGCCGCCTGCCTGTCCGATCTCGACACCGGCATCGGCCGCGTGCTGGAGAAAATCAAGACACTAGGTCTGGAGCAGAACACGCTCATCTTTTTCACCTCCGACAACGGCGGCCCTCACGTCACGCAGGAGCCGCTGCGCGGAGCGAAGGGCGGTTACTACGAGGGTGGCATCCGCGTGCCCATGGTCGTGCGCTGGCCGGGCGTCGTGACACCCGGAAGCACCTGCGATGTGCCGGTGCTGAACGTCGATTTCTACCCCACCTTCCTCGCCGCCGCCGGAGCCGCAGCACCCGCCTCGCCACTCGATGGCGAGAGCCTGCTGCCTTTGTTTCAGGGCAAAAACGAACTCCATCGCAAATCGATCTTCTGGCACTTCCCCGGTTACCTCGATGGCCCTGTGCTGCGCGGACGCGATCCCGTTTTCCGCACGCGCCCGGTCAGCGTCATCCGCAAAGGCGACTGGAAATTGCATCTCTACCATGAGGAATGGCAGCTCGATGGCGGACGCGAAAAGCTCGTCACCAATCGTGCCGTCGAGCTCTACAATCTCACCAGCGACGCCGGCGAACACACCGACCTCGCCGAAACAAACTCCGCCAAACGCGACGAACTGCTCAACGACCTGCTGGGCTGGATGAAATCCGCACAAGCCGTGCTGCCGGAAAAACCCAACCCGACTTACGATCCGAAAGCCCCGGCGAAAGGCGGCAAGAAGAAAGCCAAGGGCAAGTGAAGGCTGCGAGAACACGGAAGCCACCCACAAAACCAAATCTCTAACACACCAACCATGCGCACCCAACGTCTCCTCATTCTCACCAGCCTTTGCCTGGCACTCATCTCACTCGACCTTGTCGCGGCCGCGCCGGTTTTCCGAGCGGGGGCGGCCACGAGCAACATCACGCCGACCATCGCCGTCGAATCTGGCGCACGCACCAGCCGACCGCCGGCGACGCACGTTCACGATGAGCTGCACGCTCGTTGTCTCGTGCTCGACGATGGGGAGGCGAAGCTGGCGGTGGTCGTGTGCGATTTGCGGCACATTTCGGCTGAGGTTGCCGCCGCCGCCAAAGTGATCATCGAGAAGACGACCGGCATTCCGCCGCAATGCGTGGTCATTTCGGCCACGCATTCGCACACCACGGGCGGTGCCAAGCTGGAGGAGCGCGAGGGCGAGCCGTATTTTGAATACAGCGCCTTCCTCACCCGGCGCATCGCCGACGGCGTGCTGCGGGCTCACAATCAACTCGAACCGGCGCAGATTGGTTGGAGCGTCGCCGAGGAGCCGACGCAGGTCTTCAATCGTCGATGGTTCGTGATGTCTGAGCGCGGCCCAATTTATGGTGCTCACGACAACGTCGAAAAGGTGGACACGAATCCCGGTTACAAAGGTCTGCTGCGACCCGCCGGCCCGGTGGACCCGCAGATCACGTTTGTGTCCGTGAGATCCACTTCCGGCAAACCGATCTCGCTGATGGCCTCTTACGGCCTGCACTACGTCGGCGGCATGACGCCGAACACGATCTCGGCCGATTATTTCGCGATCTTCGCCGACCGCGTGGGCGAGCTGCTCGGTGCTGACCGTCATCAAGACCCGCCGTTCGTCGGCATCATGGCCAACGGCACCAGCGGCGACGTGAACAATCTGGAGCGCTACTCCGACGAGGAACTGGCCAAGCGCGGTCCGCAGCCGAAGAAGAAGTATCAACCTTTCGAAAAAGCCCGCGAGGTGGCCGATCTCTGCGCCAGCAAAGTCATGGAGGCCCACAAAACACTGAAATGGCACGATCACGTGAAGCTCTCGTCGGTGCAGCGCACGCTCACCTTTGAGCGACGCTATCCGACGAAGGAGGAAGTCGCATGGGCGGAGTCGGTGAAGGCCCGACGCATCAAACCGATGAGCACGAGCCGCTATAGCACCTACAGCACTGTGCTCGCCTATGCCTCGCCGGACATGCCGCCGAACGTCGATGTCATCGTGCAAACGCACCGCATCGGTGACCTCGCCGTGGCCGCGATGCCGTTCGAGGTGTTCGCGGAGATCGGCCTCGAATTGAAGCAACGCAGCCCGATCCAGCCCCTCATGAACATTTCCATCGCCAACGGCTCCCACGGCTACCTGCCGACGCCCGAGCAGCACAAGCTCGGCGGCTACGAAACGTGGATCGGCGTCAACAAAGTGCAGCTCGACGCCTCCGTGAAGATGGTGAACGCCCTCGTCGAGATGCTCGGCGAGCTGAAAGCGAAGAAGCCGTGAGACGAAGCCCATAGTCATTCCAACGAAGAACCACGCACACACACTCATCACCGCCCTGCTGGTAGGCGAGGTGATCCCCATTCATTACATGAATCTAAGCGTCATTCTCTCGCGTTGAAAAAACGAAGCAACACCAGCCGGCAGCTTGCTCTGCTCTGCTACAACGAGTGCCAAGCCGGACAGCGGAGCAGTGTGCGCGAGAACCAGAAGGAGCTGGCTACGCTGTTCGTTGGATATTTCCTCCCAACGGACGGACGGACGAAGCTGAGCTAAGCCAAGTTCAATTGCTGCGGTCAAGGCGGGGGTGTCGCAGTGCAGATCGTTGCGCCATTCTTCCAGCGTGAGTTTGTGCCAGGCATTTCTCAGCGACATTCCCTGCAAATCCAGAAGGCTGCTTTCCCAGCCCATGCCGGTTCCCTCACAAGCTGGGCAGAGGAGTGTGATGACATTTTCACGGAGACGTTGCTTGTGCGCTGCGTCCGTCATTCGGCCCAAGCAATGGAAGACATAGTCGTGCAGACCACGCCAAGAGAGATAGTCTTGTTCACGATCAGTGCGCTTGGCAGAAGGCTTTAGAAATCTGCGCCAAGGGACGCCATGCTCGAAAAGCAGCCGAGTTCGCGAATCCATCTTTTTCGGCGACTGCCGAAAATCGGCCACCCACTCGCGAGCAAAGAACTCTGCCTCGGACACGAGCCTCGACCGGCGCAACGCACGAATGGCAGGCAAAACAGACGGGTGCCAGAACGCGTCGTCAGTCAGCGCACGGCGATCATCGGCAACGAGCATTTCCCACGGATAAGCGCGCAACCGGCCTTTGCCGAAGCATTGGACGCAGCGGCCTTGGGGAGAGCGATAATCGGCGACATGTCGCGCTTTCAGCGCAAGGCCGATGGCACCGGATGAATCCAAAAAGCGCGTGGTGAGCGTCTGTGGCTGTGGACCGCCGAGGTAAACGACACCTTCGCTAAGCCGCAGTGCCAGAGCGCGTTGCGGTTCAGGTGCAGTCGCCCGGCACCAAACACGGAGAGCGGCCAGTTGCTTGGGTGTCTTGATGCTTGCACCAAGTTTGCGCAGCGGCAGACGGACGCCGTCGCACTCCGCCTCATCGAAGCCCAGTTGAGAAAGCTTGGTCGCCGCTGTCCGCAAATCAGACGGGACCGCTACGCCAAGGCGTAGCTCATGCGCGAGCGGGGAAAACGCGAACGCCTGACCACGAACTGCGTCTGAAAGCTCACGTTCGTCGGCACAGTTTTTCGCTCCATTCTGTGCGACTGGACTGGCACGCGTGCGCGCCCACGGAAACAGTTCCAGAATTTCTCCCACGCGCGCGTCGTCCGGGATCCGCTCTGCGTCGAGTTTCACAGCGGGATGCACCGGCCTCACCAATTCAGTCTCATCATGCACATTCAGTCGAGTGGCTAGAGGCTCGAAGGCATCAGCGCAACGGCTCCAGAGAATGTTCGGCTTAGCAGCGGCCGCTTTGCTGAGTTTCGGATATGTCCGCCTAGCAGCAGGTCGTGCAGCGAGGGCTTGCGCAGTGGGAGTGTCGGATGATCGAAGACTGTCCGGCGGGCCTTGAAAAATGACTTGCCCGCCGTTCGGGCCGCTGCCGGGACCAAATTCGAGAACCCAATCGGCGCGTTGGAGAAGCTCCAGTTTGTGTTCAAGAACAATGACGGTGTGGCCGTGTTCACGCGCTAGAGCCGTCACACGCTCAAAGACGAGCGTCGCATCAGCGAGATTGAGGCCGGCGGTCGGTTCGTCGAGCACCAGAAGACCGAAGCCCGGGCGATCCTCCAACCGGGCGAGAAAGCGAGCGAGAGCGAGCCGTTGGCGTTCGCCAGCGGAAAGCGTTGGCGTCGCACGGCCCAAGGCGAGGTGGCCGAGACCAAGATCTATAAGCGTTTGCAACACGCCTTGTCCTTGGATGCTGAAGGCGGGATGTTTCGCCACTGCGAGTGAGGCGATGGGCATTGCGAGTAACGCAGCCAGATCGGTGTCTGCACTTTCGGCAAGCAGAGCTGGACCGGCGAGGCGCGAGCCTCCGCAGGAATGGCATCGCGCGGTGGTTTCTTCGTCGAACCCGTCGTGAGCAAAGCCAGAACCGGCACAAGCCGGACAGGCTCCCGTTGAGTTGAAAGAAAAGTCGGCAGCCTTTAATCCCATCGCTTTCGATTCCGGCAATGAGGCGTAGTGGGCGCGCAAGCTGTCGAACAGTTCGAGCGCCGTGGCTACGATGCTACGCCGGTTTTGCGCAGCGAGTTTCTGGCCGACGACTTCAACAAAGCGAATTTCCTGCGGCACTCTGATTTTGCAAAGCGGCGACTCGCCCGCACCTTCGATCGCGCCACTCGCAGCAGGCACAAGCGCATGTAGGATCGCTGACGATTTTCCCGCACCGGAGACTCCAACGACTGCGGTGACTCGTGCGCAGGGCAACCGAAAGCCGACGCCACGAAGATTATGCAAGTGAAGGTCGGCGACTTCGATCCAGTGCTTGGGTTTCGTGACGGCTGGTTGCTTTGTTTCCTTCCGTTTCTCCGCCTTTGCGGGCGGGCCGGTGCCGATGATTTTTCCGCCGTCGTCGCCACCACCTGGGCCGAGGGTCAGCACATGGTCGGCCTGCGCGAGTAAGCGTGGCTGATGTTCCACGAGGATCACCGAATTGCCGTCAAGCACGATGGCCCGCAGCATTTCTTGGAGTCCGGTAAGGTCGTGCGGATGCAGACCGCGGGAAGGCTCGTCCAGCACATAGCCAGCACCACTCAACTCGAGTGCGAGTCCTAGCCCGAGCTTTAGCCGCTGTGCTTCCCCACCGCTCAGTGTGGATGTCGCTCGGTCGAGCGGGAGATGTCCGAGATTCAGCCGCACATATGCATCGAGGAGTGTGCCGAGACTGTGAAGCAGGTCAGCCTCGCTGCCGCGTGCTGCAACGCCCTTGCTAGCGAGCAAATCACGCAGCTCGCCGAGCGAGCGAACTGCTACCAGGTCTGACCATCGGTGATCACGCCAGACACAAGCGCACGTCGTGCGGTTGAAGCGGCTGCCAGCACAATCGGGACATGCAGTTTCGCCTACCCAAGCTTGGAAGATGCGTGCGGCCGGCCCCGTGGAGCCCGCACGCGCGAGGACGAGCGGGATCAGGCCGGCAAATGCACGTTTTGCGGGGCGCGGGCGTTTTTCGCCACTACGCAATTCGGGAATCGGCTCCCGGCCCGAGCCGTAGAGGACGACCTGCCGCGCGTCGGCAGGCAGTTCCTTCCATGACACGTCCGCCTTGATCCCACGGGTGTGGAAGAAGCCCCGCAAAATATCGTCGAGAACGCCAAGGTGGTTGAAGCGCCCGCGCGTTTGTGGAAGGCTGAGTCCGCCGTTGAGCAGTGGCTCATCGTGCCTGCAAACCAGAGATTCCACGCGTACGCCCTGCATCACACCCAAACCTGCGCACGTTCTACATTGGCCGCCGTCGGTAGCTGCGATATTAAAGGAGAAAAGCGGGCGACCGAGCGGTCCATAAGGCAGCGGATCGTCAGCAGCAATGCGCTGCTCGCGACCTTCGATAAACAGTTTGCCGTCAATCACCCACAGCCAATCCGAGGGATCGTCGCGCACGAGTTTGCGTGCGTCCTTTTCAGTGGCCAGGCGGTGACTCTCGACCGGCTGTGCGATCCACCAGCGCGCGGGTAGCAACGACTTGGAAGCCGCACGAGTTCCCTGCAACCAACGCGTTCGATTTTCACGGTAGTAGAACGTTCCTTCGGGCAAGTGGCTGGCTGACGCGACAGTCAGATCGGCTCGCACCTTTGCCACAGTGACGACACTCCCGGCATGGTGCCTCCAGAGCCAATCAGCGAACGGGTCGGACTTCACCGCAACGACGGGCGCACCGCCAGGTGAGCGTGATTCCCCGTGGTGGAGGAACAGACCGCCGAGGAGGTGAAGCAGGCCGGTGTAGGTGGCGACCGTGGAACGGCTCTGACCGCGCAGCGGCTCTTGGGCAATCTCGATAATCGGGGGCAGCCCCTCGACAGCATCAACGTCCGGCTGATAGGCGGGTGCGAGTGCCGCGATTTCGCCTCGTAGCCGTCCAAGTCGGCGACGCGCTACCTGGGCGATGATGTGGCGGGCAATGGTGGTCTTGCCCGCGCCCGAAACGCCAGCGAGTGCGACGAGGCGGTGCGCCGGCAGTTCAAATGTGAGGTCGCGCAAATTGTGCTCCCTCGCACCAACGATGCGTATTGGGCGGGAAGAACCGTCGCGGGATGCGCTCACGTCATTCTGGGCGGGGTTGAAGCCGCGCGCCGTTCGTCGTCGCGCCGAAAGTAGAACAGCATCTTGTGATCGTGCGAAGTCTGAACGAGGCGTGAGAGACTCTGCGCGCGGCGCCGCGTGAACTCTGGGTGATAGATGTTGAAGTATTCAACCGGCAATCGTTTCAAACCGACCTCGAAACCTGCTGCGTAAAAAATGTCGGCTACTTCGTCGAGAGAGTAATCGAAATAGCGCACTCCTTCCGAGCGAAGCACATGCCGACGATGCACCCAGAGCGGGTTTTCAATGTGGCAGCCCATCGTGGCGTAATACTCGCCCTTGTCCTTGAGCACGCGGTGCAGAGTCTTTGCGAGCGCAGGCAAATCCTCGATCATCCAAAAAACCTCCTGGCTAAAGACGAAGTCGAAATGTTGCTCCAAGCTATCAAGTGAGGTCAGCGACCCGTATTCGATTGGTTCATGCTCGCGGCGCGACGCGCGTGCATTTTCCAAAGCCGCTTCGTCTATGTCCACCCCGAGACCGCGAGCGAAGGGACGCATCTGGTGCAGCAGGCGCAGGAAGTGCCCATCGGCACAGCCGTAATCGAGCACCGTTTCGCTGCCGGTGTGGCGAGGGATGATCTCATGGATCATTGCAGTCCAGAAGATGATGTTCCCGTGCTGAATGCCGTTCGCATGAGCGTCGTGAATGTTCCAGTTCTCCTCGTTCATAAGGCGTTAGTGGGTGAACAGGAAGCGCATCTGCCGCCCGCGAGTCAAGCCGTCTTTATCCACACGCACGCTGCATCGGGTGCGTGCATGGACGGCGCGGTGATTGTCGATCACGGTGATGTCGCCAGCGTCAGGGTGCAGTGTTTGTATGCAGGCGGCGGCGGCCTTCTCGAAATCGAGCATGGCTGTTGCTTGTTCCGGAGATGGAGATCTGCCGCTAGCGACGAATCCTTGGCGAATACGAGTGCGGTGATAGCGCACCAACAATTTCTGGTTGGACGGCTCCCGGCTGATGATCGGACTTTCGATCATCGTCAGCCCGCTCTGCGCATTGCCCGATGCGAATGGCAGCGCCGTATCGAAAAAGCGCGCAATCATAGGATCAGTTTCAACGCCGAAGCACATCGCGGCGATGTCTGCGACCTGCACTGCACCGTAGCCAGGTGTCGGGTCAGGTTCCAAACACAACGACATCGTAAGTCGCGGCGGAGCGGCAAGCATACTGTAGTCGGTATGCAGAGGGAGGTGGCGGAGTTGATTCCCCATAAGAGACGCGTTGGGTTTGACGTGCGCACCGATCAAGGCCGAGCCGATGCCGGGGTCTATGTAAATCGCTCCCAACAGACTCCCGATGGCTGGAAAGATTGCGGAAGCGACTTCCGGCCTCAGCCCACGCAGTTGGACAAAACTCTGTTCGTCCATGACAGCAGCCGCCAAAGTGGCGAGGTGCTGAAGAACCGAGTCTTCAGCAACCGAGTTGCGGAGTGCTATTATGTGCTCAGCAGTCGTGATGTCGCCGACAGGAAGTCGCAAAGCGAGTTTTTCGAGCTGCTGACAAACATCGGCCGAGATGAGCAGCATGTGTAGAAACTAGCGGCAGTCGGTCGATTTACAGGGGTTAGCCGCACCAAGAAGCGGTTCGCCGAACGTCGTCTGCCAAAGTGTTTGCGTCTCGCTCCACGCACGCTGGTTCGCCTCGTAGCTCTCATCACTGCCGAGGCCAAAATACGGATCGTGATGGAGAAAGTATCCGAAGATTCGGTCACAATCCTCTGCGTACTTGCGGGTGTCGAGAATATGGTAGTGCCACACGAGATCAATGAGTTCGTTCGGCACAAGCGTGCGCTCTGGATGTTCGGCGTGCAGCGTCAGAAACTGACGGTAGGTCCGCACTGCGGCTTCGAAGTCAATTTCCTCGCCGTTGAGCATTTCACCCTCGCACTGCATTTTGAAAATGATTGGGTGCATATCAATTTCAACGAGTTGGCGTTCAGTCGTAGTCATTTTGTTGGGTATTGAGGTTCAGACGGGAACGCGAAAGCTCCCCAATCTTCTGATGAAAGAGACATCCTGGCTTGCGCTTGTCAACGCTGAGAATGGCAGGAAATCATGACGAAAAAGATGTTTCACAAAGGCTCTGAATCTGGCTAATAATTGCGCATCGAAATGAGCGCAGATGCAACCCTCCCAAATCTGATTCCGATGAGTGCGAAGGACGCTCTCACGCACTTTTCAGGACAACTGCCGGAGTTGAAAAACGCTCGCGTCACCGGGGAACTCGATCTTCGCAGTATCGAAGTTCCCGGCCCGGTGAGAGTTCACAATTGCGTCTTTGAAGGTGCTGTGGACGCTACCGATTCCCGTTTCGACCGAAGTGTTCAGTTCACGAATTGTGAGTTTGAGAAGGGCCTCACTTTGGCCCATGCCCGTATCAACGGACCGCTCGATTTAAGCGGCTCCGTGCTCAAGCCTGCAAACGGTGCAGTACACATGCTTTTTCGTGATTTGCACGTTGAAGGCTGCATTGAAGGAACGCGCCTGCGAGTTGAGTGCGGCTTGAATTTCAGCGATCTCGAGTGCGGTGCGGCTCTCCGGCTTCGAGGTGCCGAAATAAGAGGCGATCTGATGTTAGATAGCGCGTTGATCGAAGGCGAGCTTGATTTTGGCGATTGCGAAAAAGTGGGTAACGATCCGGCATCCCGAACATCGATTGCCGGTGTTTTGAGCTGCTCGCGGTCGCAAATTGAGTCGCGGGTTCTGCTGATCGGAACCTCGCTTGGAAGCGCTACGTTTGAACAGACTCAAATCGGCGGAACGATGCTTATTGCGTCAGGTCGGTTCACTGCTTGCCAAACGGAGATTGGAGTCTTGCATCCCTACGGTTACAGTCTTTCACTTCTCGGCGCGTGGTTGCATGGCAATTTGGAGATTCGCGGCGCAAAGCTGCATGGTTATCTGGGACTTAGTAATGTTGAGATTCGTTGCAACCTCGTCCTCAAAGACGATGCCAACACTCCTAGCGGCGGATCTTTTCAGACATTTCTCGGTTCAGGTGGAAAAAAACCGTCACTCCGTTTGGCGAGCGCCTCAGTGAGGGGAGCTATTAGCCTCGGCAATGTCAGTTTTGATGGTTTACTCGAGGCGCCGAACGCGAATGTTGCGGTCCTCGAGCTTGACCTTTCGAGTATCGAGAGCCTTGAGGCTCTTTCCAAGAAACGGCTTCTTGCCGGCAAACCCGCGGCAGTGGTGTTTTTAGAGGGACTCACTTTTTCGGAACTCCAGTTAAGTGATTCGACCTCAACAACGATGGTGCCGCGTCAACAGGCGCATTCCTCTCGTATCAGTCGCCTTCTAGCGCTGACGGATTTCGACGAGGGAACATACGCCCGTATCGAAGCCTGGCTCAGGCGCAGCGCGAAGGACGACGATGCCGACAAAGTATTCCGAGAGATGCGCAAAAAGGAGACTGCGCAAAGAGGGGGTTGGCTGAAGCGGGTTCTCTTCAAACTACTTGAATGGCTTTACGGCTATGGCACGCAGATCAAACGAGCCTGTGTCATTTGGGTCATCACATTCGGGTTCTCGTACTTGATGTTTTCGGATGGCTCGGGCCTCGACCCGACTGAGAATGGCGATCAATCACCTGCCATTGGAGCAGCCCTGAAAAGTCCGGACTGGGTGGACAAGGCCGCCGTGGTATTCCGTATTCATTTACCGATTGTGCCGTGGCTCGGCGATCCCGAGTGGAAGCCTGCAGCCAGAAGGATCCCAAAACCAGACAAGCTTCCTCAATGCGTGCCTTGGCCGCCCCTGCGATATGATGTCATAGCTCATTCGTTTCTCGTCTGGAACGTTGTCAATGTCACATTGATCATTGCTTCCATCTCAGGACTCCTCAAGCGACGAGGTTCGTAGCGGCATTACATGGCTCTTTGCATCCCACGAATCGTTGACCAACTCGATAGAGTCGGTCACTTTTTACATACTCGGCGAACTCACTGCGAAGAAGCCGTGAGCCGTTGATGCTCGCCGCTCTTTCAAGGTCTCCACTGCCGCGATGGCGAAATGAACCACCGATTTCAATGAAACAACTTCTTCCACTCCTGCTGGCCTCTGTGACTGGCGCTCTCGCCGCTGATGCCGACATCGCTCCACAGCCCGCGCATGTCATCGTCTCGCCATGGAAACAGCACATTCCGCCGACGAAGCGGCAGGGCGTGCCGGGCATCGAATGCACCGCGAAGGGTCGCCTGTGGGCCGTGTTTGGCCGCGATGTGGAGAGCACGCGCAATTTCCAGGTGCTCAAGTGCAGCGATGATGATGGGAAGTCGTGGTCTGAGGTGAAGCTTATGATTCTGCCGCGCCAAGGCACGCGCGCGATGTCGCCCGCCATCTGGAGCGATCCGCAGGGCCGCCTCTGGCTGTTCTGGGGCCAGGCCGCCGGTTTGCAGGACGGCCTCTACGGCATCTGGGCCATCCACACCGATGAACCCGATGCCGCCGAGCCGACATGGTCCGCACCGCGTCGCCTCGGTGATGGCATCATGCTGAACAAACCCACCGTGCTCGCAAACGGCGACTGGCTGCTCACCTCCTCGGTGTGGAAGGCAGACAACAGCATCAAAGTCTATGCCAGCACGGACAAGGGCGCGACCTTCACCCTGCGCGGCACCGCCAACATCGCCGAACCAAAGATGCGCGGCCCCGACGAGCCAATGATCATCGAGCGCAAGGACGGCACGCTCTGGATGATGGTGCGCATGCGGGGCATGGCCGAGACGATCTCACGCGATGGCGGCAAGACATGGACACCGGTCGAAAAGATCGCCATCCAGCATCCCACCTCGCGCTTTTTCCTGCGGCGTCTGCAAAGCGGCGCGCTGCTGCTCGTGAAGCACGGCGGCATTCAAGAAAAGACCAAGCGCGAAAAGCTCACGGCCTTCATCTCCGACGACGACGGCAAAACCTGGCAGGGCGGTCTCATGCTCGATGAACGCGACGACGTGACCTATCCCGACGGTGTTCAAGCCACTGATGGCACCCTCCACATCATCTACGACCACCAGCGCACACCGCTCGGCGAGATCTTGATGGCTAGCTTCACGGAAGAGGATGTGCGGGCCGGCAAGATCGTTTCGTCCAGGGCAAGCTTGCGGCAGGTCGTTGATCTTCTGCCGCCGTCGAAACTCTAAACCGCGCGAATATGAAACACCTCTTCCGCTTCTGCTCACTCCGATGACCGCGCTTCACGCCGTGGACGTTGCTCTCGTCGAAACGGCTGTCCATGAACGGAAACGCGCCCGCGTGTCACCAGACTGATGTGGCAGAATCGGACCGCCTGCTTCTGCCAAGCCGCAAGGGGCTTGCGGATCATAGCCCAGGGGTGCCGAGCGCACCCGCAGTTCCTCAAAGACAGCATCAACCGCGAGCGCTTTTTCTGGGGCTACGACACGCCGGAGAAGCATGAGACGAACGTGCGCGCCTATTACCGCATGATCAGCGGCATCGACAAAGCCATCTCGCGCGTGCTTGCCGCGCTGAAAGAGGCCGGGCTCGCCGACAACACGATCATCGTCTATTCCGCCGACAACGGTTACTACCTCGGAGATCGCGGCTTTCAGGGGAAGTGGTCGCACTATGAGGAGTCGCTGCGCGTGCCGATGGTCGTCTATGATCCACGTCTGCCGAAAGAGAAGCGCGGCAAGGTCTGCGATGATTTCGTGCTGAATGCCGATCTCGACCCCACCTTCCTCGACTGGGCCGGTGCGAAGCGCCCCGATGGCTACGAAGGCCGCAGCCTGTCCACCTTGATCGAAGGCAAAGGCAGCGACAAACCCTGGCGCACGCATTTCTTCTGTGAGCATGTCGATCTCGCCCCCACGCTGACCTGGGAAGGCATCCGCGACCAGCGCCACGTCTATGCCCGCTACTTTGACCAACAGCCCGCCTACGAGTTCCTGCACGATCTGCAAACTGACCGCGACCAATTGAAGAACCTCGCCACTGATCCCGCTCACGCCGACATCTTGAAGAAGATGCGTGAACTCTGTGATGCGGAGATGAAAGCGCGTGGCGGTGCTTTGCTGCCGATGGATCAACGCGGCTCAAGGAAACCCGCCAAAGGCAAGGCGAAGACCAAGGTGGAGAAGTGACGCTTCATTCGCCTGCAATCGCCGAAGGATTCACTCCGCGTCGTCGTTAGCACGGGTCCAACCCCCGTGCCCATGATCCGCCTCCTTCTCCTCGCTCTCTGCCCGTTGCTGTCCGCTTTCGCGGCCCCGCCAAACGTTGTCGTCTTCCTCGCGGATGACGCGGGCTGGGGTGATTACAGCCAGTCCGGCAACAAGCAGGTCGCCACGCCGAACATTGACTCCATCGCGAAGGGCGGCGTGTCCATGGATCGCTTTTACGTCTGTCCGGTGTGTTCGCCGACACGTGCGGAGTTTCTGACGGGGCGCTATCATCCGCGCGGTGGTGTGCGCGGCGTCTCCACCGGGCAGGAACGGCTCGATCTTGGTGAAAAAACCATCGCGGATGCCTTCAAGGCCGCCGGTTATGCCACGGGTGCCTTTGGAAAATGGCACAATGGCAGCCAGTGGCCGTATCACCCGATGGCTCGCGGTTTTGACGAATACTTCGGCCACACCTCGGGGCATTGGGGCGAGTACTTCGACGCGCCGCTGGAGGAGAACGGCAGGATGATCCGCACGCAGGGCTACATCGTCGATGTCTGCACGGACCGCGCCCTCGGCTTCATCGACAAAAACAAAGACAAGCCCTTCGTCTGTTATGTCCCCTTCACCACGCCGCACTCGCCCTGGGCCGCACCTGAGGCGGACTGGAAACGCTTCAAAGACAAGCCCATCACCCAAACCGCCACGGATGCGGCCAAGGAAGTCGCCGATGAAACGCGCTGCGCTTTGGCGATGATCGAGAACCAGGACATGAACGTCGGGCGTGTGCTTTCACGGCTGAAACAGCACGGCGTCGAGGACAACACCATCGTCGTGTATTTCTCCGACAACGGCCCCAACTCCATGCGCTGGACTGGCGGCATGAAAGGCAAAAAAGGCACCACCGACGAGGGCGGAGTGCGCTCCGTGTGCTACATCCGCTGGCCCGCCAAACTGCCCGCCGGGCACACCGTCACCCAGATCAGCGGCGCGATTGATCTGATGCCCACGCTCACCGCGCTGGCCGGTGTGAAGCGTGTCGGCGACAAGCCGCTGGATGGCCGCGACCTCACTCCGCTGCTCATGAAACAGTCTGTCGAATGGCCGGAACGCATGATCTTCTCCACCTGGGCCATCAACGCGAGCGTGCGCACGCAAACGCATCGTCTCGACAACGCGGGCCAGCTTTACGACATGATCGCCGATCCCGGCCAGACCACGCCGATCAACGACAAGGAGCCTGCGCTGGCCGCGAAACTCACCGACGCGGTCAAAGCTTGGCGGCAGGATGTGTTCGGCGCTGCTGCTGCTTTGCCCAAAGCGAAGGGCGACAAGAAGAAGGGCGGCAACGCCGTCGATCCGCGTCCGATTCCAGTCGGTTATCGTGAATTTCCCATCACCATGCTGCCTGCGCGTGATGGCGAACCACGCGGCGGCGTGCAGCGCAGCAGCGGCGCGCCGAACTGCTCGTACTTCGTGAACTGGACGAGCAAGGATGACAGCATGGTCTGGCTGCTCGATGTCCACACAGCCGGAAAATACGAGGTGACCATCGACTACACCTGCAAGCTGCCCGATGTCGGCTCCACCATCGAGCTAGCCTTTCAAGACGCGAAACTCAGCGGCAAGGTCGAGCCCGGCTGGGATCCGCCGCTCTACACGAACCAGGACACACTTCCGCGCCCGCACGGCGAAAGCACGATGAAGGATTTCCACACTTTAAAGCTCGGCGAGATCACCCTGCCCGCCTCCCAAGGCCCGCTCACGCTCCGCGCCCTCGACATTCCCGGCTCCTCCGTCATGGACGTGCGCCGCGTCACGCTCACACTGCTGCCATGAAACATCTCTACCCCATCCTCTTCCTATTCTGCTGTCCCCATTCTGCTGTCTATTCCGCCGCGCAGCCGAACATCATCCTCATCATGGCCGACGACTTCGGCTATGAGTGCGTAACAGCAAATGGTGGTGAATCGTATCAGACACCGAATCTCGACCGCCTCGCGGCCAGCGGCATGCGCTTTGAGCACTGCCACTCGCAGCCGCTTTGCACGCCCACGCGGGTGCAGCTCATGACGGGCAAATACAACGTGCGCAACTACCTGAACTTCGGCACGCTCATGCGCACGGAGACGACCTTCGGGCATCTCATGAAAAAAGTAGGCTATGCCACAGGCATCTGTGGCAAATGGCAGCTCGGGCACGAGAAGGACTCGCCGCAGCACTTTGGATTCGATGAGTCGCTGCTCTGGCAGCAGACGCGCCGCCCGCCGCGTTATGCCAATCCTGGCCTCGAACTCAACGGCGAGGAAAACGAATACCCGACGGGCAGCTACGGACCCACGCTCATCAACGACTTCGCTCTCGAATTCGTCACGCGGCACAGAGAGAAGCCTTTCTTCCTCTACTACCCGATGATCCTCACCCATGATCCCTACCAGCCCACGCCCGACAGCCCGGACTGGGACCCCACGATCAGCAGCGAGGCGAAACAGCGCGATGTGAAGCACTTCACCGAGATGGTGGCCTACATGGACAAGATGATCGGCCGTCTCGATGCGAAGCTCGGTGAACTCGGCATCCGCGACAACACGCTGCTCCTGTTCCTCGGTGACAACGGCACCGGCAGAGGCACGACGACCCGCTTCAAAGGCGCGGATTTCCCAGGCGGCAAAGGCAGCACGACGAACAGCGGCCATCATGTGCCGCTCATCGCAAGCTGGCCCGCCGTGATGAAGCTGGGCCGCGTGAACCGCGATCTCATCAGTTGCTCCGACTTCCTGCCGACGATCTGTGCCGCAACTGGCTCCGAAACGCCCGCGAACGTCGATGGCGTGAGCTTCCTGCCGCAACTGCGCGGCGAGCCGGGCACGCCGCGTGAGGCTCTCTACATCTGGTATTCACCACGTCAGCGCCTCGACCTCACGGTGAGCGAGTTCGCCTTCGATCACAGCCACAAGCTGTACCGCAGCGGCGAGCTTTACGACCTCCAAGCCGATCCACTGGAGAAAACCCCGCTCACCGGCGATCAACCCGCCAGGGCCAAACTCCAGGCTGTGCTCGATCAATACAAGGGCGCCCGTCCCGCCGAGCTTGACCGTCAGTTCGAGACGTCGATGAAAGGTAAGCCGACTGCCGAGAAGAAAAAGAAGAAGCGCAAGAAGTAGGCTGGGGCGGATACGAAACTACTTCTTCGGCGCACCTTCTTTGAACTTCGTCATGAGTTCCTGGAACTTTTTGTTCAGCGCCTGATACTCGGGGCTTTTGCGGTCGTGTTTGGCACGCTCGGCGGCGAGGGCTTTGATTTCCACGGCGAGGGCACGGCGTGTTTCTGTCGCACTGGTGGCGGCGGTGTCCGCTTTGACCTCCACATCGTCCCAATCGTCAGTGCGGAAGACCGAGGCGGGCAGACCTTCGCTGTTGATGAGGTTCGCGCCCTCGGGATTCGAGGCCCAGGCGTAGCGCACGGCAGCGGGTTGCTTCACTTCGGGGCTGCTCACGAGCACGCTGTCGGTGCCGTCGATCTTCGCATCGGCCCACTTCCACACTTTGTCACCTCCAGCGATCTCGAAGCGCTTCAACGCGCCGCCGTCGCGCGATTTCAGGCCTGCGCCGCTTTGATCAAAGGTCACGCGGATCGCGCCGTTCTTCACCGCGCTCGATTTGAACAGCGGGCCGGAGTAGATCAATTCCTTGCCGTAATCCTTCGCCAAAGCCCAGCGTGCGAGACGCTCGCCGGGGTCTTTTTTGTTTTTCGGATGGATGTCGTCCACCTCGCCGACATCGTTGATGATCGCCATGCCGGTCTTCGGGGTTGTTTCGAGCACGCGGCGCATGCGGTCCTGGCACAGCGCCCACGGATCAGGCACCCCCGGTTCGGTGGAAGCAGCGCGGTAGCTGGCGAGCTGCACATAGTAGAAGGAGAACTCGTCCGCCCAACGATTGCGCCAGTCATTGATCATGAGCGGCAGTGTCTGGTCATAAGGCACCGCTCCGGCCTTCGCGTTGCCTTCGCCTTGGTACCAGATCGCGCCGCGCATCGTGTAACCGGTGAAGGGATGGATCATGGCGGCAAACAGCACGCCCGGCTTGCCCTCGGTGAGCAGCGGACGCTTTGGCGCATCAGGCTTCTTGGGCAGTCGCTTGCGTTCTTCGGCGGTTTTGCCCTTTGCGGCGGCCATCGTGGCCCGCCATTGCTCCAGCTTCATCGCGTAAGCCGCATCCGCCTTGGCTTGATCATAACTCGCTTCGTCCTTCAGCATCGTGTCCACGAGCGCCTTGGTGCCCGGCAGCGTGTTCAGCGCCTCGCGACTGGTGAAAGTCTCCACCGGCTTGCCACCCCAGGCCGATTTGATCACGCCCACCGGAATGCCGAGCTCCAGATGCAGCTTCCGCGCAAAGAAAAACGCCACGGCAGAAAAGCCGGGCACCGTTTCCGGTGTGGAGGCCTGCCACACGCCTTCGATGTCGTCTTGATTCTCGGCAGCAGTCACCAGCGGCGCGTTGAACATGCGCAGCGCAGGATGCTTCGACTCCGCGATGAGGCCCGCGTATTCCGGCGAGCGGTTCATGGTGTAGTACATGTTCGACTGACCCGATGCGAACCATACCTCGCCCACGAGGACGTCTTTGATCTCAAGTTTGTCCGCGCCTGCGGAGATCGTCAGCACCGCGCCATTCGCATCAGCAGCACCAGTTTCAATCTGCGTCCGCCACTTGCCATCGGCTGCGGCTTGGGTGGTTGCGGTTTTGCCTTTGAAGGAGACCGTGACATCCGCTTTGGCATCCGCCTTGCCCCAGATGGCGGCGGCACGCTCGCGCTGGAGAATCATGTGGTCGGAGAAGAAATGCGGCACGCTCAGCTCGGCGAGAAGCAGACTGGGAGAAAGGAGAAGGAAAGTGATGAGGCGTTTCATGGGAGAGTAGCGTCGAGGCGACATGCCGGGTGCCTAACGACCGGCTGCCGTGCGAGCTTGCAGGGGAGATTTGGCAACAGGCGCCGATTCGCGAGATAAGGCCGCGCCCTGCCGCCGTTCCCTTCCGAAGATGAATCTCCCAGCCCTCTTTCTTTGCCTCACCGCCGCCATCGCCTCAGCACAGGTTCCCCTGGAGGAATACAGCACGAATCATGTCACCCACGGCCCGATGCTCGGTCTCGTGACAGAAAATAGCGTGAAGGTGTGGGCGCGGACGCACCGAGCGGGCGAGTTCGCGGTGCGTTATGGCGTGAACGCTGAAAATCTCGATCAAACCTCCGCGCCGGTGCCAACGAGCGCGGATCGCGATCACACCGGCTCGATCACGCTAACCGGCCTGAAGCCGCAGACGCATTATCACTACCAGATTTTCATCGGCAAGGTGCCGAGCGGCCCTGGCGGCAGCTTTTGGACGCTGCCGAGCGCGGCGGCGCATCGTGAGGCCACGCACAATCCGAAGGGTTTGTTCAATTTCCGCTTCCAG
>Ga0209573_1001125_pt1 | contig 44105 bp, 38 predicted proteins | sample TNRBio252014_DNA_FD_185870 | JGI IMG/M metagenome (GOLD analysis project Ga0209573, IMG submission 185870) | Wastewater treatment Type I Accumulibacter community from EBPR Bioreactor in Madison, WI, USA - TNR Reactor_6/25/2014_ DNA (SPAdes)... | ecosystem: Engineered > Bioreactor > EBPR >...
GCAGATAACTCGATAAAATTTTCATTTACAAAACCGCTTTATTATTTAAGCAGTGGTGATTCGTTTATAAATAATACTGCTATATCGCGCTGAAAACTATTTTTGCCAATGTAGTTATGAAAGCAATATATTTTAAAGAGATACAACAGTTTTTCAGTTCGCTGATTGGCTATGTTGCATTGATAGTTTTTTTATTGACTTTGGGGTTGTTTCTATGGATTTTTCCCGACACCAATATTCTTGATTTTGGTTACGCAAATATTGATGGGCTTTTTGCTCTTGCACCCTACATTTTTATGTTTTTGATTCCGGCACTTACCATGCGCACTTTTGCCGAAGAAATAAGTACCGGCACTTTTGAGTTGTTGGCAACACGCCCTGTAACCGAAATGCACATTGTGCTTGGAAAATATTTAGCTGCTGTTACGCTCATCCTTATCGCCTTGGTGCCCACATTTACATATTACATTACTGTGGCTAAACTTGCTGTGCCGGCCGGCAATGTAGATACTGGCGGCATTATTGGGTCTTATTTTGGTTTGTTTTTTTTAGGGGCTGTGTTTGCGGCAGTAGGTGTGTTTGCATCTTCGGTTACGCCCAATCAAATCATTGCATTTTTATTGGGTGTGTTGCTGTGCTTTTTATTGTATCAGGCATTTGGCTACTTGGCCAAGCTGGGTATATTTTTTGGCAAAAGCGATTTTATTGTAGAGCAGTTAGGTATAGACGCACATTACTTAAGCATGAGCAAAGGCGTAGTGGATACGAGGGATGTGGTGTATTTTCTTAGTGTAATTTTTGCTTTTTTATACTTCACAAAAACCGCATTGAGTGCAAGGAAATGGTAAGAGTGTTTAATGTGCTATATTGACCCTGCAAACAATTAATGCACAGGCCTTATAAATGAGTAATAAGTTTACTGCTTAACCAATTTTTCATACTGCAAAATTTTATTGTTTTTGAGCAAAGTAAAGATATAAACGCCTTTGGGCAGTAGGCTAATGTCAATAGTCATTTGTGTATCATTTATGCTGCCGCTTTGGAGGGCTTGCCCGATGGTGTTGTGAATGGCGAAGGTGAGTTGGGGGGTGAGAGGTGAGAGTTGGGAGGTTTTAATGGTTAAAGTGTTGGTGGCAGGGTTGGGGAATAACCTCAATCCCAACCCCTCTGCATGGGAGAGTGGAGCAACACCCGTGCCAGTGTTGACGGTAACTTTTACCGTATCATAACTCCACCAGTAACCTGCGCAATCGGGAACGCTGTCGCGGAGGGCGATGATGTAGGTGGTGGAGGAAATGGGACAATCGTTTAATGTAAAAGTATTGCGAATTGTGTCGGTTCTGAAACCGTCTTGAACGGGATATTTTTTTAGCCAGAATACTGTGTCGTAAGTGGTGATGTCTGCTGTGGCTTGTAATTGCACACAAGCACCGGGTTGAATAGTGGTGTCTGCAATATTTTGAATATGAACTGCATTGCCGTTGTGGGGGTAGATAGGCGATAAATCGTCTAAGAGTAAGCGAGGGAAGCTTGTGCGTAGCGAGCGGGTGGTATCCACATAGGTATATATCATAAAATAGTTGTAATCATCTTGTTTGGGGGTGATGGCGATGTTTAGCTTTCGCCAGTTATACTCTAAGTATGCTGAGCGATACATCTCTTCTGTAGCATTTACTCCGCAGCTATCGTTAGCACCTTTGATTAGGAAAAATGCAGTATCTAAATCTTGAAAAGGATAAAGATAGCTTGATGCAGCTATCTGAAATCTGTAAGTCTTGTTTTTCTTTAAGCTACAAGGCAACTTTTGAGTGATAAATGAAGGTATATTCGGGTATCCGGGAGGGGCAAAGATAGGGGCGAACATTAAAAATGTTTCCCCAAAATATGGAGTATTGGGGTATCCAGGAGAATTTGTTGCAGAATCTATAACACCAACCCAATTCTCACAAATATTCCATTCGGGAACAATGCACACGCCTCCCGTATGCGGACAAACATCACCATCAAAATCTGGGTTTTTTAAAAAAATCTGTGCACTCACCAGCTTGGCGAATACACAGATTGAGACTATGAAAAAGAACTTTTTCATAGCCTATTTCAATATCGCAAATTTTAGTACTTCTGAAGCTCCATTGCCATATCTAACTTTTGCAATGTACGTTCCTTGTGCATGAAAATTGGTAGCTCGAAATTCTGAAATGCCCTCATACAGTTGTTTTTCTAAAACCAGTTGTCCAAAACCATTATAAAACTTCACGTATGCACTTTTAGGTAATTCTATTGTAAGAACTGCATTGCTGTTCAATGGATTCGGATACAATTTAGCTGCTATTGGCAGCAACTTTTTTTGTTCCTGTTCTTTTTTGAAGCTACCCGTTTGTGTAATGCAATTTTCTGCAAAACTATTATCAACAGTGCCTATCAAACTAAAATACATGCTGCGTGCTTGCAACACTGCGGGTCCACCGGTGAGGTAGCATTCTTTACTGCTTAACCAATTTTTCATACTGCAAAATTTTGTTGTTTTTGAGTTGGTAAAAAAATTGAGACTGCATTTCAAATATAGTTACAACCTGTATTAAAGCAAGCCCGGCAGAAAAAACAAGGTGTTTTAAGAAAAGAGCTTATTGCGCAAAACTCAAAACGAAAACTTCGCACCAATAACCCCGTTAAAACCGAAGCTCGGATAGCGGTAGAAACGTTGGTATTTTTGATGTGCGATGTTGTTGAGGTTGGTGAAGAAGGAAAGATGTTTTTTGAAGACGCTGGACATGAAAAAATTATGCTCGTGGGACACGAGCACAGGCGGAGATGTAGATTTCAACGGTAATGAAACCTACAGGAAATTATGGTAATCACATTCTTGGAAACCTTATATACCAAACGGTGTTCCTCCGTTATTCTTCTGCTCCAATAGCCTTTAAAGTTATACCTTAAAGGTTCGGGTTTGCCTATACCTTTGAACGGATTTTCCGAAATGGCTTGAAGAAGGGTAACTATCTTGTCCCATATTTTTTTATCCGTATTTTCCCAAAAGATAAAATCCTTATCTGCCTGCTCTGTAAATTCTATTTCCATAGTCGAAAGACGGATTATGCAGTTTGCATTTTCACAAGGTCTTTCAGCGAGTACCTGACCACCTTGCCTGCTTTAGCCTCGCGAACACTTTCGGCAAGAAATTTACGGTTTGCCTCTGTGGACAGCAGATAATCTGTTTCATCCTGTCCATCCACAGTGATATGCAGTTCATCGGTTTTTCCGGAGAAAACGGCTTTTATTTCGTTGAGCAATTGAGCTGTAACGTTTATACCTTTTATATGAATCTCTACATACATTATACGAAATTATGACATTTTTTCGGAGTTGAACAGTATCCTTCACAAAAGAAAATTCTTTTTACCCAACACCACCTCTTTAATAAGCGCGTGCATTTAAGCGTTTAAAACGAAAACTTCGCGCCAATAACCCCGTTAAAACCGAAGCTCGGATAGCGGTAGAAACGTTGGTATTTTTGATGTGCGATGTTGTTGAGGTTGATGAAGAAAGAAAGATACTTTTTGAAAACATACTCTGCGCTTACATTCAAATCTGCCGTGCCTTTTATCAGTTGTGCAGAGCCATTGGCAAGCTTTGCGTGTGCTTGGGCAAGCGCAAAAAGTTCCAAGCCGAAAATCATTTTCTCTTTGAAGTTGTATGTAGTTCTGAACGACAGGTTCAGCGCAGGTTCGTGCCATGCTTTTAACTCGTTGTCCATATCAAAAATGTGGTAATCTACAGCAAGCAACGAACGTAGATTTTCTTTCCAGTTATATCCCATTTCGGCATGAATGGTGTAAACATTTGCATGGTCATAAAGTATATCGAAGCGATTCATATTGTTAGTGTCGTTTACAAACATTGCCATGTTCCAAACACGTTTGTAATGAAAACCTGCGTTGTACGAAAAAGCCTTTGCAGTTCCTTTTAGAGCTACTTGCAAGTCGCTTCTGCGAGTGTTTTGCAATTGTAAACTGCTGTTTACAAAATTGTTGTTTAAAGCAAAATCGCGAAAAGAATTTTTGTTGAATTGAAACTGCCAATCGGCAAGTACAATAAGATAGTGCTGATACAATCTTTTTTCAATTGTTACATGGGCGAGCGGATAAACTTTTTTGCCATCAACGGCAACACCGCCTTTGCCGCGAATCAACCAATCGTCATTATCAAAGAAATAGCCGGCACGTACTTTGAATATGTTTCGCTGCAAAGCAAGCGTATCGGCAGTGTATTTTGAAATGTCAAAAGTAAAATCGAAATCTACATGATGTTTTTTGCCGAAAGCCCTTTCGGCATAAGTGTTTCCGCCCACAAACCACTCATTTGCCGCGCCTCGAAACTCCTGAAAATAACTGAACGAAACATCTTGTTTGAAATTCAGTTTCAGTTTGTTTTCGCCTGTGTTTTTTATAAACACGCGCCCGTCATACGACCTGAATCGCTGAAAAATATCTTGGCGTTTTTCTACACTGTCGGTAGCATAAAAATGTGTGCGTAGATTATGAAAACTAAAATCGAAACCGGTTTCTATTTTGCCCGGAGTGCCTTTTAAATAAACACCTACTTTATCATCGCTGAAGCGCATGAATTTGTTTTGAAAACCACGCATAGAAAGATGGTCGTACCACAAGCCAAACTTTAAATTTTTTGTGCGATTGTCGTTGTAAGCCAACTGCGCTAAGGGCGTTAGCTGTGTGCCAAAACCAAACTTGATGTAAGATCCATTTCTGCGTTCAATTTTTTCTTTGCTTAATGCGATTGGCTTTAGCGGGTTGGGCTCAAACAATGAAGATTTATAATCTTTTTGTGGCAACTGATATACATAATTCTGTTTTGCTACTTCTTCGTCAGGAATGCTGGGTGCAACAGTAATTTTATCGGCATCTTCCAATGTGCTTTTGTATTGTTTTATCACAATCATTTCATCGTTGGTGCCTGCTTGCCCGAATGATATGAGATGTGAGATAAGAGATATGAGAATGACCAACAACCAACGGCTATTTGCCATTGACCATTGACCATTAACCATTGAGCGCTCCCTCCGCTCATTACTCGCAACTCTATTTCTCATTTTCCAAAGGTTTTTCCATGATTAAACTATCGGAAGGCAAATCGTTAGTAAGTTTTGATTTGTCTATTTCTTTATTGGTTAATATCTCTAATTTTTCGCGGGCTTCCTGCAACACTTTTTCATCGCCAGTGTAGTTGGCTACAATACTTTCTAGCGTTGCTTTGGCTTGAAACTGATTGTCTAAGGCAGCATAGTTATCGGCCATTAAAATAAATGTTTTTACAACCCACAGTTCGTAGTTTGCAAAGCGATTCTTTAGTTTCAAACAACTATCTAACGATGCTTTGTATTGTTCTTTTTCAAACAGAATTTTGCAAGCGTAATACTTGCATTCGGCCGCCTTTTCGCTTACTGCCGCTGCCGCTACTTTGTTTAGAATAGGCAGTGCTTCATCGTTTTTAAACGTGAGGTAAAGGGCTTTTGCTTTCATGTAGTTTATTTCTATCAAGTCATTTTCTTTCAACTGATTGTTTTGCAAAATCAAGTTGGCATACTCAATCACTTTATCGTGTTTTTCTAATTTGTTCGAGGTTTTTAATAAACCTAATTGCGCACTGTAAGTGTTTGGCGGGTTCGATGCGGCATTCAGCAACTTTTCGTACAAATCGAATGCTTCGTTATAGTTTTTAATTTCAAAATAGGCAATACCCGATGCTTTCAGTAGTGAGCGCTCGAAGAATTTGGCAGCGCGGTTTTCAATTACGGCTTTGTAATCTTCAAAAGCTTCTACAAAACTTTTGTCGCGGCTGTAGCATTCTGCTCTGCCAAAACGAGCTTCGTTGATAAAATATCCTGTTTCAAACTTTTTTACATAGTTTGAAAAAAGCTGTATTGCCCGGGCACAATCGTTGTTGTTATATGCTGTTTCGGCTGCTTGATAGGTAAGTGAGTCCTGCTCGGATTGGGTGATGCTACCAAAGCCCGAAGCCAGTTCAACATACTCATCGGTGCGGCCTATTTCTACCGAAATTTCTTTCATAGCCGTTAAAGCCTCTTTTGCTTCAATGGTTTTAGGGAACTGCTGCACCACTTTTTTATATGCCGCAAAAGCATCTGCTTTTTTGTCTTTGTTGTAGGTTACCAATGCAATTTTTAAGTATGATTTTGGCACAAAAACACTTGCCGGAAATTTGGATAGCAAATTGTTGTAAGCAGTGAGTGCTGCATCATATTTTCCTTCTTCTAAATGAGTTTCGCCAATTTCAAAGTAGGCTTGTTCGCGATAACGACTGGTTGGGTATTTGGCTATCAATTGCTCTAACAAATTTACCTTTTCGACATTGCGGTTTTTTAAACCTAAAAGAATTGCTTTTTGGTAGGTGGCATATTCGGCACTGCTCCAGTTACTGCCAATAATTTTTGAGTATGCGTCTAAGGCATCGTCATATTGTTGAGTTACAAAACTGCAATCGGCAAAGCGCAGATAAGTATCGGGCAAGAGTTTGCTTTTTGTTTGCTCGGTGGCGGTGTTGCCAAAGTCTTTTATGGCTCGTTCAAATGCAGCGGCTGCATACTTATATTCTTTGCGTTTAAAAAATGAGTAGCCAATATTGTATTGAACTTGAAATGGTGAAAAGAAATCATCTTTCTTGTCGAATGCACCCGGTATTTCTTCGCTTTTTGCAAAGTTGGAAGCCGCACCTGCAAAATTATTTTGTTGGTATTGCGCTTCGCCTTTAAGGTACAATGCTTTTGCCATTACTAGTTTATCAATGGGATACTTTAAACTTTTATCGCACAACTTTTCGGCTTCGCTTGGGTTGCCATCGCTCAATACCTGAATGGCTCTAAAAAAGGTGAGTTTTTGATAGGTTTCGTTCATGCGCGGACTACGCAAATTTGGGTTGTCTTCTATCAATTGATAGGCGGCATCATAGTTTTTTGTTTGAAACAAAGAAGTTGCCAGCAGCTCATTAGCTTCATCGTAGTAGCTGCTTCCCGCATTCTTTTCAATGTAATTTTTTAGCACATCTACTGCTTCGCTGTAGTTGCCCGCATCAACAGAAAGTTTGCCATAATGAAACACTGCCAACTGCTGAATGCTTCTATCGAAAGACATATTGGATGCGCTTTGAAATGCCGAACGCGCTTTGTCTTTTTGGTTTGTTTTTAAATAGCAATCTGCCAAAGTGTATGTGGCATTTTGTCCCAAGGAATCATTCAGCAAATTTAGTTGCACTAAATTTTTTATGGCGCGTTGGTAGTCTCCGGTTTTGTACTGGCAATATGCTAATTGGTAGATTTCGTATTTGTTAGCTTTTGCCTGCTTCGATAAAAATCCATCCAGCAAAGGCAGTGCGCGCTCGTATTGCGAAGTTTGAAAGTAGGCTTGACCTAATAAAAAATTCAACTCAGGTTTATACATCACACCCGCATCGTTTACCTTAGTTGGTATGTAGTCTATTGTTTTTTTATACTCTTGTTTTGCGTAGTAAATTTGCGCTATGTAGTATGGAATTACGGCTGCATACATTTTGGAATCTTGAATTGCCAAGAAGCTTTTCAGCGACTCGTCAAAATCTTTGGTGTAAAAGCAAATGAAGGCGTAGTAATAGTTTGAAGGGTAAAAGTACTTGTCGTTTACCCCTTTTAGTTGCTTAAAAAATGGCTTTGCTTCTTCAAATTTTTTACGAGTAAAGTAGCTGTAGCCAAGCATGAATTTATATTCGCTTTGCTGCGAAGTCAATAAATCTTCGGGCTTTGCTTTTTCGAGATATGTAATGGCATCGGTATATTTTTTATTGCCGAAATAGTATTTGCCTAACAAGAAATATATCTGCCTGCGCTTATTGGTTTCGTGATGGAGGAGCATGTAGTTTTGCAACAGTTGCTCGGCATCTTTATCGTTGTTTTCTACTGCGCAAGCTGCAATGTAAAAATCGAGATTTTGTAATAGCACATCGGGTTGCGACTGATTGCTGAAGGGTTGGAGCTTAGCATTTTCGAATGTTTGCCGCGCTGCAAGGTAGTTGTGGTTATCCCACATTTCCATGCCGCGCTGATACTCTTTCCACGCATCGGAATACTTCAAAGTGGATTGAGCAAACACCGATTGGACAAACATAACAATGCAAAAAGTTAGGACAGCGCGCTTCATGTATTTACAATAACGCTACAAAGGTAGATATCAGTATATCGAACCGTGTTTATAATTTCAACAAGCAAGTGTGGTTGTCTGTTTAGGTGGAAAATGCGCCTTGCTTTTGGATGTCAATTTTTCGACTGCAACTTCAGCTTTTTACCCCTGCAACAAACTCAAGGTAGTTGTTGGTAGTAATAACTATACTTGACTCTGGGTGGTACGTTTTTAGAAATAGGTCAGGGAACTTTGATTTAGATTTTGTACTCCACTTAAACTCGTAAGCAGCTAACTTTCCATTTTGATCTTCTACGTAGTCAATTTCTGATTGCGAATGGCTACGCCAGAAAAAGCAATTGACATGAATATTGTTGTAAGCACAAAATTTCATGCGTTCGCTTACCAAAAAATTTTCCCACAATGCGCCTTTGTCATTGCGTAAATTTATAGGGTTGAATTGATTGATAACTGAGTTTCTTAGCCCGTTATCGTAAAAATAAATCTTTCTGCTTTTTTTTAACTCGTTTCGTAGATTGCGGCTGAAAGAGTTTAAACGAAAAATTACAAAAGATTTTTCCAATAGATTGATGTAGTGTTCTACGGTTTCATTATCCAATCCACTCATTTGCCCAAGCTCGTGATAGGAAACCAAATTGCCGATTTGAAATGCCAGTGCTTGTACTAATTTTTCTAACCGGTCGGGTTTTTGAATGCGCTCCCAAGTAAGTATGTCTTTGTATAAATAGCTATTTGAAAGTTGTTTCAATATTCCTGTTTCATCGCCTGGATTGTTTATTACATCGGGATAATAACCGTAAATCAATCTGTGTTCCAATAGGCGTTCTTCATCCAGCAGACTTGAGGTTTCTGCCATCTCTTGAAACGAAATTGGGTACAAAATGTATTCCCATTTTCGGCCTGTAAGTGGCTCGTTGATTTTGTTAGCCAATTCAAAAGCGGACGAACCTGTGGCAATTACCTTTACTGTTTTAATGTTATCGGTAATCAATTTTATTGTCAAGCCAATGTTTTCGATGCGTTGAGCTTCATCAATTATTAGATATTTGTTTGCCCCAATCATTGTTTTAAGCATACGCGTAGTGGGTTTTTGCAAACGTGTTCTTATGTCAGCATCATCACCATTCCACCACAAAACATTTTTCTTGTTTTCGGTAAGTGTTTCCAATAAGGTTGTTTTACCCGCTTGCCTCGGTCCAATCAGAATAATTGCTTTTTTATCAGTAAGCCGTTTTTCGATTTGATTGAGTAAAAGTCTTGAAATCATAAATTTTGCGATTGCTTCCGCAAAAATAGGCTAAATTTTGCGATTGCTTCCGCAAAATTTTACTTTGCTTAGTAGTGGTGGTGCAACTGCTTTTTTTATCGCTTGTTGTACCAAGTTTACTGTAACAAGAATTAGCTATTGAGTTGGCTCACAAATCTGTATAAATTGAAGTTGGTATTTTCAACTTCAATGGAAAGTTTTTTGCGCATGGCTGCCACATCAAAATTGCTCATTCTTCTTTTTTGAATAATGCGCAAAACCTTTTCGCCTAACAAGAACAATCTGCGAACTTTGTTTTTGTCAGTAAGTAGTTTGTTAAAGGTTTCAATCAATTCATTTACACCTTTTGCTTCTACGGCAATGGTTTTGATAACGGGAATTTCTTCGCGCCCTGCAATATGCAATTGATGCTGCAATGCGCTAACAATAGCATCTGCATCACTTCTGTCAGATTTATTGATGGCAAACACATCGGCAATTTCCATTAAGCCTGCTTTCATTGCCTGAATGCTATCGCCAGCCTCGGGCACAAGCACTACCACAGTAGTATCGGCAAGCCCGGCAATTTCTACTTCGCTTTGCCCAACGCCAACTGTTTCAATAAAAATAAAATCGAAAGGATAACTTTTCATCACTTCCAATACTTCAATGATTGTATCGCTTAGTCCGCCAAGCGAACCGCGCGTAGCCAGCGAACGAATAAACAAATTCGGATTGTTGAAGTGCGCACTCATGCGCAATCTGTCGCCAAGCAAGGCACCAAAATTAAATGGCGATGATGGGTCGACAAGAAGCAACCCAATTTTTTTGTCTTCATTCAATAATTTGCCAATTACAGCGTTTAGCAGAGTGCTTTTGCCTGCACCCGGTGGGCCGGTAAAACCAATTACAGGAGTATTTTTTGGTTGCAAGGCACTAAGCAATTTTTCAAAATCCTGTGTTGCATTTTCTACAATCGAAATATTGCGTGCAAGACTTTTAAAATTATTGATGGAAGAAACATTCACTTTTGCAACGTTTGAATTGCTAATGTAAAATGATATTGAGCAGACTGCATAAAACTTATTGGCAAGCTTTCCACACACTTTCGCTTAAAGTGCTTTTGTTGTCTTGCACTTTGCTTTTTGTAGGTTTTGTGTGCTCGCGAGCATTGGCAAGCATTGGCATGATAGGTGTTGCAGTTGCAGCGTTATTAAATGTTCGCAATTTTTCGCCACGAGTATTTTTTGAACGAAAGGAGTTGCTGTTGCTTACCCTTTTATTTTGGGGTGTTTTTATTTCGGGCTTGTGGAGTGATGATCGAAATTTTTGGTTGAATTTTACACGTATCCATATACCTTTTTTGCTTTTACCTCTTGCTTTTGCGGCATTGCCGGTATTGCGTTTTAAGCAGTTCAAAGCCATTGCGCTCATCTATGTTTTGGTGATGTGCATTAGCGGTGTGTGTGTATTGGTAAATTACTTGCTGAACTATCAATCAATCAATCAATCAATAATGAGTGGGGGTGTAATTCCAATGCCATTCAGCCACATTAGGTATTCGTTGATGTTGGTGTTTGCATTTTGTGTTGCTGTTTATTTTGCAAAAAATTTTTTACTCTATGTGGCAAGCATTTTTCTTTTTGTGTTGTTGCATGTACTGAGTGTGCGAAGCGGCTTGTTTGCTTTGTATGCATCAATTTTTACTATGCTGGTGATATGGATAGTTCGCGAGCGAAAGTGGTTGCGTGCGTTCCTATTGGCGCTGCTGCTTGCAGGCGTAACTGCAATTGCATTTAATACAATTCCGAGTTTAAAAAATCGTATTCAATATATGATGTACGATATTAGAAGTTATAAATACAATCAGCCAATAGATGCTTCGGATGGAATGCGTTTTCGCTCATGGAAGGCGGCATTGCAAGTTGCCAAATCATCGCCATGGATGGGAGTGGGTTATGGCGATTTGCAATATGCAATGAGTGCTTATTATACAAGCAATTTCCCCGAGTTGGAATTGCAGCAGCATAAACTGCCACACAACCAGTTTTTATGGTGGTTGGTTGCTACGGGGTGTGTAGGAGTTTTTGTTTTTTCGGTGGCTGTTTTTTTTCCATTTGTAAAGTATTTCGGCACAACTGTTTGGCTATGGCATTGCTTTTTTGCAATCATTTTTTCCTCATTTATCTGGGAGGCAACACTTGAAGAGCAGATGGGAACAGGTTTCTTTTCGATATGGATTTTGTTGTTAATGCAAATTGATTTGAAGCAAAAGCATGAATAAACTTTCGGCAGTAATTATTGCATATAACGAAGCAAGGCATATAGAAAGATGTCTTCAATCTTTATCGCCAGTTGCCGATGAAATTTTGGTTGTAATAAACAACAACACTACTGATGATACACCGGAAATTTGCAAACAACTTGGTGCAAAAATTATCTATAAAGACTTTGCAGGATACGGAGCCCAAAAGCGTTATGCTGTTGAGAATGCCGCATTTGATTTGATTCTTTCCATTGATGCAGACGAAGCAATTGATGATATACTTACTGTGGAGTTAAACCAAGTAAAAAGCAATGTAACTGCCGATGCTTACACTATAAACATTGTAAATTTCTATTGTGGTAAATGGATGCGTTTTGGTGGAATAAACTCCACAAAACGTTTGCGAATTTTCGATAGAAGAAAAGGCAATTGGAATACAGCAAAAGTACACGAACAAATTGAATTGTCCTTCGACTCTAATATTGTGCACCTAAAAGGATCAATCAGGCACATTGCTTTTGAAAGCAGGCAAGAACATATTGATAAACTTGCCAACTACACACTAATGAGTGCAGCCGCACTCGCGCAAAAATCAATGGGATATTTGATGCTAAAATTGTTGATCAGTTCGCCATTGAAGTTTATAGTTTCTTACTTTATTAAACTGGGATTTCTTGAAGGATGGCAGGGTTTTCAATTTGCTTATCTTAAAAGCTACGAAACATGGATGAAGTATTTTAATGCAATAAAAATGAAGCGAAAATCCTAACCGATTTTTACAAACTTTTTTCCCCTACTACATAATCGGGGCGACCCTTTGATTGGATGAAAATCTTGCCGATATATTCGCCCAAAATGCCAATCATCAATAATTGCAAGCCGCCTAAGAACAACATGCTTACCAATAGCGATGCCCAACCGGTTACAGCCTTGTCGGTAAAAAAGAAAATATAAATAGCATATATGGCATAGCAAAATGCAAGGAACGAAATGAATGCGCCAATAACTGCAGAAACGCGCAAAGGTTTTATGGAGAAAGACGTAATACCATTTAATGCTAAAGCAAAAAGTTTGCTCCAGGAATATTGTGCTGTGCCGGAAAACCTCTCGGCAGGGGTGTAAGCAACAACTGATTTTTTAAAACCAACCCACTCTACATAACCGCGCAAAAACAAATCAGATTCAGGTGTTTTGTTTATTACATCCAAAACTTTTTTATCCAGCAATCTGAAGTCTGCCGCGCCATGTTCGATGTTTACATCCGAAATCAGATTTATGGCTTTGTAAAAAAGAAATGTAGAAAAACGCTTTGGCAGCGAGAGATTGTTATTCAGTACTTTTTGTGTAACCACCACATCGCATCCGCTTTTCCATGCTTCAATTAACTTAGGTAGCATAGCAGGCGGATGTTGCAAATCTGCATCCATTGAAATTATAGCATCGCCCGTTGCAAAACTCAAGCCACAGCGCAGCGCTTTTTGATGCCCAAAATTGCGCGAAAGCGAAACATACTGAATGCGATTATCGGCTTGGTTTAGCTGCTTCAATACAGATAGTGAATTGTCTTTGCTGCCATCGTTCACCACAATTATTTCATAATCAAAAGCACCTAATACTTTAGAAATTTCTGCCGCTAAAACAGGCAAATTTTCGGCTTCGTTGTAAGCCGGCACCACAATGGAAATGCGTTGATTCATTTTGTAGCAAACCAAGTTTAAAAGATTCAGAAAACCAACATCGCAGGCTTTCTTAGATTTGGCGGGTGATAAATCGCATCAATTTTTTGCTCACCACCTTGCTGATTACTGCATTTGCGGTGCTGTGGCTGGGTTATCAGTTTGGGCACAACGATCAGGTAGAAACTATGCCTTATGTTTTGTTTTTGCAAAACAAGCTACTCTATCAACAAGATGCTTTTTTGCAAAGCCTTACAGCGTATGAGCCTAACGAACGTAGTGCATTTGTGTATTTTATGCTGCCTTTTGCAGGTTGTTTAGAAACTGCCACGCTTGTTTTTCATGTGTTGTTTTTGTTTTTATTGGTAGCGGCATTGTTGCGAATCGCAAGCTTGTTCATCAGCAATAGATTGCTTGCTGCCTTTGTTGTGTTGTTGTCGTTAAGTATAGGTTATATGATTACGCTTGGCGGGGTTGATTTGTATTACAATACTTTTCAGGGTGGAAACATTGCCATTGCTGCGTGCGCGTGGGCAATATTCTTTTACCTAACTAAACGACTTAATTATGCAGCGCTGTTGCTGGCTGTGGCTACGCCTTTTCAAATACTTGTAGGCTTAGATACTTTTTTGTTGCTGGGTGTGTTGCTGTTTACCGATTTTGCTTTGTCCGCATCATACGCAAATTTAAAACTGACTTTGCAAAGCAATGCTGCTAAGAAACTCATTCGATTTGTTGCAATTTATTGCTGCACAGCAGGTGTTTATTTTTTTGTTGTGATAGTTCAGAAACAACAAGCAGATTGTAACGTAAGCAACAGTGAATTTTTTGATTTTATTTTTGACTTTCGAAATGCGCATCATTTTTTGATAGCGCATTTTCCTGTAAAAAAATCGTTATTTTTTGTAGCACTTAGCTTGGTGGCATTGGTAGCTGCTTTCAAAGCTAATAGCAATATTTTTAAAATATTGTTTGCTGGTATGTTGCTGGTTTTATGCTATGCCATTGTTACCGAAACAACACATTGGGTGCCAGTGGCATCGTTTCAATTTTACATACTTACTGCTTGGATAAAGTTCTTTGCGCTGCTTGCGGTTTTTTCAGTTCTCGATAAGCTGTTGCCTAAAATTTCTGTGCAGCCGATGGCTGTTTTTGTTACTCTATCAACTGTTTTATTTGTAACTGCAACGGGTTTTGTAAGCAACCATTTTAAACGAAAAAACATTGCTTACGAGTTTGGCTGCGGTTACAAATCGGCTAATGCTGAAATTGATATTTGTATAAAAGCAAAGTCGTGTAGCCATAGTCAATCGCTTTTCATTCATCCATTTGAGTTTAGCGCATTGAAGTATTTTGGGCAACGTAGCGCTTATGTTGAGTTTAAAGCTGGGTTACATCAAAAATGTGGTGTAAAAGAGTGGCACGAAAGGCTACAAGCTGTGTATGGCATCAATTATAGAATGAAAGAAAAAGGTTTTGAATTGCAAGGATTGGCAAACCAACATCTGCAAAACTTATCGGCAGATGAGTGGAATATTTTAAAGAAAGAAGGAGTTACTCATGTTATTTTACCCAATGGCGTGATGCCGAGTTTGAATGCCGCAGAACGGCTGCAAGCGAATTCCACTTATTCAATTTGGAAGTTGTAAGGAATAAATACCTTAGCACAAAGTTTTTTAGCATGGCAACAACTAAAGTTTACAATACTTTTTGGGAGTTTTATCCATATTATCTCACCGAACATGCGCGCCCTATCAATCGTGCGTTACATTTTGTAGGTACTTTTTGTGTTATAGCATGTTTCGTGGGTGCTTTTGTAATTCAAGAAGGGCGGTTGCTTTTTGCCATTCCATTTGTTGGCTATGGTTTTGCTTGGGTAGGTCATTTTCTATTAGAAAAAAATCGCCCGGCTACGTTTGTGTATCCACTTTACAGCCTTGGGTCCGATTTTGTAATGTTTTGGCACATTCTAACCGGTCAAATTAGTAAAAGAGTAGATGAAGCGCACCAAACATTAGGTGTGGTAAACAAATGGAAGTAGCCTAAAAGTTCGGTCTCAACTTTTGGTTTTCATAATGCGACTCGATAATGCGCACAACTTCGTCCACGTCATCTGTAACATGAAAAAGATCTAAATCTTTGGCACTAACATTTCCTGCTTTTTCAAGCATGGTGTTTTTTATCCAATCAATCAAGCCTTTCCAATATTCGCTACCATAGAACACCATTGGAATAGCTTCTATTTTTTGTGTTTGTACCAATGTCATCACTTCAAAAAGCTCGTCCATAGTGCCAAATCCACCGGGCATGTACACCACACCCTGCGCGTATCTGATAAACATAACTTTACGCGCAAAAAAGTATTTAAAGGTGATTATTCTACTTGGATCTACAAATTCATTACAGCCTTCTTCGTTGGGCAACTCAATATGTAAACCAACCGAAACTCCACCCGCTTCTTTTGCGCCTTTGTTGGCCGCTTCCATAATGCCGGGGCCGCCACCAGTAATAACTCCATAGCCGGCATCCACAAGTTTCGAAGCCAGCTTTTCGGCATCTTTATAATACTTGTTATCGGGCTTTGTGCGTGCCGAACCAAAAATGGAAATGCAGGGGCCGGTTTCATCTAATTTCTCAAAACCATCCACAAACTCAGCCATTATTTTAAACATGCGCCAGCTTGATTGCGCCTTTAGTTCTGTCCAGTTTTTTCTTGTATGTTTTGGCATATTTTTTTGAGTTTATATGGTTATTTCAATCGTCTTTTTGAAATTAAAAACAGACCTGAAAATGTAATTGCACCATTGATGATAAGTAGCTCCGGTCCAACCTGATAGCCGCTAAGTAGTACAGGTGCAGCCTCGTTCAAATAGTAAGAGAGTAGCGGAGAAAGTACGCACAGCAAAGGAATCAATTTATCATTTACACTTCGCGTGGTGAAAATGCCGAATGCAAACATGCCTAACAGTGGGCCATAGGTATAGCCGGCAAGTTTCAAAATAGTATCTATTACGGCTTGGTCGTTTAATATTTGAAAAAGTATTATCACCAAAAGCAACACCACCGCAAAACCAATATGAATAATATGGCGCGTTCGTGTTTTGCTCAATTCCGATGCCTCGCTTTTATCCATCCACAAAAAATCAATGTAGAAAGAAGTGGTGAGGGTGGTAAGTACAGAGTCGGCACTATTGAATGTAGCTGCGGTTAAGCCAATAATAAACACCATTGCGGCAAATGTGCCCAAGTGGTTCAACGCGAGTGTTGGAAACAGCGCATCGGTTTTTGCGGGCAGTGCAATGCCTTTTGCTTCGGCATAAATGTATAGCATCGCCCCTAAGCATAAGAACAGCACATTGACCAAAAACATAACTAAGCTAAACCAGTAAACATTTTTTTGAGCCTCGCCTAATGAACGACAACTTAAATTTTTCTGCATCATGTTTTGGTCTAAACCTGTCATTGCAACAGCAATAAATACACCTGCAAGAAATTGTTTCGCAAAGAAACTTTTAGGCAGTGGATCCCAAAAAAACACCTGAGTGTAGGGTGAATTTTTTATCGCCAACATCATTTCGCCAAAACCCATGTTGAGATTCGAAACTATGGCTGCAATAGAAAGTATTACACCCATCAATAAAAACAGTGATTGAAAAGTATCTGTCCACACCAAAGTTTTTATACCACCACGATAGGTGTAAACCAACATCAATGCGATAATGATAGAAACGCTTACTATAAATGGAATACCCAAAGCATTGAATACAAAGATCTGCAATACACTTACCGCCAGCCACAACCGACCTGCTGCACCCAAAAGGCGCGATAACAAAAAGAAAAACGAGCCTGTGCGCTGTGCAGCCACTCCAAATCTTTGTTCTAAGTAAGAGTAAATTGATGTGAGATTGGTGCGATAGTAGATTGGCAATAAAACATAGCCGATTATCCAGTATCCAACAACGTAACCCAATACCAACTGTAGGTAACTGAATTTTGCATTGCCCACTGCCCCGGGTACAGAAATGTAAGTTACTCCGCTAAGCGAATCCCCAATCATGCCAAATGCTACGGCATACCAAGGGCTTTGATTGTTTCCTAAAAAGTAAGCTTTGTTGCCCGCCCCACGCGATGTGATGTGGCTGATGAAAACCAGCGCAATAAAATACAACACCACAAAACCTATTATCAGCCACGGACTTAACACCGCACGAATGAAACGATGTTTTTCTTGCAACTGCTGCGCGATATAAACAGCAATTTTGTAGGTGTATATTTTACTTCCTTATGTTTGTAACACACCTTAATGTTGTAAAATAAAAAATGGGAAAGAAAATTTTCAAAAACGAGGAGCACCAAAAGCTGTTTGAGCAGCAAGGATTTATTGTGCTGCCATTTATTTCACAAGAAGAGGTTTTGCAATTAGATAAATTGTTTGATGAACTGCATCCCAATCTTAATGAGAGTGGATTTTTTAGTGGTAGCTACAGCAGCGATGTAGTATACAAGAAAAAAGCAAGCGAAGCAATAGTAGAAGTGTTTAGTCGTGCATATCAAGAATTGTTTATCAACTATACCCCTTTTGGCGCAGCATTTTTGTATAAAGTACCAGGGGCAAACAGCGAGCTGGCAGCCCATCAAGATTGGACTATTGTAGATGAGCAGCAAAACATTGCTTTAAATTGTTGGGTTCCGCTTTGTGATGTAACAATAGAAAATGGTCCAATCATGATTTTGCCAGGCAGTCATTTCGATAATTTGAATGTGGTGCGCGCTCCTACTTTGCCTTTCTTTTTTAGCGGTGATGATGAAATGGTTGTAAAGGAATTAGAGCCCATGGAAGTAAAAGCCGGCACAGCAGTTATTCTCAACCAAAGTGTAATTCATTATTCGCCACCAAACAAAAGCAACAAAATTCGCAAAGCAATAACAGCAGGCGTAAAAAGCGAGGCCGCGCAAATGTATTTTCACTACAAAGTACCCGACAAGGATGAGTTGGAAGTTTTTAAAATGAATGATGATTTTCTTATCAGTTTCAAAGACTTTATGAACGACATTGGCAAGCGACCTTATCTTGGCGAAAGTGTTGGATTTATCCCTTACAAATTGCCGCACTTTGCGAGCGATGTTTTGCACGAAAAACTAAAAGAGATGAAAAACAAAGCGGGCTTTGAAATGAAGACAACTTTTGAAAAAAAGCCAGCTATCGCAACAAGTTCACTTACAACAACAGCAGTAGAACCTACACAATCAATTGTGCAAAAAATTTGGCAGAAGCTATTTGCTTAGGCAAGAACAATTCATTAAAAAACATAACTTCATTCAAAACAAATCATCATGCAATTTATTACCGTAAATAGTCAGGAAGCTCCTTTTGTAGCTGTTGTCAGATTAAATCGCCCAAAAGAATTAAATGCACTTAACCGCGAGTTAATGATAGAAATACGAGATACGCTAAAAGTGCTGGATGAAGATGATAATGTACGCGCTATTATTCTTACCGGGGGCGAAAAAGTGTTTGCTGCCGGAGCTGATATTAAGCAGATGGCTAATGCAACTGCAATTGATATGTTGAACATTGACCAGTTTAGCACATGGGATCAAATTAAGAAAACCAAAAAGCCAATTATTGCCGCAGTAAGTGGTTTTGCCCTTGGTGGCGGTTGCGAGTTGGCTATGATTTGCGATATGATAGTTGCTACCGATACCGCACGTTTTGGGCAGCCCGAAATTCGCATCGGCACCATGCCGGGCGCGGGTGGCACACAGCGATTAACCCGTGCCGTAGGCAAAGCTATTGCTATGGAAGTAGTGTTGGGTGCGCGTTTTTTAACTGCTGATGAAGCACTGCAATACGGCTTGGTAAACAAGGTTGTGCCGGCAGAGGTGATGATGGACGAAGCTCTAAAACTTGCCGGTGAAATTGCGACCAAATCTCCGGTGGCAGTAAAACTCGCAAAGGAAGCGGTAAATGCAGTATTTAATACTTCGCTCGAAGATGGGCTACTTTTTGAACGCAAGAACTTCTACCTCACTTTTGCCAGCAACGACCAAAAGGAAGGTATGGCAGCGTTTATAGAAAAACGCAATCCTGTTTTTAAAGGCAATTAATTGTGCAGTAGCTTTATCTTCGATAAACTAACTTCATTTCTGCTTGCTATTCCCGTAAATTTCTGATGTTATGATACTATCATTGAACTTTCAAGCGGTGCCGATAGAAATGGAACCTGTGGCTTATGCAGTTCCGTTTTTTTTATTGCTCATTTTTATCGAACTGTATGTAAATTGGAAAGAGCAGCGCAACCTTTATGAATCGAAGGAAGCCCTTAGCAGCATAACTATGGGCTTGGGTTCGCTGGTTATTAATGTAGTGATGAAGGCGTTGGCATTTGCGGCCTACTCGTGGTTGTATCAATATCGTTTTTTTGAAATAGGTTGGCACTGGTGGTCGTGGGTGCTTATTCTTTTAGCCGATGATTTTACTTTTTATTGGCACCATCGCCTCAGTCACGAAATTAGAATATTGTGGGCGGCACATGTGCAACATCATTCATCGCAAACACTGAACCTTGCCACAGCCTTGCGCCAAAGTTGGACAGAGCTTTTGTATAAATATATCTGGTGGTTTTGGCTGCCATTGGTGGGTTTTCATCCGCTGATGATTTTGATGATGATGAGCATTTCGCTTATCTACCAGTTTTGGCCACACACCGAGTTGATACGCAAGTTTCCGAAGTGGTTTGAGTTTATCTTTAACACACCATCGCATCACAGGGTGCATCATGCTTCTAATGTTCGGTACTTAGACCAAAACCATGCAGGTATTCTTATTATTTGGGATAGATTGTTTGGCACTTTTAGCGAAGAAAGTAAAGAAGAAAAACCTGTGTATGGTTTAACGAAGAACATTACTTCTTACAATCCGTTGGTTATTGTTTCGCACGAATACAAAGACATTTGGAAAGATGTGCAACGTGCGCCAAGTTTTTCCGATAAATTGAAATACCTTTTCTATCCACCGGGGTGGAGCCATGACGGTGAAGACCTTAGGGCAAAAACATTAAGAAGACAACAAGGGTTGTAAGGCAAATACAGTTTTGGCAAAAAATAAAGCCGTCACTTGGACGGCCCTACTCTCATTAACCAAAACAAATTCTTATTCGAAACGCAACACCAATGGATTGAATGGATCGCTGCTCATTTTGTAAACAATGTTGCCTGAGCTTTTTTGTTTGCTTTCTTCTGGTTCAAGCAAAACATTTATATCGGCAAAGTTCTGACGCTTATCTATATTTTTTACTACAAATCTTTTGTAGCCCGGAATTTTAAACGTAACGCGCATGGGTTCGCCCAATTCATCTTTACGTAATGCAATTGCATAGCGTCCGTCATTATCAATTGATGCCTGCACAAGTTCATCGCCAAACTTTTCGGTATTGATTTTGGCTTTGCCTACGGGTTGCATAGTAGAAGCATCCAAAATTTTGCCCGAAATAATCAGCATATTATCATCGGTACTCGCCTTTGCGGCCACAGTTTGCGAATGGTTGAACTTCTTATCTTGATAAGAAATATTGTCAGTTGTTTGTGCTAAAACCTGACCCAAAAAGGCGCTCATTGTAAAAACGAGTGCCACAACTTTTGCTGATAAATTTTTCATGGCATTGATATTTATGTTGTTATAAATAATACTCTGTTTAACTTTTGTTCTATTTGCTGGATTTTTTGATTTTGCGAATATTTCTTGATTGCGAAAATTCGCTATTTGTATATCCGATGCGAAAATAACGAATAAATTGCATTGATATTTTATTTTACTGTCATTTTTTCCTTGAAAAATTGTTAAGAGAATTTTTACTCTTTAAAGGAAGTTTTTCTGCAAATTGCTTCATTTGCCATTTCAACATTGTTATGTCTTCGCGCAATACTTTTTCCAATTGGGCCCTTCTTTTATCGCTTACGCTTATTTGGGGCACATCATACATTCTGATTAAGAAAGGCTTAGTGGTTTTTTCACCCATCGAGTTGGCTTCAATGCGTGTAAGTATTTCGATGGTTTTTTCATTGCCAATAGTGTTTCGTGCTGTGCGCGTTGTGCCGTTCAAGTTATACGGTTTTGTGTTGCTCACCGGTTTATTTGGCAGTTTGATTCCGGCATTTTTGTTTGCATTCTCGCTTACGCATATCAGTAGTTCGGTTAATGGCATCATCAATTCGCTATCGCCACTTTTTACGTTGTTGATTGGTGTTTTTTTGTTTGGTGGCACTACAACTCGGCAAAGAATTATTGGTGTGTTAATCGGCTTTTCGGGGGCGGCAGTGTTAGTATTGTTTAAAGAGAATGGTGCATTGAATGCTGATTTGGGATGGGCAATTTTGCCGGTGGTGGCAACCTTTTGTTACGGCATGAGTGGCAACATTGTAAAAGAAAAATTGGGCAGCCAAAATGCACTTTACATGACGGCACTTGCAATGCTGATGATTGGTATTCCAACAACTGTTATTGCTCTGCAAACAGTTCCGGCAAAACTTCAGATGGTAGAAGGGGCTTGGCTTGCATTTAGTTATGTAGCTATTCTTTCAATATTAGGAACGTTTATTGCATGGATGCTTTACTATCGGTTGATACAAAGAACAGATGCTCTTTTTGCTTCGTCTGTTACTTATCTTATCCCTTTGGTTGCAGTGGCGTGGGGAGTGGCTGATGGCGAACGATTTTCAATTTTTCAGGCTGCGGGCATGATGTTGATTTTGTGGGGCGTGTGGCTGGTTACCAAACGCGAGCGAATGAATATCAGCAAGTAGGCGAATCTTTTGTGCTTATTTGCAGGCAAATCATGCAACTTCCCAAAGAATTTATTGATACAATACAACAGCAATTAGGCGATGAAACAGCACTCTTTTTGCAAAGTCTTGAAGATGTTGCTCCCGTATCAATACGTCTGAATCCACATAAAAAGAGTGATGTATTTTTGGATGAGCGCAAGGTGAGTTGGTGCAGCAACGGAAGATATTTGCCCGAGCGACCAGTGTTTACATTAGATCCATTGCTGCATGCCGGATGTTATTATGTGCAAGAAGCGAGTTCAATGTTTTTATCGCGAATTATTGAAAGCAAAATAGATACAACTGCAACACTAAAAGTCCTGGATTTGTGTGCTGCGCCAGGGGGTAAAAGCACCTTGCTGCTTTCTTTATTAAACGGCAAAAGCTTACTCGTAGCAAATGAAGTAATAAGTAAACGCAACAGTATTCTATGCGAGAATATTACAAAATGGGGCTGCAGCAATGTAGTTGTTACCCAAAATGATGCAAAAGATTTTGCCTCGCTCCCCGAACTTTTTGATGTGATTTTGGTAGATGCGCCATGTAGTGGCGAGGGGCTTTTTCGTAAGGATGCCGATGCAGTTAGCCATTGGAGCGAAAGTAATGTAGCATTGTGTGCAACGCGCCAACACGAAATTCTCAACAATGTGTTGCCGGCTTTGAAAACCGGTGGATTGCTTATTTACTCTACCTGCACCTACGAAACAGCAGAGAATGAAGCTGCAATACAGCAATTGATGATAGATGGGAATTATAGTTTGCAAACAGATGGCATAGAAGCACCACATGGTATTGTGAAGAATGAGTTTGGTTTCAGGTTTTATCCTCATAGGGTAGAAGGAGAAGGTTTTTTTATTTCTTGTTTAAAAAAGGAAAAGCCCGAAACGAATGATGATGTCTTTTACAATAAATCGAAAAAACAATTGGAATACGTTGATGAAAAGAAGATTCCTATTGAGTTTAAAGATTTATTGAAGAAAGATTTTGAAGCCTCTTGGTTTGTGTTTCGCAATGAGTTTTGTTTTGCACCCAAATCATCGCAACGTACAATTGATCAAATTGCACGAAGTTTAAACATTAGGCAGGCTGGCACATCAGCAGGCAGCAGCAGTGGCAAAGACATCATTTATCATCATGCGCTTGCGCTTTCTAAAGAAGTGGAACTTGCTGATACAGCGATTGAATTAAGTAAAGAAGATGCGTTGAAGTATCTAAAGGGCGAGTCGCTGCACGTACAAGCCGATAGGGGTTGGAAACCGGTATGTTACAATAATGCTGCACTGGGTTGGGCAAAAGCAATTCCCGGCAGGTTAAACAATCATTACCCTAAAGAGTGGCGCATAAGAATGAGTTTGTAAACTTGGTCTGACCTTGGTCAGACTTATTTAATGGAAAGGTTTCAAAAAGAACAGCGTTTAATTCTCGTCTGACCAAGGTCAGACCAAGTAAACCCAAAAATCCCTAACAAAATTCCAAACAACACTTTATTGGTTTTATTTGAATTTCATAAACAGTAAATAATGATTAAAAAAATTCTTTCTGCAATTGCAATTGTTACAACAATTACATTTTTACCAAGCGCAAAATTTCACACCGAAGCTTATAATGTTGATTTGAACACCGCTTCGGTGCATTGGTTGGGCAAAAAAGTAACCGGCCAACACGATGGTTTTGTAAAACTTAAAAGTGGTGTGCTAATAATGAATCATGGTACACCAGAAGCGGGCAAGTTTGAGCTTGATATGACATCGCTTACCTGTGCCGACATTAAAGACGAAAAGCAAAATGCCAATTTGGTGAAACACTTGAAAAACGATGATTTTTTCTGTGTAGAAAAACATCCGGTGGCTACACTTACCATCACGCGAATTGTGCCTATTGCCGGAGCAAAAGCGGGCGAGAATAACTTTGAGTTATTTGCAAATCTTGCCATAAAAGGAATCAATAAACCAATTCAATTTCCTGCGCGATTCGATATTTTTCAACAAGAAGTAAAGGCAACTGCAAAAATTACTATTGACCGTACTCAGTGGGATATTAGTTACAAATCCGGCACAGTATTTCCTTCGTTGGCCGACAAAGCAATTGCAGACAATATCGAGTTTGATGTAAACGTTACTGCCCGCAATTCACATCATCATTAATCATGCTTTCCTATTGGGAGCGCAGCGCACTCACACACTTTGATGTAATAGTTGTTGGCAGTGGCATCACAGGCCTAAGTACAGCAATATCATTAAAAGAAAAAAAGCCGCATTTATCAGTCGCGGTTTTTGAACGTGGAGTTTTACCAACCGGTGCAAGTACACGAAACGCAGGTTTTGCATGTATTGGCAGCGTAGGCGAAATAGCAGACGATTTGCAACATAGCAGCGAAAGCGAAGTGTTGCAGTTGGTAGAATTGCGATGGAAAGGCTTGCAATTATTGCGCAAAAGATTGACAGATAAAAACATCTGCTATCGCGAAAACGGCAGCTATGAATTGATTGCCGATAATGAACTTGATGTACTTGAAAAAGTAGATGCTGTTAATAACTTGCTGAAGTCGGTTACAAGTAAAAATGCTTTTACACTACTTTCGAAAAAGGAAAGTGAAAGATTTTCCTTTTCAAAAAAACACACAAAAGCAATTATTCAAAATCATTGCGAAGGCGAATTGCACACAGGTGAAATGATGAAACATTTACATCTCCTGGCATTACAAAAAGGCATAATTGTTTTTACAGGTTGCGAAGTAGAAAACATTGAAGCCGAACCAGCTTGCACAGTTAATGTAAAACGCAATCTCAACAACGAAACCATTACTTTTCATTGCCAAAAAATTGTATTGTGTACCAATGCTTTTACACCAAAGTTTTTACCAGAGTTAGACATTCAACCCGGGCGTGGTTTGGTGCTGATTACAAAACCAATTGAGAGCCTTTCTTTCAAAGGAATTTACCATTTCGATAAAGGATATTATTACTTTCGAGAAATTGACGGTCGAGTGCTTTTTGGAGGTGGTCGCAATGAAGATTTTGTATCGGAAAGCACAACAAATTTTGCTGTTAATGAAAAAATTTACGCTTCACTTATGGAAAAAATGCAACACGTCATCTTACCTTCCGTAAAGTTTGAAGTAGATATGTGCTGGGCAGGAATAATGGCATTTGGCAAAAAAAAGAAGCCACTCATAGAGTGGGTAAGTGAAAATGTATTACTGGCAGCGCGCATGGGCGGCATGGGTGTAGCTATAGGTAGCATGGCTGGCGAAGTAGCTGCAAGCAAAGTGGCAGAAAAGATTTAACATTCAACATCAATAAATTCTTATCTTAGGTGATCAAAAAAATAGAAGTATGAAAAAGATTTTCTTCACAATAGCAGCAATCGGATTCCTTTTTTCAGCACCCGCACAGCAAGTCGATGCGCTTACTGAAAAACAAGTTTCAAAATTAGATGTAAGTGGAAAATGGGTGGGGAAACGCCATCAATACACTGCCGATCAAAAAGGTGTTCTTCAAACATTCGAGTATGAGTTCACGCTTAAGCAAGAAGGCAATCTTGTTACAGGCACATCCAGCATTTTTGGCAGCAATGGCGACTATGGCGACATTAAATTGCGCGGTGTTATTACAGGCAATAAACTCATCTTCGAAGAGTATGAAATTGCCAATCAACATCAAAGTAATCCAGATAGAACATGGTGTTTTAAAGCAGGCGAGCTCACCTTTGCTAAAACTGGCGAAAGCGTAAAACTTACAGGGGCTACTTCAAGTTTTATTCCATATTACAACTTTCCGTGCACGGGTGGTTTTACTGATATTGTGAAGGCAGATGAAGGTGGTAGTGCCATTGACTTTGGTAAAAATTTCAATACAACTTTACTGGATGAAAACTTCAGTGTAAATATTTTTCCTAATCCGTTTTTTGATAAAGCAACTATCAATTTCAATTTAGAAAAAGATGCAAAAGTGCAAGTGCAGGTTATGGATTTGCAAGGCAAAATTGTTGCCGATTTACAAAATGGAAAGTTGAAAGAGGGTAATCATAACTTCGTGTTTGATGCAGCTAAATACCCTGTGGCGGCAGGCAACTTAATGGTAGCGTTAAAAGTAAATGGCGAAACACACAGCCGCTTGTTAGCCAAGTTGAATTACTAAAAGAGATATCTAAAATTTGATACTTGAAAGCCACCATTATTGGTGGCTTTTTTATTTGTGGTTTTTTCTTCTGCCTAATTGATGCTTATAATTACAACACGAAACATTCTCAGGCAGCGTGAAACTTTTCTCATCAGTTTTATTTAGCATTTACATTACAGTAGGTTTTTCTCAATCACTTTTTGATAGTGCTATTGACTCGCTTTTGAATCCTACTGTAAAGCCATTTTATTTTGGTGTTGCATCGGGCGACCCGCATCAAAACAGTGTTGTTATTTGGACAAAAACGTTGCCCGAAAATCAGCAATCAGCACAAGTAAAATGGCAAGTAGCTTCCGATACTGCGATGCAAAATATTGTGGCTCATGGCGAGGCAGAAGCAAGTGCCGCTTCAGCCTATTCAGTAAAAGTGTTGGTGCAGAATTTATTGCCCGGCACTACCTATTTTTATCGCTTTGAGAGCGATAGTTTCTTTTCGCCAATTGGCAGAACCAAAACTGCCCCCAACGATGCAGAACAAATAAAATTTGCAATAGTTAGTTGCAGTAATTTTGAGTATGGTTACTTTAATGTTTACGGGTTAATAGCCAGCAGAAATGATATTGATGCAGTAGTGCATTTAGGCGATTACATTTATGAGTATGGCGTGCGCAAAGACAAATCAAAATTCAGCGTGCGACCTCATATTCCCAGTCATGAAATTGTGAGTTTGCAAGATTACAGAACCCGATATGCGCAGTATCGTTTAGATGAAGATTTACAGGAAGTGCACAGGCTGCATCCATTTATTACCGTGTGGGACGACCATGAATTTGCCAACGATACCTACAAGGAAGGCGCAAAGAATCATCAAAAAACGGAGGGTGAATGGGCTGTGCGTGTTACAAATGCCAAGCAGGCATATTTTGAGTGGCAACCAATTGCCGACAACCCCGATTACAAAATTACGCGCAAAATTAGCTATGGAAATTTGGCAGAGATTTTTACACTCGATAGCCGCACCGAAGAGCGCAGTAAACAAGTAAATCCCTATGATACATTGCTTGCCAGCCCAAGCAGAACCATTTTGGGTAAAGAGCAAACTGCATGGCTTTCGGCAGGTGTTATCAACTCTGCTGCACGATGGAAAGTGATTGCAAATCAGGTGGTGTTTTCGGAACTGGATGCACACAACTTATCTAAGAAAACACCTATCAATGCCGATGCCTGGGATGGCTATCCGGTAGAGCGAAAGGAACTGATGGATTCGTTTTACAAGAACAACATCAGGAATATCATTGTTATTACTGGCGATATTCACCTTTCGTGGGGTTTCGATTTGGTGCAGAATCCCAAAGACAAATCGCGTTACAACGCAAAAACCGGAATGGGTGTTATTGGTGCAGAGTTTGTGGCACCAAGTGTAACATCGGTAGGGTTTCAAGGGCGCGCACCAAAATTTTTAGCACCATTGGCGGCAAGTATTCTTAAGCAAAAAGCTACCAATCCTCACCTGCGTTATCAAGAACTAATCAAACATGGATTTATTCTGCTCGACCTTAACAGCACCCGCGCAAAAGCCACTTGGATTTATACAAAAACAGTAGCTGAAAAAACCGATAAATTCAATACAAGCAAAAGCTACATCACCTTGTATAATGCAAATAAATTGCAGAAAGAATAGCCGCAAATTCAGTGCGTATTAATGCATTCTATCGCCACGTACTGCAATGTTTTGTAGCACTACTGCTTCGTATTCCAGCCATTCATTCCATCGCAGTAGCACTTTTTCTTTATCGCCAAGCGCGCAAGCCATATCTAAAAAAAAGCGATAATGTCCGGCTTCGCTTACCATCAGGTTTTTATAAAAGCTGCTTAAATCTGCGTCTGCAATTTCTTTGCTCAACAAACGAAATCGTTCGCAACTGCGCGCTTCTATCAGTGCCGAAAAAAGTAGTTTTTCTATTAAACTTTCGCTGCGCGAAAAGCCTTTGCGCACAAATTTTTGCAGTTCGTTTACATACTCATCTTTGCGTTGCTTGCCCAATTTTAATCCGCGTTTTTTTAAGTGCTCTAACACCATTTTAAAATGCCCCCACTCTTCGGTTACAATCGGCACGAGTGCTTCTACCAGTTCTTCATAATCTGGATATGATTGAATGAGAGAAATGCCTGTTGATGCTGCTTTTTGTTCGCAATAAGCATGATCGGTGAGAATTTCTTCAATATTCATTGAAGCAAGATTTACCCAGCGCGGGTCGGTCGGCAACTTTAATCCAAGCATTTTTTTTGTTATTCGGCAGCAATAATAACTCTTATAAAGTATAGCACATGCGGATTTGTGTGGCAGAGGTACTGCAATGTAAGTAGCTTGAAGTTTATTGCAGTTTCACTTGCATGCAGTTCATGTTTCGACCAAGCCAAAATTTCCTATCAAAACAAATTAACACAACATATTTTCAATGTTTCTATATTCGCGAACTTGATTTTTTTACAAAACACAAAAACGAAATTCAAATCATGAAAAAACTTTTACTAACTGCGTTCACTTTTACTTTGTTGAATGCAGCAACTGCTCAGGTGCAAGGGGGCGATTTTGAAAACTGGAAAACTGATACTTCTAAATTAGATTTATCTGCGCTGCTTCCGGGATTCCCACCTGATACTTTTGATTTTCAGGATCCAATTGATTGGACTTCTGTAAACTACATTACTGGTGCCGATACTTTTACACCAAACGTACCAGGCGGTGTGGTGATGGTTACTCAAACTGATACTGCCCATGGTGGTACCTACGCTGCAAGAATCGAAACTAAAGCGATAACTATTCCTGTGTTGGGTCTTCCAGCTACAATTCCGGGATTCGTTATTAGTGGCGAATTTGCTATTGATATTACTAACTTAACAAGCGGTGGTGGTTTTTCACCTACCAGTCTTCCTGGAAGCGGTATTCCAGTAGCGGGTCGCGTTGATAGCTTTTTTGTATGGGCAAACTATACACCTTCGGTTGGCGATTCAGCTTTGTTGTTGGCAGTGTTGAGAAGCGGCACAAACCCTGTTGCTATGGCTGCGGGCTTTATTAGAAGCGCTACTTCAGGATACCAACGTTTTGCTATTCCTTTCACATACACTTCATGCGATATGCCCGATAGCATAACTTTTGCTTTGTCTTCAAGCAACTTGTTCCAATTGCAAAATACTGACGATTTATTGTCGGGTACTTTGCAACCTGGTAGCGTGTTGATGGTAGATGATGTTGATTTTTCTTTGGCTCCGGGTAACTACGTTGTAAACCCAATTGCCAACGAAGATGATACTTCTACTACTAAAAATGTTGCTCTAACTGTGAATGTTTTGGCTAATGATGTAGATTGCGATGGCGCTGCTACGCTTTCTTTGGGTACTATCAGCACTACAACTGCGCATGGCACTGCTACTAAATCTGGAAGCAACATCACTTACACTCCAGATAACAACTATGTTGGTTTAGATACTGTATTTTACGAGTTGGTTTCTACAACTGGTAAAACTGGTCAAGGTCTTTTGATTATCAATGTAAAAGACGTTCCTTCAAGCATTAAAGATGTGAATTTGGTAGGTGTAAAAGCTTTCCCTAATCCAACTTCTGGTACATTGAACATTGCTGCAGCTATAGAAAATGCATCAGTAAATGTATTTGACTTGGCAGGTAGAGTAGTTGCAACTGCAAACAACTTCAACAAAAATGTAGCTTTAGATATTACTGCATTGAGCAATGGTACTTACTTCATCAATTTGATGAACGAGCAAGGTGCTATTGTTGGTAAAACAAAATTTGCTGTTGCTAAATAAGCATAGCAGATAATTGTTTTCATAAAAAGGCTATCCGGTTTCGGGTAGCCTTTTTTATTTGCCGAAAATGTAGGTTGCTTATTAGACTTCTTCGGAAATTCATCCAATTATCTCCCTTTGGAGGGAGATTTAGAGGGAGGAAAATCGAAAAAATTGAATTTCCGAAGAAGTCTATTGAAAGTGAAAGGAAACTTTACATTTTTGAATTAATACAAACTTCGACAGAATGAAACGACACATAAACGCTTTTATGTTGCTTGCCGGACCACTATTGTTTGCGGTGTTTACTGCAATTGGTTTGGGGCAAAATGAGATGGCTTTTTTTACGGTTATTGGCATGGCAGCATGGATGATAGTGTGGTGGATTAGCGATATTGTGCCTATGGCAGCCACGGCACTTTTGCCGCTTGTTATTTTACCCGTAAGTGGTTTGCTAAATATAAAAGAAGCATGCTTCAATTATGCCAATCCAACTATTTATCTTTTCATGGGTGGTTTTGTAATCGCCATTGGTTTAGAAAAATCGGGTTTGCATAAGCGCATTGCACTCAATATTTTGAAACTTACGGGTAGTTCTGCCAATAGCATCATTTTTGGTTTTTTGCTCGCAACGGCATTTATCAGCATGTGGGTGAGCAATACTGCAACTGCGTTGATGATGTTGCCTATTGCGGCATCGGTAGCTGCAATAATGAAAGAGCAAGTGATAGTAGCAAACGAAAAAGTTTCGCTGGCAAATTTTGATACCTGCATTATGCTGAGTGTAGCTTATGCAGCAAACATTGGCGGAGCAGCAACACTAGTGGGCACACCACCAAATGTGGTGCTTGCAGGGTATGTAGAGAGCATGTTGGGAATAAAAATTTCGTTTGGAAGTTTTATGCTTATGGGTGTTCCGCTTATGCTGCTTATGCTTGGTTGCTGCTATTTTGTTTTAGTAATGTGGATGTACCCAAACAAAATTGGCAAAGTAGATTCGCTTAAAGATGTTATCAATTTGCAGTTGCGCGATTTGGGTAAATGGAGCAACCGCGAAAAAACAGTTGCGGTAATTTTTGGTATAGTATCAATGTTGTGGGTGTTTGGCCATCCGTTGAATTTATTGATTGGGATGAAAGTATTTGACGATACCGTTGTAGCGCTGTTTGGTGCGGTGCTTATTTTTGTTTTCCCTATAAACTTGAAGCAAAAAGAATTTGTAGTGGAATGGAGCGATGCACATCAACTGCCGTGGAACATACTGTTGCTTTTTGGTGGCGGCTTATGCCTTGCAGATGGCATGCAAAAAGTAGGATTGATGACTTGGATGGGAGATTGGGTAATGAGTAGCATTCACGTAGCTCCTTTCTTGATGATGATGGTGCTAGCTTTTATTATGCTGTTGATGACAGAACTGATGAGCAATGTTGCCTTGGCTACTATATTTATTCCTGTAGTTATTGGTATTGCGCAAAGCACCAAAGCCGACCCAATGAGTTTTGCAATCAGCGTTGGCATTGCATCGAGTTATGCTTTTATGTTGCCAGTGGGCACACCGCCAAACGCTATTGTGTATGGCACTGGTAAAATAACTATGGCGCAAATGATGCGTGCGGGAATGGTACTAAACATTATAGCAGTGGTACTTATTTGCTGTATGGTGTATCTGTTTTATTAGTGCCAACACAAAAAAGCCCTGCTGTGAATACAGCAGGGCTTTACAGTTAAAGCAACGATGTAGCTTATCCGAATTTTGCAACACCTGCTTTTACAGCAGCTTCTGCTTTTTCTTTATTAAGCATTGTAGTCATCTTATTGCCTTTGCCGTCATTACCTTGCGCCATGTAGCCGCCTTTAGCTGTTTTAGTAATTACTGCATCTTTCATTACTACGTCTTTTTCTTTTGTTTTCATGCAGTATGCACGAATTGAATGATCTGCCATTTTCTGTTTGATTTAATTTTATTACAAAATTGTAGCGCAAACATTATTCTTTTTAAACGTAAAAAGGAATTTTGAACGTAGAAGTTGCCAACATTGATTTGCTTCCGAAGAAGATTTTGGTTGTTGTAGACAGCCTCTAAATTTGTAACTAGCCTGAGTTCGGGTTAAGCAGCAAGGTGAGATTATTGCTTGTGTTTGTTCAGCAACTTAGGGTTGGTTTCCACAATGTAATTTTTGATTGAAGGCTTTTTAGGGAAGAAAGAATAAGCCGCAATAGCATTTATGATGTATAGCAAGAAGCCACTAATAGAGCGGTGCTTGGTGTATTCTGCCTGACAAATATTTTCAGTTCATCATTTACAGTTTCTATATCGGATTGTTTCCTTAACAGCAGCTTTTCTTCGTTGCTTAACGCCTTACTTTTCATGTTTCTTTTTACGGAAGTTATCAGGAAACTAAACAGGGAAAATAATCTTTCAAGTCACGCACACATTGTTAAAGTGGAAGTGCTTGAAGTTTCTCAATTGCCTGCTATGAAAGGCAAAGCACTTACAGATTTTATTCAAAGAAGTGTGGCTGAGGTGTAAGAAGTAATAGTGAAGGTGTTGTTAATACTTCAACACTTTCACTTCTGTTCTGCGGTTTGCCTGATGATCTTCTTCGCTGCAAGGCGAATCATTTTGGGGTTCACATTTGCAGCTGTTCAATAGTTTTCTTTCGCCAAAGCCTGCGGCAGCTATGCGTTTTAGCTTAATGCCTTTACCCACAATGTAATCAATTGCCGCTTTTGTGCGGTTCAGCGAAAGTTGATCATTCATTTTTGCGCTACCACGGCAATCGGTATGCGATGCTAACTGAATTTCTAACGATGGATGTTCAAGCATTACCCGCGCAAGATTATCCAACTGCTCCGCAGCATCTTTTCTGATATTGGACTTATTTAAATCATACAGTGCATTTTTTACAATCCACGTTTGCCCTACGCTAAACTTGCAGGGACCTTCAATTACATCGCCCGGAAAAAGATGCTCGGTAGAAATAGTGTCTTTGCGAAGGTTGTGTTCAATAATGTACTTGTTGTTTAATCGTAAATCTAAGTGCAATCCGCCCGAAACATCCGGCTTCACCACAAGCAATTCACCCGTTTTTAAATCTGTAACTGTTACCTGAGCCGAAAAACAATTTGCAGTAAGCGGAACGTTTACCGTAAAATCTTTTTTAGAAATGACATACTCTCTGTGTATTGCACTTCCAATCTCGGTAGAACCGATTTTATCCCGTATGGTACTATAATCTTTTGAATATACTTCGTAACTGTCTGGCATAATATTGGCAGTAATTTTTCCCTGCTCATCAGTTACAAAAGTTACCTCTGCATTGTCGGTTCCTTTAAGCGAAATGGAAGCGTCAATTAAAGGTGCGCCAGTTTCTTTTTCTTTTACAAAAATATTTAGTGCAACTACATCCGAAGTCATTGCCACCTCCATCACTCCTGCATTATCGCGGCTCACATCACGGCCAATAGTTTTATACCCGGGTGCCGAAATTTCCAGTTTACATTTTCCAATTCCCTTTCCAATAACCCGAGTTTCTCCCAAGGCATCGGCAACAAATTTTTCCGATGCGGTTGATTTACAAGCCAACAAAGATGTTGCTGTTGTTATTGGCAACTTTGAGTTTGCATCAATAGTTTTCAGTAGTATTTTGTAATCTAATTTCGAAGGGTCAAATGTAAAGTTGTAAATATCTGCACCGCCCATGCCGCCACTTCTGTTCGAGGTTAAATAGCCGGTTTCTCCTGTTTTATCTACCACCATTGCAAAATCATCAAAATTGGAATTTACGGGCGCTTGAAGGTTTTCAGCATGTTGCCACTTTCCATCTTTATACATGGTTTTGTAAATATCTAAACCGCCCATGCCATCAAGTCCATTAGATGAAAAGTATAGTGCGCTATTCTTGTCAATAAACGGATAAACTTCATCGTGTGGCGTATTGATTTCTTCACCAAGATTTAGCGGACTGCTCCATGTATCGCCCATTTTTGTTGCAACATAAATATCACTTCCACCAAAACCTCCCGGGCGATTACTTACAAAATATAGTGTGTTGCCATCGGGCGAAAGTGCAGGTTGTGCATTTGAAAAACTATCGCTGTTGAAAGGCAGTTCAGCAACTACTTTTTTGCCTTTAGCCAAATATGTTGTGGTGTACAACTTTAGTTGAATTTCTTTTTTATCGTTTGCTTTTACAAGTTTACTTGCTGCAAAAACCAACTCTTGAGTAGTGCTGTTGTAAGCTACGGAATTGTTCTTCGATTTGCCTTTTAATTTAGCTTTTTTGATGCCTTTTACTTTTGCAGTTCCAGCATTAAAATTATCCTGCACGACATATACTTTGTTGAAGCTCCTACTACGCCAATCGCTTGCCAGTGCTTTGCTTGCTTTACCTTTTCTGTTGGAAGTTATCAGCAGCAACGAATCATTAAAAGCTGCGCTTATCTCGGATTTTTTTGAATTGAATTTTGAATTCTCTACTTTATAAATGCCGCGGTCTTTCGATAAATCTTTGATGTTATCTAAGCCAGTCAAAATGCCTTCTATACTTTTGTCGGAAGGTTGCAGCGACCGATAGTTTAGATAATGAGTTCTTGCTTCTTCGTAGCGCATATTCATACGCAGCATTTGCGCTAACTGAAACACTACTTCCGGTTTTTTTGAACCACTTTCAACTGCCTTTTTATACCAAAACTCCGCCACCACAGGGTCGTTCATCAGGCGATAACAATTGCCCAACTGCTCAAAAACATAGGTAGAATCTGCGCCAGCCCTGCCAACTACTTTTGAATATGCGTTAGCTGCTTTCTCAAACTGAAGCTTTGCGAATTTTTTATCCGCAGATTTTGTAACAGTTGAAATCGTTTGCGCCTTCGATTGACTAAAAAAAATCGAAGTAAGTAATAGAATAAAAAAAACTCTCATCGCACTATTTTATACATCACAAAAATGCAATGTTTTAATGTACACACAAGCAACTTTCACATAGCCATAATTGAAATGACTATGTGAAAGGACAAGCTGTAACTGATTACATATTTTACAATAAATTCCGGATAGCACATGGCATCTTTTCTACCTCACCAATAAAAAAAGCGGGACAAGCCCGCTTTAACTTCTATTGAATATCAGTTGTGTTTATTTGTATTGCAACGAAACATCCTCAGCCAATTTAGACAAAGTTTTCTCTACGTCTTCAGTTAATGGTTGGCGACAAGCTTTTAATACATCAGGGAAACGGGTTTCTAACTGGGTAATAAAATCCTTTTCAAACTCACGCATCTTTGCTACAGGTACATTTTTAGCTAAATTTTTTGTTCCTATAAAAAGAATAGCAATTTGCTTATCTACAGAATACGGAGTAAACTGGGCTTGTTTCAAAATTTCTACGTTGCGCGCACCTTTATCTAATACAGCCTTAGTTGCAGCATCCAAGTCTGAACCGAATTTGCTAAATGCTTCCAATTCGCGGTACTGTGCTTGGTCAAGTTTTAAAGTACCAGCCACTTTTTTCATGGCTTTAATTTGTGCATTACCACCCACACGGCTTACACTAATACCCACGTTAATTGCTGGGCGCACACCCGAATTAAACAAACCAGACTCTAAGAAAATTTGCCCGTCAGTAATTGAAATAACGTTAGTTGGAATGTAAGCAGAAACGTCTCCAGCTTGAGTTTCGATAATCGGTAAAGCCGTTAAAGAACCACCACCTTTTATCAAATGACGGATGCTATCTGGTATATCATTCATTTGGCTGGCAACTTCTAAGTTGGCATTGATTTTTGCAGCTCTTTCCAACAAGCGACTGTGCAAATAAAACACATCACCAGGGTAAGCCTCGCGACCAGGAGGGCGTTTCAACAACAGTGATACTTCGCGGTAAGCAACAGCTTGTTTCGACAAATCATCATACACAATCAACGCAGGGCGACCTGTATCGCGGAAAAATTCACCAATTGCACTACCTGCAAATGGAGCATAGAATTGCAAAGGAGCAGGATCTGATGCCGAAGCACACACAACAACCGTGTATGGCATTGCGCCATTATCTTCCAATACTTTCACAACTTGTGCTACCGTAGAGGCCTTTTGACCACATGCAACATAAATGCAATAAACTGGTTCGCCTTTTTCGTAAAACTCTTTTTGATTGATAATAGTATCAATAGCAACAGCTGTTTTACCTACTTGACGGTCGCCAATAATCAATTCACGTTGTCCGCGACCAATTGGAATCATGGCATCAATAGACTTAATACCTGTTTGCAACGGCTCGTTTACCGGCTGACGGTAAATAACTCCCGGAGCTTTGCGCTCTAATGGCATTTCGTACAAATCGCCACTTATTGGTCCTTTGCCATCAATTGGCTCGCCAAGTGTGTTTACAACACGACCCAACAAACCATCTCCAGCTTTTATTGACGCAATAACACCAGTTCTGCGAACAGTATCGCCTTCCTTTATTTTATCAGAAGGACCCATCAATACCACACCCACGTTATCCTCCTCCAAGTTCAAAACGATAGCTTTAACACCGCTTTCAAACTGTACCAACTCACCGGCACGAGCATTGGTTAAACCATATACACGGGCAATACCATCACCTACCTGCAACACTGTACCCACTTCCTCTAATTCAGCAGCAGTTTTAAAATTACCGAGCTGCTCACGTAAAATTGCAGATATTTCTTCTGCGCGAACCTCTACCATGTTCTTGTTATTATTTAATGTTTATTTGAAATTTACCTGCTTAAAACTAATAGAGTTTTAAAAAGCGGTGCGAAAGTAGTTGATATTACATCAAGGAGCAAAAAAAAGGGCTGCAAAGTTGCAGCCCTTTGAATATTTCTTTCAAACTGGTTAGTAGTTCCACAAATCGTGCTCAAAAGTGAAGATTTCATTTTTCACTCTGTCGCTCTCCAACAAACCATCTATACCAGTAGCATACTCCATAATCATACGATCATAAACATTCGACTCTTTGTAGATGTAACTTTGAAACTTACGTGCTTCAAACAGGTCTTCCCAGCTCAAAGTAATAGCATCATTCTTAGGATTGAACATTTCGTACTTAGCCAACACTGGACGAAGATCAGGATAATAAACCCAGTACATTGGCTGGTCTCCCAAAATTGTTTGAGTATTTGGATCCACTTTTTCCATTACCGGGCAAATGCCAATAATTCTCACCATCAATGTTGAGGTTTCTTCATCAAAAACCCAATCTTCTTTCAAACGATACTTTACAACCTTTAATGGATCAAACTCTGTAACTGACACCACCTGTTTCTCATCTAAAGTAACAGGGTCAATAACCATACTCGTATCGGTACTTGCTCCAATTTTAGAAATATCACCAACCGGCATTACCAATTTAAACTGATCACCATTATCAACAGCAGCATCGTAAACCGTGATTTCGCCATTCTTTGCAGCATTGTGAATAATATCAATCAATGGCATTTGAGGATAACGAAATGCAAGATTCATCTTTTCGCGAGTATCAATGGTGCGCCAAATACGCTTACTCCAAAACACATCTGCTTCGCGAATATAATCGTAAGGAATAATTTCTTTTTCCTTAGTCAATACCTTTTGGTAAGCCCCATCTAATGGCTCTTGCGCTACTGCAACTGCAGTAGAAGCAACTGCTAAAGCCAACAACATTCTTTTCACAATTTTCATAATGCTACTGTTTGTTTAAAATATAAATTAGATGATTTTGAAAGCCAACTGAGGAATCTTACGTGGAGTTCCATCCGGACCAACAACTTTAATATCATCAAAAATGATAATTTGCTTAGGTTTCAATCCATTTAAAATTGACTTCACCTTGTCGTTGAACATAGGACCTTGAATACTTTCTTCAAAATAATCAGGTCCTTTTTGATATCCTACTTTAAAACTAACAACGTTGAAACGAGCCTCAAAATCAAAGTTTTCAAGTCTTGGAACAAGACCAGATTGTACTTTCAGTTTTCCTGCTGACTCTGGACCTCCTCTCAAAACACCTCCAACTGTTGGAACAGGATCCGGAATACGCTTAATACGAAATTCCTCTGTTCCCATTGGTTGTACTCTTCCATCAACTTTAGCAGAAACATTGATTTTTGTTTTACCTGGGGTTTTTACTCTGGCAACATAAGAACCATCAGGACTCTTAGTCAATTGCCCATCACCTTCAAAAGATGCAATAACATCTTGAGATTGAACACCTGCGCAAGAAATTTTCATTGGGTTATCAACACCAATGTACAACACATTCATCTTTGTAGGGGAAACTACAATAGACTTTGCACCAACCTGAAAACCACCAGAAAATGGATACAATTTGTAACCAACTCCATCGGGGTTCTTAACACGGATAACACCAGTATATTTTTGCTCACCTACTGAACTTGCTGCGCGCTCGTAAATACCTTTTCCAGCTTCAACTTTTAAAGGTTCACCAGAAACTTTACCATCGGCACTTTCTATTGGCGAATACTGCTCAGTACCAGGTATTTTTTGAGCACCTGCCGGCAATGAACCAATAAACACTTCTGGATCAGAACCTTTACTAGAAGCAGCAACGAAAATTTGAGCTGTATATTTTTGCCCTTGCATCAAATAGCTTGAGGGAGCGATAACGGCAGCAGCCAAATCATCAAACTTGAAAGATTTAGCAGAGATACCCTTAAACAACTCGTCAATTACCGCACCTTCTGATGCAATAACGTCATTCTGAAATTTAGATAGAATGGTAACAGCAGCAGTTGAAGGTACGTGGTTGAATGCAGCATACTCCCAACCTTTACTAACAATATCTTTCTTTTTACCTTTCAATACATCATCTGGGTTCAAAGAAATTGGCACATTGCTCAAGTTGTTATCAGTAAGAATTTTCAAAAACTTCGCACGTGCATCAGCTAATTTTTTATAAAGATCCTTACCTTTCTTACCACCGTTTTCAACAAAAATTCTTGTTGTTACGTCTATATTATCCCTCTGAACAATATCACCAGACTCAGGATTGATACCTTTTGAGCCATCAATGATTTGCTTCTTGTACTGTTCAATATCGTCAAATATTTGTTTAGATACTTGCTTAACCTCCATTGCAATTGGGTACAATTCCTTTGCTTTAGGCACCGACTCTGCCTGAACTGCAAATTGATCGTAGATTAAGTCGTTCTTACCTTTTAGAGAAGAATTTGATGTCTTCAAACCGTCATTTACGATTTTAAAGGCATTCAAAACTTCTTGAGAAACGTTCAAGGCCAAAAGCGCTGTTAACACGAGATACATCATGTTAATCATCTTCTGCCTGGGCGTTAGTTTTCCACCAGCCATTATTCTATTGGTTTAATTTTAGTTGTTTAATAATTGTTGTATAACGCAATTCAGTGAAAATTATTATTGAGTTTTCATTGCAGCCAACATGTTGCCATATACAGCGTTCAATGAGTTCAAGTTTTTATTCAATTTACCCAACTCGTCTTTGTATTTAACTGCATCAGTAGCAGTTCCACTTAAAGCTTCTGCTGCTGCATTCAAGTTGCCAAAGAATTTATTCATTGCTTTCAAGTGATTATTAGAATCCTGTAATTCTAATTCATAGATAGCATTCAACTGCGATAAGTTCTTAACCATGTTTTGAACTTGCTCGTGGTAAACTTTAGTGTTTTCTGCACCCTCAGCAATTTTACCTACAGAGTTTGTTGCAGATGCTGCAGCTTGAGCGAATGAATTGATAGTTCCAGAAGCATTTTTTGCGCTGTCAGCAAAACCTTTTGCAGCTACAGATGCATCGGTCAAATCATTTAACTTACCTGTGTTCTCAGATAGTGATTTCAAACTTCCACCTAAACTTGCAATTAGTTCAGGACCAACTTTTGTTTCAGCTAATGCCTTATCTAATTGTTGTGTTAGAGATTTTTCGCCTTTTTTTGTTTCGCCACTAAGAGCCAACTCTGGGTGAACTCTTTCCCACTCATAATGCTTATCCAAGTGTTGAGGCTCGAAAGCAGAAATTAAGAAGATGATTACCTCTGTTCCCATACCTGCAATAAGCATAATTTCAGCACCGGGCCAGTGCATGATTTTAAAAAGTGCCCCTGCAATTACAACTGCCGCACCACCTGAGTATGCGTAGTTAAGATACGTTTTACCACTTACTGTTTCGAACATTGACGGTTTTCCTGAAGCCATTGTTTTGTTTTTTTGTTTTTAGTTAAATGAATTAGACAAATAGGTATTTATGTGATATTAAAAATACACGCTTTAAATAATGAAGGTTATCGGTAAAATTGATAATGAATAGTGGCTGAAATTATTTGCCATCCATTATATCACGACCCAAGAAAGTGGTAATACAGCGGAAACCAACGTATGATTTGGCTGAATCGGCATACTCCCAATGACGTGCACCGCACTCAATGTAATACCCGATATCTTTCCAAGAACCACCGCGAATTGATTTACGCTTTAAGGTTTCTGATTCGTTGCCCTCTGCATCGTAACGAATATCAGGGTTCAAATCGTGAACGAAAGCATAAGCGTTTTCGTAATATGCAGATGAAGTCCACTCGGCAGCATTTCCAGCCATGTTGTATAAACCATAATCGTTTGGCCAGTAAGCATCGGCACGAACTGTGTAGAACCCTCCATCCTCAGGATAATTTCCACGACCTGGTTTGAAGTTTGCCAAAATACATCCTTTTGAGTTGCGAACGTATGGACCACCCCATGGGTAAGGTGAATTTTTCTTGCCACCGCGAGCAGCATACTCCCACTCAAACTCGGTTGGCAATCTGAATTCGTCCATTAGAGGCTCGCCTTTAGCAGTTTTGTAATCTTCCCAAAAACGAGTTCTCCATGCGCAAAATGCTTTTGCTTGATACCAGTTTACACCAACTACCGGATAATCATCAAATGCTGGATGGCTGAAATAATGACGTGTCATTGGTTCATTATAAGAATATGTGAAATCGCGCACCCAACACAAAGTATCTGGATAGATTGACACCGCTTCTTTTTTAATGAACGATGTGCGGTCTTTACCTCTGTTTTTAGTAAGTGATGCACCTTTTAAATCGTACCACTCATAAACGTAGTGCAATTTATTTGGGTCAAGTTCTTTTCTACCCCAAATTCTTTGATTTTCAGGATAGTAAATTTGATCCAACTGCTCGTTGGCTTCTTTACCATTCCATTCAATTTTTTGTTTCCAATCAATTTGTTGTTTTCCATCATCACCACTTTCTGAAGTGTGCTCTAACAATGTATGTGCAACCGAGTCTCTAACCCAGTTTACAAACTGACGGTATTCATTATTTGTTATCTCGGTATCATCCATGTAAAAACCTACAATAGATACTTGTTTAGCTCTTGAGTTGTGAGCTGAATTCACATCTTGATCACTTGGACCAATATGTAATACTCCTGCTGGAACAAAAATCATTCCATAAGGTGTAACCGGATTCCAACGCGGTCTGTCGAGTTCTCCAATTAACTGACCGTTGTATCCACCACTACACCCTGCGACAAATAATGTAGCTGCAATAACTGCCTTGCCGAAGAGACTTGATAAGTTTCTCATGTTGTTTGTTTGCTTGTTTGGCTCTGTTTTGAGGAGCGTAAATATAGACACTTTTCTTATTTGCAAATATTTTCTCAAAAAAAATCTTACGACTAACACTTTTTTTTGTTTCAAAAGCTATTCACTAATGCTACAAAAATCGGGGATTATGGTAATAGAATGCTTTTACTTCTTTCTTTTTTAATGATATACTGTATGCCGCACTTACTTCGTGGCTACCGGTATTAAAACCTCGCAACCCTGATAAGTTTACATCATACGAATATACTAATCTAAATCCTTTTATCCTAAACCCTGCAAAAATTGTTGCTGCATCAATTGAATTTCCATCATAGCCTCTAAACGCAACTCCGGTTAAAAAATTGTTGGCGATAGTAGCATTCAGTGCAATATCCAACTGCGCTTTCTTGAAATCGGATTTTAAAAAAACGCTTGGCATCATAAAAAATTTCTTTGTGATTTTTACATCATAACCTCCGGAGATAAAAAGATTGCGCGAATAGTTGTAATTGTTGCCGGGCTGAAACTTTATTGCAGAAGCAACTAAATGATTTACTGATGCACCGGCAAACCACCGTTCATCACTAAAATAAATACCAAAAGAAATATCGGGTGCGATACCTTGACGAAAATTTATAGGCAGAGTCCCATCATTATGATTCTCACCGTTTTGATAATCGCCTTCTGGAGTGCGTAACTTGGCGCCATCCAAACCTGCCTGAATAATACCGGCTCCAACACCAACGCCAAACTTACCCCACGCAAATTTTCTGCGGTAGTTGTACTGTAAATTCACATAGGTTGAGCGCAAGGCGCCAGAAATATCATTCACAACACTCAACCCAACACCCGAGCTAATTGCTTGAATTGGAAGATTGACACCAAGAAATTGCGTGTTGATAGCATTTGGGGCAATTCCAACATATTGGCTTCTATGCAATGCATTGATTTCAACAGCTTCGTTTGAACCTGCATAAGCAGGATTAAAGATTGCCCTGTTATACATATAGTGACTGAACTGCGGTTCGCTTTGCGCGCTCAATCGAAAGCAACTCAGAGCGAGTATCCAATAGAAAAAAACAAACCTTATGTATTTAAAGAAGTGATTCACAATTGATTTAAATAACAAACTTGAATCTGAAGTTAGATAATAACATAACAACGAAGCTACATAAAATACCATTCATATCTGAAATAAAAAAGCCCGACACAAAAAGTATCGGGCTGAAAAAAATTACAGACGAAACTATTTATTCGATTCTTTCAGATAGTTATCTAACCCAACTACTATACTTGGCATACCTTCGAGTGGAGCCATTAAATGCAATTCAAGTTCTTCATCAATAATGGCATCGGCTGTGGTTTTGCCGTAAGCGCCCCATCTAATTTTAAACTGCTTAAACTTAGGAAAGTTCTGCTTTAATGATGTGATTCCAGAAGGACTAAAAAACAACACCATGTCAAAATTTTCCAACTTAAAGTTTTTCAAATCAACCGGTACTGTTTTATACATAACACCTTCGGCAAAGTTAAAGCCATTAGCTTGCATAAAAGAAGGAATTTCATCCTTGCGAACTTCTGCGCAGATATATAAAAAGCGTGTTGCATCACGATGCTTAAAAAGCAAATTGCGCAACTCTTTGTTATTGTTTGGGTCGCCAAAAAACACTTTGCGTTTTCTATACTGCATATACTTTTGCAGATATAATGCTATGGCCTCGGATGTGCAGAAAAACTTCGTTTCCTGGCTCATTTTTACACGCAACTCTTCGCAAATTCTAAAGAAGTGATCAATAGCGTTTCGGCTGGTAAAAATGATACCGCTATAATCGTTTAATGTTATTCTTTGCTTGCGGAAATCTTTGCCAGGAACACCTTCAACCTGAATAAAAGGTTGGAATTGTATATCAACCTTAAATTTAGCTGCCAAATCAAAATATGGCGACTTTAACCCTTCGGGCTGAGGCTGCGCTATTAATATGCTTTTTACTTTTTGCTTAGAAGATTTTGATAGAAGCTTCGCATAATCTCTATCTACAGCCTTTTGAGGAATAATTGGCTTATTGGAAGAAGGTTTTGGAGCAACCTTAGTTTCGCTACTTTTTCCATTAGGAAGAAAAGCAGCAGCACCTGTGGAAGTCTGCTTTACAGCTGTCTTTCCCTTTTTCGAAGTGCTGCTGCTGTTTGTAGCTTGCGCACTCTTACTTAGGCGCTTTTTTTTTGTGCTGCCTTTTTAGGAGCTGCTTTCGCTGCTGCCTTTTTAGGAGCTGCTTTTACAGCTGCTTTTTTAGGAGCTGCTTTTTTTACAGCTGCTTTTTTAGGAGCTGCTTTTTTTGCAGCTGCTTTTTTAGGAGCTGCTTTTTTTACAGCTGCCTTTTTA
>Ga0209573_1001126_pt1 | contig 44097 bp, 43 predicted proteins | sample TNRBio252014_DNA_FD_185870 | JGI IMG/M metagenome (GOLD analysis project Ga0209573, IMG submission 185870) | Wastewater treatment Type I Accumulibacter community from EBPR Bioreactor in Madison, WI, USA - TNR Reactor_6/25/2014_ DNA (SPAdes)... | ecosystem: Engineered > Bioreactor > EBPR >...
TCGTGTACATGCCCCTTCCTCCTAGGTGTTCCTTCCCAGGAGAGCATACGGAATTCCTTGGGCGTTGTCTAGTGCGCCTCTAGCCTCGCTTTCGTTGCGCACCAACCTGGAATCCATAATGAGCCTATTTTTTTTTGAGCATCAACTACCCCTATGATTGCCAGCGTCTTAGTAGTCTGTCGTACGGTGGAATCCCGAATATGCCATACGCAGCATAGAGGTTGAATGCCGTTGCTTTCGGAAAGCTCGCCTGTTTGTTGTCGTCGAGGCACAGGAGGATGACTGCGGTAAGGCCACCACGGCGCTTTGCTTTACTGGCGACACCGCGCTTCACTCACGCCGGCATGAGCGAAGGTCCGCTTGTCGCGGCGCGCGCGGTCAAGCGCAAGAAGTTGCAAGGGTGTGTCGACGCGCGATTGATGCACCGTGAAAGTCGCGTCCGCGACTTTCACGTAAGGCGATTGCCGGCCGGCCTCGGCCCGTTCGGGAAGCAGCCGGTCAGCGATGCTTCAGAACATTTCCGGGATGTACTTCACGGGATGCTCGCTTTTCTGGTACTTGCCAGCGCTTTGCCGTTTGGGCAGCTTGATGTGCAGTGGCTTGGCCCTTTCGTAGGGGATGCTGCTCAGGATGTGCTTGATGATGTTCAGGCGCACCCGCTTCTTGTCGTCGGATCGCGCCGCGAACCACGGCGCCCATTCGGAATCGGTGGCCTCGAACATGTCGTCTCGGCTTTGCGAATAGTCGTACCACCGGCTGTACGACTTGAGGTCCATCGGCGACAGCTTCCAGCGCTTGCGCGGGTCGGTGATGCGCGCTTCGAGGCGGCGCGTCTGCTCGTCCATGTCGACTTCCAACCAGTACTTGAGCAGGATGATGCCGTTCTTGCTGACCATGAGTCTTTCGAACAGGGGAGCTCCCTGGAGAAAATCCTCGACCTGCTCGTCGCTGGCAAAACCCATGACGCGTTCGACGCCGGCGCGGTTGTACCAGCTGCGGTCGAAGATCACCACTTCGCCGGCTGCCGGCAAGTGCGGCAGGTAGCGCTGCACATACATCTGGGTCTTCTCGCGCTCCGTTGGCGCGGGTAGCGCGACAACGCGGAAAACGCGCGGGCTGACGCGGCCGGTGATGGCCTTGATCGTGCCGCCCTTGCCGGCGCCGTCGCGGCCTTCAAAAACGATGACCACCTTGAGGCCTTTCTGGATTATCCATTCCTGGAGGTGCACCAACTCGGCTTCGAGCTTTTCGAGCTCCTTCAGGTAGGCCTTGTTCGACAGCTTTTTCGGCGTCGAGGCCGCGGCTGTTTCGGCGGCGTCGCTGTTCAATGCTGCCAAGGGCATGTCGGGATTGATGTTGCCCAGGATTTTGTCTTTCTTTCGTGCCTTCTTCTTCTTGCCCATCGTTCGAATCTCTCCAATCGCTGTTGTCAACAGAGAAATGATCTTGCCACCAGAAGCCGGGTCATGCCGCCGCGCAAGCACGCCAGCGTCATGACCCGGCGACTGGCTTGCTGCCTAAAAGACTTCCGGAACGTACTTGAGCGACAGCTTGGGCTCCTTGTAGTCGCCCTTCTTCTGCCTCGGCGGCAGCTTGATCTTGGGAGCTTTCGGTACTTCGTAGGGGATGCTGCTAAGGATGTGCTGGATGATGTTCAGGCGAACGCGCTTCTTGTCGTTGGAATTGGCGACGTACCAGGGTGCCCAATGGGTATCGGTTTCCCTGAACATTCGGTCGCGCGAGCGCGAATAATCGTACCAGCGGCTAAAGGACTTGAGGTCCATCGGCGAGAGCTTCCACTGCTTGCGCGGGTCGGTGATGCGTGCCTCGAGGCGCCGCTCCTGCTCGTCCATGTCGACTTCCAGCCAGTACTTGAGCAGGATGATGCCGTTTTCCTCGACCGCTGCCTTTTCGAACATCGGCGCCATCTTGAGGAAATGCTGCACCTGATCCTCGGTGGCGAAGCCCATTACCGTTTCGACGCCTATCCGGTTGTACCAGCTGCGGTCGAAAATGGCCACTTCACCGGCGGCCGGGAAGTGCTCTATGTAGCGCTGTACGTACATCTGACTCTTCTGGCGATCGGTCGGCGCGGGCAGGGCGACGACGCGGAAAATGCGCGGGCTGACACGTGCGGTGATCGCCTTGATCGTTCCGCCCTTGCCGGCGGCATCGCGGCCTTCGAAGACCAGGATGACTTTGAGGCCCTCCCTGATGACCCAGGACTGGAGATGCACGAGCTCCGCCTCGAGTTTCTCGAGTTCCTTGAGGTAGGCCTGATTGGACATCTTCTTCTTCGCTTTCTTGGCCTTTCCGCTTACTTCGGCGCTAACGATCACCTCGGGTGTCCCGCCGATCTCCGCCTCCGGCGGCATGTCCGGATTGATGTTTTCCTCGACTGGGGATTCCGTGCTCGGTTTTTGCTTCTGGCTCATTGTCGTCTCCTTTGGATCTCTCTGAGGAACTTCCCTGCTGGAAAATCGCCGGCGATGAAACCGGCGAAACGCTGCGGCGCCGTTCAGCGCACCGCAGATTGCCAATGACGAGGCGGTCGGCAGCGCGTCGCAAGCTCAACGACGATCACTGCCCTTCGCTCGCACCGGTCATCTTGTCGGCTTCGTTCACCCAGCCGCCGCCCATCGCCAGGTAGAGGTTGATCATCGCCTGGAACTGCGTCTGCTGCGTCTGCGTGTATTGGAGCTGGACGTTGAACAGGCTGCGCTCGGCGTCAATGACTTCTATGTAGCTGCTGTAGCCATTGTCGTAGCGCAGTCGGGCGGTCGCGGAGTACTGCTCGAGCGCCTCCACCTGCTGCTTCTGCGCCCGCAGTTGTTCGCGTGTCCGGTCCTGATCGACGAGCGCGTCATTGACCTCGCGAAAGCCTTGCTGGATGGCTCTCTGATAGGCGAACAGCGCTTGCTGTTGCACGGCCTCGGCGGACTGGACCTGGCCGGCGATGGCGCCGGCGGTGAAGATCGGCATGGTGATCGGCATGCCGTAGCTCCACACCTTGTTGTCGCCCTGGAACAGATTGCTCAGGCTGGTGCTGGAGTAGCCGAAGAGACCGGTCAGCGAGATGGTCGGGAAATAAGCCGCCTTGGCGGCGCCGATCAGCGCATTGGCGGCGATCAGGTCCTGCTCGGCGCCCCGGATGTCGGGGCGTCGCTCGAGCAGTTCGGATGGCAGGCCTGCCGGGATCGCCGGCAAGCGCAGTTGATCGATATTCTTGCCACGCGGAATCGGGCCGGGGTTGCGACCGAGCAGCACGCTCAAGCCGTTCTCCTGCTGGGCAATTGCTTTTTCGATCGGCGGGATGCTGGCCAGCGCTTCGTCGTACTGCGACTTGTTCTGGCTCAACTCGAGCATCGAGATGACGCCACCCATGTAGCGATCCTTGAAAATGTCGTACGACTCGCCGCGAATTTTAGCCGTCGCCCGGGCGATTTGCAGCTGGCGATCGAGGTCGCGGAGGTTGACGTAGGCGCCGGCAACGCTGCCGACCAGGGACAGGATCACGCCCCGTCGGCCCTCTTCGCTGGCCAGCAGCTGCGCGCGCGCCGCTTCGGTCTGGCGGCGGATGCGGCCCCAGATGTCGATCTCCCAACTGGCGTTCAAGACGGCGTTGTAGCTGTTGTAGGTGATGCCGTTGCCGGCGCCGATCACCACCGCGCTGATGTCCCGCTGCCGCCTCGCTTCGTAACCGGCATCCACTTGCGGGAAAAGACCGGCGCGAACGAAGCCGTAGTTACCGGCGAATTCCTCGATGCGTGCAGCGGCGATCATCAGATCGTGGTTTTCACGCAGCGCAGTGCTCACCAGATCGTCGAGCACCGGGTCGTCGAACTGTTGCCACCAGGCGGTGTTGGCGAGGTCATTGGCGGCCTCGTCGCTGAGCCGCCAGGCCGGCGGCGTCTCGACCTGCGGGCGAAGGTAGTCGGGGCCGACCATGCAGCCACTGGCGAGCAGCGCGAGCAGCGCGGCAATCAAGGACTTACGCATGATGGCCATCCTCCTTTGCAGCGGCTTCCTTGACAACGGGACTGGCGTCGGGGCCGCCGTCGTGGTGCGGGGCGCCCGTGTCGCGCTTGTGCGACAGTTTTTCGACGACATAGAAAGTCACCGGAATGATGAAGATCGCAATGCCGGTGGCGGCCAGCATGCCGCCGATCACCGCGCTGCCCATGACCTGCCGCGAAAGCGCGCCGGCACCGCTGGCGATGGCCAGCGGCACGCAGCCGAGGATGAAGGCGAACGAGGTCATCAGGATCGGCCGAAAGCGTAGTTGCGCGCCCTTCAGCGTCGCCTCGGCGAGCGAAAGTTCGCCCTTCTCGTATTCCATCTTGGCGAATTCGACGATCAGGATGGCGTTCTTGGCGGCCAGGCCGATCAGCATGACCAGACCAATCTGCGCATAGACATTGAGCTCCTGGCCGCGCAAGAGCAGCGCCGCAAAGGCGCCGGCGATGGCGATCGGCGTGCCCAGCAGCACCGAGAACGGCAACGACCAGCTTTCGTACTGCGCCGCCAGGATCAAAAAGACGCAGAGCAGCGAGAAGCCGAAGATGACCGCCGGGGAAACGCCTTGCTGCGCCTTCTGCTCCTGGAACGACATGCCCATGTAGTCGTAGCCCATTTCAGTGGGCATGGTTTCGGCGAAAACCTCCTCGAGCGCTCGCATGACCTGCTCCGAACTATAACCGGGCGCCGCCGAGGCATTGATCTGCGCGCTGCGGTAGAGGTTGTAGCGCATGGTGAATTCCGGGCCGGAGATATTGCGTACCGAGGTCAAGGCCGACAGCGGCACCGCCTCGCCCTTGTCGTTGCGCACGTAGAAGCGACCGACGTTCTCGATGTTCGTGCGGTAGTCGCCCTCTGCCTGGACGTACACCTGCCACTGCCGTCCGAAGCGGTTGAAGTAGTTGATGAAGCCGCTGCCCAGGAAGCTCTGCAGCGTCTTGTACACATCGCTGAGGATGACGCCCTGCTTGAGTACCTTGTCCTGGTCGACGTCGATGAAGAGCTGCGGTACGACCGGCCGGAAAGTGGTCGAAACGGTGGCCAGTTCGGGGCGTTTCCTGGCCGCTTCGAGGAACTTGGTCGTGTTCTCGGAAAGGAAGGCGATGTCCTTTCCAGCGCGGTCTTCAAGAATGAAAGTCGCACCGCCCGAGGTGCCGACGCCCTGGATGGCTGGTGGCGGAAACGCAAAAGCGATGGCGCCGGGAATGCTGGCCAGCCGTTTGGTCAGCTCGGCCTTGATCGCCGTGTACTGCTCGTCGGGCAGCTTGCGTTCGTCCCAGTTCTTGAGCGTGATGAAGAAGAAGGCGCTGTAGGTATTGGTCACCTGGCTGAGCATGCTGTAGCCGACGACGGTGGTCGTGTATTGGACGCCAGGGACTTTCATGATCAGCTCTTCGGCCTGGGCGGCAATTTCCGACGTGCGTTGCAGCGACGAGGCGTCGGGGAGCTGGATTGCGGCAAAGACGTAACCCTGGTCTTCATCCGGGAGGAAAGCGGCGGGGACGAGCTTGCCAAAGAAACCGGCGCCGATAGTCACGGCGACGAGAAAGAGGACGCTGATCACGCTGCGGCGAATGGCGATCCGGCAGATGCCGACATAGCCGCCGGTGACGCGGCCGAACACCCGGTTGAAGCCATCGTAGAATTTCTGCAACGGGCCGCTGCCCTTGACCTTGGGCTTGAGCAGCATGGCGCAGAGCGCCGGGCTCAGAGTCAGCGCGTTGAACGCCGAGATGATCACCGAGATGGCGATGGTGACCGCGAACTGCTGGTAGAGCTGGCCGGTGATTCCGGGAATGAACGCGGTCGGCACGAAAACGGCCGCCAGGATGACGGCGATGGCGATCACCGGTCCGGTGACCTCGTCCATCGCCTTTAGCGTTGCGTCCTTGGGTGACAGGCCGTGCTCGATATGATGTTCGACGGCTTCGACGACGACGATCGCGTCATCGACCACCAGGCCGATGGCCAGCACCAGACCGAACAGCGACAGGGTGTTGATCGAAAAACCGAACATCGGGAAGAGCATGAAGGTGCCGACCAGCGACACCGGCACCGCCAGCAAGGGAATCAGCGTCGCCCGCCAGCCCTGCAGGAAGACGAAGACGACGATCATCACCAGGACCAGCGCTTCGAGCAGCGTGTGCTGGATTTCCTTGATCCCCTCGGTGACCGACAGCGTCGTGTCGAGGGCAATGACGTAGTCGAGGTCGGGCGGGAAGCTTTCCTTGATCTTCTCCATCAGCTTCTTGGCGCCATCGGCGGCCTCGAGGGCGTTGGCGCCAGGCATCTGGTAGAGGGCAACGAGGGCGGCCGGCTTGCCGTTGAGCCGGCCCTGCTGGCTGTAGGTCTGGGCGCCGAGGTCGATGCGGGCAACGTCGCCGACGCGAACGATCGAGCCGTCGGGGTTGGCGCGCAGCACGATGTTGGCGAATTCTTCGGCGCTTTGCAGGCGCCCCTGGGCGCGCACCGCGTAAGTGAACTCCTGGCCCTGCGGTACCGGTTCGGCGCCGATCGTTCCGGCCGGATTGACGGTGTTCTGCGCGTTGACGGCGTTCATGATTTCGGGAATCGTGATGTTCAGCTTGGCCAGTTGGTCGGGTTTGACCCACAGCCGCATCGCATACTGGCCGGCGCCGAAGATGGTGACGCTGGCGATTCCCTTGACGCGTGTCATCTGGTCGTTGATGTTGATGTACGCGTAGTTGGCGAGGAAAACGTTGTCGTAGGTCCCGTTCGGCGAGTAGAGCGCGAACATGACCAGCGGCGACGAGGTCGACTTGGCGACGGTGACGCCGTAGTTGCGCACGTCCGAAGGCAGTTGGGATTCGGCCTGGCCTTGGCGCATCTGGGCGAGCAACTGGTCGGTGTTGGCGTCGGTACCGAGCGCGAAGTTCACATACAGAGTGGACTGGCCATTGTTGGCGTTGATCGAATACATGTAGTCCATGTTGTCGACGCCGGACATCTGCTGCTCGATCGGTGTCGCCACGGCCTGTTCGACGGTCAGTGCATCGGCGCCGGTGTAGGTGCTGCTGACCATGATCTGCGGCGGAACGATATTCGGAAACTGCGCGGTCGGTAGCCCCGCCATGGCGACCAGACCGACGATGGTCATCAGGATCGAAATGACCATGGCCACGATCGGCCGGTTGATGAAAAACTTGGACATGGCGGCTTACCCCTTGCTTTCAGGCGCAGGCGCCGCCGGTTTGTCCCCGGATTTCGTCGGCTTGGCGGCGGCTGGCGCTGGCGGCTCGAAAGGCTTCGGGTTGACCGTCATACCCGCCTTGACCTTCTGCGTTCCCTCGGCGATCACCTTCTCACCCGGCTGCAAGCCGCTGGCGATGATCCAGTCCGAAGCGATCCGCTCGCCGACGCTTACCGGACGGATGTCGACCTTGTTGTCGGCGCCGACCACGGCAAGCAGGTACTTGCCCTGGATTTCGGTCACCGCCCGTTGCGGTACCAGCAGTGCACCTTCGGTGACCGACATCGTCGCCCGGATGCGGCCATACTGCCCCGGGCGAAGCAAACGCTCCGGATTCGGGAAGAGGGCCGTGGCCTTGAAAGTGCCGGTGCTCGAGTCTACCTGCCGGTTGAGCACCGAGAACTGGCCCTCATGCGGAAAGACCGAGCCATCGACGAGGATCAACTCGATCGGCACGTGCTTGGGCTTGTGGTCGGAGCCCTCGGCGAGGACGGCCCGCGCCAGGGGGAGATATTCCCGCTCGCTGATGTTGAAGTAGACCTTGATCGGATCGACGGTCGATACGGTGGTCAGTTCGGTCGGCATGCTCGGGCTCAGCAGGTCGCCGATCTGCGCTTTGGCGATGCCGGCGATGCCCTCGATCAGCGAGGTGATGCGCGTAAAGCTGAGGTTCAGCTTGGCGGTCTCCAGAGACGCTTCGGCGGCGTCAAGCGAGGCTTTGGCCGACAGTTCGGCACCGGTGGTGTCGTCGAGATCCTTCTGGCTGAGCGCGTTCTTGGCCGCCAGCGGCTTGACCCGCGCCAGATTGGCCTTCGCCGTATGGTAGAGCGCGCGTTGCTGGGCAACCAGCCCCTTCGCCTGATCGACCGCTGCTTCGAAAGTGCGTGGGTCGATCTGGAAGAGCAACTGCCCCTTTTTCACCAGGTCGCCTTCGCGATAGTTCTGCTTGACCAGGTAGCCGGTCACCTGTGGACGGATGACGGCATTGACGTCGCCATCCAGAGAGCCGATCCATTCCTGGTAAATCGGCACGTCTTTCTGCGTCACGGTGACGACTTCGACAGTCGGAGGTGCCGGCGGCGCGGCCTCTTCTTTCTTGCCACAGCCCGCCGTAAGCAGCAGTGCGACGCTGGCCAGGCTGGCAGCCGCATACCCGAGGGTACGACGACGCGCGGACGAGAAGAAGATTGGGGTAGAGGTCATGACGGCTCCTGCTTGGGGACAGTTGGACTAGCTTGCTGCTGCTCGGAAAGTTCCCGAAGTCTATGAGAAGGGTCGATAGGGCAAATCGCGTCTACTTTTCCTTCTTGCTATGGGAAGGCGCATTGGACGAGAAAAGCGTGAGTATAAGAGAAATTAGCGAATCATTATGCTTTAGTAGGCATCGCAAATGCAGGTCAGTCGGTAGGTTGAGCAGAAATAAAAGGGGTGCGGCCGGAGCTCTGTAGTCGGGCCCAGGGGCGGCGCGGGGAAGGGTTATCGAGTCGGCTGTTGCGGGGGAAATGTCCACCGGATCGCTTGCCTTTAATGTGAAAGTCGCGCAAGCGACTCACGACACTCCCTTCTCCGCTCGCGGGAGAAGGGTCTGGGGAAGAGGGAAACGGTCATGACTTTCATGATTCGGGGTATCTCGACCTGTCATGACCGTTCGCTGCATGGCCGATATGTGCGGGAGGATCGGATCTTCTTGACCTGGAGGCTTGTACGCCTTGGCGGACAGAATCTCCGACCCTCACCCACGCGAACCAAGGCGCGACTTACTTTTGCGTTTCGACCATCACCAGCGGCTCGTCAGCAACGGCCACGGTGGCAGGCTTGCGGCGTGGCTTGCGTGCCGTCATCGATTCAGTCACTTCCTCGGCTTGCCATGACTGCGCCTTGTCGGTGTTCGTTTCGATCATCACCAGTTCACTGCGCACGTTGACCGCCGGGGTGGCGGTTGGCTGCGGACCGGACTCGACCAGATCCAGCGTTGCCGCGACGTCTACCACCACCTCTTCTGCTGCTGCCGCAGCTGCGGGGCTTACCGGCACTTCTGCGCCGGAGCTCGCTTCGATGACGGGCGGCGCTGCGACTACGAGCGGTGGTTCGACGGCCGTTGGCGTTTCGGCAGCGGCGGTTATGACGGGGACGCTTGCCTCCGCCATGGCGGCGCTTGCTTCCGGCGCGCTCGCCGTAAGGACTTCGCTCGCTACTTTGCTTGTTGTTGCAGCAGCGTCGGGGTTTGCTGCCGCGCCTTCGGCCTCGCCGGAGCTGACCGGCGCGGGCGTTTCGGCAAGCTCGGCCAGCAGCGCCGGTGCGGGAGCAGGGCGGGCGGCCGCGGCGGGGGGGAGCTGAATGACGACTTCGGCAGGCTGCGGGCCGGTTTGCTCCGTGCTGACAGGCACCACCGGCACGACCGGCACGCTCGCAGCCGCGGCTGGCGCGTTTGCGGCCTGCGGCGGCTCCGCTGCGGTCGGTGCAGTTCTTGCCGTCGGCGCGCTAGCTGGTACGGCGCGACTGGCTGCCGTTTCGCTGTTCAGGAGATCGAGCTGGTTCTCGGTTTTTTCAACGCGCTCGCGGCGACCCCCGCGACGCCCACGACGGCGTGGGGCGCTACCGTTCTCGCCGGTCGCTTGTTCAGGAGCGGGGCTGTTCGGGCGCGGAGCGTGTTCTGGCTGCAGCGTGGCTTGTCCTTCAAGCTCTTGTGGCGGGGCAGACTGCTCCTTGCGCTCGCCACGCGCTTCGGAACGTCCACGACGGGGTTCGCGGGGTTCGCGGGGCTCTCGTGGCTCACGAGTTCGCGACGGTTCCGGGCGTGCCTGCGGGGCGTTCTGTGGCGCTGTGGTCTCGTTTTGCTCACGATTGCCGCGTGGCGCAGGTGCTTCACGCGTCTCGTCGCGACGATTGTTGCGCACGTTGCCGCGGCGAGGATCGCGCTGTGAGTCACGTGCTGAGCTGCTGGTACGAGCGGGCCTTGCCGGTACCGGTGCCGGTGCCGCTTCGGCTGGCGCCGCCGCGGGCTTGTGCTGGAACCAGGAAATAATCCGGTTCACGAAGCCACTTGCAGCGCTGGCTGGCTTTTCGGCCGCGGGCGGTGGCACTGGTGCGCGCATCGGCGCTGGTTGCGCCGCGGTAACGCCCTTGATTGCCGCTTCAGGGCGAGACGCTCTGGCGTCAGCGACGGTCGTCGCACTGGCGACGTCTACGGTGGGCATGTCGACCATGCGGTACGAGGGCTGCAACTGTTCGTCGTTGACCTGTTCGTCCTGGCGAACGCGGACGATCGTATGCTGTGGCGTTTCGAGGTGCATGTTGGGAATCAGCAGGATAGTCACTTTGTGTCGCTGCTCGATGGCCTGGACATCGGTTCGCTTTTCGTTGAGCAGGAAAGTGGCGACGTCAATCGGTACCTGGGTGTGCACCGCCGCCGTGTTGTCCTTCATGGCCTCTTCTTCGAGAATCCTCAGGATGTGCAGGGCGGCCGATTCGGTACTACGGATGTGACCCGTCCCCGAGCACCGCGGGCAGGCGATGTAGCTGGTTTCCGCGAGCGCCGGGCGCAGGCGCTGGCGCGACAACTCGAGCAGGCCGAAGCGGCTGATCTTGCCGGTCTGCACGCGTGCACGGTCAAAGCGCAGTGCGTCGCGGACGCGGTTCTCGACGTCACGCTGGCTGCGCTGGTTCTCCATATCGATGAAGTCGATGACGATCAGGCCACCGAGGTCGCGCAGGCGCAACTGACGGGCGACTTCTTCCGCCGCTTCGAGGTTGGTTTTCAGCGCTGTCTCTTCAATGTCGGCGCCGCGCGTCGAGCGGCCCGAGTTGACGTCGATAGACACCAGGGCTTCGGTATGGTCGATGACGATGGCGCCACCCGACGGCAGGCCGACCTGACGCGAATAGGCCGATTCGATCTGGTGCTCGATCTGGAAGCGCGAGAAGAGCGGCACATCGTCGTGATAGCGCTTGATGCGGTCGACCGTCCCGGGCATCACGTGCGCCATGAACTGACTCGCCTGTTCGAAGACGTCGTCGGTGTCGATCAGGATTTCGCCAATGTCGGGCTGAAAGTAGTCACGAATGGCACGGATCACCAGGCTACCTTCCTGGTAGATCAGGAAGGCTCCCTTCTGCTGATGGGCGGCTCCCTCGATGGCTTTCCACAACTGCAACAGGTAGTTGAGATCCCATTGCAGCTCTTCGGCGTTACGGTCAATGGCCGCCGTGCGGGCGATCAGGCTCATGCCCTGCGGGACATCCAGTTGATCCATCACTTCGCGCAACTCGGCGCGCTCGTTGCCCTCGACACGGCGTGAGACGCCACCGCCGCGTGGGTTGTTCGGCATCAGTACGAGATAGCGCCCGGCAAGGCTGATGAAGGTCGTCAGCGCCGCTCCTTTGTTGCCACGCTCGTCTTTGTCAACCTGGACAATCAGCTCCTGGCCTTCGCGAAGCGCTTCCTTGATCGTCGTGCGGCCGGCATCGACACCGGGCTGGAAGAAGGCGCGGGACACTTCCTTGAAGGAGAGAAAGCCGTGCCGCTCGGAGCCGTAGTCGACAAATGCCGCTTCCAGGCTGGGCTCGATGCGGGTAATGACCGCTTTATATATGTTGCTTTTTTTCTGTTCCTTGGCGGCCGATTCAATGTCCAGATCAATGAGTTTCTGACCGTCGACAATGGCGACACGCAGTTCCTCGGCCTGTGTCGCGTTAAAAAGCATGCGTTTCATAATAAATTGGGCTCCCACGCGCTCTCACGGGGGAATTGCCTGCTTCAGGCAGCGACGGATTAGCTGTTTGGTGGGGTGCTTGAGGGGCTCTCCGACAGGGCAACTAATAGGGCAAGCTCGCCGACTTGTCAGTCGTCTGGCCTTTGAAATCAAGGACTCCGGAATCTGCCTGGGCCGTTCCGCAGGTGCTGGGCGCGCGCAGTTCAAGTAGTATCGCTACTTAGTGGTGAGCGTACTTAACCAGGTGAATCGCGTTGAGTGATCTTGCGCAGATTGGCGCAAGCGAGGCGGCTGAGGCCTGCCGGAAAGTGCGTCGCAATTGCTTTAGAATCGGCGCCGCTGGACGGTCTCACGGGTCAGCGCCTCTTTCAACTCAAGACGCAAAACGAGCGAAGTATATTCAAAATGGCCGAAGTTAGCAAAAGCTCCGTGATTCAGGAGCTGATCACCGAGAACGAGCACGGACAGCGCCTGGACAACCTGCTCCTGAAGAAGTGCAAGGGAGTGCCCAAGAGCCACGTCTACAGCATCGTGCGCAGTGGTCAGGTGCGGGTGAACGGACGCCGCACCGCGGTATCGTATCGTCTGCAAATCGGCGATGTGGTGCGCATTCCGCCGATGCGCACGGCGCAGGTCGAGCAGGAAGTCGTGGACGGGGCGGCTCTCAAGGCGCAGCTGCCGGTGGTCTATGAAGACGAGGGCTTGCTGGTCGTTGACAAGCCGGCAGGCCTTGCCGTACATGGGGGCAGCGGGGAGAGTTTCGGGGTCATCGAGGCGCTGCGCCGGCAACGGCCGCAGGCCCGCTTTCTCGAACTCGCGCATCGCCTGGATCGCGAGACTTCCGGTCTGCTGCTGATCGGCAAAAAACGTTCGGTGTTGCTGGCCTTGCACGAGATGTTCCGTGCCGGTGCCCGCGGCGGTAGTGAGCGCGGCGCCGACAAACGCTATCAGGTATTGGTCGCCGGGCGATGGATGGACCCGGTGCGCAAGGTTCGCTTGCCCTTGCTCAAGTATCTGCTGCCGTCCGGCGAGCGTCGGGTTCGTGTCGCAGACGACGGCAAGGCGGCGCATACCGTGTTTCGGTTGCTGGCGCGCTGGGAGCATTTCAGTCTTCTCGAAGCGGAACTGAAAACGGGGCGGACGCACCAGATTCGGGTTCATCTTGCACACCTTGGCTTTCCCATCGCTGGTGACGAGAAGTACGGCGATTTTTCCCTCAATCGGACCCTCCCCAGGGAAGGACTGAAGCGCATGTTCCTGCACGCCGCGAAAATGACGATGCCGCATCCGCAGGACGGTCGCGAAATGCTGCTGGAAGCCGCTTTGCCGAGCGCCCTGGCGCAATTCTTGCGCAATGTTTCGGAAAAGGAGAGGCAGGACTATGGCGAGCCGGTTTGAATTGCTGGTATTCGACTGGGACGGCACCCTGCTCGATTCGGCGGGGGCGATTGTCGACGCCATCCAGGCGGCGTGCAGTGACCTCGGTTTGCCGATTCCGGCGGACGAGCGGGCTCGGCATGTGATCGGGCTCGGCCTGCACGATGCGTTACGCTACGCGGTGCCGAACCTGCCCGCAGAGCGCTACCCACTGATGGTCGAGCGCTACCGCCATCACTACTTGCGACACGATCACGAACTGCAACTGTTTGACGGCGCCGCGGCCATGATCGCCGAACTGGCCGCGGCCGGTTTTCGGCTCGCCGTGGCTACCGGCAAGAGCCGGATCGGACTCGATCGCGCCTTGCACAACAGTGGTCTGGGGACGTATTTTCACGCCTCACGCTGTGCCGACGAGTGTTTTTCGAAGCCGCATCCGCAGATGCTCGAGGAGTTGATGGATGAATTGTCGGTCGACCCGGAGCGGACGCTGATGATCGGTGACACGACGCACGACCTGCTGATGGGCAAGAACGCCGGCGTTGCTTGCCTGGCCGCAGGCTATGGCGCGCATCCAGCAGCCGCGCTGGATGCCCTCGCCCCTTTAGCCCGTCTGCAGGAGATCGAGGAGGTGGCGCAATGGCTGCGAATCAACGCCTGATCTGTCTGTCTGCCGATTTGATCGACGGCGGCGCCGGCGTTCGTTTTACCGTCCGGAGCGACGAGAGTGAAGAGCCGGCGTTCGCGGTGCGTTTTCGTGGTCGGGTCGCGGCCTATCTCAATCGCTGTGGTCACGTAGCCGTTGAACTGGACTGGCAGCCCAATGAATTCTTCGATGATTCCAAGCTATACTTGATTTGCGCGACACATGGCGCGCTGTATTCTCCTCAAGACGGTCGCTGTCTGGGCGGCCGCTGTAACGGTAGAGGCCTGACGCCGCTAGCGATCGAAGAGCGCGATGGCGCCATCTACTACACCCCAAGCGAGCAAGAAGCGTGACTACTCCTGAAAACGAACCCCAATGGGAGCGGCAGTTGTTGGAGAAATTTGCCCTGGCGATGCTGCAGGAGCAGCGAGTGAAACGGCGCTGGGGAATTTTTTTCAAACTGATCGGCTTTTCCTACCTGCTCGCTGTGCTGCTCCTGTTCGTCGACTGGGGCGGCGGCTCGGAGAAGCTGGTCAATGGCAAGCACACGGCGCTTGTTCACATCAATGGCACCATCGCCAGCGGTGGCGAAGGCAGCGCGGAGAGTATCAACGAGGCGCTACGTTCCGCTTTTGATGATAAGGAGACTGCGGGCGTCGTTCTGCGGGTCAATAGCCCGGGTGGTAGCCCGGTGCAGGCGGGTATCGTGCATGACGAAATCCGCCGCCTGCGCAGCAAGCATCCACAGATTTCACTTTACGTCGTGGTCGAGGATCTCTGCGCTTCCGGCGGCTATTACGTGGCTGTCGCCGCCGACAAGATCTTCGTCGACAAGGCCAGCATTGTCGGTTCGATCGGCGTGCTGATGGATGGCTTCGGCTTTACCGGGACCATGGACAAGCTCGGGGTGGAGCGCCGGCTGCTGACTGCGGGAGTTAACAAGGGCTTCCTGGATCCGTTTTCGCCGCAGGATGCAGAGCAGAAGAAGCACGCACAGGTCTTGCTTGGCGAGATTCACCGGCAGTTCATCGAAGTCGTTCGCCAGGGGCGAGGTGAGCGTCTGAAGGAAACGCCAGAGATGTTCAGTGGCCTGATGTGGACCGGTACGCAGAGCATTCAGCTCGGGCTGGCCGACGACTTGGGTACCGTTGAGTCGGTGGCGCGCGAAGTGATCAAGGCCGAGCGGATCGTCGACTTCACGATCAAGGAAAATATCGCCGAGCGTTTCGCCAAGCGCCTGCGTGCCGACGCCGCGCAGGGTGCGGGTTCGCTGCTTGGCGCGATCGCCTGGCCCGCCTTGCGTTGACTCTCGCTGACCGGCGGTCGCTAAGCCTGCAACAGGAATACTGTCGGTCGGCGATTGATGTTTGGTAGCGCTTGGCGCCGCCACGCGGCAACCCGGCGCGTGGCGATCTGCTCGCTGTCGAGAGTGAGGTCGGTCGCGACGCAGACTCTGGTTTCGTGGGCGCAGGTCTTGAGCAAGGATTCGAGCATTTGCTGGTTGCGGTACGGCGTTTCGATGAAAATTTGCGTTTGCAGTCCCAGCCGCGATGCCTTCTCCAGTTCACGCAGGCGCTTTTCGCGTTCGCGAGGGGCGCTTGGCAGGTAGCCGTGGAAAGCGAAGCTCTGGCCGCTCAGTCCCGAGCCCATCAAGGCCAGCAGAATCGATGACGGACCGACCATGGGTACGACCTGGATGCCTTCCTCTTGCGCCAGAGCGACCAGCGCGGCTCCCGGATCGGCGACCGCCGGACATCCGGCTTCGGAGATCAAGCCGACATCGTTGCCGGTCAGCAGTGGTGCCAGCAGTGCCGGGAGCTCGCTGGCTGGCGTGTGTTGGTTGAGCTCCTGAATCCAGATCTCTTGCACGGGCAGGTCGGCGGGCAGCAACTTGAGGAAGGCGCGCGCCGACTTGGCGTTTTCGGCAACGAAGTAACCGAGCCCGCGAGCGCAGGCCAGCACGGCTTGCGGCAGGACCGCAGCGATGGCGGTCGGGCCGAGCGGAACGGGAATCAAATAAAGCCGTCCCTTGTTCATAAGTCACCCTATGTTTAACGTATATGTCATTGATTATAAAATAGAGACACTCTCTGTGCGCAGCAGGTCGCAAAGGGCTATCAGGGGTAGGCCGATGAGCGCGTTGGGGTCTTCGCCATCGATCCTGGCAATCAAGGCGATTCCCAATCCTTCTGATTTGGCGCTGCCCGCGCAATTGTAGGGTTGCTCCCTACGCAGGTAGTTTTCAATTTCGGTGTCTGTCAGGTCACGAAAGTGGACCCGTGTCGGTACGCCGCGCAGCTGTGCTCGGCCGCTTGCGGCGTCGAGGAGGCAGAGGCCGGTAAAGAAATTGACGCTGCGCCCACGCATGGTCTGCAACTGGCGAACGGCCTTGCTGTGATCACCGGGTTTGCCGAAGACCTGGCCGTCAAGGCAGGCGACCTGGTCGCTACCAATGATCAGTGCGTCCGGAAAAAGGGCGCTAACCGCTCGTGCCTTGGCTTCGGACAGGCGCAAGGCGCTGGCTTCGGGTGTCTCGTCTGGTAGCGGCGTTTCGTCGACAGCGGGATCAGCGCTCGCGAAGGGCAGGCCGAGCCGAGCCAGGAGTTGGCGCCGGAACGGCGAGGTCGAGGCCAGGATGAGCTGTTTTCTAGGCATGGGGTGGCCGATCAGGGACCGAAATCGGGGCTGCCGGCGAAGAAATCGAGAAATAGCCTGTTTTGCGGCGCCACAGCTTTGACTTCAAAAGCCGAAAATAATATCATGCCGCCCTTATGTCGAGACGCGTGCTCATTGATAGTCTGGCTTTCGGGCGCGAGGGAGCTTCGCTGCAAGGCGAAGTGCCGCTGGTGGCGCTGACTCGTTTGTCTGACTTGCTGTTGGACTCGGCGGGTTGTCTGACGTATCGGGCCGAAGGGGGCATGGGCTCTGGGGACCGCGCGCAGCTACTGCTGCAGGTGGACGGCGTGCTGTCGCTGTGCTGTCAGCGTTGCCTGGAGCCGCTGGCATACGCGTTGGAGTTGCGTAGTTTGCTCGAATTTGTGGCGAGTGACAGTGATCTGACGCAGGAGGATCTGGAGGATGATTCCAGGGACTTTCTTCCGGCCGAGAAGGAGCTCGATGTGCTGGCTCTGGTCGAGGATGAAATCCTTCTGGCGCTTCCAACGGTGCCTCGTCACGACGATTGTGCGCTGCCCGGTGGTGCAGGCGAATCGATAAAAGAGTCGCCATTTTCAGTTTTGGCCGGCCTCAAGGGCAGGGCTTAGCAAGTTTGATTTTAGGAGTTTGTCATGGCTGTTCAACAGAACAAGAAATCCCCGTCCAAGCGCGGCATGCATCGCGCACACGATTCCCTGGGCAGCCCGCCCCTGGCCATCGAGCCAAGCACCGGCGAAGTGCATTTGCGCCACCACATCAGCCCCTCGGGCCACTATCGCGGAAAAAAAGTCGGCAAGGGCGCGAGCGAGTGATTCCCTTGGATGGGGCAGGCGGCTTCCCATGATGGGGGCCTTCCTGCCTTTTCTTTGGTCTGCCTTCCGATGACTATTACCGTCGCCATTGACTGCATGGGTGGGGATCACGGTCCACTGGTGACGATTCCGGCGGCCCTCGAGTTCGTCCGTGATCAGCCTGACGTGCGCGTGATCCTGGTCGGCCTCGCCGATAGTATCGTCTCCCTGGTCGGCGACGTGGCCATTGGTCGTGTCCTTATTCGTCACGCCAGTGAGGTCGTCGCCATGGACGAGGCGCCGTCGGTAGCGTTGCGCACCAAGAAGGATTCGTCGATGCGCGTGGCCGTCAATCTGGTCAAGAGCGGCGAGGCGGATGCCTGTGTTTCGGCGGGAAATACCGGCGCCTTGATGGGTATTTCCCGTTTCGTGCTCAAGATGTTGCCGGGTATCGATCGTCCGGCGATCTGCGGTATTCTGCCGACGATCAAAGGGCACACGCACGTTCTGGACCTTGGCGCCAACGTCGATTGCAGCCCTGAAAACCTGCTGCAGTTCGGAATCATGGGTGCTGCGCTGGTTTCGGCGGTCGAGCATCGCGATCGGCCAACGGTCGGGATTCTGAATATCGGGCAGGAAGAAATCAAGGGTAACGATGTCGTCAAGCGCGCTGCTGAACTGCTTTGGGATTCCGGCCTGAATTTCGTTGGCAACATCGAAGGCGATGGTGTCTACAAGGGGCAGGCCGATGTCGTCGTCTGTGATGGCTTTGTGGGCAATGTCGCCTTGAAATCCTCGGAAGGTCTGGCGCAGCTGCTGGCGACCTTTCTGCGTGAGGAATTCAGGCGCAATTTGTTGACCAAGCTAGCCGCGGTAATCTGCTTGCCGGTGGTCAATCGCTTCAAGAGCCGCGTCGACCATCGCAAGTACAACGGCGCCACCTTGCTTGGCTTGAAGGGCATTGTCGTCAAGAGTCACGGCTCCGCAGATGCCTTCAGCTTCGGGCAGGCGCTGCGGCGTGCTGCGGAAGAGGCGCGCAGTGGCGTCCTGGCACGGATCAGTGAGCGCGTCGCGCAACAACAACCGCTTCTGGAGATCGCATAGCATGTTCTCCCGCATCACCGGTATCGGCAGTTATCTGCCCGGGCCGCCGGTCAGCAACGACGATCTCGCGAGTCGCGGCATCGACACCAGCGATGAGTGGATCGTCAGCCGAACCGGCATCAAGTCTCGTCATCTTGTGGCGAACGGCGAGAACGCCAGCGATCTGGCCCTAGAAGCGAGCAAACGAGCGCTAATGGCGGCCGGTCTGGATGCCACCGACCTGGACTTGATCATTGTCGCCACTTCGACCCCGGACTTCATCTTTCCGAGCACCGCGTGCTTGCTGCAGGGCAAACTGGGCAATCGTGGCGCGACCGCTTTCGATGTGCAGGCGGTGTGCAGCGGTTTCGTCTATGGCTTGACGATTGCCGAGAAATTCATCCGCTCGGGTAGTCATCGCCGGGCTCTGATCGTCGGCGCGGAAGTGTTTTCACGCATTCTTGACTGGTCTGATCGGGGCACCTGTGTGCTCTTCGGTGATGGGGCTGGTGCGGTCGTTCTCGAGGCGTCCGACAAGCCGGGAATTCTGGCCTCTGCCTTGCATGCGGACGGTGCCCACCACGCTATCCTGTCGGTTCCCGGTAGCGTCTGCGGTGGCAAGGTTACCGGCGATCCCTTCTTGCGCATGGACGGCCAGGCCGTCTTCAAATTCGCCGTGCGCGTGCTCGCGGAAGTGGCGGATGAGTGCTGTCAGGCCGCCGGCATCGCGTCGTCAGACATCGACTGGTTGATTCCGCATCAGGCCAACGTTCGCATCCTCGAGGCGACAGCGAAACGCGTCAAGATGTCGATGGACAAGGTGGTGGTGACCGTCGATCGACATGGCAATACGTCAGCGGCATCCGTGCCACTGGCCCTCGACGAGGCGGTTCGCGACGGGCGCATCAAGGCCGGTCAGAAAATCATGCTCGAAGGCGTCGGTGGTGGTTTCACCTGGGGCGCCGTGCTGCTCGAACTATAGAAGGGAAGCAATACAAGATGGCTTTCGCATTCGTTTTTCCGGGTCAGGGTTCGCAATCGGTCGGGATGATGGCCGCCTATGGCGATTCGCCTGTGCTGCGGGCGACCTTCGACGAAGCATCGGCGGCGCTGTCGCAGGATCTCTGGCAATTGTTGATCGATGGTCCGGCCGAAGCCTTGGCGCAAACCGTCAACACGCAACCGCTGATGCTCACCGCTGGCGTCGCGGTCTATCGTCTGTGGCTGGAACGCGGTGGCAAGTTGCCGGCCGTCGTCGCCGGGCACAGTCTTGGCGAGTACTCGGCACTGGTTGCTGCCGGAGTCATCCCCTTCCAGGATGCAGTGCCGCTGGTTCGGCTGCGCGCCGCCGCGATGCAGGAAGCCGTGCCGGCTGGGGCGGGCGCGATGGCGGCCGTTCTTGGTCTCGATGACGAGAAGATCACCGAGGCCTGTGTCGAGGCAGCCGCTGCGGCTGGCGATGGCGAGGTCGTCGAAGCGGTCAATTTCAATGGTCCGGGGCAGACGGTGATCGCCGGCAGCAAGGCGGCGGTGGAGCTGGCCTGCGCAGGCTGCAAGGCGCGTGGTGCGAAGCGCGCGCTGTTGTTGCCAGTTTCGGCGCCTTTTCACTCGTCGCTGATCCGACCGGCAGCCGATAAACTGGCTGCCCGCCTCGCCGATCTTGACTTCGCTGCGCCGCAGATCCCGGTGATCAACAACGCCGATGTGGCGATCGAGTCGGACCCTGACCGGATCAAGGACGCCTTGATTCGACAGGCATACTCGCCGGTGCGCTGGGTGGAGACGATACAGAAGATCGCGGGAATGAATGTGACGACGGTGGCCGAATGTGGGCCGGGCAAGGTGCTGGCAGGCTTGACCAAACGTTGCGCAGCGACCCTGGCTGGCGTTGCCTTGGCTGATCTGGCGGCGGTCGACGCCGCTGTCGAACATCTCGGTTAGAGACGATGGGGACGGGAATGCTCAACGGACAAGTGGCTTTGGTCACCGGTGCCTCTCGCGGCATTGGTGCGGCGATCGCGCTCGAACTGGGTCGCCTTGGCGCCACGGTGATCGGTACGGCAACGACAGGTGAAGGCGCGGCAACAATTTCTGCGGCTCTGCTGGCTGCGGGCAGCGCGGGTGAGGGCGTTGTGCTGGAAGTTCGCGATGCTGAGCAGATAGATGCCGTGATCAGTCACATCGAGAAGACGTACGGTGCGCTGTCGGTGCTGGTCAATAACGCCGGAATCACGCGCGACAACCTGTCGATGCGTCTGAAGGACGACGAGTGGGAAAACGTGCTCGATACCAACCTGAAAGCGGTTTTCCGCCTTTGCCGGGCGGTGATGCGCGGCATGATGAAGGCGCGCTACGGTCGCATCATCAACGTCACCTCGGTTGTCGGTCACGCCGGCAATCCGGGTCAGGCCAATTACTGCGCTGCCAAGGCCGGCGTTGCCGGCATGAGCCGGGCACTGGCTCGAGAACTGGGCAGTCGCAACATCACCGTCAATTGCGTGGCGCCTGGTCTAATCGACACTGATATGACGCGCGCACTCGACGACAAACAGAAAGCAGCTCTGCTGCTTGGCGTCCCGCTTGCTCGGCTCGGATCTCCGCAGGAAGTGGCGGCGGCGGTTGCTTTCCTGGCGTCGGCCGGGGCTGCTTACGTTACTGGCACGACGATTCACGTCAACGGCGGCATGTTTACTGGTTGAAATCGGTTGTGGACGAAAAAGCGTCCGGGCAGCATCGACTGATGTTTGGTAAGTTTGGGCCATTTTGCTAGAATGGCGCATTTCTGTTTTACCTATGAACTCTGAGAAGGAGCACTTTTGTGGAAAATATTGAGCAACGTGTCAAGAAGATCGTCGCCGAACAACTCGGGGTCAACGAAGCGGACATCAAGAATGAATCGTCGTTCGTCGACGATCTCGGCGCTGATTCGCTCGATACAGTCGAACTAGTAATGGCTCTGGAGGAAGAGTTCGAGTGCGAGATTCCGGATGACGAAGCCGAGAAAATCACCACCGTGCAGCAGGCTATCGACTACGTCAGTTCGCACAAGAAGTAAGTTCTCCCGTAGACGCTATCCACGATCCCTGCGGTCAGGCTCTGCAAGGGGCCGTCCTCGGTGGGGAGTGATGGCAAGCTTTTCCGCTTCAGCATCTTCTACTCCCGGAGCTCAAGTTGGCACGTCGCAGAGTCGTTATCACTGGCCTTGGTATCCTTTCTCCGGTTGGTAATTCCGTTGAAACGGCCTGGCAGAACATCATTGCCGGACGTTCCGGCATTGACCGGATCACTCGTTTTGATGTTTCCAGCTTTCCCGTGCAGATCGCTGGTGAAGTGCGGGACTTCAACATTGGCCAGTACCTCTCGGTAAAAGAAGCGCGCCGCATGGATGTCTTCATCCATTACGGCATGGCGGCAGGCATTCAGGCTATCCGCGACGCCGGGCTCGAAGCGCACCCGGCGCAGGCCGAGCGAGTCGGCGTATCGATCGGTTCCGGCATCGGCGGTCTGCCGATGATCGAGAACACCTGCGACGATTTTGCTGCAGGTGGGGTGCGCAAAGTGTCGCCGTTCTTCGTTCCCGGTTCGATCATCAACATGATCTCAGGCAACCTGTCGATCATGTATGGCTACAAGGGCCCCAACATTTCGCTGGTCAGCGCTTGTTCGACGGGGACGCACAGCATCGGTGATGCGGGCCGCCTGATCGAATACGGCGATGCCGACGTGATGATTGCCGGTGGCGCTGAAGGCTGCGTGTCGAACCTGGGCCTGGGAGGTTTTTGCGCTCCACGTGCCCTATCCACGCGCAACGACGACCCGCAGACTGCGAGCCGTCCCTGGGACCGGGATCGCGACGGCTTCGTACTCAGTGAGGGCGCCGGCGTCGTAGTGCTGGAAGAATACGAACATGCCAAGGCACGCGGCGCGCGCATCTATTGCGAGCTGGTGGGTTTCGGTATGAGTGCCGACGCCAACCACATCACCGCACCGTGCGACGACGGTGAGGGGGCGGCGCGTTGCATGGGCAATGCCTTGCGTAACGCACAGCTGAATCCGGAGGATGTGCAGTACGTCAATGCACATGGTACTTCGACTCCTCTGGGCGACAAGGCGGAAACCATTGCCGTCAAGCGCGCTTTCGGCGATCACGCAAGCAAGCTGGTGGTCAATTCCACCAAGTCGATGACCGGCCATCTTCTCGGTGCTGCGGGTGGCGTTGAGGCGTTGTTCTCGGCGCTGGCGATCTACCATCAGATAGCGCCGCCGACCATCAACCTCTTCAATCCCGGAGAAGGCTGCGATCTCGACTATTGCGCCAATGAGGCGCGTCAGCTCAAGATCGATGTCGCCATTTCAAACTCCTTCGGCTTCGGCGGTACCAACGCCACCGTGGTCTTGAAGCGGATCTAGTTCCTGGCGTCCTGACGGGTGCGCGCATGGCATGCAGTTGCCGATCGATATCGCTCTGCGCCGCTCGCGTCTGCTGTTTGTCCTGACGGCCTTGCTGCATGGGCTGGCTGCGGCGAGCCTCTTCGTTTTGCCCTGGCCTCTGAGCATCCGCTTGCTGCTGCTGGCGTTTGTTGCCTTGTCGCAGTGGCGGCAGATCTGGCGGCCGTCGAGAGTCGTCGGTCTGCGCCTGGCGGCAAGCGGCGAACTGAGCTGCCACTTCGCCAATGGCGACCAGGTTTTCGTACGGGTCCAGCCGGACACGGTCGTTTTCAGCCAGTTTCTGGTCTTGCGCGTCCGTGATGGCGAGTCGGGGCGGCTGGAGACCCTTGCGCTTTTTCCCGACAGCATGTCAACTGAGCAGTTTCGTCTGCTTCGCCTGTGGCTGCGTTGGCGGGTAGATTCCAGTCAGCTCAAAGGCGGCGTCTGAGCACCGTGTTGCGGGCACGTTCCAGCGTTTCGGGATAATTGCGGCTGGAGTGCAAGCCGCGGCTTTCATGGCGGCGCAGTGCGCAGCGAGTGATCAGGTCGGCAGTCACCACCAGGTTGCGTAGCTCGATCAAATCGTGGCTGACCCGGAACAGCGAGTAGAAATCGTCAATTTCACGGATCAGCAGGCGAATTCGATTCTGCGCGCGCTGCAGGCGCTTGGTGGTCCGTACGATGCCGACGTAGTCCCACATGAAGCGTCGCAACTCATACCAGTTGTGGGCGATGACGATTTCTTCATCGGGATCGCTGACGCGGCTGTCGTCCCATGGTGGAAGCTCCGGCAGCTCGCTTTCGTCTTGTTCGAGAATGTCATTGGCGGCCGCTTCGGCGAATACCAGACATTCGAGCAGCGAGTTGCTGGCCAGGCGATTGGCGCCGTGCAGGCCGGTACAGGACGCTTCGCCGGCGACGTAGAGACCAGCAACGTCGGTGCGCGCACGCAGGTCGGTAAGCACTCCTCCACAGGTGTAGTGCGCGGCTGGAACCACCGGGATCGGCTCACAGGTAATGTCGATACCCAATTCAAGGCAGCGGGCCATGATGTTCGGGAAGTGCTCAGCGAGAAAGGCCGCTGGCTTGTGCGAGATGTCGAGGTAGACACAGTCCAGACCGCGCTTCTTCATTTCGAAATCGATGGCCCGGGCGACGACGTCGCGGGGCGCGAGTTCGGCGCGTGCATCGTGCCGGGGCATGAAGCGCCTGCCGTCCGGCAGCAAGAGGCGGCCTCCTTCGCCACGAACCGCTTCCGAAATCAGGAAGGACTTGGCCTGCGGATGGTAGAGGCAGGTCGGATGAAACTGGATGAACTCCATGTTCGCCACCCGGCAGCCGGCACGCCAGGCCATGGCGATACCGTCGCCGGTGGAAGTGTCTGGATTGGTCGTATAGAGATAGACTTTGCCGGCGCCACCGGTGGCGATCAGAGTGTGTTGAGCGCCGAGGGTCAACACCTCTCCGGTGGTGTTATCCAGTACATAGGCACCGTAGCACCGTCGCTCGGCCAGCCCCAGTTTTTCGCCGGTAATCAGGTCGACGGCGATGTGCTGTTCGAGGATGGTGATATTGGGATGCTGGCGAACCTTGTGCGTCAGGGTCGTCTGAACGGCCAGACCGGTCGCGTCGGCGACGTGGATGACGCGTCGGGCACTGTGGCCGCCCTCCTGGGCCAGATGGTAGCCGTCCTGATCGCGGGTGAAGGGGACCCCCTGTTCAATCAGCCAGTCGACTGCTCGGCGACCGTTCTCGATCACGAAGCGCGTCGCCCGCGGGTCGTTGAGCAGCGCGCCAGCGTTAATCGTGTCGCAGATGTGCGCTTCGATCGAGTCGCGATTGTCGAGAACTGCCGCGATGCCGCCCTGTGCCCAACTCGAGGCGCTGTCTTCCAGCGTGCGCTTGCTGATCAACGTGACCTTGCGCGATGGTGCCAGCCGAAGTGCGGCCGCTTGCCCAGCCAGGCCGCTGCCAATGATGAGAACGTCGGAGCAAAGCGGCACGCTGGAGATCCTGCCAGTAAGGGGCTGCAACTATAGCATGTGCATGGCGCTGCAATAGCTCTTCATCGCGCGGCCATTTCCAGGCCGAGCAGGGCCAGCGTCGCTGCGCACGCTCTGTTACGATGAGCATTGAAGGCTTGCGCTATACTTTTGCGCAAATAACGATATCGTCTTCAACAGGATAAGCAGAGAGCATGAGTGAACGCGAGATTGACCAGCTACTGGTTGAACGCGCACAGGCCGGCGACAAGCATGCTTTCGAGCTCTTGGTCGCAAAATATCAGCGCAAGCTCGCGCGCTTGTTGTCGCGTTTCATACGCGACGCGGCTGAAGTCGACGATGTCGCGCAGGAGGCTTTCATCAAGGCTTATCGGGCGCTGCCGTCGTTTCGGGGCGACAGTGCGTTTTATACCTGGCTGTATCGAATTGGCATCAATACGGCGAAGAACTATCTGGTTGCCCAGGGGCGGCGTGCACCGACATCGACGGAATTCGATGCCCAGGAGGCGGAGAGTTTCGAGGATGCCGACCAGTTGCGCGACATCAACACACCGGAAAGCCTCTTGCAGTCCAAGCAGATCGGCGAAACCATCAATGCCGCGATGGACGGGCTGCCGGACGAGTTGCGTAGCGCAATTGTCCTGCGCGAGATTGATGGCTTGAGCTACGAGGAAATTGCGGAGGCCATGAGTTGTCCGATCGGGACCGTGCGCTCACGTATTTTCCGTGCCCGTGAGGCGGTAGCCGAGAAATTGCGGCCGCTGCTCGATACGACTGCCGATCGCCGGTGGTAGGCATGGGCGATCAGCAACTGGCAACGACGGGGGCGTGGGGAACCGTGGCCTCGCTTGACGGCGAGCATGCCTTGATCCGTATGGAGGAGAGCGGTTGCGGGCGCTGCCGGGAAGTTGGTGGCTGCGGTGGCAACAACCTTGCCAAGCTGTTGTGCAGCACGCCGCGTACTTTCCGAGTGCCCAACCCTGAGCGGCGCTCGGTGGGTGAGCGGGTACGCGTGCGCGTTGGCGAGGGCTCGGTTCGGCGCAGTGCGCTTGCCGCCTATGCCTTCCCGTGGCTGGCGCTGTTACTCGGGGCGCTGGCCGGTTCGGCTGCTGCAGGCGAAGCAGGGGCGATCGGCGGCGCCATTGTCGGTTTGCTGGTCGGCTGGCTGGGTTTGCGGCGTGCGCAACGGCGCGATGCCGCCGATCCGCGTTGCCAGCCGTCGATCACGTCTTGACACTCTTCTCGGCCGTCCCCAAATTCGTTGCATTCTGCCGCTCTGAGCGGTAGTGACTCTCAGGAGGTATTTGCTGCCATGAAACAGTTGCTTGCAGCTTTGTTGTTGACCGTTTTTTCGCTGCTCGCGCAAGCCCAGAGTCGCGGCTTGCCTGACTTCACCGAGTTGGTGGAGAAGCAGGGGCCGGCGGTGGTGAATATCAGTACCACCCAGAGCGCGCGCGGCAATGGGCGTGGCGCGCATCCCTTTCCCTTCGATGAAGACGATCCGATGTTCGAGTTTTTTCGGCGCTTCATTCCCCGTCAACCAGGAGTGCCCGGGATGCCGGGGATGCCTGGGCTGCCGGGTGAGCCGCGCGAGTTCCAGAGCCGATCTCTTGGTTCAGGGTTCATCGTCAGCGCCGACGGTTACATCCTGACCAATGCGCATGTGGTCGACGCTGCCGACGAGATTCTCGTCCGTCTGACCGACAAGCGTGAGCTGAAGGCCCGCGTCATTGGTGCTGACAAGCGCAGCGATGTGGCGCTGATCAAGATCGAAGCGACCTCCTTGCCAACGGTGCGCTTTGGTGACCCGAACGCGCTCAAGGTCGGCGAGTGGGTAGTGGCCATCGGTTCGCCGTTCGGCTTTGACAACAGCGTGACGGCCGGAATCGTCAGCGCCAAGGGGCGCTCGCTGCCGCAGGAAAACTACGTCCCCTTCATCCAGACCGACGTGGCGGTCAACCCTGGAAATTCCGGCGGGCCGCTGTTCAATCTTCAGGGCGAGGTGGTCGGCATCAACTCCCAGATCTATAGCCGTTCGGGAGGCTTCATGGGCATTTCCTTTGCCATTCCGATCGACGTGGCGATGGACGTGCAGGCACAGCTACGCGCCACTGGCAAGGTCAGCCGCGGTCGCATTGGGGTGGTGATCCAGGAGTTGAGCAAGGAATTGGCAGAGTCCTTCGGCTTGAGCCAGGCGACGGGAGCCGTGGTCAACGCCGTCGAGAGCGGTGGCCCGGCGGACAAGGCGGGTGTCGAGGCCGGCGATGTGATCCTGAAATTCGACGGTAAAACAGTTAACAGCTCCAGCGATCTGCCACGTATGGTTGCCGCGACCAGGCCGGGAAGCAAGGCGACGATGCAGTTGTGGCGCAAGGGAGCAAGCCGCGAGGTGAGCGTGGTGGTCGGCGAAATTCCGGAAGAAAAACTTGCCAGCCGCTCCAGCGGCGGTGGCAAGCCGGCCGAGCGTGCCGCCAATCGACTCGGTCTGGTGGTCGCGGAGCTGACTGCGGAGCAGAAGCGTGAACTCAAGCTCAAGCAGGGTTTGTTGATCGAGGAAGTGCGCGGCAATACGGCGCGCGCCGAGCTGCGGCCCGGCGACGTGCTCCTGGCGATCATCTCGCGCGGCACGAGCACCGAGTTGAGCAGCGCCGAGCAGTTCAACAAGCTGCTGCTGGCGCTTGACAAGTCGGCCAACGTGACGCTGCTGGTGCGGCGCGGCGAACTGCAGACGTTTGTCACCATCAAGGGTTTTCCCGACAGGCGCGGCGAGTGAAGCAGGCGACCCGGCTGACGCTGATTTCGCGGCGCTACTGTCATCTTTGTCAGGACATGGAAGTGGCCCTGGCGGGCCTGGCCGAGGAGTTGGCTTTCGATCTCGAGGTACTCGATGTCGATGCCGATGCGGCGCTGGAAGAGCGCTACGACGAATTGGTGCCGGTGCTCCTGCACCATGGCCACGAGCTTTGCCATTACTTCCTCGAAGTCGGCAAAGTCCGTGATTATTTGAGCAAAATCGGCTAGAATCCGCGCCTTCAGGCAGTTCGACCAAGGGTGCCCACCGGCACCTTTTTTTTTCAGGGGCGGCGCGGCCGAAACGGCGCCGACACGAGGTCCATGCAACACATTCGCAATTTCTCCATCATCGCCCACATCGATCATGGCAAGTCGACGCTCGCCGATCGCATCATTCATCTTTGCGGCGGCCTTTCCGATCGCGAGATGGAGGCGCAGGTGCTGGACTCGATGGCCATCGAGCGCGAGCGCGGGATCACCATCAAGGCCCAGACCGCGTCCCTGCAGTACCGGGCGCGCAGTGGCGAGATCTACAATCTGAACCTCATCGATACCCCCGGGCACGTGGATTTTTCCTATGAGGTATCGCGCTCGCTTTCGGCCTGTGAAGGGGCCTTGCTGGTCGTCGACGCCTCACAAGGCGTCGAAGCGCAGACCGTCGCCAATTGCTATACGGCGATCGAGTTGGGTGTCGATGTCATGCCGGTGCTGAACAAGGTCGATCTGCCGTCGGCGACGCCGGACAAGGCGCGTCAGGAAATCGAGGATGTGATCGGCATCGACGCCAGCGAGGCGGTGTTGACCTCGGCGAAGACCGGTCTCGGTGTCGAGGACGTCCTGGAAGCGATCATCGAGCGCATTCCCGCACCCAAGGGTGATCCGGAGGCGCCGCTCAAAGCCCTGCTGATCGACGCCTGGTTCGATAACTACGTCGGCGTGGTGATGCTGGTACGCGTCTTCGACGGTACGCTGCGGCCGAAGGAAAAGATACACCTGATGGCCACCGGGTCGACGCACCTCTGCGATCAGGTCGGCGTGTTCACCCCGAAAGCGGTCCCCCGTGACGCTCTCCGTGCTGGCGAGGTCGGGTACATCATCTCCGGGATCAAGGAACTGCAGGCCGCCAAGGTCGGCGATACGGTGACCCTGTTTGACCGGCCGACGGCGCAGGCCTTCCCGGGCTTCAAGGAAATCAAGTCGCAGGTCTTCGCCGGTCTCTATCCGGTCGAGTCCAATCAGTACGACTCGCTACGCGACGCGCTGGAAAAGCTGACGCTCAATGACGCCTCGCTGCATTACGAACCCGAGGTCTCGCAGGCGCTTGGCTTCGGTTTTCGTTGCGGCTTTCTCGGCCTGCTGCACATGGAGATCGTCCAGGAACGTCTCGAGCGCGAGTTCGACCAGGACCTCATCACCACGGCACCAACGGTGGTCTACGAAGTCCTGCTGCGTGACGGCAGTGTCGTGCAGGTGGAAAACCCGGCCAAGCTGCCGGAACTGTCAAAGACCGAGGAAATCCGCGAACCGATCATCACCATTACCGTTTTCGTTCCGCAGGACTACCTCGGCAACGTCATCACACTGTGCAACCAGAAACGCGGCAACCAGGTCGACATGACCTACCACGGTCGTCAGGTGCAACTGGTTTACGAAATGCCGATGGCCGAAGTGGTGATGGATTTCTTCGACCGCCTGAAGTCCGTCTCGCGTGGCTACGCTTCTCTCGATTACGAATTCAAGGAATACCGGGCGGCGGACGTCGTCAAGCTCGATATCCTGATCAACGGTGAAAAAGTCGATGCGCTGTCCGTCATTCTGCATCGTAGCAGTTCCATCTATCGCGGGCGCGAACTGGCGGCCAAGATGCGCGAACTGATCCCGCGCCAGATGTACGATGTCGCCATCCAGGCGACCATCGGCGCGAACATCATTGCCCGCGAGAACGTCAAGGCAATGCGCAAGGACGTCACCGCCAAGTGTTATGGCGGTGACATTTCGCGCAAGAGGAAGCTGCTCGAGAAGCAGAAGGCAGGCAAGAAGCGCATGAAACAGGTCGGGTCAGTCGAGATTCCACAGGAGGCTTTCCTTGCTGTGTTGCGTGTCGGCAAGTAGAGGGGAGTGAGCCAGTGAATTTTGCATTGATCCTGCTGATCCTGTTGTTGGTCAGTGCTGCAGTATGGGCGGCGGATGTTTTTGTTTTCCGGAAGCGTCGCGCCGTCGGCGCCAAGGAGCCGTGGTGGGTCGAGTATGGCGCAAGTTTTTTCCCGGTCATTCTGGTCGTCTTCGTCCTGCGTTCGTTCATCGTCGAGCCTTTCAAGATCCCATCGGGCTCAATGATCCCCACCTTGCTCGTCGGTGATTTCATTCTCGTCAACAAATACACCTACGGAATTCGCCTGCCGGTGATCAACCTGAAGATCATCGACATCAACAGTCCGCAGCGCGGTGATGTGATGGTCTTTCGTTATCCGGAGGATCCCTCGCTCGACTATATCAAGCGTGTGGTCGGCCTTCCCGGTGACAAAGTGGCTTACCAGAACAAGCGCCTGACGATCAATGGTCTCCCGGTAGCGGTGGAGGAGGTCGAGGACTATCTGCATCCGGAGCGGCTGTACTATTCCGAGCAATTCGTCGAGAAACTCGGCGAGGAGGAGCATCGAATGCTCAATGATCGCGATGCGCCGGCCTACATTCCCCATCCTGCGCAGTTCCCGAATCGCGAGAACTGCTCCTACAATAGCGCTGGCGTGATTTGCACCGTGCCGCCGGGCGAGTACTTCGTAATGGGGGACAATCGCGACAACAGTCGTGACAGCCGCTTCTGGGGCTTCGTTCCCGAAGAGAATATTGTTGGCAAGGCTTTCTTCATCTGGTTGAATTTCAGTGATTTCAAGCGCATCGGCCCGTTCGGTTAAGGAGCTCACATGACTATCAAGCGTCAGCGTGGTTTGGCACTTTCCGCCCTGCTGCTGTGGGGCGTCGGCATTGCCATGGTGGCTATTCTTGTCATCCGGGTCCTTCCCGATGTCATCGAGTATTCCAAGATCAAGCACGCAGTAAAAGCCGTGGCCAGCGAGTCCGCGGGCAAAACGGTTGGCGAGATTCGCCATGCCTTTGGTCAGTACGCCGAAGTCGAGCATATCAAGGGCTTCGGGCCGGCTGATCTGGAAATTTTCAAGGAGGAGAATCAGGTGGTCGTTGCCTTCGCTTATGAGAAGCGTATTCCACTGATGGGCAATGTCAGTCTGCTGATCGACTTCTCGGGATCGTCGTCGGCCCGCGACAGCGGGCAATGACACCGCGCGGATTTGAAAAGGCGTTCGGCTACACGTTCCGCGATCGCGAACTCCTGCAGACGGCGCTGACGCACCGCAGCTACTCCTCTCCCCATAACGAACGCTTTGAATTTATTGGTGATGCCGTTCTCAATGCGGTTATCGCGCGCCGCTTGTTCGAGCAATTTCCGACGCTTCCAGAAGGTGATCTGTCGCGACTGCGGGCCAACCTGGTACGCCAGGACAGCCTGCACCAGCAAGCGCTGGCGCTTTCCTTGGGCGACTATCTGCTGCTTGGTGAGGGTGAGCAGAAAAGTGGCGGGCATCGACGCCCGTCAATCCTGGCCGATGCCCTCGAAGCGCTGTTGGGCGCGGTCTGGTTGGACGCGGGCTTTGACGCTGCCAGCGAAGTCATCCTTCGCCTGTACCAGAGTATGCTCGCGCAACTGGCTCCAGGACAGGAGATCAAGGACGCCAAGACGCGCTTGCAGGAGTACCTGCAGGGCCGACGCCTGGCCTTGCCGCAGTACGCGCTGACCAATACCGAAGGCGAGGCCCATGCGCAGCATTTCACGGTTACGTGCACCATCGAGGCATTACGCATCCGCAGCGAGGGTAGCGGCAGCACTCGCCGCGCGGCCGAACAGGTGGCCGCCGAACAGGCTCTCGAAGAGGTGGCCAACTCATGAGTGAAATCCGTTCCGGTCGCATCGCTATCGTTGGCCGCCCCAATGTCGGCAAGTCGACGCTGCTCAACGCTTTGATCGGTGAAAAAGTCAGCATCGTCTCGCGGCGCGCCCAGACCACCCGCCATCGCATCACGGGCATTCTCACCGAGGCCGATGCGCAGTACGTTTTTGTCGATACGCCAGGCTTTCAGACCAAGCACCTCAATGCCCTCAATCAGGTGATGAACCGCGGCGTCAGGCAGGCGTTGGCGGAAGTCGACGTGATCCTGTTTGTCGTCGAGGCCTGCCGCTTCGATGAACGCGATCGCGCCGTGCGCAAGCTGCTGCCGGAAGGCTGTCCGGTGATCATCGTCGTGAACAAGATCGACCAGATCAAGAACAAGGTCGATTTGCTGCCGTATCTCACGCAACTCGCTGGCGAGGGTGAGTTTGCGGCCATCGTTCCGGTCAGCGCGACGCGTCGCGCGCAACTCGATGCGCTGCTCGGTGAAGCGCGCAAGCACCTGCCCAACGACGAGTTGCTTTTCGGCGAAGACGAGATCACCGACCGCAGCGAAAAATTCCTTGCCGCCGAGTACATTCGTGAAAAGCTCTTTCGCTTGATTGGCGACGAGTTGCCTTACGGCGCGGCCGTCGAAATCGAGCGCTTCGTCGTTGACGGTCCGCTGCGCCGGATCAGCGCGGCGATTGTCGTCGAGCGCGCCGGGCACAAGTCGATCGTCATTGGCACGGGCGGCGAAGTGGTCAAGCGAATAGCCTCCGAGGCGAGGCAGGACATGGAGCGAATGTTTGGCGGACCGGTCTTTCTGGAAGTCTTTGTCAAGGTCAACTCGGGTTGGGCCGATGATGCGCAGTTGCTGAAGAGCCTGGGTTACGAATAGTGCGAATAGTGCAAGTCGTACGAAGAGGCTAGAAGTGCGCATGCGCTTGTTGATTGCCGGTGAACCGGTCGGGAAGTGACTCAGTGAATCAGCGGCACAAGGTCGATGGACAGCCGGCGTTTGTGCTGCATGCCTATCCTTACAGCGAAACCAGCCTCATCATCGATGTTTTTTCGCGCGACTACGGGCGCGTTGCCCTGCTCGCGCGTGGTGCGCGCCGGCCCAGATCGGTGTTGCGTGGCGTGTTGCTGGCCTTCCAGCCGCTCGAGGTCGGCTGGGCGGGCAGGGGGGAGGTGCAGACCCTGATGAAGGCCGAGTGGCGAGGCGGACAACCTCTGCTGGCAGGCAAGTCGCTGTTTTGTGGCTATTACCTCAATGAGTTGCTGATGCATTTGCTGCCGCGTGAGGATGCGCATGCGCGGCTATTTTCGGTCTATGCGGAAACGCTGCGCCGCTTTGCCGACGGCGCGCAGGAAGCCGACCTGCGCTGCTTCGAGCGCGCGCTGCTGCAGGAGTTGGGCTACGGGCTGCTGCTCGAAACCGATACTGACGGCGTCAGCGTCGAGGGCAACGCACGCTACGGCTACGAGATCGAGCGCGGTCCGGTGCGTCTCGCCGGGACAGACGCCTCGGCGCTGGCGGTGAGCGGCAGAACGCTGCTCGACCTGGCGCGTGAGGATTTCTCCGATCCGCGCTCGCTGGCCGAAGCCAAGCAGCTGATGCGCACGCTGATCGGCCACTATACTGGCGGCAGGCACCTGGCAAGCCGCAGGATTTTCAGGGAGCTACAGGAACTATGATCGAACTGGGCGTCAATATCGACCATGTGGCGACGATCCGACAGGCGCGCTGCACCTACGAACCCGATCCGGTGTGGGCGGCGGTCGAAGCGCATCTCGGCGGTGCCGACGGGATCACCATCCACCTGCGCGAAGATCGACGACACATTCAGGACGCCGACGTCGAGAAGCTCCGCGAACTGGCGCAGATCAAGCTCAACCTGGAACTGGCGGCGACCGAGGAAATGATTGCCATCGCCTGTCGCGTCAAGCCGCAGATGGCGATGCTGGTGCCGGAAGGGCGGCACGAAGTGACCACCGAAGGTGGGCTCGACGTCCTCGCGCAGGAGAGCGCGCTGCATCAGTCGGTAGCCCGCCTGACCGACGCCGGCATCATCAGCAGCGTCTTCATCGACGCCGACCCGGCGCAGGTGGAAGCGGCCGCACGCATCGGGGCGCGTGTCTGCGAGATCCACACCGGCCCCTACGCGCATGCTTTCTACACCCAGGGACGTGATCCCGAGAGTCCCGCGGTCGTCGCCGAGATCGAGAAGATCCGCGTCGCCGGCGCCGCCGCCCGCCAACTCGGCATGCGCTTCAACGCCGGGCACGCGCTCAATTACTTCAACGTCCAGCCGGTCGCGCAGTTGCTTGGCATCCGCGAGCTGCACATTGGGCACGCAATCATCAGTCGAGCGATTTTCGTCGGTTTGCGCGAGGCGGTCCGGGAAATGAAACGCTTGCTGCGTGAGGCGCAGGCGCTGCCGCCGGCGACGCCGACATGATCGCCGGTATCGGCACCGACATCGTCGCCGTTGCCCGCCTGGGCGGGCTCTATGAGCGCCACGGTCAGCGCGCGCTGGCGAAGCTGTTGTCCGTGCGCGAATGTACGGAATTTGTTGCTGCGCACCAGCCGGCGCGCTTTCTCGCCAAGCGTTTCGCCGCCAAGGAAGCTTTCGGCAAGGCGCTCGGGATCGGTCTGAGCGCTCCGGCGACCCTGCCGAATATCAGTGTCGCGCATGATGCGCTGGGTCGACCGCTGTTCGAGTACGCGGCACCGCTGGCGAAGCTTCTCGCCCAGCGGAGGCTGGTTGCTCACCTCTCGATCAGCGATGAGCACGACTATGCTGTGGCTTTCGTCATCATGGAGCAGGCATGAACGCCATGAATGTCGTGAACCTTGTGACTTCGCCCACCACGTCTCCGCTCAGGCTGCCGCTCGGCCCGCTGATGATCGACCTGGCCGGGCTCAGCCTGTCCGATCTCGAACGCCAGCGCCTGTGCCATCCGCTGGTCGGGGGCCTGATCCTTTTTGCACGCAACTACCAGTCGCCGGAGCAGCTCGAGCGCTTGACGAGCGAGGTGCATGGCCTGCGGTCACCGGCCCTGCCGATCGCCATCGACCACGAAGGAGGCCGCGTGCAGCGCTGCCGCGACGGCTTCACGCAGCTGCCGGCGATGCGCCGTCTCGGCGAGTGCTGGGACCGTGATCCGCAGGCTGCGCTGACTGCCGCCCGCGAGCTGGCTTACGTTCTCGCCGCCGAGTTGCGCGTGCGCGGTGTCGATCTGTCCTTTACGCCGGTGCTCGATCTCGACTGGGGGCGCAGCAGCGTCATCGGTGATCGTTCCCTGCATCGCGACCCCGCCGTCGTTGTCGAGCTGGCGGCGGCGTTTATCGAAGGATTGCGCAGCGCCGGCATGGCCGCCTGTGGCAAGCACTTCCCCGGCCACGGCTGGGTCGAGGCCGATTCGCACGTCGACCTGCCGGTCGACACGCGTCGGCTTGACCAACTGGCGCCTGACCTCGAACCATACCGGCACTTGCCTCTCGACGCGGTCATGCCGGCGCACGTCATCTATCCGCAGGTGGATTCGCGACCGGCGGGTTTCTCGCCGGTCTGGATACGGCTGTTGCGCGAGGAGCTGGGCTTCGACGGCGTGATCTTCAGCGACGATCTGTCGATGGCCGGAGCGAGTGTCGCTGGCGACATCGTGGCGCGCTGCACGGCGGCCTGGGAGGCCGGCTGTGACATGTTGCTGGTGTGCAATACGCCGCAATCGGTTGCCGACCTGCTGGCGCGCTGGCAGCCTGTTGCCGACCCGCTGCGGGCAGCGCGGGTGGCGCGCCTGTGCCCGCTGACTGGCGCAAGCGATTGGGCGAGCCTGCAGCAGGAAGCCACGTATCAGGCTGGCGTCAAGGCCGCGCGACAGCTGTCGGCCTGAGGCTGAAGCGAAAACAGGCAGCCGCAGCCTCTAAGCGAGCTGCCGGCTGCCACATGCTGCTTGCGGCTAGCGGACGCGCGAGCGGTACTCGTTGCTGCGGGTGTCAATTTCGATCTTGTCGCCGATCTCGACAAAGGCCGGGACCGGCAGCTCGAAACCGGTCGCCAGGCGGGCCGGTTTCATGACCTTGCCCGAGGTGTCGCCTTTCACCGCCGGCTCGGTATACACCACTTCGCGAACGACGCTGCTCGGCAGGTCGACCGAGATCGCCTTGTTGTTGTAGAACACCGCCTCGCAGGGCATGCCGTCTTCGAGATAATTGAGCGCGTCGCTCATGCAGTCGGCTTCGATTTCGTACGGGTTGTACTCGGCGTCCATGAAGACGTAGAGCGGATCGGCAAAGTACGAGTAGCTGACTTCCTTGCGCTCGAGCTGGATGACGTCGAACTTGTCGTCGGCGCGATAGACGGTCTCGCTGGGGGAGTCGGTGAGCAGATTCTTCATCTTCATCTTGACCACCGATGCGTTGCGGCCGGATTTGACGTAGTCGGACTTCAATACCACCATCGGGTCATTGCCGACCATGAAGACGTTGCCGGCGCGAAGCTCTTGTGCGGTTTTCATTGGACGTTCCAGAAAACTGTTGGGGGAAACCCGAAATTATAGACTGGAACGGGCAAAGCGCAGCAGGCGAGTGCTCAAATCATCTGCTCTGGCGAGTGCTTCCTGCCAGCGCCGTGCGTGCTCGCGCAAGCTCGGCAGACAGGACGCGAAGCGCCGCCAGTGTGCGGCGTCGACGCGTCCCGCGCTCCATGCATGCCAGAATTCACGCACGGCGCTGGCGCTTGCCGTCGGCAGGTCGGCGCAGTAAAGGTCCAGGAAAGCGTCGAGCTTGGCGATGTGCGCCGCCTCCTGTTGCGGGTAGATGTGCCAGACCATTGGTCGTGCCGCCCACTGCGCACGCAGGAAAGAATCTTCGCCGCGGACGAAATTGAGGTCGCCGAGCCACAGCAGGTGGTCGTAAAGGTCTTGTTCGAGGAACGGCAGGATGCGGATTTCAAGCGCGCCACGCCGCAGCACGTCGCCGGCCTTGAGTGGCTGCCCGGCGTAGCTTTCGATGGCCGTCAGCGCGCGCGATAGTGGCGCCAGGCAGCAGACAGGCGTCGGCGCCTCCTGCCAGAGCGGCAAGAGGTCCTTGATGGCTGGATTCTCGTAGGCGAACAGCGAGACCAGCAGGCTGCCGACGGGGGGCTGCGCGCCGCCCGTCTGACGCCAGAACGCGGCCTGCTGCTCGGCGCTGGCGGCGAACTGCTGCCGGCGAGCCAGCAGGTCGCGCTCGCGCAGCAGGCCGCCGGTAGCGCGGGAGAAGCCCGGAAAGAAGAAGAACTTGTTGAGCGGCAGGCGCGGGTGGGGCGAGGGCAGCGCATGACAGCCAGGCACCCAGTCTTCGGCGCTCAGATAGTCGAGGTTGATCCATACCGGCCTTGGTGATTGCTGCGCCATGGCGGCGATGAAGGCCTCGGGAATTCGGCAGGCGAAAGTTTCCAGTACCGCGTGCGCGGGGCGCGGGGTGACGAACGGCGTTTCCCAGCGACGGATTTCGACGCCTTGCAGCTCCTGCCTCGACAGCCCTGGGTCCACTTCCGGGCGCAGTGCCCGGAAAGTCTCCAGTTCATCGACCCACAAGCGCACGCGCAGCTGCCGCTCGCTGCTCAACTGCCTGGCCAGACGCCAGCAGACGCCGACATCGCCGAAATTGTCGATGACCTGGCAGAAGATGTCCCAGTCGGGCCGAGACGATGTGTTTGGCATGGCGGCAAGTGCTGCGAATGGTCCGAATGGTACGCATGGTAGTGGCGGAGAGGCTCCCCATGAGGCGGAAGCGTGGCGGCTGTGGGGGCGGGGCCGGCGCGCGTGATAACATCGAAACGGCCCCCATTTCGTCACCCCTCGTCACCCCTCGCCATCCTACTCCTCCGCCAGCCGGCGGCTGCCGCGAATGCCAATGCAAGCCCCTTTCGACGCAAAATCTCTGCTCGCCACCTTGACCGAACTGCCCGGCGTCTATCGGATGATCGACCTGGCCGGTGTCGTACTCTATGTCGGCAAGGCAAAAAACCTCAAGAAGCGCGTCGCGTCGTATTTTCGTGATCACCACCCGAGTCCGCGCATCTCGCTGATGGTCGCGCAAATTGCCGCTGTCGAGACGACGGTGACGCGATCGGAGGCGGAAGCGCTGCTCCTCGAAAACAATCTCATCAAGAGCCTGGCGCCGCGCTACAACATTCTTTTTCGGGACGACAAGTCCTACCCCTACATCGTCCTGACGCGCGACCGCTACCAGCGCCTGGGTTTCTACCGTGGCGCGACCGACAAGCGGGCCGACTATTTCGGTCCCTTTCCCTCGTCGCAAGCGGTGCGCCAGAGCATCCACCTGTTGCAGAAAATGTTTCGCCTGCGCACCTGCGAAAACCCGGTGTTCAACAACCGCTCACGGCCCTGCCTGCTCTATCAGATCAAGCGTTGTTCGGGGCCCTGCGTCGGCCTGATAGCGCCCGAGCGCTATGCTGCGGATGTCGAGATGGCGACGATGTTCCTGCAGGGCCGCCAGCAGGACGTGATCGGGCGCCTGTCGGCAGCCATGGATCAGGCCGCAGAAAGCCTGGCATTCGAACAGGCGGCGATCTGTCGCGATCAGATCCAGTCCTTGCGGCAGGTGCAGGACAAACAGTACGTCGACAGCGGCAAGGGCGGCGATGTGGACGTCGTCGTCGCCGTTGCAGAGGGCGGCATGCTGTGCGTCAATCTGGCGATGGTGCGTGGCGGGCGCCATCTCGGCGACCGGCCGCAGTTTCCCAGCAACGCAGCGGATTCGTCGCCGCGCGAAGCGCTGAGTGCCTTTCTCGCGCAGCACTACGTCGCCCACCCCGTCCCGTCGCGCCTTCTGGTCAACCTGCCGCCGGCTGATGAGGAGCTTGCCGACTGGCTTGGCGAAATCGCTGGCCGGCCGCTCAGAGTCATGCAGCCACGGCTGACCGTGCAGCGCATCTGGATAGAAATGGCCGAGCAGAACGCACGCCTGGCGATTACCGCACGCCGCAGTGCGCTGTCGCGGCAGGGCGAACGCCTGGAAGCGCTCTGCGCGGTGCTGGGTCTCGAAGTCGAGGCGGGCAAGGAAGCGCGTATCGAGTGCTTCGACATCAGTCACACACAGGGCGAGTCGACGGTCGCCGCCTGCGTCGTCTATCAGGGAAGCGGCATGCGCAAGTCGGACTATCGCCGCTTCAATATCCAGGACATCCAGCCCGGCGACGACTACGCGGCCATCCGCCAGGCCGTATCACGTCGCTACGCCAAGCTTCTGACCAGTGACGGCGCCGTCCCGACATTGATTCTGATCGACGGCGGCAGCGGCCAGGTCAGTTCGGCAGTCTCGGCACTTGCCGAGCTTGGCCTGACCCATCTACCGCTGCTCGGCGTCGCCAAGGGAGAGGCGCGCAAGCCGGGACTCGAAACGCTAATTTTCGCGGATGGCCGCGAGCCGTTACAATTGCCCGCTGAACATCCCGCACTGCATCTGATCCAGGAAGTTCGCGACGAGGCACATCGTTTCGCCGTCTCCGGCCACCGCGCCAGGCGCGGCAAGGCGGTGCACTCTTCGCGACTCGAAGACATTGGCGGCATCGGGCCGAAGCGTCGCAAAAGCTTGATTTCCCGTTTTGGCGGCTTGCAAGGCATTTCTGATGCCGGGATTGACCAACTTGCCGCCGTTCCAGGGATCAGCCGGGAACTCGCCGAGAAAATTTACACAGCGTTGCACTGATGCCACTGAACATACCGATTCTATTGACCTGGCTGCGGATCATCCTGATCCCGCTGCTGATCGCCATCTACTACGTGCCTGAGTCGTGGGTGCAGTTTGTCGGGCGCGATCTGGGAGCGACCGTCGTGTTCGTGGTCGCCGCGGTCACCGATTGGCTCGACGGCTACCTGGCGCGTCGTTGGCAGCAGACCTCGGCTTTCGGCGCCTTTCTCGACCCGGTCGCCGATAAACTGATGGTCGCCGCGGCGCTGATTGTGCTGGTGCAACTGGGCCGCCTCGACGCCATCCTGGCGGCAATCATCATCGGTCGCGAAATTACCATCTCCGCCTTGCGCGAATGGATGGCGCAGATTGGCGCCCATCGCAGTATCGCGGTCTCCATGATCGGCAAGATCAAGACCACCGCGCAGATGATGGCCATCCCATTTCTGCTCTATTACGCGCCCCTCGACGGCTTCGACGTCTTCCAGGCCGGCACCTGGCTGATCTATATCGCTGCCGTGCTCACTCTGTGGTCGATGGGTTACTACATGCGCATGGCCTGGCCGCACCTGATCGAAGAAGACAAAAAGCGTTAATGTGAAAGTCGCGCAAGCGAATCACGAAACTCCCGTCTCCCCTTGCGGGAGAAGGGCCTGGAGAAGAGGGAAACGGTCATGACTTTCATGATGTGGGGTGTTTCCACGAGTCATGACCGTTAATGTGAAAGTCGCGCAAGCGAATCACGAATCTCCCTTCTCCCCTCGCGGGAGAAGGGTCGGGGAAGAGGGGGGGTCGGGGAAGAGGGGGAGACGGTCATGACTTTCATGATTTGGGGCGTCTCCACGTGTCATGACCGTTAGCCACGAGCCCGACTGCGGCGCCAGGACGCCGGCGACGAGGAGCAGATTGTGCTCCAGGCATTGACAGCTTCGGGCAGGCCTTTATAATGCGCCTTCGCTTCATGCGGGAGTAGCTCAGTTGGTAGAGCGATACCTTGCCAAGGTATAGGTCGAGAGTTCGAGACTCTTCTCCCGCTCCACATTTTCTGCCGCGTGGCCAGTTTCCGCCCTCAACGGCAGTTCCTGCCCTCAGGCAGGCACGGCGCGATAGCAAAGCGGTTATGCACCGGATTGCAAATCCGTTCAGCCCGGTTCGACTCCGGGTCGCGCCTCCATAAAACACCAATAAAATCAACCAACTGCAAGTTGGCGTCAAGAACTACTTGGTGCCGTTGGTGCTTCAAATCGGCTGGTAGCCGCTTCATGCTACCTCGCCTGGGTAGCGCTGCTACCCGAAAACGGATCGTGCAGGGCGTGTAGCTGAGTATAATTGCGCTCATGGCGTCCATCCAAAAACGTGGGGAGCGGTTCCAACTGCGTGTGAAGCACAAGCTGCTTCCGCGCCCGTTTTTTTTCACGTTCGATACCGAGGACGAAGCTCGTACCTACGGGAGCCAGCTCGAAGCGCTGCTCAAGCGAGGGATTGTTCCCCAGGAGCTGTTGGTCAAGCCGCAGCCTGCCGATGATCCGCTGCTGACTCGCGTCGCAAGTGACTATTCCTCGCAATTTCCCGTGACCCGTTCTGACAGTGCCCTGTTTTCCGTTGTGTTGCCGGAGATCGTCGGTGTGCGGTTGTCGGGAGTGACATACCGATGGGTCGAGCAGTACGTGGTGGAACTCAAGCGCAAGCGCAACTTGGCGCCCGGAACGATCCGCAAGCGGGTCGGCCTGCTGGGTCGTGTTTTCGACTGGCATGCCAGGCGAGTGCATTCCTCTGGCGCGGCCGTAGCGAACCCGTTTCGCCTCTTGCCCGCCGGGTACAGCACCTACTCACGCGAGGATTCGGCGTTCGTCACACCTAAGCAGGATGTTCAACGCGATCGACGGTTGTCTGAGGAGGAGGCCGAGAGAATCTTGGCTGCCCTCGGGGGGGAAAAACGGATCGACCGAGAGCGGCGTTTTACCGACGATGCCGCATTCGGTTTGCTATACCGCCTTATTGTCGATACGGGGCTGCGTCTGTTCGAGGCCTACCGTCTGACTGTCGATCGGATTGACCTACAGTACAACGTGATCCGCGTCGAGGGCAGTAAGGGCGCGAGGGGGGCACGCAAGCCGCGCGTGGTACCGATCAAGGTTTTGTTGCGGGAACCGCTACGCGCTTGGTGCGAGGGTCGGTCTGCTCTCGTTTTTCCGTACTGGGATGGCACGGAGGAGGGTAGGCCTGGGGCGACCGGTAGGCTGTCTCAACGGTTTCGTGGGCTTTTCACGTATGCCGAGGTGGATGACTTCACCGAGCACGACTTGCGGCACGAGGCGGCATGCCGATGGTTCGAGCTGCGCCATCACGATGGACGATGGGTATTCAGCGACATAGAGATCTGCCGCATCATGGGCTGGACCGATCCACGGATGGCTCTGCGTTACGCCAGCTTGCGCGGCGAGGATCTGTCGTCACGCCTTGGGTAGTGGCGTCTCAGAATGATGGCAAGGCAGGCGGTCGCTTCCTCGCGGACTTAGGTAGGGCGACGGTAGTAGCCATTGGCGTTGCTCTTTCGCGCGAGCGCCGCTCGTTGGCCTGCGCGATGGCGATCTCGTTCAGCCGGGAGAGTAGAGCGTCAGCCGGGGCTATCCAGGCTTTCCCGAATTTGACGCCGGGCAGGTTCCCGCTTGCCAGTTGGCTGGCCGCTTGTTCTTCAGAGCAACGGAGCAGCTCCGCAATCTGCTTCAGGTCGAGAATATGTTCGGTAGGCATTTTTTTCAGCGCGTCGTGAAGTACGCTCTGGTCCAAGCTACTTGCTCTCGGAGAGCTTTACTTTGGTACCGTCCGCTGCCAAATTCTCAGCCTCCATTTCCGGACCGTCACTCTCAGCCACCGTCTCGCTCGCCGTCTCCTTCCGCCGTGCAGCCAGCACCGCACGCGTGGCGAGCTGCCGGATCTGTCCGGCCAGCCGCAAAATCCGCCGCTTCCATTCGTACACTCCGCGCGCGTATTGGCTGTCGCTGATGACGCATGACAGCCAGAGCGCATCCAGATGGGTCATCATCGCGTCGAACTCACGGATGATCGCCAGGTACTTGATCGAGCGTGGCGAGGTGATCTGCACATCGATGGCCTTGGCGCTGGTGTAGCCGATCGCGGTCTCGATGCCATTGCCCTCGGCCACTTCCTTCAGCCGCAGCGACTCCTTGCGAATCTCCTCCAGGGTCTGGTCGATCTGAGTATCGACCAAAGTATCGACTTCCTGCGCCTGCTCTTCGCTTCCGATGAATCGCAAGACCACGCTCAAGGAGAACAGCGCGTTGGCGCACATCTCGTAGCCACGGTCGAAGATCTGCTGCGCGTGCAGCGAATTGAGCAAGGCCTTCTGCGTCAGGAAGGGCCGGCTGTTGTCCTGCCGGACCGACGGAATGTGCGTCGAATCGTTCCTCTGTCGCTGTGCCATCTGCCGTCTCCCGGAGTGTCGATCAAGCCCAGCGTATCGCTTGCACTGCGAGCGCGACCTTCGAAAAGCGCCCGGAAGCGACGCATTTCAAACTCCTGCGAGGACCGTGGCGGCAGAGAATTCAGCCATCTCTCGTTCCGTCTATGACGATCGAAGTGAAGGTAGCTGGCCTTCTTCATAAACAGCATTCTCTCCAACCCCCGGCGGGGTAGCCCCGTCAGGATACGGCGGCGTCCCTGCCTTCCTTGTCAGGAGGCCATATGCCCTCGTTGAACAAAGTCACCCTCATCGGCCATCTCGGCGCCGACCCCGAGGTTCGCTACACCCAGAACCGAGAAGCGATCGCCACGATCCGGATCGCGACGACGGAGATCAGTAAGGACAAGTCGTCCGGTGAACGTAAGGAAACCACCGAATGGCACCGCGTGATCTTCTTCAACCGTACCGCCGAAGTCGTCGGCGAGTACCTCAGAAAGGGCTCCCCGATCTACGTCGAGGGTCGCATCCAGACCCGCAAGTGGCGGGACAGCGCAGGTCAGGATCGCTACGTCGTCGAGATCATCGGCAGCGAAATGCAGATGCTCGGCGCTCGTCCATCGGCGAAGGACGCCAAAGCATCGGGCTCCGTCCCTCGTCGTGCCGACACGGTTTCGTCTGACCAGGCAAGCAGCTCAGCCGGTGACGAAGTGCCGGCCATGGAGCCGTTCTGAGCAGGTCGTCACGTCTTTTCCACACCGGGCGGTCATTCTCCCGGGCCGGGAGCCGACTGCCCTCCACCTCAGGAGGTTCGCTCATGGAACGTGTCATTCTCGTCCTCGCCATGCTGGCAGGGCTTCACTTGCTTCTGTTGTTTCTCCGTTGCTCGGCACAAGGCCTCAAAAGCTTCGTGAACCGTAGACCCGAAGCGACGGCAGCGTCAGAACCGGTGAAGGTCACCAGCACCCATTGGCAGCAATACGACCGACCGGCTTACCAGCGCCGGACCGGGATCGACACTGATCCCGCCAAGAGCGGTGAGGCTTCGTTTGAAGTGATCGCCTGAACGCTCATCCCCCTGCGGGGCATCGCCTCCGCATCAGGGGAGGGATGCCCTTTATTTCTTAATGGAGGCATCTCATGGCACTCGTTCTTCTTTCTTGCTGCATCACCGGCTGGATCATCAGCCGTCCGATTGTTCGCGCGCTGGGGCTCTGAACATGGCTTTCGACCCCGCACACGATCAAGTCGTGCAATCCAAGCCGCTTCTCGTTCGGCTTTTTTCGGCGCTTTCGATCAATCGTGCCT